>WNFN01131427.1_pt1 | contig 11746 bp, 7 predicted proteins | sample 5400161 | NCBI WGS metagenome assembly WNFN01 (sample SAMN13153353, study PRJNA577476) | soil metagenome | isolation source: 80 cm saprolite on Douglas fir-dominated hillslope | place: USA:California | collected 2013-09-17
CGGCCGCCATCCCGTCCTCCCGCCTGGAGCGGGTTCGGGCGCCCGCGGACGACGACCGTCGTCCGCGCGGAGGGCGCGCCGTGCACGATGGCGCCGGCCAGGATGTCGCCGGGGGCAGTCAGTGCGTTGTGCGTCCGGGCCGTGATCCCGCGCCGATCGCTTTGCTGCCTGACGATCCCGAAGTCCCCGAGCTTGAGGCAGGGGCCCTCGCACACGAACACGTTCAGCGGCGTGAGGTCCCGGTGGAGCATCTGGCCGCGGTGGAGCTTTCCGAGCACCTCGAGGATGCCCGCGATCTCGCGGCGCGCGGCCGCCTCGCGCCAGCCCTTGCCCGTGCGCTGCAGGAAGGCCCGGAGGTCCCCGTGGCGCGCGTACTCGATGGCGAGGCAATAGAGGACGCGGCCGTTCTCGCGCATCAGCGGAAAGGCGTCGTAGACGCGGATGGCCCGGGGGTGCCCGTCCAGGAGCTGCCCGAAATAGGCCTCGCGCAGCCACCCGTCGATGTGCTCGCTGGCCTTGATGCAGACCGTCGGTGGCACCAGCCGCGCGAAGCGGGCACGCTCGGCGAGATAGACCTGGCCGAACCCTCCGGCGCCGAGCAGCCGCTCGATGCGGTACGGGAGCCCGGTCTCCGGCACGCAGGGGCCGCGTGCGCGTACGCGTCGCCGATATGTGGTTCACGAGGCCAGTGCGCTCCGGAATCGCGCGCGCCCACCGCGCGGCGGAGTGAGATTAAAGCACGCCCAGCGCGTTGATGTCCCGATTCTCGAGCACGCGTTTCGGGGCGCCGTGCCTGGCCACCTGGATCATCGCCCGCCCGAGCTGCTCCGTGGTGGTCACGTAGCCCGGGAACAGGGCCTTCCACAGGGGGTAGAGCGGTCCCACCACCGCGTACAGCACGCGGAGCAGCTTCGTGCGGGAGACGATGCCGTGAAGGGGCTGGATGTAGCCGGGCCGGAACATGTAGGCGGCCTGGAACGGCATGCGCAGGAGCGCGTTCTCCGTCTTGCCCTTCACGCGCGCCCACATGACCCGCCCGCGCTCCGTGCTGTCGGTGTGCGCCCCGGAGACGTAGAGGAACGTCAGCGCGGGGTTTCTCCGGGCGAGCGCGCTCGCCGCCGCCATCGTGACCTCGTACGTGACGCGGTGGTAGTCCGGCTCGCTCATTCCCGCCGAGGACACACCGAGACAGTAAAGGCAGGCGTCGTACCCGGCGAGCTCGTCCTCGATCGCGGAGAAGTCCAGGAAGTCCTTGTGTACGATCTCGCGGAGCTTGTCGTGGTGCTGGACCGTGGCCCGGCGACCGACGGCGAGGACCTTCTCCACTTCGGGGTCGAGCAGGCACTCGCGCAGGGCCCCCTGCCCGACCATGCCGGTGGCCCCGAAGAGGATGATCTTCATGGGAACACATTAGACGAGAAGCGGGCCGGCCGTGCTTTGATGGGCGGCGCCGCGGCGACGCCCCCGCGCGGTGGTAACGTGTCCGGATGACGATGCAGCGTCGCGACCGCGAATGCCATCGCGATTCCCTCGTCGGGATCGCCCATCAGGCGATGATCGACAAGGGCCTCGATCCGGACTTCGGGCAGGCCGTCGAGCAGCAGCTCGCGACGCTCGATGCCCCGGCGAAAGCCGACGACGCGTCCATCCGCGACCTGCGGGACCGGCTTTGGTGCTCGATCGACAACGACGACTCACGTGACCTGGACCAGCTCACCGTCGCCGACGACCTCGGAGACGGGCGCGTGCGGCTCCTCGTGGCCGTCGCGGATGTCGATGCGCTCGTCGATAAGGGCACCCCGATCGACGCGCACGCCCAGAAGAACACGACGTCCGTCTACACCGCGGGCGGAATCTTCTCCATGCTGCCGGAGAAGCTGTCAACGAACCTGACGTCGCTCAACGAGGGTGAAGACCGCATGGCCGTCGTCATCGAGATGACGGTCAAGAGCGACGGGTCCGTGGAGAAGGGCGACGTCTATCGCGGCCACGTCCACAACAAGGCCCAGCTCGCCTACGACGCCGTCGGGGAATGGCTCGAGGGCGGGACGACCGCGCCCGCCAAGATCCAGAACGTCGCCGGGCTCGGCGAGAACCTGAGGCTGCAGGACCGGACGGCGGACTGGATGCGCGGGCTGCGGCACGAGAACGGCGCCCTCGACCTCGAGACGATCGAGGCGAAGGCCGTGTTCGCGGACGACAAGGTCGTCGACCTCCGCCAGGAGCGCCGCAACAACGCGCGCATGCTCATCGAGGACTGCATGATCGGGGCCAACGGCGTCACCGCGCGCTTCCTGGTCGCGCGCGGCCTGCCCAGCCTGCGGCGCGTGGTGCGCTCGCCGGAGCGCTGGGACCGCATCGAGAAGATCGCCGCCGATCTCGGGGAGCGGCTGCCGCCCGATCCGGACGCGAGGGCCCTGGAGGAGTTCCTGGTCCTCCGGCGCAAGGCCGACCCCCTTCGCTTCCCCGATCTCTCCCTCGACGTCGTCAAGGCCATGGGCGCGGGCGAGTACGTCGTCGAGTCTCCGGGCGAGGTGTCCATCGGCCACTTCGGCCTGGCCGTCAAGGACTACGCCCACTCGACGGCGCCGAACCGCCGGTACCCGGACCTCATCGCCCAGCGCCTGCTCAAGTCCGCGCTGGCGGGCGCCACGCCGGCCTATACGCGGGACGAGCTGGCGGCGCTGGCCACGCATTGCACCGCGCAGGAGGACGCCGCGAACAAGGTGGAGCGCCAGATGCGCAAGTCGGCAGGGGCGTGCCTGCTCTCGAATCGCATCGACGACCATTTCGACGCGATCGTCACCGGGGCCAGCGACAAGGGAACCTGGGTGCGAATCCTGCGTCCGCCGGTCGAGGGCAAGCTCGTGCAAGGCCAGGAGGGAGCGGACCTGGGCGACAAGGTCCGCGTGAAGCTCGTCGGCGTGGACGTCGACCGCGGATTCATCGATTTCGTGCGCACGCAGCATTAGAGTTGAACATGACCTTCCTCCCTCGCCCCCTCGCCGCCCGCGCCTTCGCGGCCGTCCTCGCCCTGTCCGTACCGGCCGCCCTCGCCGCCGCGCCCAACCCGACTCCGAGCGCGTCGCCGGGTCTCGACCTCTCCGGCATCGATCGCACCGTCCCGCCCGGAGCGGACTTCTTCGCCCATGCGAACGGGGCGTGGCTGAAGGCGACCGAGATCCCCGCCGACCGCGCGGCCTACGGCGTGGCGGGCCTTGTCACGGAGCGGACGAACCAGCGCACGGCGGAGCTGATCCAGAGGGAGGAGAAGGCCCACGCGCCCGCCGGATCCGTCGCCCAGAAGGTCGGCGACTATTACGCGAGCTACATGGACGAGGCGGCGATCGAGGCGAAGGGGCTCGCTCCGCTCCGGCCCACGCTCGACCGCATCCACGCGATCCAGGATCGCCAGACGCTGGCGCGGGTGCTCGGAGGAACCCTGCGCGCGGACGTCGACGTACTCAACAACACGAACCTCTACACCGACAACCTCTTCGGCCTCTGGATCGCGCAGGACCTCGACGACCCCACGCGGTACGTGCCGTTCCTCCTGCAGGGCGGGCTCGACATGCCCGACCGCGCCTACTACCTCGACCCGTCTCCGCGCATGGCCGAGATCCGCACGCGCCACCAGGCGCACATCGCGAAGGTGCTCCTTCTCGCGCACGTGCCCGAGGCGCAGGCAAAGGCCGCGCGTATCTTCGACCTGGAGCGGCGGATCGCGCAGGCGCATTGGAGCCGCGAGGACTCGTCGGACGTCAAGAAGAACAACAACCACTGGACGCGGGCGGAGCTGGACACGGCCGCGCCCGGCCTCGATTGGCGCGAGTACCTCGCCGCCGCCGGGCTGGGCGACCAGGCGCAGTTCGCGATCTGGCAGCCGAGCGCGGTGACGGGCGTCTCGGCGCTCGTGGCCAGCCAGCCCCTCGACACCTGGAAGGACTACCTGACCTTCCACGCGCTCGAACACTCGGCGGACGTGCTGCCGCGCGCCTTCGGCGAGGAGCGCTTCGCGTTCCATGGCACCGCGCTCGCCGGGATCCCGCAGCGGCGCGACCGCTGGAAGCGCGCGGTGGACGCGACGAGCGGGGCCCTGGGCGACGCCGTCGGCGAGCTCTACGTCCAGAAGTACTTCCCGCCCTCTTCCAAGGCGCGCGTGGAGGCGATGGTGCGCAACATCATGGCCGCGTTCGGCCGCCGCATCGACGCCCTCGAGTGGATGACCCCGGCCACCAAGGCCCGGGCCAAGGAGAAGCTGGCCGCGCTGAAGATCGGCGTCGGCTATCCGGACAAGTGGCAGGACTACTCGGGGCTCGAAGTCGTGCGCGGAGATGCGTTCGGCAACGACCAGCGCGCGGAGCGGTTCGAGCTCCAGCGCAACCTCCGCAAGCTCGGCCGGCCCGTCGACCGCTCGAAATGGGTCATGCCCGCCGCCATGCTGCAGCCGCCGTACTTCGATCCCGCGCGGCCGCTGGCCATGGATTACGGCGCGATCGGCGCCGTCATCGGCCACGAGATCAGCCACAGCTTCGACGACTCGGGCGCATTGTTCGACGCCGCCGGCCGCTTCCGGAACTGGTGGACGGACGAGGACAAGGCCCACTTCGATGCCTCGTCCGCTCAGCTCGTGAAGCAGTACGACTCCTACCGCCCGTTCCCCGATCTCGCGGTCAACGGCAAGCTGACCCTGGGTGAGAACATCGCGGACGTGGCCGGCCTGGCTGCCGCCTACGACGCCTACCAGATGTCCCTCGGCGGCCAGCCCGCGCCGGTGGTGGCCGGCCTCACTGGCGATCAGCAGTTCTTCTTGAGCTTCGCTCAGAGCTGGCGGCTCAAGATGCGGGAGCCGGCGCTGCGCCAGCAGGTCCTGCAGGATGGCCACGCGCCGGACGAGTACCGTGCGGATACGGTGCGCAACCTCGACCCGTGGTACGCGGCGTTCGACGTCAAGCCCGGGGAGGCGCTGTACCTCGACCCCAAGGACCGCGTTCGGATCTGGTAGAACCGGAAGCCTAACGGCCAGGCAGGCCCGGCCCGCGCACGGTCCACTTCACGCGGCCGGCCAGGGGGTCGCCGGCCAGCGCGAGCGTCCCGCCCCTGCGCGCGACCGTCAGCGGGTGGAGGACGCCGTCCGCGGGCAGGCAGACGAGCCCATGCGCCTCGGCCGCCTCGCCGAACACCACCAGCTCCAGCGCGGACCAATCCATGCGCATGGTGGACGGCGCGAGCGCGATGTGCGGGATGGCCGCGCCCGAGCGCACGAGCATCACGACGGGCAGCCGCCCGGCCTCGATGCGCTGCCAGCCGCCGGGGTAGGCGCGGCCGGTCTGGTAATCGATCCACCGCGCCGGCGGCAGGTACACGTCGCGACCCGTCATGCCCGTCTCGAGCAAGGGCGCGACCAGGATGTCGGAGCCGAACAGGTATTCGTCCTCGACCCCCCAGGATCCCGGATCGTCGGGGTATTCGACGAAGAGCGCGCGCACCATGGGCAGGCCCCGCGCGCTCGCGTCCCGGGCCTGCGCGTAGACGTAGGGCATCAGGCGGTACTTCAACTCCGCCGCCGCGCGGTAGTCGGACAGGAACTGCGGGCTGAACTCCCACGGCTCCTTGGGCGGCGTGCCATGGCTGCGCGTGTGCGAGGTCAGCATGCCGAACGGAGTCCAGCGGTGGTACACGTCCTCGGACTTGGGGCCGAAGAAGCCGCCGATGTCGTGGCTCCAGAACGTGAACCCGGAGAGGCCGAGCGAGAGGCCGCCGCGCAGCGTGGCCGCCATGCCGATGTCCGACTTCCCGGCGTCGCCGCCCCAGTGGATGGGATAGCGCTGGCTGCCCGCCCAGGCGCTGCGCGCCCAGATGATGTTCTCCCCCGTCACCTCGCGCGTCAGGTCCGCCACCACGCGGTTGTAGCGCAGCGGATAGAGGTTGTGCTCGTAGAACCCGCTGCGGCCGGAGGCGTACGACCCGGTGAGCGGAGCCGCCTCCCCGAAGTCCACCTTGATCGCGCCCACGCCGAGGCGGAGGAGGCCCGCGATCTTGTCGCGATACCACGCGATCGTGTCCGGATTCGAGAAGTCGAGCACGGCGTCTTCGTAGGGCAGGTTGCCCTTGGCGTCGCGCACGAAGAGGCCCTTGGCCACGATCTCGGGGAAGAGCGCGTTCTTGGGCACGAAGTACGGGAGCTGCCAGAGCGACACGTGGAACCCGTCGCGCCGGAGGTCCGCGATCATCTGCGCGGGGTCCTTGAAGCGCGTCTTCGAGAACTGGTAGTCCGTGCGCCAGTCCGTCTCGAACCAGCCCGTATCGAGGTGGATGACGTCGCTGGGAATCCGGTTCGCGCGGAGCTTTGCCGCCACCGCCCGCGTCTCCTCCTCGGAGAAGTACGAGATGCGGCTCATCCAGAGGCCGAACGACCACAGCGGCGGCATGGGCGCCTTGCCCGTCAGCGTCGTGTACTCCGAGAGGACATCCTTGGGCGCCCCCAGGAACAGGAACAGGTCCAGCTCGTCGTCGCCGAGCATCAGCGCGTTGCTGCCCTGGTAGGAGACGCCCATGTCGAAGGTGGCGGGGGCGGTGGTGTGGACGAACATCCCGTAGCCGCGGCTGCCGAGGAGGAACGGGACCGGCTTGTACATCCGCTCGCCCTCGACGCCGTTGGCGTCGTTGGCCCAGAGGACCACCCTCTGCCCGCGCTTGTCCAGGCGCGTGAAGGACTCGCCGCATCCGAAGAGCTTCTCTCCCGGCGCGAGCGAGAACACCGCGGCTACGCTGCGCGAGTAGTCCGACGAGCGGCGGACGAACGAGAAGGGCAGCGCGGGGACGAGCGTGTCCGCGAAGTCCGAGGCGTGCTGGGTCTGCGTGAGGAGGCGGCCGGCGGCGTCGCGCAGCTCGACGTGCCACGGCTTCTCCCGGATGGTGACGGACCCGAACGCACTCGAATAGCGGTGGCCGCCCGGGATCGCTTCGTGGCGCCAGGACGGATCGCGGGCGGGCTCGCCGGCCAGCATGAGAGACTCGCCGTCCGGACGCGGCACGCCCGTCGTGGTCGTGCGCAGGCGCAGCCGCACCGTGCGCGGAGAGACGAACTGGATCGAGAACGGCAGCTCCGGATCCGTCGCGTACTCGCCGGACGGGAACACGGCCCCCGCGAACGGCTGCCACCCCGGCTTCATGTTGTCGAAGGCCAGACGCGGCACGAGCTGGTGGCGCCGCCAGGTCATGGATCCGTTCCCGGTGGCGGGATCGAAGCTCGAGAGGGCATCGGCGAGGTAGTAGGCATTTGCGTAATCGCGGAAGTCGCGGCTCACGTCGACGAGGTCGCTCAGCAGGGTCGGAGGCTGATTGCCCGCGCCCTGCGCCTCCGCGACGGCAGCCGACAGGACGAAAGCGCCAATGCCGGCGGCGAGCTTGATTCGAGGGGACATGGGAGGGGAACAAACCACAGACCTTCGACGGCCGTCAAGGAAAAGTCCTGAAAGCGCTTTCGGGCATCTTCCCGTGCGTCCCGAATGCGCGGACAATGACACGCGCTCGTGAATCAAGCGGCCGCCGTCCTGCTCCTCGTGCTGCTCCCCGCCTGCGGCGGCGTTCGCCCCTCCGCGCCCGCCTCCACTCCGCTCACGCCGTCTCCTCCCGCCGCCACCGAGGTCGAGCCCCTCGCCGCCGCCGCCGCGCCCGCCCGCCTCGTGGGCGCGGCCGTGCAGGCGAGCCTCCTCCGCACCGAGCCCGCCTATGCCGCGGCCTTCGCCTATCAGTTCGACTACGTCACCGCGGAGTTCGAGATGAAGTGGGGCCAGATCGAGCGGCAGCCCGGACAACGCGACTACGGGCGCGCGGACGAGATCGCGGCCTTCGCGGAAGCGCGCGGCCTGCGCATCAAGGGGCACGCGCTGGTGTGGCACGGCGACTCACCGGCGTGGCTGGAATCGCTCTCGCCGCCCGAGGTGCGGATCGCGCTCGAGGATCACATCCGGACGACGGTCGGGCGCTATCGCGGCCGCATCGTGGCCTGGGACGTCGTGAACGAGGCGATCGCCGACGACCGTAGCGGGCTCCGGGACACGGTCTACCTCCGCAAGCTGGGACCGACGTACATCGCCGAAGCCTTCCGGCGGGCGCACGAGGCGGACCCCGATGCCCTCCTCATCTACAACGACTACGGCGCCGAGGGCCGGGGCCGCAAGTCGGACGACGTGTACAACCTGGTGCGCGACCTGCGGGCACAGGGCGTGCCGATCGGCGGCGTCGGCCTGCAGATGCACCTCGACGCGGCCAGCCGTCCGGAGGCGGCCGACATCGCCGGCAACATGCGGCGGCTGGCCGAGCTGGGGCTGCTCGTCAACATCAGCGAGATGGACGTGCGCGTGGCGCGCCTCCCCGGCCCCCTGGCCACGAGGCTCGAGGACCAGCGGCGCGTCTACCACGACGTGGTGGCGGTCTGCGTGGCCGAGCCGCGCTGCCACGCCATCACTTTCTGGGGCTTCACCGACCGCTACTCGTGGATCGACCAGTTCTACGGGCCGGACGATCCGCTCCTCTTCGACGAGGCCTACCGCGTGAAGCCCGCCTACAACGGCGTGCTGGACGCCCTGCACGGCCGCTGAGACGCTCGCATCCTAACGGGGCGGCGGCTCCTGGCCTCCGATCGACTGCGCTCCGGCGCGGGCCGCGCGCGCCGCCCGGTCCAGGGCGAGGAAGGTGGCGCGGGCGCGCTCGGCATCATCGGCACGGCCCGCCCGCTGGTACGCACGGGCGAGCGCGAAGTACATGTCGGGGCTGTCCGGAGCGAGCCGGGTGCCCGCCTCCAGCTCCGCCACCGCCCGCTCCACCTGACCCGCCTCCAGCAGCGCGCGCCCCAGGGCGTTGTGGGCGGCGAAAAGGTCGGGGGCCAGCGCCACCGCCTTCTCCGCGGGGGCGATCGCGTCCTCGGAACGGCCCCGCTTGATCTGCTCGAACGCGATCTGCAGCAGCGCGGGCACGTGGTTGGGCTCGAGGCCCAGCGCGCGCTGGAACTCCTCGAGAGCGGCGTCCGGCTCCTCCGCGACGAGGAAGGTGCCGAAGGCGTAGTGCACGTCGGCCACGTCCGGGAAGCGCCGGGCCAGCTCCTCGAAGCTCGCGCGTCCCGCCGCCGACCGCCGGCCGCTGGCCATCATCATGCCCGCGCGGCCGGCCAGGAGGATCATCTCGCGCTTCTCGACGGGCGCCTGCGACGGGAGATAGGGCAGGCGCAGGACGGAGAGGCCGAAGGCCTCGACGATGTTCGGGCTCTCCACGCCGCGGGCGGCGAACTCGCGCAGGGCCTCGAACCCGAGCTCGTACTGCTGGGCGCGGGTCAGGAGGATGCCCACGTGATAGGCCACGACGGAGGCGAGCTGAGCGCTCGCGCCCAGCCCGAGGGCGCGGCCGCGCTGCAGGTCGTCGAGGGCCAGGTCGTACTCGCGGAGCTGGAACTCGCACAGGCCCTTCATCGCGCGGGCGGCACCGTTGCCGGGCTGCGCGATCACCACGGGCTCGAAGGCGTCCCGCGCCTCTCCGTAGTGGTCCATCTCGTAGAGGATGGTGCCGACGGCCCAGTGCCCCTCCACCCAGGAGGGCTTCAGGCGCAGGGCCTGCCGATACAGCGCCGCCGCCTCGTCGAGCGAACCCTTCTCTCGCGCGCGCTCGGCGCGCCGGGCCAGGTCGGCGAAGGCGGAACGCGGCGCCACCGCCGTCCCGGGGGCGAGCGCCGCGGCGAGCAGGAAGGCGGCCATCATGGCTTCGGTGTCCCGCCCGGCTTGCGCTTCTCCTTCGGCGAGGGCTCGGGCACGGGGGCCGCGGGCGTCCCGCGATAGGCGGGGCCGAGCGCGTCGCTCGCCCCCGGCTGCGCGGCCTGGGCATTGGCGTTGAGCTTCTCCACGATCGCGCGCTCGCGGTCGCCGAGATCCTTCCGCTTCTGCCGGTAGTACACGGTGGCGAGGAGGACGTGTCCCTGCGTGTAGGCCGGCGCCGCCTTCACCAGCGTCTCCAGGACTTCGCGCGCGGCGTCGATCCGGCCCGCGACCACGTGCACGTTCCCGAGGCCATACAGGACCCGCGGATCCTGCGGGCGCAGGCGTGCCGCGCGGGTGAGGTAGTCCAGGGCCTCGTCCAGCCGGTCCTCGTCCTTGCGCAGGAGGCCGAGGAACAGGTTCGACTCGAAGTCGTTCGGATTGCCCTCCACCTCCCGCCGGAACTGGGCGCCCGCGCCTTCGCGATCGCCGGCGGCCATGAGGGCCCGGCCGTAGAGGGCATGGACCGAGGGAAGCCCGGGGTTGAGCTCGCTCGCCCTCTTCAGCTCGGTGATGGCGGCCTGGAAGTCCTGTTGACGGAGGTGGTGCGCTCCCAGCAGCAGGCGTCCTTCCGCGGAGTCGCCCCCCTGGAAGAGCCGATCGATGAGGACCTGGCCGCGCGCGACGTCGTCCTGCTGCACGAGCGCGGTACCCAGCAGGTAGGCGAAGAGGCGGTCCTGGCCCAGCGAAGCCTCCAGCGGAGAGAGCAGCTCGATCACGCGCCGGTCCTCGCCCATCTGCAGCAGGCAGTCGGCCAGGAGGAGCGTCGCATTGCGATTGTCCCGGTCGCGGTCGACGACGCGCTGGAGCTCCTCCGCCGCTTCCGGCGTGCGCGCCGCCTTGTACAGGGCGAGGGCCAGGTTGAAGGCGACGGTCGCGTTGCCGGGGGCGAGCTGGAGGGCCTTCCGGTACTGCTCGATCGCGGGCTCGTAGCGGCCGAGACGGACGAAGGCGGCGCCGAGGTTGGAGCGGGCCTCGATGCGGTCCGGCTCGAGCGCGAGGCACTCCTCGTAGGCCTCGATGGCACCCAGGATGTCGTTGGCCTGGTGGAGGGCCACTCCACGAGCGAAGGACTCCTCGGCGCGCTGCGCGGGCGACGGGCTGGCCGGGGCCTGGGCCTGGGCGGCGGCGACGGCCAGGGCGGGGCCGAGCAGGAGGAGGAGGGCGAGGGAACCGAAGCGGAGCATGGTCGAAGCGACGGCCGCCGGTCGCGGCGTTTCAGGCGGCCCGCTATTATAAGGCTGTCCTATACTGCGGGTCATGAAGCTCTCTCTCCTGGCCGGCTCGATACTGGGGATCGCGCTCGTCGCCGCCGGCGTCGCTCCGCGCGCGGACGCGCAGACGCGGGTGACGGCGGGTCTCCGCGGAAAGGTCGTCGACGAGCAGGGCAAGGGCATCGAAGGCGTCACCCTGGACATGGAGTTCAAGGGCGAGAGCCGTCTGAAGATCGCGAAGACGCAGGTCACGGACAAGAAGGGCGGCTTCGTGCGGATGGGCGTGCCCGGCGGTCCCTGGCGGATCGTGTTCTCGAAGGCGGGCTACGAGACCTACCAGCACGACGTCACTCTCTCCGACGGCGGCTTCACCGAGCTTTCCGACATCGTCATGAAGGCGGCCAAGGCGGCGGCGCCGCCTCCTCCCGCCGCCAAGGACGAGGTCGTGCCCGTGCTGCCTCCGGAGTCCTCCACCATGAAGGACGTCTACAACAAGGCGGTGGAGGCCTCGCGGGCGGGCAACCTCGACGACGCCGAGACGCTGTACAAGGAGGTCCTGGAGAAGCTGCCGAACCTGGGCGAGGTCCACTACAACCTGGGCCACGTCTACGTGCGCAAGAACGACCTCGCCTCCGCGGAGATGGAGTTCCGCAAGGCGGTGGAGCTGCAGCCGCAGCGTCCGGAGTCCTACATCGCGCTGGTCGCCCTCTCCGGTTCGGACGG
>WNFN01269984.1_pt2 | contig 11746 bp, 8 predicted proteins | sample 5400161 | NCBI WGS metagenome assembly WNFN01 (sample SAMN13153353, study PRJNA577476) | soil metagenome | isolation source: 80 cm saprolite on Douglas fir-dominated hillslope | place: USA:California | collected 2013-09-17
GCCGTGGCCGCGGGCAAGACCCGCGACCTGTTCGAGCTGGAGATGTGGCTGCGCAGCTTCGAACGGTTCTTCCGCATCAAGAACCAGCCCCTGTCCGAGAAGGAGACCAAGCAGCTCGCCCTCCGGAACTGGTCCGAGGAGCTGCGGCTGGTCGACAACGTGATCCTGCGCACGGTGCAGCTCTGCACCACGATCCTCACCGAGGACCAGGTCAACCTGGCGCGCTTCGACAAGTACGTGGAGAGCTACCTCAAGAAGGACGACGTGGTGGACCCGTACATCGAGAAGCTGGTCCGCCAGTCCACGCCCGAATCCGGCCTGACCCTGCTGCGCGAGGCCCTGGAGGACCTGCACACCATCCTCATGGACCTGACCCGGCTCTCGCGCATCCCCTATGGGAGCTTCACCGCGGTGGGCAAGACCCTCCACCGCGAGATCCGGCGCAGCCACATCCTGGCCATGCTCATCGACAAGAAGTTCAAGCCCGTGCACGACCGGATCACGAGCGCGGCCCTGGCCTCCACCATCCGCGGCATCGCCGACCCGACCGACCGCAAGCACGGCGCGCGCGTGTTTCTGGAGCTGTTCCGCCTCCTGCACTACCTGGAATACGCGGACCCCGCGCACACGGACGAGGATCGGCTCAAGAACTCCATCCTGATCTTCTCCCTCATCACTTCCGAGACGCGGCTGCTGCTGACCTACATGGAGCGGCGCGTGCTCAAGGCCCTCTCTCCGGACTCGCCCGCCTTCGCCCTCTACGATTCCTTCGTGTACTGCCTGCCCTTCGAGCTCAAGAAGGTCATCAACACCGAGCTGCTCGACATCTCGGTGACGCGGCAGCCGGACATCGTCCGCGCGCGCGTGGAGAACAGCCACGGGATCCTGAAGGACTGCTTCCAGCAGTCCGTGGTGCAGCTCGCCCAGGCTTTCGACGCCAAGATGGAGGGGACCGACATCTTCCCCGACTTCACGGCCAAGCTGGAGCAATCGGTGGGGCTGCGCGACAGCCTGGCCCGCCTCATCCGGGCCGTGCGCCGCTTCCAGGCCTCCCGCGACGAGCTCATCGCGGTCGAGATGAAGGAAGAGATCTCGCTCTTCTACGACCACAACATGAAGGACCTCATGTACCGGGACTGGTCGGGCTTCGAGCTCTTCTTCATCGAGATCCTCAAGTGCACGAACCTGCCCGCCCTGGCGCAGATCTCGCACCGGTTCGAGACCTTCCTGATGACGCTGTTCCGCGAAGTGCAGAAGCGATCGATCCTCCAGAACATCCCTGCCCCCGAGAACCTGCTCGGAGTCGAGAACACGGCGTAGCTTGTTAAGTCAGGGGGGGCACTCACGCGACACCACGCTGGGCGTTCGCGACCCCCCCTGAAACCCCCCTCGCGCGACGCCGCCGCTGCGCGGCGCCGCCGCGCTCTACGTGTTCCTCGTTCTTTGTGACCCGCCTTTTCGATCTCCAGCCCGGCGAGAGTCGCTCGGTCGGCCTCATGCTCGGGCATTCGTTCGCCATGGGGGCGGCGACCGTGTTCTTCGAGACGGCGGCGAGCGCGCTGTTCCTCGCCCGCTTCGGTTCCTCCGCCCTGCCCTACGTCTACGTGGCCGCCGCCCTCCTCACCACCGCGACCGGCCTCGTCTACGCGCGCGTGCAGGACCGCGTCCCGTTCGCGCGCCTCATGACGGGCACGCTCTGGTTCCTGCTCGTCAGCGTGGCCGCGCTCCGGGTCGGTCTCGGGATGAGCGGAGCGGCCTGGCTGACCTTCCTGCTCCTCGTCTGGTATCGGGCGCTCTCGATCCTGACCGACCTCGAGTACTGGGCGGTGGCGGCACGCCTCTACGACGTGAGGCAGGCCAAGCGCCTGTTCGGGATCGTGGGGTCGGGCGAGGTGGTGGCGCGCATCGCCGGCTCCTTCGCGGTGCCCCTCATCGTGCACGCGTTCGGGGTGACGAGCCTCGTGCTCCTCTCGGCCGTGGCCCTCGCCGTCTGCCTCTTCCTCGTGTCGCTCGTGCTGCGCGCGCTGCCCGCGGCCACGGAGACCCCGGCCGGGGCGTTGGCCCCTGTGCCGGGGCCGGGGCTGCGGGGACTGCTGCGCGAGAGCTATCTGCGCCTAATCCTCCTTCTCGCGTTCCTCGGCGTCCTGGCCAAGTACCTCGTCGACTATGCCTTCCTCGCCCAGATGCGCACGCGCTACGCCGATGCGCAGAACCTGGCGACGTTCTTCGCCCTCTTCTCCGGCTTCTCCCAGGTGGCCAGCCTGCTCACGCGGGTGCTCGTGTCCGGCCGCCTGCTTTCCCGCTTTGGCGTGGGCGTGAGTCTCATGGTGCTGCCCGCCGCTCACGTGGCCTGCACCGCGCTGATCGTGGCCTCCGGCCTCCTGCCGGGGGCGTCCGGGCTCGTCTTCTGGCTCGTCATCTCGAACCAGGCGATCTACAAGACGCTCAAGCATCCCATCGACAACCCCTCGTTCAAGGTCCTCTACCAGCCCCTGCGCAGGGACCAGCGCCTGGCCACGCAGATCACGGTGGAGACGCTGGTGACGCCCCTGACCATCGGCCTCGCCGGCGGGCTGATGCTGCTCTTCAGCAGGGTCATCCCGTACGACCCGGTCGTCTTCTCCTGGCTGATGCTGGCCGTCTTCGGGGGCTGGGAGATCGTGGCCAGGGGCGCGGGCCGCGAGTACGCGGCCGCGCTCGTGCGGGCGCTCAAGCGCCGCTTCGCCGAGGACGACGAGCCTTTCACCTACGACGACGAGCGGAGCCTCGCCGTATTGCACGACAGCCTGCGCAGCGAGCGGCCGGAGGACATCCTCTTCGCGCTCTTTCTGCCAGGCTTCGCCGACCCCGGCCGCCCTCGCGCGGATCCGTGCGCATGCGGCCAGCGATCCCGTGGCCGCGGTGCGCGCCGTGGCCGTCCGCGCGATGTGCCGGGGGGTCGTCCGGGAGGGGCTCGCGCTGGCCGTCGCCGCCCTCGACGATGCGAGCCTGGAGGTCCGGCGCGGGGCGCTGGTGGGACTCCTCGGCGTCGGCCATGACGCGGCCCGCGATCGCCTGGCCACGCTCGCCGCCTCGCCAACGCCTTCAGTGCGGGCCTGGGCCGCGCGGGTGGCCGGTGAGGCCGCACACCCCGAATCCTCTGCGGTGCTCGCGACGCTGCTCGCGGATCCGAGTCCCGTCGTGCGGCGCGCCGCCCTGGCCGCAGCCGGGCGCACGCGCGCACGCGCGCTCTGGCCGTCCGTGGGGGCGGCGCTGGGGGATCGCCGCTTGCGAGGGGCCGCCGCGGCCGCACTCGTGCTCGGGGGTGCGGACGTCGCGGAGGTGCTCGCGCCTTGCCTGGAAGGAGGCGCCGCCGGGCCCGTCGCGCGCGAGGCGGCGCGAGTGCTGGGCCGCGTGGGCGGTGCGCGCGCCCAGGCCGCCCTCCGGGCCCATCTCGACTATCCCGACCAGATCGTGCGCCTCGAAGTGCTCGAAGCGCTGCGCCTCTTGCGCTATTCCCCCGCGCCGGGCAGCGGAGAGGACGTCCATGTCCGCCGCCAGCTCGAAGAGGAGCTCGACGACGCGGCCTGGACCCTCGCCGTCCGGCGCGACCTGCCGCCGGAGCCCGCGTTCGCGGTCTTGAGCGCGGCGCTGGCGCGCGAGCGGGAACGCAGCCGTCAGGCGATCCTCCTCCTGCTCTCGTTCGTCCACGATCCCGTCGCCATCCTGCGCGCGCGCGAGGGGCTCGCCCAGGGGTCGCGCGAGAAGCGCGCGTACGCGCTGGAGGTCCTGGACGTCACCGTGGCCGCCGACCTCAAGCCACGGGTGCTCGCGTTGATGGAGGACAGCGAGGCGCGGCCGTGCATCTGGGCGGCGAGGGCTGGGACGACGTGCTCCGTCCGGCCGCGGACGACGCGAGCCCGCTCGTGCGTGAGACGGCGGCCTGGGCGCGGGCGCGACGGGGCGATGGTGTGGAGGCGGAAGGAGGCGGGCGGATGCTGACGATCGAGAGGGTCATCTGTCTCAAGGCGGTGCCCATGTTCGCCGAGGTCTCCGAGGAGACCCTGGCCGACGTGGCCGAGCTCCTGGAAGAGGTCGAGTACGGGAAGGGCCAGGTCGTGTTCGACAAGGGAGCCCAGGGCGACAGCCTCTACATCGTGATCTCCGGCCGCGTGCGCGTGTACGACGGGACGCGCACCATCGTGGAGCTCGGGCCGAAGGAGATCTTCGGAGAGCTGGCCCTGCTCGATCCCGAGCCGCGCCTGGCCTCCGTCGCCGCCGCCACAGAGACGCGGCTGTTCCGGCTGGACCGCGACTCGTTCGCCGAGCTGATGGCGGGGAACATCGATGTCGTGCGGGGCGTCCTGCACGTGCTCTGCGAGCGGCTTCGGGGCCACGGCGGATATGCGGGCGACCGCGCCGCGCTGGACAGCCCGCGACGTTGAGGATACAAACGCCCCCACGCCCGCCCCCCAACCAGGAGGTCCGATGACACCGGCGCCACGGCGCGCTCGCGCCGTCCTCTGGACGATGCTCGCCGTCCTTCTCGCGGCCGCGGGCGTTTCCGCGGGAGAGGAAGCCCAGGACAAGCCCAATCCGGCGCCGTCCGCCAGCCCCTCGCCCGCGTCGCCGGTGACGGTGGAAGAGGGCAATCCGGCGGGGGCGGTCACGGGCCGGGGCGGGACGGGCCACGTCCTGTGGGAAGGCGAGGGCGGCAGCGTCGCCCTGCTCAACCGGGCACAGCTTCGCTGGACGGACGAGATGCCGGACGATCGCCTCCAGCTTCCGGGAACGACGAGCCCGGGCTCTTCGAAGGGCAGCTTCCGCATCCGCCGGGCCAAGACGGAGCTGACGGGCTGGGTGTGGCGGCGCGAGCTGACCTACGAGCTGCAGCTGAGCTGGGCCGGCCCCGAGCCCGGCGCCAGCACGACCACGCCGCTCGAGGACTTCATCCTCAACTGGGACGCGAGCCGCGACAAGCGATTCCAGATCGCGATGGGCCAGTTCAAGGTCCCGCTGGGGCGCCAGGAGCTGACCTCGTCCAACCGGCAGCAGTTCGCCGACCCCGCCTCGACAACGACAACGACAAGTACCAGTTCAACGCGCGCGTGATGTTCCAGCCTTTCGGCGACGCCCGGTACTCCGAGAGCGACTTCGAGTCCCGCGACAAGCCCCTGCTCGCGGTGGCGGGGGAGTTCGAGCGCAACAACCTCCATGGCGCGACCAACGCGGACGACCTCGACACCCGGATCCTCGGCGTGGACGCCGTGTTCAAGTACCACGGCCTCTTCCTGTTCGCCGAGTACTTCGCGCGACATCGGCGGCCGGAGACGAGCTCCGCCTTCGACTCGAACGGGTTCCACGCCCAGGCCGGCTACTTCCTGGTGCGCGACCGGTTGGAGGTTGCGGCCCGCTGGGCCGGCTACGATCCTTCCGACCTCATCGCCGGCAACGACCGCAAGGAAGTGGGAGGCGTGGTCAACTATTATCTCAATCGGCACAACCTGAAGTTCCAGGGCGACTTCCGCCGGCTGGACGACAACGGGCGCGCGACGAAGACCAAGGAGCTCCGGATCCAGACGCAGGTGGTGTTCTGACGCGGGGGATCAAGGTGTCGAGATGGCGGGGGGCGGCCGTCGTGGCGTGCGTGCTGGCCGCGCGAAGAGCGCCGGCGGCGGAGGTGGGCGCACGCGTCGTCGACGAGCTGCGTCTGCGGCCGCGCGTGCGCGTGATCGTCGCCCTCCGTGAGCCCACGGCACCGGTGACGGACCTCACCTTGCGCAACGCGGAAGTGGAAGCCATCCAGGGCAACGTGCTGGAGGGGCTGCGCCCCGGCGACTTCCTCCTGACCCATCGCTGGCAATCGCTGAACGCCTTCGCGGGCGACGTGACGTCGGCCGGCTTGCGCGCCCTGGCCGAGGACCCCGACGTCCTGATGGTGGACGTGGACCCGCCGGCCTATGCCGACCTGGCCGAGAGCGCGGCCCTCATCCGCGCCGACCAGGTGCGCGGCGCGGGGACGACCGGGAAGGGAGTGGTGGTCGCGATCCTCGACACGGGCGTCGACACCCATCACCCCGACATCCGCGACAGCCTCATCGGCGAGCAGTGCTTCTGCACGTCGCCGAGCGGAGCGGGCTGCTGCCCCAACGGGTCCGCGCAGCAGTCGGGGCCGGGCGCGGCCGAGGACGATCACGGACACGGCACCAACGTCACCGGGATCATCACCTCGGACGGCCGGGTGGCCCCCATGGGGATCGCGCCCGATGCCCAGGTCATCGTGGTCAAGGTGCTGGACAAGACCGGCGCCGGCACCAGCACCAGCATCCTCTCGGGGCTCGACTTCGTCATCAACCAGCATCCGGAGGTGAAGGTCGTGAACCTCAGCCTGGGGCTGGCCAACCTGTTCTCCGGATCCTGCGATTCCGCGGCCTCGTTCACCACGGCCTTCGCGGCCGCGGTCAACACCCTGCGCGGGCGCGGCGCCGTGTTCTTCGCGTCCAGCGGCAACAACGGCTCGACCTCGCAGATCGCGGTGCCCGCGTGCATCGGGAACGCGATCGCGGTGGGCGCCGTCTACAAGGCGGATGCGGGCACCATCTCCTTCGGATGCACGGACGCGACCACCGCCGCCGACCGCATTCCCTGCTTCTCGAACAGCGACAGCCAGGTCGACGTGCTCGCGCCCGGCGCGCCCGTCACCTCCGCCGGCATCGGCGGAGGCGTGTCGACCTTCGTGGGCACGTCGCAGGCCTGCCCGGTGGCGGCCGGAGTCGCCGCCCTCATGCTCTCGGCCCACCCCGGCCTCAGCCCCGACGCGCTGGAAGCGGCCCTCAAGAGCACGGGTGTGACCGTCATCGACGCGAGGAACGGGCTGTCCTTCCGCCGCATCGACGCCAAGTCTGCGGTCGACGCCGTCCGGTAGCCGTTCCCCCGTCAAACTTTGACGTCGTTGCGGCGCGCGGGGTATAAAGCACGGTTTCGCCATCTGGAGGACCGAGCCGCCATCTTGCGCATGACCGTCGCCATCCCCTGCTACAACGAGGCTCCGACCATCGGCAAGGTGGTCTCCGACTTCCGGGCCCAGCTCCCGGAGGCGGAGATCCTGGTGGTGGACAACGCGTCCAGCGACGACAGCGCGGCGCGCGCCGAGAAGGCCGGCGCGCGCGTGGTGCGCGAGAAGCGGAAGGGCAAGGGCTACGTGATGCAGACCATCCTGGAGACGGTGCAGGCCGACGTCTGCGTCATCGTGGACGGCGACGACACCTATTTCGCGGAGGACGTCCATCAGCTCCTGGCTCCGGTGACCTCCGACCAGGCGGACATGGTGGTGGGGGACCGCCTGAAGGAGGCGTCCTCGGCCGCGCTCAACGACGTCCACCGCTTCGGCAACCGCGCCATCCTCGCCATCATCAACATGGCCTTCCGGACGCGCTTCCAGGACGTCCTGTCGGGCTATCGCGTGATGAACCGCAACTTCATGAATTCCGTCCCTCTCATCACGGGCGGGTTCGAGACGGAGACGGAGCTCACCCTGCAGGCGCTGGAGAAGGGGATGGTGATCCGCGAGATGCCCATCCGCTATCGCGCGCGGCCGGAGGGGAGCGTCTCCAAGCTCTCGCCGTTCGCCGACGGCTACCGGATCCTCATCACCATGGCCGTGCTCCTGCGGAATCATCGGCCCCTCTACTTCTTCAGCTCGATCGCGGTGGGCCTCCTCGCCGCGGACGGCGTCTACGCGGCCGCCCTCCTGGCCCACCGCCTCCCGCCCTACGGCACGCTCGTCCACGCCGGGGTGATGGGAGGGATCGCGCTCCTGGCCAGCGGGCTGGTGCTCATCGGGATCCTGCTCAATGCCGTGAGCGCGGGATTCCAGGAGATGACGGCGCTTCACCGCCGGCCGCGATGACCGTCACCCTTCCCGCCGCGGAGGCCGGAGCCGCGGCCGCCCAGTTCGAGGACGTGCGCTGCGCGGTCTGCGGAGGCGACGGCTACGAGGTCGTGATCCCCTCGCGCCGCGATCCCACGCGCGCGATCGACCTCCAGACCGTCTTCCGCTCGTCCGGGGACGAGCCGCTGCAGGACCAGATGGTGCGCTGCACGTCGTGCGGCCTCCGCTACGTGCGGCCGCGCCTGCGCTGGGAGCTGATCCTCGAGGGCTACCGCGGGGGGACGGACGAGAACTTCGTCTCCCAGATCGCGCTGCGCGAGCGCACGTTCCGCGCGTGCCTGGACAAGATCGAGAGGACCCTTCGCCCGTCCGGCCAGCGGGTGCTCGACGTGGGCGCGGCCGGAGGCTCCTTCCTGGCCATGGCGCGCGAACGCGGCTACGCGCCGCTCGGCTGCGAGCCCAGCACCTGGATGTGCCAGTTCGCGCGCGAGCACTACGGCCTCGAACTCCATCCCGGCACGATCCTCGACATGCCGGTGGAGCGGGGCTCGGTCGACCTCCTGACCCTCTGGGACGTCATCGAGCACACGCCCGATCCCAAGGGCGTCCTCGCCCGTGCGCACGAGCTCCTCACGCCCGGCGGCGTGCTGGTCATGTCGTGGCCGGACAACTCGAGCGCGGCCGCGCGCCTCCTGGGGGCGAAGTGGCCGTTCCTCCTCACCATCCATCTCTACTACTTCACGCCCGCGACCATGACCGAGCTTCTCCGGCGCACGGGCTTCCACGCGCTGGATTACCGCAAGCACTGGCAGACTCTCGAGCTGGGCTACGTCGCACTGCGGGCGGCGCCCTACCTGGGTCCGCTGGCCCCCCTGCTGCGCGGGCCCATCCGCCTGCTCGGCCTCGAGCACGCCCCGCTCGCGTACTGGGTGGGTCAGACCATGGTCGTGGCGAGGAAGGCGTGAGCAAGGGCCCCGTCGTCGTCCTCGGCGGGGGCGTGGCGGGGCTCGCCGCCGGCTACTACCTGGCGCGGGGCGGCTGGCCGGTGACGGTCGTCGAGCGCGCGCCGGTCATCGGCGGCCTCTGCGGCAGCTTCCAGAGCCACGGCTTCACCCTGGACCATGGCCCGCACAAGCTCTACTCCGTGGTGCCCGGGATCCTCGACGAGATCCGGGGCCTGCTCGGGGATCGCCTCATCGAGCACACCAAGCGCAACCGCGTGCGCCTGCTCGGCCGCTTCATGAGCTACCCGCTCAGCATGGGCAACCTGCTGCCCTTGCTGGGACCGGTACGCGCGGCCGGGCTCGGCTTCTCCTATGCGGCGGCGGCCGTGGGCGGCCTCTTTGGCGGCGCGGAGCCGCGCAGCTACGAGGACTACGTGGTGCGCCGGTTCGGCCGCGGCGTCTACGAGCTCGTGTTCGAGCCGCTCGCGCGCAAGGTGTGGGGCGATCCGGCCCTGCTCTCCGCCGAGCTGGCGCGGGCGCGCATCCCTTCGGGCGGCGCCGCCGAGCTGATCCTCCGGCTCCTCAAGCTCAAGGAGGCGACGGAGAACGAGGACGCGCCATTCTTCTATTATCCGCGCGGCGGGTTCGGCGTCTTCCCGGCGCGGCTCGCGGAAGAGATCGTCAAGGCCGGAGGACGGATCCTCACCGCGACCACGCCCGTCGAGCTCGAGCGCGACGGCGCGCGCATCCGTGCGGTGAGTGTCCAGCACGAGGGCATCACCACCCGCCTGGAGGCGGAGACGGTGGTGTCCTCGATCCCGCTCCAGGCCCTGTCCGGGCTCCTCTTCCCGGGCGACGCCGTCGCGGCCGAGGAGGCCGCCCAGCTCCGCCTGCGCGATCTCGCCCTGGTCTTCCTGATCCTGAGGCAGGAGCGCGTGAGCGAGGACCACTGGATCTTCTTCCCGGAGCGGCAGTATCCCTTCAACCGGATGTTCGAGCAGAAGGCGATGGACCCGGGCCTGGGCCCGGCCGACCGCACCGCCATCTGCTGCGACCTCACCTGCGACGCCGGCGACGCCGTCTGGTCGGCCCCGGACGACGCGCTCGTGCGGCGCTGCTTCGACGCGCTCGTGGACTCGGGCCTCACCACGCCCGACCGCCTCGAAGGCGGCTTCGTCCGGCGCTTCCGCAACTTCTATCCCATGTATACGATCGACTTTCGCGAGCGCCTCGGCCGCGTCTACGAGCGCGTGCGCGCTTCCGCCGACAACCTCGTCCCGACCGGGCGGCTGGGCATGTTCAACTACAACAACTCCGACCACTGCCTGGACATGGGGCGCTTCATCGCCAGCGAGATGGGAGAGGGACGGCCGCCGCGCCAGATCTGGGCCGGGCTGGAGGAGCGCGTCCGGACGTACCGCATCATTGACTAGCGCCATTCCTGCATCTAGCGGCCACCATCGCGGATCGGTGGCTGCGCGCGCGGCCGCGGCCGCGCTCGTGCTTGCCCCCTTGCTGGCCGGGCGCATCGCCGTGACCGGACCGCGCACGGTGACGCTCAACTTCGGCCCGGGCGACGGCCCCTACGTGGTCGGGTTCGCTCCCGAGTACGAGATCGACGACAAGGTCGGTACGCACTGGACGACTTATCACGCCGGGGTGGCCCTGCCGCTCGAAGTGCGCGGCGGCCCCGTCGACATGTCGTACCGGTTCACGCGCGGCTTCGGGGAGACGGCGCAGGTCGAGATCCGGTTCGACGAGCGCGCCGTGGACCAGTTCCAGTGCCGCGGAGGGACGGTACTCGAGCGCAAGGCGGCGCTGGGCGTGCTGGCCGCGACGCCGGTGCGGATCGGCATCGAGTCCGATTCGCACGAGCGCCGGGACCGCGGGCTCAAGATGGACTGGATCCGTCTGGCCCTGGGACCCGGCGCCCGCCTCCGCCTGATCGGGTGGGCCGCCGTCACGCCGGCGGTGGCCGTGGCCCTCGTCCTCGCGATCCACCTCCTGGCCGGTTGGAGCCTCCGACACGCCGTCGTGCTCACCGCGCCCTGGAGCCTGGCCGCGGTCGCGGGCCTCGTCCTCGATCCCTGGCTCACCCATCGCCTCCTGCGCGGCATTCCTCTCGCGCTGGCCCTCTTCGGGGGATCGGGCCTGGCCGTCGCGGCCTGGCAGCGGCGGCGCGGCGCGCTGTCGGCGGAGTCGCAGCGCGTCCTGGCCGCGCTCGCCCTGGCTGCGTTCCTCCTGCGCGCCCTGGCCGTGAATCATCCGGACTTCTACTATCCCGACCTGCGCACGCACGCGCGCCTGGTCGAGAAGGTGCAGGAGGAGGGCCTCTCTTTCTTCGTCTCGCCCTCGCGCGCGATCTGGGAGCACGGCGTGTGGCGGACCGAGGCCTACGGGAAGACCTACGCGTTTCCCTACACGCCCGCCTTCCACCTGCCCTTCACGCTGCTGCCCATCGGCTACGACACGCTGCTCCTGGCCCTGAAGCTCTCCGCGGCCGCCATCTCCGTCGTGCCGATCTTCCTCACCTGGGCCCTGGCCCGCCGCCTCGGCGTGTCCGTCCTGGGGGCGGCGCTGCTCGCGGTGATCCCGACCTACACCTCGCGCCTGAGCTTCGCGTTCCTGCCCGCCCTCTTCGGGCACGCGTTCGACCTCGCGCTCCTCTGCTGGCTGGCCAGCCACCTCGACTCCCTCCGCGCGCCGCGGACGTGGCTGGCGGGCGCGGGCTGGATCGCGGCCTGCCAGCTCGCCTACATCTCGGGCGTGATGAACACGGCGGCCCTCGTGCTCGCCCTCGTCCTGTGGGCGCTCGCGCGCCGTCGCCTCGGCGACGCGGCGGTGCTGGCGGCCATGGGGCTCGCCGCCTCCGCGATCGCGGTGGCGCTGTACTATCGCGACTTCCTGGGGATGGTGTTCGACCTCGTGCCCC
>WNFN01197107.1_pt1 | contig 11743 bp, 14 predicted proteins | sample 5400161 | NCBI WGS metagenome assembly WNFN01 (sample SAMN13153353, study PRJNA577476) | soil metagenome | isolation source: 80 cm saprolite on Douglas fir-dominated hillslope | place: USA:California | collected 2013-09-17
GTGCTGCAAGCCACAACTTCCTGTATCGGTCCTCGCTTCATTCTCTGCGCCAACGCCCAAAACGCCCCACGTACTTTGAACGATCCCGTTGGCAGCTCCGTCTCCAATTTCAAATAAACATTCTTCCCAGTCGCTTGACTGAGGAACGGCGCAGCAATCAACCGCGTTGGCGCGAAATGCTTCGCCAGGAATTCCTGGGCCTCCCGAATCGTGTTCAGGCTCAAAGGACGAGACTCCAGACCGATTGGAAGTTCTGAAGTGTCGCTTCCGCGAGGAGCTGCGCCGTCCTGGGCTTTATTCATGCTCAACCTTCTTCTTCCGGTCGAGGTGCACCGGCTTCTGCTTGCAGGAAGATTTCAATGTGACTGGTGGTCCACACAGCAACACCAGTGCCGAAAAAATCAGCGTCTTCAGTCCAGATCGCGCAGTGCAAACCTAAAGCTGCCGCTAGCACCGGCCAATCCTGTTCGTCCCGCCCGCGCAGACGAATCCGCGCCTCACTTTCGAAGAGACAGTAGAAGTCGGGCTCCAGTGTCTTCACGATCTGGCTGAGGTACTCCAAAGCGGCGGACAGGTCGGCCGTTGTTTTACCGCGTCTGGCAAGGATTCCCGGTAAGTACGTTTCCGCGTCGTCAAAGGCCTCTTGTGGAGCGCAGAATTGGACTCCGCGGGCTGCGTAAGTCTCCAGTAGAGATTTCACGCGTCTGCCCAGGACTGCCCTCACTAGAATGTTCGCGTCGAGAACGATCATCTCACCGGCTGGTGCTCTTTTTCTGGAGGCGCATTTGCTTGAACTCAGCGACTACTTCCTCTTCGTCCGCGTCCGCTAACAGCTTCGCCAGGCGCTCCGCTGCGGCTTTCAACTCTTCCACCCCGGCCGTTTTTGGCCGCTTGCGCTTCGTAGGGATGTAGACGCCTACGGTTTCGCCGTGGCGCGTCACCGCCACCGGGTTTTCCGATTCGAGGAATTTCGCGATCCGCTCGCGGAACTCTCGCACTCCAACTTTAATTGTGGTCATGGTATCGCCTCTGCGTACACAATAGCGTACACACTTGTGTACATGGAACGCAAGCCTTTTTTTCCATTTTACCGGTCGCGGGATCCTCTCACTTCGTGCAAGCACTCCCCCGTTAACTCCCCACCATCTCCAACGCCGCGCCGGAATCCGTAGTCAGTTCTTCCGCGGCTCTTCCGGGAAACCGCATGACCATCCGAGCCAGCGCCAGACTGTCGTTCGCCACTTCAAACCGACGCGCACTTCGACGCATGCGCCTCGCGCATCTGCGCATTCCAGTTTCCAGCTGAGCTGCCGTGAATCCCGCTCGCTCTCGCTGAATTTGCGGAATGTGTACTTCTCACCGCCGTGCCATAGAACCGCCGCTCGGAACATCATCCCAAACGGCATCTCATAGACCAGTGCCTCAAACGTCGAGCCTTGCCCTCGCGCGCTCGGGAAATGAATGTGCGTCCAAGTCCAGAAATGCCGGTGCCGGTATCCACAATTGTGACCCTGCATCCCAAAGCCCAGCGGCTCCCCGCGAAACACCCGATCATTCAACGCAATCTCCCCCGAGAAAACCGCATCCGAATGCGGAGTCCGCGAAAACCCAATCCACCCCTTACTGCTCAGTTCCACCCGAAACGTCGATCGATACCGCAAATCCCACGAAATCCTCTGCCCGCCAGCATCAATCCGCCCCTGGCACGCGTCTTCCCCAATCCGATTCTCCCCAATCTCCAAGAAAAACGGACTAGCCCCACGCCTGCTCAATCCGGTGCCTTTCGAGCTAGCCTTGCTCAAACCCTCTTCGCCCACGCCCGCATTCCTCGAAGCCGTGTCCTTGGGTCGAAGGCTCTCAACCGGAAATCCCTGAATCCAAGTCTCCGCCTTCCCCTCCCTCGGAAACCAAGTCGCCCAAACCTGCACCGCCCGCCCCTGCGCATCCCCCGCGCACCCGCCTCGTCCCGGATTCATCAACAAATATCGAAACCACCAAGCCCCACTCCCATCCCCCAGCCCCACCCGCAAAAACCAAACCTCATACCTCCGCCGCATCGTCAGCTTCGTGAACACCTCATTCAGCGTCTTCATACGTCAGGAACAATAACACGGCAGCGGCTCACGCAGACTCGTGGCTTCTTGCCCAACTCCGCAAGCAGCCGCTCGAACAACAAACAGTCATGCAGATTATTGACAAAAGCACGCTTTCGGCACTAACTGATGGACAAAATGCTATCGCTTCACTCAAGAATCGCAAGCATACTTGAAAGGTAAGCTCGGAGGTTGTAATGAAATGGGTTCTTCCTCTAATTTTGACGCTGATGTTCGCCGTTCATGTCCCAGCACAACAGCAGAACTCAGCCCGAGAAATTGCTCGGCCAGACGCTTCGACTCAAGCAGTTTCAGGTTCAGCTAATACCAGTTTAACTCCGTCGCAGGTTTTCTCGAGCGCCAAGCCTTCGGTGGTGATCATTGTGGCGTCCGACCAAAATGATCTACACGAAGCATTGGGTTCGGGATTCATCGTGAGTCACGACAGAATTGCCACGAACCACCACGTTGTCGAGGGCATGAACAAGGCCTACGTTTTATTTTCAGACGGAGACGTCAAACCAGTTTCCAAGGTTGTGGCTGACAGCACTCAACAAGACTTGATCATCCTTGGAGTTGCAACGGGCAATCGCTCACCTCTCGTGTTTGGCGATGAGCTATCGTTGAAGCAGGGAGACTCTGTATATGCACTTGGAGCGCCCAAAGGCTTGGAACTATCGTTTACAAATGGAATCGTAAGTTCCTTCCGGAAATCCAACGTCCAATTCCTGATTCAAACCACTGCCCCTATAGCCCCAGGCTCCAGCGGAGGGCCACTCTTTGACCGCACAGGTCGCGTCGTCGGTGTTACCACCTCGATGATTTCGGACGCGCCGGGGATATACTTCTCGCTTGGTATCGGAGATGTGAAACGACTACTCAAGATACCTCAGTCAGTTGCGTTGCCTTTCAGTGAATGGGCCAAGCAACAGACAAACAGGAATACCTCTGAGCCCTGCAATTCTGTCCCATCAGACGAAGGACCGTCCTTCGAAGAAACAGTTACTTGGTTGTACAAATTTCTACAGTCGCATGGTCAAGAGTGGTCGGGCGGTTCGCACCCCTCGCAGTCCAATTTCATGGACCTGTTGCCACAGGATAAGGTATCTTTGCCGGCCTCCTTACATTCCAAATTGTCTGGCGCGGAAGTATGTCTAGTTTTCATCAAGCACAATCACGAAACCGGTGTACAGCTACACGAGGATATGAAAGTTCCGGTAAAGACGTGGACGGAAGTCCTGTTTTTGTCTGACATCGATGTTGGCACAGTCAAGGTCTGCGCTCGGTCGCATGTATGCTTTGAAACTACAAACAACCTAGACAAGATAGCTGAAATGGTGCCCACAGATGACAAAGGTGACAAAGCATGGGAGTACGATTTGAATCGTGGTTGGATTGTCTTGGATGCAACGGAAAACGCCGGGCGTTTTGCAAGTGCACTGAAACGTGCCGTGACCCTTTGCGGTGGGGCCAAGGCACCCTTTTAGCTCTCCCATGCTTACTGTCCACTAAAGACATAAAAGAGAGGTCGGGAAATCAAGAAACCCAATGTCAATGCATGCATTCATTCTGTTGGTGATGCTCGTGGTGACTTGGAATACCCTCAGACACAATCCACCCGCCGCTGGGACCGTTACTGTCGTTGGTCAACGATGGGCAATCGTTTGGGCGAACTTACGCTTTATCTGGTTTTTAATTTCTCCCCGACCACATCACTTCCATGGCACCTTTAAGGGTGCTATCATTGCCACACGAGGTGAGTATGTTCGACATCAAGAAAGACATTCAAGCCATGACCACATTCCGGCGCAATCCGGGTGAGTTCATGAAACATCTCAAGAAAACCAAGAGACCCCTGATTCTCACCGTCAATGGCAAAGCGGAAGCGGTCGTGCAAGATGCGGAAGCCTATCAGCAACTGCTCGACATCGCGGCGCAAGCCGACGCGGCCGAGGGAATCCGCCAGGGACTTGAGGATGTAAAGAAAGGCCGCGTCCGCCCAGCGCGTGAAGCTCTGGAACTCTTCCGCCGCCGCCATGAAATACCTCGTTAGGCTGACCAACCTCGCCTTGCGGGACATGGAGGCAATCTACAACTTCGTAGAAGCGGATGCCTCCCACCTGGCATTTGCTTGGTTCAATCGTCTCGCCAAGGCAATATATACTTTGGAGCGATTTCCCAGTCGTGGCACTATCATCCCCGAAAACAAAAGCCTTCGCCATCTGCACTTCGGGAAAAATCCGCACATCTACAGAATTATTTACGCCGTCGACAAACGCAATCAGGTGGTGAACGTGCTCCACATTCGGCACGGTGCCAAGGCCGCACTTCCGGGAAAATAAAGAAGTGATCTCGATTGTTCAGCGTCTCTGCAGGATTGCTCCGCATCCAGTCCAACGCACGTCGAAACTAACCAATTCAGCGGCTCGCAGCGGCGGCCATCTCCGATTTTCTCGATTCGTTCCAAAGCTGAATGTACGGCTCCAGGTCCTTCATCATTTTTTGGAATTGCGGCAGATCTAGCGATTGCGCGCCGTCGCTGATGGCTTTTTCCGGGGCGGGGTGCACTTCCAGCGCGGGAATCGCCGCGATGTCGCACGTGTTTCTCGTCACCGTTTCAAACGTGCGAATGCCTCGCTCGCACAAAATCACGTCGGGATTTCCGTGCGCCGTGATGTATTCCGCGGACATCAACAATTCTTTCACCGTGCTGCTCAATCCGCGTTTCAACAGCACCGGCCGCCCGCATTTTCCCAGCGCCTTTAGCAGCATGAAATTCTGCATGTTCCGCGCGCCCACCTGCATCACGTCCGCGTATTTCGCGATCAGATCCACGTCGCGGTCGCTCATCACTTCCGTGATAATCGCCAGCCCCGTGGCTTCTTTCGCCTTCTTCAGCAGCTTCAATCCTTCTTCTTCCATCCCTTGAAAATCGTACGGGGAAGTCCGCGGCTTGAACGCACCGCCGCGCAGCATTTTCGCGCCCGCTTTCGCTACGCCTTCCGCCGCTTGCATGATCTGCTTCTCCGATTCCACCGAACAAGGCCCGGCCATTACCACGAATTCGCCGCCGCCGATTTCCGTTCCATTCACTTTTATTTTTGTTTTGCCCGGACGGAATTCCTTGCTCACAAATTTGTACGGCGCCGAAATCCGCACCACGTTGTCCACTTGCGGCATGGCTTCGATCGATTCCATGCACGCGGTCACATCCCCCACACCGACGACGCCGATTACCACGCGTTCCTCCCCTTCGATGGAGTGCACTTTGTATCCGAAGTGCTCCACCTGTTTGCGTACTTCATCGATCTCTTCGCGCTTCGCGTGCAGTTTCATGGAGATGATCATCTTTCCGGCCCTCGCAGTTTATTTTCGTCCCTTAAAACAAAAAACCCACTCGGCTGGCGAGTGGGTCGGCTCTTTTTGCTGCTAAATTCGCTTACAGAAACGCCCCCCGCCACCTGGATGGATCTCCGCTAAATCGATACCAGCGATAGGAATTGGCGAGAACAGTGTTCATGACCGGCCCAGTGTATTTCTTCTCGTTTCTAGATACAACAGTTTCTTTTCTTTCGCGGCGGGCAGCCGAACTTCGCGCAACCCTCAGTAAAATAGCACGGCAATGCGGTAGCGCGAAAAACCAGATGAGCCCTTGGCGTTGCACGCCCCTACGGCCACTTTGCCAAGAGGCCCGCTGCGAATTTTTCGGTCGAGTTCTTCCGGCAAATTATTCAGGTCAGAGGCCTCGAATCGCATCATTGATTTTGCGCCAGCGCCGGAAAATCCCGCGTCGCTCGCGCAAGTTTTCCGCGCGTCAGTGGTCGCGTCGGCCAGCCGGAATCCGCGCACGGTCAGCAGTGAAATCACCTTCTGCTCTTGTTGCGCGATGCTCAATTCCGGAACGAGTCGTGAAAAATCCTGCACCGCGTAGAGTCCCCCGGGGCCGCGTACCACCGCGATTCCGATGGAAGTGAGCCGCGGATCCAAAATATTTTTCCGGTGGCCGGGAGAATGCATCCAGCCGTTATGAATGGTATCGGGATTCGGACCGATCGCGATATTCTCGGCGATCACCCCGAAGCGCGCACCGGCTTCGGCGGCGCGAGCGTCCAAGCCAGGCTCGCCGGGAAGTTGGTGCTCGAGCTGATTCAGATTGAGCATCAGGAGAGCATGTTTGCGGGCGGCCTTGAAAAGAGCGGTATCCCATTGGAGCGAGGAGAGGCCTTGAGCGGTGCGTTCGCGATTCACGGACTCGAAGAGCTGGCGCTCTGAGTCGTTGCGCTGCAATTGCGCGTGTGCACCCGCCGAAAAAAAACAGAGAATTCCGGCGGCGATAAAAAATTTTAGATTTCTGACAGCGGCGGAAAAGTGACCTCTAGAATTTCCCGCGGCGGCGAGGAGAAATTTTCCCACCGCCGCAAAAAACAGTCCGAGTGTGTTCATGCCGGTGAAAATCAGCCGCGGACGCGAACGGCGCTGAAGCTGAGAACCACGTGGCCGCCGGCAGTGGGACGGCCAAAGCTCAGCATGGGACTGAAGCGCGAGAAGAGCAGCATCTGGTCGAGATGACGGCGAAGCTCCTGGCTGGTCGGCCCAGAAAGAATTTGGTAGTCGGTCATCTGGCCGTGCGAGTCGACAGTAACGTCAATGAGCAGGCCGTGGGGCACAGAAAGTTCGACGTCTTGCTGCTCGGGCCCCCAGGACTGTGGATAGTCGGAAAGCGTAATCAGCTCGGCGGGGCGCATGAGATTGAGAGCGACATCGTTTTGCACGGCGCGCACGGTAGTGCCCGGCACGATCATCTGGAGCACCAGAACAAAAACGAGGATGGCGGAGAAAAATCCGCCAGTGGCTGGAACGCTCAATGGGCGGAAAACGTTGTCGAGAAGAATCTCGGCGCGATCCTTCATGCGCTGGAGGCGGGCGTGCCAGCCCTGCGAATGCTGCGCCTGGGCTGCAGCAACCTTGATGCGAACGGCGAGATCGGCCGGAGGAACATTCTTGGGCACACGCGAAAGCATCACGCTCAGCTTGCGGAATTTTTGCAATTCTTCGCGACAAACGTTACAAGCTTCCAAGTGCTGACTGATCTGAACGCGCTCTTCCACGCGCGCGCCGCCAGTGATTGCATCGTCGAGATAGCCAGCCAGTTTGGTTCGTACTGTATTGCACTTCATTGGACACCTTTGCCCGTGGAACTTGCCCGCGGGTCCAGACCTTCAGAAGGCAGCGCGACTCGCCTCGCGGCTGAAAATGCATCGCCGAAAGGCGCTGGCTGCGATTCAGAAACATTGCCATGCGAAGCCGTTTGCGTGCGCGGAGCATGAGCTTGTTGCGCGCCCAGAAGCGGCTCAAGAATTTCCTTCAGAGCGCGGCGCCCGCGAAGAATGCGAGACTTCACCGTGCCGACGCTGCATTCCAGAACTTCAGCAACTTCCTCGTAGCTCAAGCCTTCGAGATCGCGCAAAATTACCGCGCTACGAAACACATCAGGAATCTGCTGCAACGCGCCGTGAACAGCGACTTGTATTTCCAAAGCGGCAAGTTGCTCGAAAGGCGTGGCGCAGAGATCCTCGATTTCGATGCGGGATTGCCCTTCTTCCGTTTCGGCATCGATGGAAACATTCTTTTGAAGATGACGCTTAAACCAGCGCTTGTGATTGAGCGCTTCGCGAATAGCGATGCGGTAGAGCCAAGTTTTCAAAGAGCTGCCCTGGCGGAAATTGCGAATGCCGCGGAAGGCCTTCAAGAAAACTTCCTGGGAGCCGTCGGCGGCGTCCGAAGTGTCGCCAAGCATGCCGAGGATAAGGTTATAGACCGGCGCATGATAATGCGTGACGAGCCAGTCGAAGGCCGTCTCCGAGCCTGCTTGCAGCTCGTGGACGAGTCCGGCTTCATCGCGGCCCCATGACAGGGCACTAGCCCAATCGGACACTGCCGGCCTTTCCGACCCGCCAGTTACCAGTGCATCCTTGCCGGATGCGGGAGGCGAGCCACCCTGCTGATTGGTCCAGACTAGCTCAGGGTTTGTAAGTACAAACCCCGAAACCCGTTTAGCTCAGGGTTTGTAAGTACAAACCCTGAAACCCGCTCTAGAACGCCTCTTGCGTTAGAACGGTGGACCCAGGCACGACTTGCGTTGGGGACCAAGATCGAGCTGTCCCCGATGTCCGCTCTCTTAGTCTTAGACACCGGGGAGAGCGGAGTTGTTTCCCCGGATGGCAAAGAAATCTTGCGCCTTTGCGAATTGTGGCACCAAAGTGTTTGCGCCGCAATGGGACGGATGGGACAAACACGAAGCAATGATGTAAGGAGGTAAAGAGGTAAGGACCGCACACCCCCCCGGTGTTTTTTGTAAGTGTTGCATCTGAAAGGGTTAGCGCAACTGTAAGCCATTTAGAATCAACACTTGCGGGAATGCGCATAAGTGTTGCGTTTAAAGGACTTGATGCTGGACGATTGCAGCTAGAAACCGGCAAAACAGAGCGTGCCGTTCCAAAGTGGGAAGAATACCCCCACACCCCGGCAGTTTTCGTAAGAGTGGCAAACAAAGGGCTTACAGGATACGGAACTTGGAAGAGCCTACGGAAGATGGGAGGTACCCAAATACGCGGATGGGAGAGGATGGGCAGAGTAGGAGAGGCGGCGCGGAAAGGACGGATGGCGTGGGACTTAGGGGTTCGGCGGAGAGTAGAGCGAAAACTCACAAGCCAGGGTATCGCAAAACGCTAATTCTGTCAATAGCTAACTTAGTGGTACTGGTATCGGCTTAAGGCCGCCGGACGCCAGGGGCTGAGAGAGCGCCCGGCAAGAGCGCGAAACGGAAGTGCACCTAAGTTCGTTTAGGACATAGAGGCGACCGTGTATCCGAGGGTGGGAAAGCGGGAAAAGCGAGACGAAGAGCGGCCCGCCTCAGAAGGCGGGCCCTACAGGTAGAAGATGGACGGCCCAGAATGGCTGCCCACGCGCGACAGGAGGGGCGATGAGATCTGGATTGATGTACGCGTTGGTGTTGGGACCGCTATTGATTGGTTCACTGAGCCAATCGGCTGGGCAAGTGCGGCAAAAGGCGGCGGGGCTGCCGCTGGAAAAGCTGGAACTGCGCAACGTCAAAGTGGAGCCGGCGACCTACCTGGGGCGCGGCGCGGTGCGGATTACAGATGCCGGCGCGGATGGTCTTGATGATGCAGGGCGCTTGGCAATCGTTCCGGGAAGCTCCTTTCAGGATGGCACCATTGAAGTGAATCTGACCGGCGATACTGCGCCGGACGCGAGGCCAGAATTTCGAGGATTTGTGGGGATCGCGTTTCGGGTGACCGCGGACAGATCGCAATTTGAGTGTTTCTATTTGCGGCCGAAGAACGGGCGGTCCGAGGACCAATTGCAGAGAAATCATTCGGTGCAGTACATCTCCATGCCAGGATTCCCGTGGAACAAACTGAGGGCGGAAACTCCGGGAAAGTATGAATCCTATGTGGACCTAGTTCCAGGGCAATGGACGCAAGTGAAAATCCATGTGATTGGATCGCGCGCGCGACTCTATGTGAACGGAGCGGAACAACCGGTATTGATTGTCAACGACCTGAAGCAAACCTCGACGAGCGGCGGCATCGCGCTGTGGGTCGGGCCGGGAACCATTGCTCATTTTTCGGAGCTGAAGGTTACGCCGTGACGGTTGTTGTGGATTAGGGCTTGGGGATTTCCTTTGCCGGGGTTGCGGCGGGGGCGGACGTTTTGGTGTAGATGATCTTCTTGGTGTCGCCATCACAGGTGCCGACGATTTTGCCTTCGGCGTCTTTGTCCTTGGCAACGATTTCCAGGGTGTAGCTCTTCACGCCTTTGGCGTCGAGCTTCTTGGAGATTTCATCCTTGAGCTCTTCACAAGGCTTGGCAGTTTGTGCTGGTGCTTGCGCCGGCGCTTGTGCGTGGGCGGATGCGGAAACAAAAAGTAGAACGCCAGTTATAGCTAAGAGTTTCATGGTGTGACCTCCGTGGCTGAATGCCGGATCACCACGGAGCATACATCCGTTTAGGGCATTCAGCCGCTTACCGCGTAGCGCATTCACCCTAAGAGATACGGGGAAGGTTGAAGCTGGCACACGACGAAATGGAGAGAAGCAAAGTCAAAACCCGCACCCTTTGCCAAAACCGAAAAGGGATGCGGCACCCGAACTCGATTCATAGCTTTAGGGGTGATCCACCCGCCATCGCCAATTTTTGCTTATAATGGCGTCGGTGTTACAAGGCAAAACAAATGCCGCCTTTTGAAACAGCAAGGCTTTGGAGACGCAGCCTAGCGCCCGAAGCAACCCTAGATAAATTCGGCGAGGTCCGGGAAAGCTTGAGATCGGGGTATATGAGGTTCCGGGGAAGAGCCGCAATGCTCGCAGCTGAGATCGCCCGTGACCTACCTGATTACACGGTCCACGACATAACGCACATTGGACTAAACCGCTACGCGGTATGGAGTAGCGCACAGTCGTGTTCTATTGACAGGTCGTCCTCGCCGCTGTTCCAGTTTTCCCTCTCCTGCAGGGTCCCTTGCGAAACCATGGAGTGGCTGTTTGCAGCCCATTCTATCTCGCAAAGGAGCTTCCATGATTTCTCTTCGCCAACGCATGATCGAGGATATGCAGGTCCGGAACCTCTCCGTGAACACCCAAGACTCTTACATCCGGCAAGTCTCGCTTTTCGCACGACACTTCAACAAGTCACCCGAACTGCTGGGACCAGAGCAGATCCGCGCCTATCAGGTCTATTTGACGAACGAAAAGAAACTGGCCACCGGTTCCATTCTCATCGCGATTGCGGCACTCCGTTTTCTGTACAAGATCACCCTCAAAAGGAATTGGTCCCTGGAAGAGGTGATTCCCGCTCCGAAGAAGCCTCAGAAACTGCCCGTGGTCCTGAGCCCGGAAGAAGTTCTTCAGTTTTTGAACTGCGTCAGGAGCAGAAAGCATCGCGCCATCTTGACCACCTGCTATGCCGCAGGCCTGCGCATCTCGGAGGCCATCGCGCTCACCCCTCCCGCCATCGACGGCAAGCGCATGGTCATCCGTGTCGAGCAGGGCAAAGGGAAAAAAGATCGCTACGTGATGCTCTCGCCGAAGCTCCTGGAGATCCTGCGTGCCTGGTGGCGAGTCGAGAAGCCCAAGGACTGGCTCTTCTCAGGCGACTTCCCGGGCCGGCACATCACGAGAAGCGCGGTTGAGAGCGAGTGCCAGATAGCCCACCATGTTTGCAAGATTCCGAAACCCATCACGCCACATTCTCTGCGACATGCCTTCGCGGTTCACTTGCTGGAACAAGGCACCGACGTCCGCACCATTCAACTCTTGCTCGGCCATCGTAGCCTAGCGACCACATCAAAATATCTCCGCATCGCGACCAGCAAAGTGTGCTCGACATCGAGCCCGCTTGATTTGCTGCCTTGCCCGGTCTCGATGGAGGCCAAGCCTAAGCCGACCCAACCCTTCTAACCGGCGGGCGAATGGATCGCCCGAAGTTGGAAGTGGCGGACGTTTTCCGCCGCTACGGCGAAGCCTATCTTGAACAGCATGGCGGGTCGCTCTCCTCTGCACAGAGGCGCGTCATGACCGCGATCGAGGTGTGTCGCACTGCAGCCCTCGGCGGTCATCTCGAGCGCTGCG
>WNFN01091577.1_pt1 | contig 11735 bp, 12 predicted proteins | sample 5400161 | NCBI WGS metagenome assembly WNFN01 (sample SAMN13153353, study PRJNA577476) | soil metagenome | isolation source: 80 cm saprolite on Douglas fir-dominated hillslope | place: USA:California | collected 2013-09-17
AAACAAATGGCCGCGGCATCCTGCCGACGCCTTCGATCGGCGGCGTCGGACTGCTCGACGATTTTACCAAATCCGCGACGCTGGCGTTCAAGGCCGAGGACGAGGCGATCCTCTTGATCGGCGAAACCCGTGGCTGGCTGGGGCAGTCGGTTTATCTGCGCGACATCTGCGGCCGCGAAGAGGGCGCGCCGCCGCCGGTCGATCTCGCCGCCGAAAAGCGCAACGGCGACGTGGTGCGCGGCATGATCCATGCGGGCACCGCGACCGCGGTGCATGATGTCTCCGACGGCGGATTGTTGATCGCGCTCGCCGAGATGGCGATGGCGAGCGGGATCGGCGCCCAGCTATTGGCTGCGCCTGCTGCGATCGTGCCGCACGCGTATTGGTTCGGCGAAGATCAGGGGCGCTATATCGTGACGGTGCTTGCGGAGCAGGCGGGCCTGGTGCTGGCCAAGATGAAGGGCGCCGGCGTGTCCTGCGTGCGGATCGGCACCACCGGCGGCGAAACGATTGCCATTGCGGGCGAGGCGCCGGTTTCGATTGCATCGCTCAAAGCCGGCTTCGAGGGCTGGTTCCCGGCCTATATGAACGGCAAGGCGTCGTAAATGTAGCCCGGATGAAGCGAAGCGAAATCCGGGGCCAGCGTCACGTTCGTTCCCGGATTTCGCGGAGCCTGTCATCGGGCGGCGCTTCGCGCCGACCCGTTGGATCCATCCGGGCTACGATTCTAATCACAGCACCCGCGTCGCGCCGGGGATCATCCGCAGAGCTCGCGTCACTGCCCAGCTCAACGGGACCGTCAGCACGAACGCGACCGCCGCTTTGACGATGGCGGGCACGTCGAAATCGAACAGCCAATATTGCAGCCAGAGCACGATCGGGTAATGCACCAGGAACATGCCGTAGGCGTCACTCTGCATCGGATCGAGCATGCTCCAGCCCGATCGTTTGAACCTCAGGAAAAACGCCAGGATTGCGAACAGGATGGCGGCGCTGAAGGCGACGAAGAACAAGCCGTAGCTCGCCTCGTACCAATTCGGCAGCACGGGCGGATTCCCCAGGATTTCGCGCTTGATATAGATCAGTACCCACAGCAGGCAATACGGAACGAGCGTCACGGCCACCCAGCCCCAACTGCTCTTCGCCAGCCGTCCGTCCGCGCTCAGAAGGCCGCGATCGACATTCGCCGCGCCTATCCCGGCGCCGATGAAGAAGTAGGCCGCATACAGCAGCACGCGGCTGGTTTGAACGTCGAATGGTCCGAACTCGAACCAGCGGCTCGGCCCAAAGTAGACCCGCGCCGGAACATAGACGATGGCGGTGACCGCCAGCAGACACAGAAAGAAATCGGCCGGCCGGTCAAAACCGCGCTGCGACAGGCGGTTGATGGGATCGAGCAGGCGGGGTGAGATTCGGTACAGCAGGCTCGCGGTGAGATCGAAGACCAGCAACACCCAGACGAACCATATCGGGCCGCTTGGCCAGGGGCCGGCGGTGACCGTCTTCCACCAGAACGCCGAAAAGCTGATATCGGGGTGCTGCCGCAGCTGGATGGCGTAATACGCGATCGGGATGACCGTGAACGCGGCTACGGCGAAGGGCAGGCCGAGCCGCAGCAGGCGATCGCGAAAAAAGGTGGCGGGCGATTTATGCGCAAGGCCTGGCCAGACGAACAATCCGGACAGAAAAAAGAACATCGCCATGAAGAAGCTGTCGGTGGCCAGAACCACGCAGTCAAAGCCGAGCCACGACTTGGGATCGGTGTGACCGAAATAGGTGTAGGGAATGACCGCATGGTGGAACAGCACCACGAGCGTCAGGAAAGTGCGTGCGCGATCGATCGAGGCGTTTCGTACTTTGGCTTTTGGCGCGGCTCTCGTCTCCGCTGACCCGACTGAGGTGGAAATCGTTGTCATGTGCGCCCCCGCCAGGGTGGTCAGTTTCAGATGTTGCTACCGGGAACCCGATTCAGCAAGCAATTATCGCGCGACAAGATGCGCCAATTCTGATTCCCGCCCATCCGGGTTCCGCCGGAAAAGTCGGCCAATAGTTGAGATTGGTCAACGGGCGGCGATCAAAAACCCGACCGCCTCATCCGTGACCGGAACCAGCTCCATCGCTCGAAGTTAGATCGGCGATTTCGCACGGGCCGCCAATCCCGCGGCGCGAAAACCGAAGGAACCGAAGGAGCGAGCGATGACAATCCTGAAATGGGCGCTGATCTTCTTTCTGGTGTCGATCGTCGCCGGCGTCTTCGGCTTTACCGACATATCGGCCGCGTCAGCCGAAGTTGCTCGCTTTCTGTTCTATGTCTTCGTCGTGATTTTCCTGGTCCTGCTGATCCTTGGCCTCACGATCTTCAGGGTGTAGGCGGAAACCTCCCGTCATGCCCGGGACAACGGCGAGCGTAACCGACGCCGCCCTTCGGACGGCCATGCCCGGCCCGAAGAAATGGAATATTGGCGCGTTCTTCGAAGCGCCCGGCGCTCACGCCACCTCTTCGATCGTGACCTTGTCGGGATAAAACGCCAGATGGCCGGAGATTTCGGCCATCGCCGGGAACGGCGTCTCATAGGTCCAGATCGAATTTTCGAGGGTCTTGCCGTTTGCGTTGATGCTGAAATAACTCGCATCCCCCTTGTAGGGGCAGTGCGTGGTGCGGTCGGTGCGGGCCAAAAGCGCCATGTTGGCGTCCTTGCGCGGCACATATTGCACCGCCGGATAGCTCGCTTCCTTCAGCGTCAGGGCATGGGTGGTGTCTGCGATCACGATGCCGCCTGCGGAGACGCGGACACGCTTGGGATTGGCCGTGATGGTGATCGGGTGGTCGGGACCGGGGAGTTTCATGGTCAGTCCTTTTTGGTCAGCCCGTTGTGATCGTGGGTTGCGATCCAGCGGCTTTGCAAGGGTCGGATCGGGAATATAGTGCGACGGGACGTGACCTAGAAGGGTGTCCGCGCTAAGTTCTGGCGACCCTGCGGCAACTGCCGGCCGCGACTTGAAAAGCCGGATTGGAGAAATACGGGATGCCGATGGACGCCCACGATATCGAATCGATGATCAAGGCAGCTATCCCCGACGCCGAGGTGACGATCCGCGATCTGGCCGGCGACGGCGACCACTATGCCGCCACGGTAATCTCGGAGTCGTTCCGCGGTAAATCCCGCGTCCAGCAACACCAGATCGTCTATCAATCGCTGAAGGGCCAGATGGGCGGCGTGCTGCATGCGCTGGCGCTGCAGACCGGGGTGCCAGCAGGCACCGGGGGGCCGGAGCGCTAAGTCCCAAGTCGGGCGGGAGCAGGGACGCCATGGCTGGGGATGATCAACGCGGCGTGCTGTTTCGTCAATTTGTGCCGAACCAGCACAGCCGCGTTACCTACGCTGAGCTGTTCTTCGATCTGGTGTTCGTTTTCGCGGTGACGCAGATATCGCACACCCTGCTTGGCCAATTCACCCCGCTCGCGGTGGCGCAGACCGTCCTGTTGTTCCTCGCGGTCTGGTGGGTGTGGGTCTACACCGCCTGGGTCACCAACTGGCTCAATCCGGAACTCACCCCGGTCAGGGTGTTGCTGTTCCTGCTGATGCTCGGCGGGCTCGTGCTCTCAACGTCGATACCGAAAGCTTTTGAATCGAGAGGACTTTGGTTCGCGCTTGCCTACGCCGCGATGCAGGTCGGCCGCTCGATCTTTCTTCTGGCGTCGATCCCGTCAACGCAGCCGTCGACCCGAATGAACGCGGTCCGCATTCTGGCCTGGCTGTCCGCTTCGGCGGTGTTCTGGATTCTGGGCGGCTTTGCCGAAGGGCCGTGGAGGCTGTTGCTATGGGCCGTAGCGCTGGGAATTGAATATCTGTCGCCTGCGGTGCGCTTCTGGATTCCGAAATACGGCCCGTCCTCGATCGACGACTGGACCGTCGAGGGCGGCCATATGGCGGAGCGTTGCGCGGGATTCATCATCATCGCGCTCGGCGAATCCATTGTCGTCACCGGCGCCACGTTCGCCGATCTCGCCTGGACCACCGAAACCGTGTCGGCGTTCGTGTCGGCCTTTATCGGCGCGCTTGCGATGTGGTGGATCTATTTCCACAAGGGGGCCGAGGCGGGGTCCGAACAGATTTCAAGATCCACCGAGCCGGGGCGACTGGCGAGGCTGGCCTACACCTATCTGCATATGCCGATCGTGGCCGGCATCATCGTCTCGGCGGTGGCCGATGAACTCGTGCTGAAGCATCCCGACGGTCATTCCGATCTGAGGACGGTACTCAGCGCAATCGGCGGGCCATTGCTGTTTCTGGTCGGAACGATCCTCTTCAAGCACGTCATTCGGGGCTGGCTTCAACTGTCCCATATCGCCGGCATTGTCGCGCTTGGTCTGCTCGCCTGGTTCGCGAGCGGGCTGTCGCCGTTGATGCTGTCGCTCCTGACCACCGCGATCTTGATCATCGTCGCGGCCTGGGAATCGATCTCGCTGAAATCCGGCCCGGTCGAGTCCCGGCTTGAAGAGTCTCAGTCCGAGGCCACCAGCGCGTGAACCGAAAACATGCCGGCGGCATCGGTCCAGGAGTGGCGCGGCGTCCAGCCCGAGCCGCGCGCCAGCGCGGTGAAGTGCTCGAGGCTGTATTTGTAGCTGTTCTCGGTGTGGATGCTTTCGCCGGCGCGGAATGAAAAACTCCGCCCCAGAATGCGCACGGTCTGGGCCTTCTTGCTGATCAGGTGCATTTCGATCCGGTGGCGGTCGCGATTGTAGATCGCGCGGTGCATGAATGCGGCAGTGTCGAAATTGCCGCCCAGTTCGCGGTTGATGCGGACCAGCACATTGAGATTGAAGCGCGCGGTGATACCGGCGGCATCGTTGTAGGCGTTATACAGCACGCGCTCGTCCTTTTCGAGGTCGACGCCGATGATCATCTGCTCGCCCTCACCAAGGATGTCGCGGGCACTGCGCATGAACGCGCAGGCTTCATGCGGTTCGAAATTTCCCAGTGTCGATCCCGGGAAAAATCCGACCTTCGGCATCGCCTTGACCGGGTCGGGCAGGCCGAACGGCGCGGTGAAGTCGGCCGTGACCGGATAGACGTCGAGACCGGGGAAATCCTCGCGCAACGCGCCGGCCTGCGCTTTGAGGAAGTCGCCGGAAATATCCACGGGCACGTAGGCGCGAAACGCGCATTCGTCGAGCAGCAGCCGAACCTTGGTGGTCGCGCCTGCGCCGAATTCCACCAGCGCTGCGCCGTCAGGGATGTCAGCCGATATCTCGCCGGCCCGGTCACGCAGGATCGCAAGTTCGGTGCGCGTCGGGTAATATTCCGGCAGCAGCGTGATCTGTTCGAACAACTCCGAACCCGTGACGTCATAGAAATACTTCGGCGACAGCCGTTTGGGATGCTGCGACAGCCCGTCGATGACGTCGCTGGCAAATGCCGAAGTCGGTTCGTCGAAGCGATGCGCTTTAGCCAAAGCTGCGGCGTGCACATTCATGATACTCTCCTGAACGCGCTTTTCCGGCGCGGCTGAACTTGAAGATCAGGTGGCATAGTCGGCGAGGCGTAGTCCGGTGAATTGCCAGCGATGATGTGGATAAAAGAAGTTCCGATAGGTAATACGGCTATGTCCGTCCGGAGTTGCAAGCGATGAGCCGCGCAGCACTAATTGGTTGATCATGAACTTGCCGTTGTATTCGCCGAGCGCGCCTTCGATGGCGCGGTAGCCGGGATAGGGGGCGTAGGCGCTGCGGGTCCATTGCCACACGATCCCGAACGCGTCGTTGAGCCGGCCGGCCCTCACCGCGACTTCCCATTCCATTTCGGTCGGCAAGTGCTTGCCGCTCCAGCGCGCGAAGGCGTCGGCCTCGTAATAGCTGACATGGCAGACCGGGGCTGAGGGATCGACGGGCTTCAATCCGCCAAGGGTCATCACCCGCCATTGGCCGTCGATCTCGCGCCAATGGCCGGGCGCCTGCCATTGCTCGTTGCCGACAGCTGCAAAACCGTCCATCAGCCAGAGCGTCGGCGTGGCGTAACCACCGTCTTTCATGAATGCGAGCCATTCGGCATTGGTGACGAGGTTGCGCGCCAGCCGGACCGGCCCCACCAAAGTGCGGTGCGCGGGCTTCTCGTTGTCGAAATGGAACGTGTCGTCGGCGTGCCCGACCGTGTGAATGCCCTCGTTGAGCATGACCCATTCGTCGCCGGTGCGAGTCTTCTCGTCGCCGGCGCTGGTTGAAGCGGGGAAGCGCCACGCCGGATCGTAAGCCGGCGGAATCGGATTCTGCGCGAAGGCGTGCAGGATATCCGTCAGCATCAATTCCTGGTGCTGCTGCTCGTGATTGAGACCGACTTCCACCAGCGGCGCGAGCGCGGCCAGAGCGTCCTCATCGGCAGTCTGGAAGAATTTCACCACTGCGGCGTCGACATGCCGGCGGTAGGCGGTGATTTCGTCGGCGCCGGGACGGGTCAGATGGCCGCGCTGGTGACGGGCGTGCCGTGGACCGGCGCTGACGTAGTAGGAATTGAACAGGAAGGCATAATCCGGATGAAAGGGCGTGTAATCCTTGCCGTGTTCGCCGAGCAGAAATTGCTCGAAGAACCAGGTGGTATGGGCGCGGTGCCACTTCGCCGGGCTCGCATCCGGCATCGACTGGATCAGCTGATCCTCTGCCGTCAGCGGATCGGCGCGGCACTCGGTCTCGTTTCGGACCGTGAGGTACGCTTCCACCAAATCCTCGGCGAGGCCACCGGAAGCGGAGAATAATGACGGGCAAGGGGCAGCCAGCGCGGCCGCAGCGGATGCTGGTTTCGTCACGATAATCTCCGTTCGGGGTGAGAACGTTACTGTGGCAGCCCGGTTCCCCGCGAATAGCCTGTCCTAGATAGGGGCTCCAGTCCGGGATAAAAGCCTCCCGGGCCCGTGATCGAGGCCGGGATGAGGGTTGCGGGGTGTGGTCCGGCCCTCGGACAGCCTGTGCGGCGCATACCAGCTCCCACCCAATTTACTTTGGATGCACAACGGTTTCGGGTACATATATGGTAGTGTCGGATTAAGGGCTGACGCCAGCCGGAAGGCTGTGCCGCAAAAGGACGCAAATATGAGCATCGAGCAATTCATCGACCACGAAGTGAAGTCGAACGACGTGGTACTGTTCATGAAGGGAACGCCGCAGTTTCCGCAGTGCGGTTTTTCAGGCCAGGTGGTGCAGATCCTCGATCACGTCGGGGTCGGCTATAAGGGCCTCAACGTTCTCGAGTCCGCCGATCTGCGCGACGGCATCAAGACCTATTCGAACTGGCCGACCATTCCGCAGCTTTACGTCAAGGGCGAATTCGTCGGCGGTTGCGACATCATCCGCGAGATGTTCCAGGCCGGCGAGTTGCAACAGTTGCTTGCCGACAAGGGTGTCGCGATCAGCGCGGCTGCCTCCGCCTGAGCTTGGCGGCGCGCCAGATCGGCACAGCGCGGCTGGAAGTTATCGTCGCCGACATCACGACGCTGCGCGTTGACGCGATCGTGAACGCTGCGAACACGTCGCTGCTGGGCGGCGGCGGCGTCGATGGCGCCATCCATCGCGCGGCCGGGCCCGAACTTCTTGCCGAATGCCGCACGCTCCATGGCTGCGAGACCGGCGACGCCAAAATCACCAACGGTTATCGGTTGCCGGCGCGGCATGGGATTCATGCCGTTGGCCCGGTCTGGCACGGCGGGGACAAGCGCGAAGATGAAGCGCTGGCGTCATGCTATCGCCGCGCGGTCGAACTCGGCCAGGCCCGCGGTCTTGCTTCGATTGCCTTTCCTGCCATTTCGACCGGCGGCACCGGCGTTTCCCCGCATTATCTTCTGCTGCTTCTCCGACGACAGTGCCCGGCTGCATGCGAAAGCCTTGGCTGAATGGGGCGGCCCTTGTGCCGATTGAGCCGCCCGCTAAACTTGCGCGAAGCGAATTCAGTCCCTTCGGAACGCCAGCGCATGCCGCCGGCGGTGAAGCAGTTGATCGATGAAGCGATGGCGAACTGACGGCTCGTTGCGCCGCGCCGCGGCGGCACTCGCGCTTCTGACCGTCGCGATTGCCGTTGGACGGCCGGACGGTGCTTGCGCAGAACCGCCGCTATCGGTCGCGGCCAGCCTTTCGCGCACGAAACTGGAGCGGGTCGGCGATTACGTCCGCAACGAAATTGCGACCGGCAAGATCCCGGGCGCCGTCATTCTGGTCCAGCAGCACGGTCATCCCGTCTATTTCGAAAGCTTCGGCGTGCGCGACGTCGCGAGCCAACTGCCGATGACCGCGGACAGCATCTTTCGTCTGTATTCGATGTCGAAGCCAGTCACCAGCGTCGCGGCGATGATGCTGGTCGAGGATGGCAAGCTCAGGCTTGATGACCCCGTTTCAAAATACATTCCTGACTTCGCTGATGTGAAAGTCGGCGTCGAGAAGCGCGGAGAGCCGGCGCTCGCACTCGAGCCGCTCAACCGCCCGATCACGATCGAAGACCTGCTGCGCCACACCTCGGGCCTCACCTACGGCTTCTACGGCGACAGCGCGGTGCGAAAGCTCTATGCCAATTCCGATCTGTTCGATGGCGATTTCGACAACGCCCGCTTCGTCGAGCGCATCGCCAAGCTGCCGCTGGCCGAACAGCCGGGGACGCGGTGGGATTACGGCCACTCGACCGACGTGCTCGGCCGCGTCGTTGAAGTGATATCCGGACAGTCGCTGTTCGGGTTCGAGAAGCAACGGCTGCTTGATCCGCTCGGGATGACCGAGCCCGCGTTCTACGTCGCCGATGCGGCGCAGCGGCCGCGCGTCGCCGAGCCGATGCCTGACGATCGCTTTGCGCGTCCGGCTGCCGGCATCAGGGATCCGATATTGCCGCGGGCCTGGGAATCCGCCGGGGCGGGCATGGTCGGGACGATCGGCGACTACGCCCGTTTCGCGCAAATGCTGCTGAACGGTAGACCATCGCCCTGATGGCGTCGGACCATATCGGGCCGGGGACAAGAATCGCCCGCGACCAGTTCTATTTTCCAGGCGATACCAGCGGGTTCGGTCTTGGCTTTGCCGTGCGCACCGCGCAGCCGCCGAACACGTCGTGGCCGTTGGGCGAATATCGCTGGGACGGCGTCGGCGGCACTTTCTTTTTTGTCGACCCGAAGGACGATATGTTCGCGATCTGCATGATGCAGTCGCCGTCGCAGCGCGGACGGATTCAGCTGGAGCTGAAGGCGCTGATCTACCAGGCGCTAGGGAAATAGCCATCCCGAGGGTTAGTCGTCCCCTTTGCCCTTGCAAGGGTATCAAGCGCGACCCGGATATACGCTGCGTCGTCTGTTGCGAATGCCTCGGTTAGATAAGCCGCGATAGCTTCCCGGTTCTTAAGATAATCCGCTGCGTCGAATTTTGAAATTCTTACCATTTGCGTTTCCGTCAGAGGCTCAGGCGCACAAATACCGAAGCCGTCATTGCGAGCGCTAGCGAAGCAATCCAGAGCGAGGATACAACAATTCTGGATTGCTTCGTCGCTTCGCTCCTAGGAAGAAAGTCGCTCAAAAACGGTGTCATACTACCAACATCGAGCCTCAAACTTTCATCCAAGGCGGGTCGGTGCCTTATCCACCGGTCCCAACTCGCAATGACGAGCACATCATAGCCCGGATGAGAGAAGCGATATCCGGGAAAGAACGTGATGCCAACTCCGAATATCGCTTCTCTCATCCGGGCAACGCTCATTTAGGGCTCTCTGGGCCATTACCAACCGCGTCGCCGCTCCATATTTCCCAATCGATTAACTGATCTATCGCACCAAAAGTCGATCGGGCAGATTCTTTGTCATCAATTGCTAATTTTTCGGCGAACAAACCGGCGATGTTGTCTGCAAAAGCGCTGCCAATGTCATCATTAGACATATTAAATGTCGCGATACGAATATTCCCAGCGACCAACCGCTGGTTGGTAGCCCCTGACATGATTGCATGAAAAAGCGACGCCATTGGACCGTTAAGATCGCCAGGAAATTTGTCTGGCATTAATTGCCAATCAATCCATTCAAGCTCAGGTCGCTGCCTTCGAACAATCATCATCAATTGATGATGCATCCGAAGCGGGTAGTGGCAAATGAAAATGAGCGACAACGCTTGTCGCTCCGCTATCTCAAACTCTGCCGACTCTGACTGTGTCTTCAGTTTATTGTCTTCTACGCCCAGAATCTTCACACGTTGGAACGGTCCAAACATCAAATAAGGCTTATCGTTTTTCACAAATCTTTTTACAGAACCACTCAATCCTAGTTCTCCAATCATGTGAGGATAAGAGGTCCGAATCGTGTGTGCTTGCGCGCTGATCACTCTGATGTAAACGGCGCTTCCCGGAAGGCCATTCTTCAAAGCGTTCTCGAACGTACCATTCCGTCTATAGATCGGATTTCTCGACCACTTCGTAAGCATTGCCTCGCGGCAATGTAATTGTTTCGCAATATCTTCCGCTAGTTTCCAATCTTGCCCTGACTCAGATAGAATCAGGACAGTTGTGTGCCAATCGTCCGGATTCCCCAGCTGTTCGCTGGGAGAATGATCCATTGAAGCCAGATACATCGTTATGACGTTGTTTTGAACAGCCGCTTCTGCCACCTACGCGCCCCGCGCGATGTCGCGCACCACACTGACCGTCTCCTCGATCATGGCAGCGCTGACATCGAGATGGGTGCAGGCCCTGATGCGGCCGTCCATCATGGCGAGCAGCACGCCGCGCTTTTGCAACGCCTCGACCATTTTTTCGCCGGTGACGCCGGTGCCATCAGGATTAAAGAAAACCAGGTTGGTTTCGGGCTGCTGCACCTCAATCCCGGCGATTTGCGATAGCCCCCGCGCCAGCGCCCGGGCGTTGGCGTGATCGTCCGCCAGCCGGTCGACGTGGTGGTCGAGCGCGTAAACGCAGGCGGCGGCGCAAATGCCGGCCTGCCGCATCGAGCCGCCAAGCCGTTGCTTCCAGCGCCAGACCTCGTCGATGAAGTCGCGCGAGCCGGCGATGGCAGCGCCGACCGGGGCGCCGAGGCCTTTGGAGAAATCGAGCCAGGCGGAATCCCACCCCATCGCCATGTCGCGGGCGCTGATGCCTGACGCGACGCAGGCGTTCAAGAGCCGCGCGCCATCCATGTGGGTGGCAAGTCCGCCAGACCTGGCGATTTGCACGACTTCATCGAGATCGGCTTTGTTCCAGATCGTGCCGCCGCCGATATTGGCGGTCTGCTCGACGCTAACGAGTGTTTGCGGCGGCTGGTAGCGGGAGCGCGGATGCAGCGCCCTGCGAAAAGTGTCGGGCGAAAATTTCCCGTCGGCGCCTGACAGCGGCGTGATCTGGAAGCCGCCGAGGGCGGCGTGGGCGCCGCCTTCGCGGGCAATGATATGGGCGGTCTCATGCGCCAGGATCTCGTCGCCGGGCCGGCAATGCGTCAACGTTGCCGCGACGTTGCACATGGTGCCGGAGGGCATGAACACGGCGGCTTCCTTGCCGAGCAGATCGGCCACGCGCTCGCACAGCACATTCACGGTGGGATCGTCACCGAGCTGCTCGTCGCCGACTTCAGCCCGCGCGATCGCCTCGCGCATCTCAGGCGTTGGGCGGGTCTGGGTGTCCGAGAGGAGATTGATGCGAATCGGCGTTTGTTTCGGATCGCGCGGGGCAGGGGTGTAGGTCATCTCATAGAGCCTTCTTGGGCTAGGTTTGTCATTCCGGGATGGTCCGAAGGACC
>WNFN01125991.1_pt1 | contig 11733 bp, 9 predicted proteins | sample 5400161 | NCBI WGS metagenome assembly WNFN01 (sample SAMN13153353, study PRJNA577476) | soil metagenome | isolation source: 80 cm saprolite on Douglas fir-dominated hillslope | place: USA:California | collected 2013-09-17
GACCGGGCCAGGCAGGAGGCCGAGCGGGCCGAGCGCAACTACGACCTGAACAAGGCCGCAGAATTGCGGCTGGGCAAGCTGCCCGAGCTGCAGCGGCGGCTGGCGGCGGAAGAGGAGGCCCTGGCAGAGAGATTCGGCCCCAGCCGGCTGCTGCGCGAGGTCGTGACCGACGACGAGATCGCCTCGATCGTGTCACGCTGGACCGGCATCCCGGTCACCCGCCTGCAGGAGGGCGAGCGGGAGAAGCTGCTCAGGCTCGATGACATCCTGCACCAGCGGATCGTCGGGCAGGACGAGGCCGTCAGGCTCGTCGCTGACGCCATCATCAGGGCCAGGTCCGGCGTCAAAGATCCGCGCCGGCCGATCGGGTCGTTCCTTTTCCTCGGCCCGACCGGTGTGGGCAAGACCGAGCTCGCCAGAACGCTCGCGGCTGCGCTCTTCGACACCGAGGAGAACATAATCCGCATCGACATGAGCGAGTACCAGGATCGGTACACGGTCAGCCGGCTTGTCGGCGCGCCGCCCGGTTACATCGGCTATGAGGAAGGCGGCCAGCTCACCGAGGCGGTGCGGCGCAAGCCGTATTCGGTCGTGCTGTTCGACGAGGTGGAGAAGGCACATCCGGACGTTTCCAGCACGCTGCTGCAGGTGCTCGACGACGGCAGGCTCACCGACGGCCAGGGCCGCACCGCCGGCTTCCGCAACACCGTGATCATCATGACCTCCAATATCGGGTCGGCGGTCGCATTTCCGGCCCGAGTTCCTGAACCGGGTCGACGAAATCGTCCTGTTCAAGCCCTTGACCCAGGATGAGATCGAACAGATCGTCGATCTGATGTTCAACGACCTGCGAGCCAGGCTCGGTGAGCGCCAGATGACCGTCGAGATCACCCCTGAGGCGCGGCGTTTCATCGCCCGGCAGGGCTTCGACCCGGTCTACGGCGCCCGCCCGCTGCGCAGGTTCATCGCCCGGGAGGTCGAGACCCGGATCGGCCGCGCGCTGCTCAGCGGTGACGTTCGCCCAGGTGCCGTGATAAGTGTCGCATACTCACATGGTGAGCTCACCGTGACCTATCAGAATCAGGCGTGATATGGCATGTCAGCAAAGCTGACCAAATGCCCGGACTGCGGGCGGACAAACCGCGTCCCGGCAGCCGCGCCGGGAACTCCCCGCTGCGGGAACTGCCATAAGCCGCTGCCGTGGATCGCCGGCCTGGCAGGCCGGATCAAGCTGGTCAAGGCTGACGTGGATCAGGCGCCGGAACTGCAGCAGCGTTTCAGCGTGCAGGCCATTCCCGCGCTGATGATCCTGCCCAACGGCCAGGTCGCGGCGCGGCGAGCCGGCACGGCGCCGGCGTCCGGCCTCAGGGCCTGGGTAGAGCAGACCATCGACCGCGAACACGGAGCGTAACAGCACCGCCACTGCAGGCCGCTATCCCGGGTCCGGCGGCGGCTGCGCCAGGCAGGGGTGCGGCGGAGGCACTGGGCGGCTCATCGGGGGCCGGACGTCGGCTGGGCGAGCCTGACCGACACCGAGCGAGCGATCAGCGAGCTGGTGTCGCGCGGGCTGAGCAATCAGGAAGTCGCCAGCCGAAAGTACGTCAGCGTGCACACGGTCGCCTTCCATCTGCGGCAGATCTTCCGCAAGCTGGGGATTTCGTCCCGGGTAGAGCTCGCGAGGATAGCCGTGGAGAACGCTCCTGCCGAGCCGGTCAGGTAAGACACCCGAGCAAGGCCCTCGACCTGGGGGGAGACTGCAGACCGCCGGGAACTGGGCGAGTTCGTCCTGGCGGTGGGTAACCCAGAGCAGCGACCGGTTGCTGGCGCGCTCGAGCACCGCCGCGAGCACCGCGTCGGCCGTTGGCGGGTCAAGATGACTCGTCGGCTCGTCGAGAAGAAGGACGGGACGGTCGGCCAGGAGGGCCCTGGCCACGCTGAGCCGTTGCAGCTCGCCCCCAGAGACCGGATGAGCCCAGGGGGCGAGCACTGTATCGAGACCCCGGTCAAGCTGCTCAAGCCAGGTCCCGAGCCGCAGGTCGGCGAGCAGGCCGGCGATCTGTTCATCGGTCGCCGCCGGAGCGCCGACCCGCAAGTTCGCCCGCAGCGAGGCCGGGAAGAGCGCAGGCTGCTCGGGACTCCAGGCGAGCAGGGCTCTGATCTGCTCCGGCGGCATGGCCCTGGCGTCCGTGCCATCGACGATCAGCTCGCCGGCGGTCAGATCGACAAAGCGCAGCAGCGCGTAGAGGACCGTGGTCTTGCCTGTGCCGCTCGGCCCGGCCAGCGCGACCGGGTGTCCGGGACGAAGCTCCAGGTCCAGATCGCTGATCAGCAAGCGCTGGCCGGCGTCCGGCCGGCCGCCTGATCCGGATCGGCCTGACCGGGATGAGTCGCCTGTGATGGCCGCCCGCCGCAGCGCCACGGCCGGTCCCGCGCCGCCGCGCCCCGCCGCGCCCGCGCGTACCGAGGCCGGAAGCGGGCCCGGCCCGGCCGGCCGGCGGTTGCCCGCCGTTTCTGGCACCGAATCCTGCATCCTGGCTAGATCGGAGAGGCGCTCCGCTCCGGCCCGATGCGCTGGCAGCCGGCTCACAGCGTCCGGCAGGCCCTGGAGCACTGCCGCAGCTCCCAGCGCTAGGAAGACCAGCACGCCGAACTCGACAGGTCCGATCCGGCCCGCCCGGATTGCGGAGGCGCCCACATAGGCGACCGCGGCCAGCCCCCCGCCGCCGGCCAGCGCTGCCGCTGCCCGCGCCATCCCCGCAGCGGCCGCGACGGCCCGCGTACCGGTGCCGAGCGCTCGCTCGCATTCAGCCAGCCTGTTCAGCGCCCAGTCCTCGGCTCTCATCGCCGACAGTTCCTCGCCGCTCGCAACGGCTCCCAGAATCCACGCGCAGACGGCGCCTCTGGCGGCCGGCAGGGCCGCTGACTTGCGGCCGCCGATGATCACTGCGAGCGCGACGCCCGCCGTCCCCAGCACGCCGGATATCAAGATCACCCAGCCGGCCGACGGCAGCAGCAGCCCGGCGGTGATTACCGCAGCGCACCAGGCCGCGCCCGCAGCCAGCACCGGGACTGCCGCCCGGACCACCAGATCCTGGGCTTCCTCGGTGTCCGAGATCAGCCTGGCAAGCAGGTCGCCCTGGTTGCCGCCGGGCAGGCCGGCGGGCAGCAGCCGTTCCAGCCGACGGTAGAGCCACGCTCGGGAGCGTGCCTGGAAGCTCAGCCCGAGGTCATGGCTGGCAAGCTTGCCACCATAGCGGGCCGCGCCGCGCAGGAAGGAGAAAAGCTGCACGGCCCCGATAGCCATCGAGAGCAGCAGGATCGGCGGCCGGAGCGACGCCGCGAAGAGCAACCAGGCGCCGGTCGCGAGCAGGCCGATCGCGGCGATCTCGCCCGCCGCGCTGAGGCCCGCGGCGGCCAGGACGCGCTTGGGCTGGCCGTGATCCAGGGCGGGCAGCCGGCGTCCGCTCACCGGGCGCCCGCCGGGAAGGCCAGGTCCCTTCCATGCCGTGTCCGCTCGTCGCCGGTTCCCGTGATACGGCCGCGGCGCAACTCCACCTGCCGCCGCGCCAGGATCCTGGCCGACGGGTCATGGCTGGCGATGATCGCGGTCGCGCCGCCGATGACCAAGCCGAGCTCGGCCGCCAGCCGCTCGGAACTCGCGAGGTCCAGGCCAGCCGTCGGCTCGTCGAGCAGCCACAGCCGCGGCCTGGGGCCAGCCAGGTTCCTGGCTATCGCCAGCCTGCGGCGCTCCCCCAGGCTGAGGGGCGCGTCAAGCTCGCTGAGCGGGGTGCGCAGGCCCAGTCGCATCGACTTCAGCCAGTCTCCGAGCTCGGCGGCTTCCAGCGCAGCCGAGGCGATGCTCTCGTCCACCCCGGGCCTGCCGGGCGCGACGTTGTCCAGGATGCTGGCGGGGAGGACGACGGGGTGCTGCGGCACCCAGCCAATCGCCTCCGACCGGCCCGTCCGGATGTCCTGGCCCTCGATCAGCGCCCGGCCCGCCGAAGGCGGGACAAGCCCGGCCACGATCCTGAGCAGGCACGATTCCCGGCGCCGCTCTCGCCGACCAGGCATATCCGCTCCCCTGGGCAGATCCGCAGGTCGATCCCATCCAGCACGGGATCGCTGCGGCCAGGCACAGCGAGGCTCACGCCCTCCAGCACCACGCCGAGCGGCCCAGGGCGTGGCCTGCCCGGGCGGCCCTGAATTTCACTGGCAGCAGGAGAGCGATCGGCTGCGGCCAGTTCGCCGAGGCTGGCCAGCGTTGCCCGGCCGGTGGCAGCAGCGTGGAAGTCGCTCGTCAGCCGCCGCAGCGGCACGAACAGCTCGGGTGTGAGCATCAGCACCGCGAGCGCTTGGGGAAAGATATGCTGACCGGCGTCGAGGCGCAGGCCAAGCCGTACCGCAACCAGGGCGGTGCCGACCGCCGCCAACAGCTCGAGTACGAGGCCGGAGAGCAGCGCGACGCGCAAGGTCGCCAGCGTTGCCGCGCGAACATCCTCGCCGGACGCGGCCACCGCTCGCTCGTGGTCCTCAGCCCTGCCGAAGGCACGCAGCAGCGGCAACCCTTCGATCAGCGCCGCGAAGCGAGCCCCTAGCCGCTCCAGGCTGGCCAGCCGGTGCCGGACCGCGCCAGCCGTCTGGGCTCCGACCAGCCCAGCCAGCACGGGCGAAAGCGCGACGGCCAGTCCGGCGAGCCCAGCCGAAACCAGGTCCAGGTGGCCGATCCAGGCCAGCAGCAGGGCGGGCACGGCCAGCGCGAGTACGGTGCGCGGCACTACGCGCGCCACGAGCGGGTCGAGCTCATCGACGCCGGCCCCGATGAGCGTCGCCATCCGGCCAGGGTCGCAGCGGCCAGCGGCCGCCAGGCGAACGGCGCGCGCCACCGCCTGCCGCCTGGTTGCTGACCGTGCCCGCCTGGCTCCTGACTCGGTCCAGGCTTCCCACGCCCAGCCGCCGAGCCCCTGCCCGGCGGCAAGCAGTCCGATGGCAGCGCTGGCCCGCACCGCCGCTGACGCGGTGAGCCCGCCGTAGAGCGCGGTCGCGAGCAGGCGGGACAGGACGGCGGCCTGGGCGACCAGGAGCAGAGCCTGGCCGAGGCCGACAGCCACGGCACCAGCGAGCCATGGCCGGGCAACCGCTATAAGCCGGCGGATCTCCGTGCTGTCAGCGACCGGGGCCCGACCTCTCGTTCTGGCGGCGTTCCGGACACCGGTCATAGCCGGCGGCCGCGAGGATCGGACGTTGGGGCAGCCTGCGTCACGCTCCGGCTTGATGGGCGGCCAGGGCCAGCCGCCGGACGGGTCAGCCGGTCCCTGAACACCCAGAAGGTCCATCCCTGGTAGGCGAGCACAAGCGGTACGAAGATGGCCGCGACGATGGTCATCACCAGCAAGGTCCGGTGCGCGGACGCCGCGCTCCAGATCGTCAGCGACGGCCCGGGGCCGCTGGATGCGATCACGCGGGGGAACAGCGCCGAGAAGACCGCCGCCACGACCGCCAGGATCCCGAGCGAGCTCAGCGCGAACGCGAGGCCACCCCGGCCGATCAGGACAAGCGGGCCCGATGCCGCGATGAGTGCGCCGGACACGACGGCCAGCGTTATCGGCACCGTGCCGGGCAGGGCTCCTCGGCCCGGTGATCCGCCGGCCGCGAGCCACGCGGCGGTCGCGACCGTCAGCGCACCCGCCGACGGTGACAGCCAGAAAGCGACATGACGTGCGCGGCCGGCGAGCGGCCCGCCCGTCTTGAGCGACAGGAACGTAGCTCCATGGGCGATGAACATCGCCAGGCTGGCAAATCCGCCCAGAACCGCCACGGGGGGCAACAGGTCGCCGAAGCCGCCCAGATATATCCCCGATGCCGACAGGCGAAGGCCGTGCAGCAGGTCTGTGAAGGCCACTCCCCAGGCGAACGCGGGAATCAGGCTGCCAACAGCCATGGCGCGGTCCCAGTTGGCCCGCCAGCGGGCACTGTCGCGCTTGCCGCGGAACTCGAAGCTCACACCCCGCACGATCAGGGCGAGCAGCACGATCAACATGGCCAGGTAGAAAGCGCTGAACATGCTGGCGTACCAGACCGGGAAGGCAGCGAAGGTGGCGCCCGCCGCGACGATCAGCCAGACCTCGTTGCCGTCCCAGACGGGGCCGATCGCGTTCCGGCACAGCCGCCGGTCGATATCGTCGCGACCGATCGCGAGGCAGAGCACGCCGACACCGAAGTCAAAGCCCTCCAAAACGAAGTAACCGGCCCACAGCACGCCGATCAGCGCGAACCAGGCAGTGTTGAGGCTCGTCACCGATCCCTGCACAACCCGGCTCCCCTACTAGTAGACAAGTTCGGATTCCGCCCCTTCACCCGTGGCACTCGGACGAGGAGTCCCGGAGGGACGAGCTCCCGCGCCGGAGTCGAGACCGTGGCCGGCCGCCCGCGCCATCAGGACGATGTCGATGACCCCGAGCAGGGTGTAGACCAGCGTGAAGCCGCCCAGACTCAGCGCGACGTCGGCCACCGAGACGCTCGGAGAGCCGGCCTGGGCGGTCTTCATGAGGCCGTAGACGATCCAGGGCTGACGCCCCATCTCGGTGAATAGCCATCCGAACGTGTTCGCCAGGAACGGGGCGGCGATGAAGGCCACGAGCACCAGCAGAGTTCGCCGCCCGAACTGCAACGCCCTTAGTGAGTCCCCTCTGGACCGCCACAGGACCCACGCCGAAACGGCCAGCATCAGCAGGCCGAGCCCGACCATCAGGCGGAAACTCCAGTAGGTGACCCAGAGAACCGGCACGTAGCTTCCTGGTCCGTGCCGCAGCGCCTCGGCGTGCTGAGCCTGAGTAATGCCGGTGACCTTGCCGTTCCACGACGTCGTGGCGATGAGACTGAGCAGGTGCGGGACTCGGATCTGGAAGATCGGCTGGCCGGACAGGTTGCCGATGGTAAGGAGCGAGAAGCTGGCGCCCTTCTGGGTACGGTAAACCGCTTCTGCCGACGCCATCTTCATCGGCTGCTGGGTATCCATCAGCCTTGCCTGGATGTCGCCGGTGACAATCACCAGGAGCGTGCAGACCACGGCCACGCCGGCCGCCAGTTTCGCGGCACGGCTGAACATCTCGGGCTGGTGCCCTCTGAGCCGCTGCCATGCCGATACCCCGAGCACGAAGAACGCTCCGGTGACGAAGGCCGCGAGCACGGTGTGCGAGAACTCAGCCCAGAGCGTCGAGTTCCCCAATACCGCCCAGAAGTCCGTGAGCAGCGCCTTGTGCCCGACGATGCGGTAGCCGACAGGATGTTGCATCCACGAGTTCGCCGTGAGAATGAAGAACGCGGACACGATGCTGCCCAGGCTGACCACGCAGATAGTGATCGTGTGCAGGAGCGGCGGCAGGCGGTTGCGGCCGAATAGCCACAGGCCAATGAACGTGGACTCAAGGAAAAAGGCAAGCAGCCCCTCCATCGCGAGCGGGGCGCCGAAGATGTTGCCCACGAAGACCGAGTAGTTTGACCAGTTCATGCCAAACTGGAATTCCTGCACAATCCCGGTGACGACGCCCATCGCAAAGTTGATGAGGAACAACGTCCCGAAGAAGCGGGCGAGCCTATCCCACCCGGGGTCGCGCCGCCGATACGCGAGAACCTGCATCACGGCGACAAACATCCCCAGGCCGATGGTGAGCGGGACGAAGAGGAAGTGGTAGGTGATCGTCACCCCGAACTGCCAGCGGGAGAGCAGCACGTTCATCGCAGCACGTTCATCCGGTAACCCCTTGTCGGCATCCCGACTAGGCTCGCCGCACCACGTCGCCTGCCACATCCCCCGTACGGATAGTGTCCGGGACGCCCGGAGGGGCGCGAAGCAAGCTAGCCGTTCGTGCGGGTTGACGGCCCGGGTGCGCCCGGGTCAGGTTGGTTAGGCGGCCAGTAGTCGTGCCCCGCGGCGCGACCAGCATGCTGGCCGGGCGGGGACAAAGGGGGAGCCGTGTTGCATATCCGGTTCAATCTGATTACCGCCGATCCGCTTCAGTTCGGCGACGCGATCAAGTTCATCGAGGCTGAGGCTCGGCCGAGAGCAGAGAGCCAGCCCGGCAACCTGGGCTTGGCGCTCTACGCGAACCCAGAACTCGGCGTGGCCGTGCTCGAGTCGTTCTGGGTGTCTGGCGACGCTATGCGGGTCAGTGAGCACGTCGTCTCCCCTAGCCGTCGCGAGGCAGTCCGCCGCGCTTCGGGAACGGTTTCAGTCGAGCGGTACCAGCTGCCGATCTTCGAGCGCGAGGCACCGCTGAGCGAGGGCGCGGGGCTCCGGCTGACGCGGATGGATGTCGAGCCCTCGGGAGTCGACGACGCCGAGCAGGTGTACGCGGACACCGCGGTCCCCTGGCTCGCAGATACCGAGGGATTCTGCGGAGCGCTGCTGCTCGTCGACCGAGCAGCGGTCCGGGTCGATGCGGTCGGCTCGACGGGCTGCGTGATCCGGGCGGTCGAGGAGTACGGCCTTGTATTCAGCTCCGCGTGGAAGCCCAGGAGCTGACCAGGACTGGCCTGTAGCCGCGGCGACGGGCCGGATCGTGACCGGGCAGGATCGGGATCGGCTGGCAGGCAGCGCCCGCGCCGTCAACGGCACCGCGCCGCGGACCGAAGATCGCGAGGAAGGACGCGTGCGGCAGCCGGCTGACGGGCTGCGCTGCGTCGTCGAGTGCGTCGAAATCGTTCTGCTGCTTGGCATCGGGTTGCTGGCCAGGGCGACGGTGGCCGATGTCGAAACGAATATCGTGGGCGCCAGCCAGCTCGCCAACAGGAAACTTCTCGCCGGGATACTTGGCCTGCTCGGCGTCCTCGCTCACATGGCCTTGTTCATCCTCCCCCTGGCGCTAGCCGTCCGGATGGTGGAAAGCCGTCAGCAGCGACGGCTGGTCGAGGCGGTCGGCGCCGGAGCCCTGGCGGTCGCCGCCGCGGTGGGCTGCAATGTGCTGCTCCGCCAGCCCGCAGCGGCACCGCTATACGACGAGCTGACGCTGTCCGCGCGCCGATCCGGGCATCCGGCGCAGGTGCTCGACTGGTATCTGGCCGGCCTGGCTGCCTACGTCACGGTCACTGGCCTGTCCGGGCACCGGCGTGGGCGTGGCGGCGTTGAACATCCGCTTTCTGCGCAAGGCCGGAGTCAGCGCCGCGGATGCGGTATCGAGCGTCGGCGTCTCTCAGGTGGTCGCGTTTGTCGCGCACGCGGTCATACTGCTGACATTCGCGGCCCTGGCCGGTACGAGCGGCAGGGGATCGCTTCTGCCGCCGACCTGGGTGTGGATCGCGCTGGCCGCTTCTGGCCGGGCGGAGGGGACGAGCCGGGAGATTCGGGTTCGGGGTGCCGCTTAGCGCGCGGCTAGCGGCGGTGACCTTCACTCAAGGGCTTGAGGTCAGGCACTCGGGATGCTGGTGGTGGTCGGCTCCCATGTCGCCGCGGCCTGATCGTCGCCGTGCAGTGCTTTCATCAGCTTCTGCTCGGCGTCGCGCGGGAGGGACGTCCGCAGGATCGTGCCGTCGTAAGGCCTGAGCGCCTCGATGAACCTGTCGGGCGTCACCTTCCTGACGACGGCCAGGATGGCCGATGTACCCGGCTGGACGAGATCCTGGACTCGTTGCCTGAAATCGTCCTTGATGGCAAGCTCACCGCCAGCGCCGAGGGCTGCGCCCATCAGGCCTCCCGCGGCGCCAACGAGCGGCGCGAGGGGAAACAGGAAGAGCAGGCCGATTAGCGTGCCCCAGAACAGGCCGCTCAACGTCCCCCAGGCCACGGCGTGATGGGCCGGAGTGGTGACGTGCAGCTTGCCTTTCTTATCGCGCCGGATGATCGCGGCGTCCTCCAAGTCGACGAGGTAGTCCTTCTGCAGCCGCACGAGCTCTTGCCATACTTTCGCGGCGGTCTCTTCGTCCGGATAGCCGATGACGATCAGATCGCTCATATTGTTATCTCCCTGCCTCCCGGGTGCCTGGCCTGGGGTCAGATTGCCAGGCGGGCGGGTTCGGCGCATCGTCAGATCGGGTAGTCCTCCGGCGATCCCGGCCGGTTGGCCGGATCCGCATCGGCACCCTGGCCACCACGACATCGGGACGCGTTCGCAACGCCGCGGTGAGCGCCAGGTCGAGGTGGTTGTGGAGGATGCGGTAGCGCACCTGTTCGGGCTGGGCGACTGGGATCAGTACGACGATTAGGTCGTGATGTCGCCGGCGAAGCCGGTCGACGTACGCCGCGATCGGCCCGGCCACGGACGAGTACTCCGTGCGCAGGACCCGCAGCGGCACGCCAGGATCCCAGCGTGCCCACTGCGACTCAAGCTCGCGCTGCCTGGCCGAGTCCTCGCCTTCCCGCTCATGCACAACGGTGACGGCCACCACGTGCTTGCTGATGGACAGCGCCCTGGAGAGTCCGTACTCAGCGAGCCTGGATATCCCGGTTACGGGGACTACGACGGCAATCGGCTTGGCTTCCGGTTTGCGGGGTAGCCGGCCGAGGCCGAGGATGGCGCCGACCCGGTCGTAGTAGCGGTGAACCCGGGTAAAGAACCAGATCAACGCGGGCACGGCGAGCACGACTACCCATGCTCCCTGGGTGAACTTCGTGAGGAGGAATATCACCGTGGCGATCGCGGTAGCGACGGCGCCGAGGCCGTTGATGAACGCCTTCTGCCGCCAATGCGGCGGCCGGGTCCGCCGCCAGTGCACAACCAAGCCACTTTGCGCCAGGGCGAAGCCGGTGAAAACGCCGATGGCAAAGAGCGGGATGAGCGCGAGCGTGTTCCCGCGCGCCCCGACTAGCAGCGCCGCTGACAATATCGCGAGTGCCCAGATGCCGGGGGGGAGTACCTGCCGGTCGTCACGAATGGCGAAGAGGTGCGGCAGGTAGTTGTTCCTCGCCAGCAAGCTGGCGAGCACAGGAAGGCCGCCGAACGAGGTGTTGGCAGCCAGCGCCAGCACGACGGTGATGCTGAGCGACACGAGGTAATAGACCCAGGTTCGCCCGACGGCCATCGCCATGACCTGGCTGAGGACCGTCTGCCCGGCGCGGGGAACGACGTGCCACCGGCTGGCGAGCACGGCCACGCCGAATAGCATCGCGGCCAGGATCGAGCCGAGCAGCAACTCAGTGCGCTTGGCGCGGACGATCCGCGGTGCCTTGAAGAGCGGCACCCCGTTCGCGATCGCCTCCACCCCGGTCAGCGCGCTGCACCCGGCGGAAAACGCCTTGAGCACGAGGAGAATGCTCACCGGCTCCAAGCCGCGGGTAGCCAGCAGCAAGCGGCCGGGCGCGGGGGTGTGCGGGGCCAGCGGATGGATCAGGCCGATGCCGAGTATGGTCAGCAAGCCCACGATGAACACCAGCGTTGGCAGCAGGAATGCCCGGGCCGCGTCTCCGAGACCGCGCAGGTTCAGGAAAGTGATCAGGGCGAGGATGCCCAGGCCAATCGGCACCCGGTCAGGGATCAGGCCGGGGAAGGCGGAGGCCAGGGTCCCGACCCCGGCCGCTATGGACACGGCGACGGTCAGCGTGTAGTCAACGACCAGGGCGGCGGCTGCGAGCAGGCCGGCCGAAGGCCCGAAGTTGTCCAGGGCCACGGCATACGCGCCCCCGCCACCAGGGTAGGCCTCGATGACCTGCCGGTAAGAGAGCACGAGGATCGCGAGCAGCGCGACGATCCCGACGGTGATCGGCACGACCAGGTGCAGCGCTCCTGCTCCGGCCGCTGCGAG
>WNFN01199047.1_pt1 | contig 11733 bp, 8 predicted proteins | sample 5400161 | NCBI WGS metagenome assembly WNFN01 (sample SAMN13153353, study PRJNA577476) | soil metagenome | isolation source: 80 cm saprolite on Douglas fir-dominated hillslope | place: USA:California | collected 2013-09-17
CATCCATGTGCTCATTCTGTTCGGCACCTGCATGTTCCGCCCGCTCAACGTCCATACTGCCCCTGTCTTCTTTCTTCTTTGGATTTGGATGTTGACTTCGTGCCTCGCGTTGGCTCCAACCGCCATTGTGGCACCTTCCACCCACGAATCAAGCTGCCCTTGGCCATACACCTTTGTGACCCGCAAGACAAAGGCATAGTGACTGCCGTAATCTGTTAACAGCTAGTCCTGTGGAGGATGCATGGCAGAGCTGAACCGCGCGCCTCAACCCGCTCCCAACGAGAAACTCATCAAGATTTTCGATACCGAGCAGGAAACCGAAGCGCTCGTCGTCAAGGGATTGCTCGAATCTGCAGGCATTGAGTCGGACTTGAAATCGATCGCCGCGGTCCAGGATGCGTTTCCCGGCGTCGGCGGAACGGTCATCCTCGTGCGTGAAGAAGACGCACCCGAAGCTGGAAAAATTATCGAGGCTTACCGTCAACTGCCTCCCCTCGATGATGATGAGACCGCCGATATCGATATCAGTGGAGTGAGAGGCGAATCCGCGTAGAGACGCGGCTTGCCGCGTCTCCTGCAGCGTTCCAAAGAAGACAGGGCAAGCCCAGTCTCTCCACGAGGAATCAGTGGATGAGCGCGACGTCCGGAGTCACAGACTTGCCATCCAGATAGAAACTGACCGCGCCTTCCTCGTCGGTGCGGTAGGTTTTCACCCCAGCTTGCTGCAGCCGCTCCAGCACTTCGCGCCGAGGATGTCCGTATACATTTCGCGCGCCGACGGAAATGACCGCATAGCGCGGATGAACAGTCGCAAGCAGATCGGCAGAAGTTCCGCTCGCGCTTCCATGATGCGCGACCTTCAGCAGCATCGCCTCGGGATGCTGTTCCACGACACGCCGTTCCGCTGGACGTTCCGCGTCTCCCTCGAGCAAAGCAGTCGTCCCGGCGAAAGTCGCCGTAAACACCAGGCAATCGTCGTTTGGCCGCATCGAGCCAGTAACTTGGTCGCGTCCGGGAGCGAGCATGTGGAAATGCGCTCCTCCGTAATCGAATTGATCGCCTTCCTTTTTGACCGAGACTTTCATTCCCGCTCTCTGCGCTTGCGCAACGATAGGGAGCAAGGCGCCTACTGGCCTGTCGATACTCAGCCAGAGCTCCCGCGGATGGAAATTGGCAATCACCGCCGGCATTCCGCCGAGGTGATCAGCATGAGGATGCGTGATCGCGACCACATCGAGACGATCGAAGCCTCGATTCCAAAGATAAGAAGAGACCACCTGTTCGCCGAGATCAAAGTCCGAATGCACCCACTGCGGCAAGCCTCCGGCATCAATGAGGAGAGTGCGGCCCTCGGGCGTAACCAGCAGAATGGAATCGCCTTGCCCGACATCGATGGTCGTCATCTCCATCACGCCGGCGCGACGATGAGGACGAGAGGGGACAAACGCAATCCAGACCGCGACCGCGAACAGCAAGACAAGCGAAGCTACGGCGGCCAGACGCGCGCGCCTCGCTGCCAGCATCGCGAGCGCCAGCGCAGCGATCGAGGCTAGGATCATCGCAAGCGAAGGCATGGCCACGCGCAAGTCGGCAACGGATGCGCCAGCGAGATGGGCGCCGCCGAGCCAGTGCACCGTTCCCGCGATGCCTTCGAGCGCCAAGCCGGAAACCCAAACTGCCGGTTTCGCCAGCGTGGTCGAGATATAGCCCAAGCCGAGAGCTCCGGCGGCGGAAGGCATCAGCACCTGGGCGAGCGGAATCACCGCCAGGTTGGCCGGCATCCCCATGGTGGTGGCGCGATGAAAATAGTACGCCATGGGCAGCGCCAATCCAGCCTGCATCAGCGCCGAGATGAAGAGCAATTCACTCACGCCGATCGCCAAGCGTATAAAGATCGCGGGCAGGGCCAGGCTGAGGCGCTCGCCGATGAATCTCTTGAGCCGCCCAGCGATCAATCGCAGGTCGAGTCGAAATTGCGCCACTGCGGGAGCGACGTGCAAGTCGTAGCTGGCCGCCCGCAACAGCCGTAACCCGCGCGTGTAAGGCAATGTAGTCCGTTCCAGAATCGGCGAGCCTATGCCCGCGATGATGAAGACGGCAAGAAACGTGAGCTGAAAACTGGCGCCAAACAGGGCGTGGGGATCGGCGATCAGAATTCCCAGCGCCGCCGCCCCAATTGCGTTCATCATGTTGCGGTCGCGATAGAGTAGCCGCGCGCCTAAATATATCGCCAGCATCAGCGCGGCGCGCCACACCGGTGGACCGACCCCCACCACGAACGCATATCCAAACGAGACTACGACCGTGGCGATGGCCGCGATCGCGGGATCGACACGAAACTGGCGCAGCGTCCAAAAAATCGCGAGCGCCAGGATGCTCAGGTTCATTCCGGAAACTACCAGCACGTGATAAGTGCCCGAGCGCTGGTACTCGGTACGCGTCGCGGTGCGCAGGAACGTTTCCTCGCCGAGAACCATGGCGTCCATGAGCGAGGCCTCTGACGCGGGCCACAGTTCGTGAATTTTGGCGACGATGCTGGCATGAACGCGCGTCCGCCAGAATTCAATCCGGCTGCCGGAAAAACCGGGAAGCCGCTCAACGTCTTTTGCCTCCGCCGACCCCAGTACGCTGATGCCGTTGTCGCGCAGATAGCATTCATAATCGAAGGCTCCAGGATTGCGGTAATTACGCGCCGGATGCAGCTTCGCGCGAATCCGCAGCCGCGTGCCATAGGTCAGGACCAATGGAGCGACGGGCGTCTCGCCCGTCCCGCTTGCAGTCTGAAGGAAGCCTAGGTCGGCAGCATCGACGCCGGGCGAGGACGCCCGGCGCTCCACCGTTTCGGAATTCTCAACTTTTTCGTAAATCGTCAGCCGCACCCCAGCCCGCATCGGCCATCGTTCGCGCTGACTCGCGATCTCTTCCGTCTCCACATCAATCGATTCGCGAATCGACCGCGGCTCCGCAGCCTGCGCATATCCCTCGCGAATTACACGCGCCGTGAGTGTGACCTCACGGCCATCCGCCAGGGCAAAAATGCGAGCGTCGTCTCGCGGAAGTCTCTCTGTTTGGTGACCGCGAACCTGAATCAGAAAGGCGCCCAGAAGGAACCACGCGCTCAAAGACAGCGCCTTAGCCAACCAAGCTCGCTTCGGAAGAAACCACGACGCAGCGAAAACGAACGCCAATACCGCGATCACCCACCACGACGGCGGCCGCCAGGCTCGCACGCCCGTCCATAGCCCAAGCGAAAATGCCAGCGCCGCCCAGAACAAAGGTTGCCGTGGCGGCGTCCGGTCGTGCGTCATTATCTTCGATCTCCGGTGGAGAAATGAACGTCGGCAAGCGAGCGAACGAGCAGGCTTTCAGCTACCTCCCCCTCTTCCAGGAGGAACTGGACGACGTGAAAGCAGTCAGCGCGCCAGCAGCATCACTGATTCGATGTGAAACGTCTCCGGAAACAGATCGAACAAGTGCGCTTCCTCAATGTGGTATCCGGCCGCTAGAAAGGGGGCGATATCCCTGGCCAGCGTCGCAGGATCACAAGAAACATATCGGACACGGGGCGCTCCGATTTCCACCAAAGAACGGATCACCACCTTGCCGGCACCAGTGCGGGGAGGGTCCAGGACGACCAAGTCAGGCCTTTTTCGCACCGGCCGGCTTCTCAGATAGTCCTCAGTTCGCGCGCCGACCGCTTTCACGTTCGCAGGGACATTCTGCACGAAGTCGGCATGCGATGTCAGTGATGCCTCTACACCAACAATGTGATGAAAGCTGGTCGCCAAAGGCGACGAAAACAATCCCACTCCCGCATAAAGGTCGAGTGCGAGGTCTCCGCGCGCATTGCCGGTCACGACCGAGACCAGTTCGTCGATGAGATAACGGTTCACCTGGAAGAAGGCCCCGGCATTGACCTGATATTCGTGATTTGTCGTTCGATAGCGAATCGACTTGACGCCCGATTGCGCCAGCGCTTTCGGGTCCATCGGGGCGTCATCTACAAATCGGCGCCGCGACGGGAAAAATGTCACACCGCTGATTTCCGGCACCTCGCGCTCAAGCGCCTCCGCCCAGCGCAACAGATCTTTCGCGTCACCCCCGTGCCCGCAGAATGCCGACGCCAGCAAATGCTTATCGGCTGCGTCCGCAAACAGCTCAATCTCCTCAACTCCACCGGGACAATCCAAACCATGCAGCTCCGCTAGTCGAGCCATCACCCGATTAAGCAGCGGCGAGCTGATCGGACATTCGCGCACCGGAAGAAATTCGTGCGAGCCGAATTGGAAGTATCCCAGCGCAAATTCGGGTACAGACTGCACTTGCAGCCGCGTTCGATTGCGGTAGTTCCAGGGAGCCGAAGCATGGAGGCGAATCTCGGATTTCAATTCGATCTTTGCAATCCGCTGCAGCGTCTCGCGCAGGATTTCAGCTTTGGACTCAAGTTGCCGTTCGTAAGGAATGTGCTGGTAATGGCATCCGCCACATTGCCGGAAGTACGGGCAGCGGGCGTCGATCCGATCGGGCGACGCCTCGATCAACTGCGCCACTGAGCCTCGCGCGAATCCGTGCTTCTCTTGCCGGATCTCGACGTCAACCCGCTCCCCCGGCAGCACAAACGGCACAAACACCGCCATGCTTCGACCGTCCGCTCCGGACGGCGTGCGGGCCAGTCCGTCACCGCCATAGATCAGTTTCTCGATGGAAAGAAGCAAGTCGTAAGTGTAGCGCGTGCGCTCCTGCCGGAGCCGGACGATGCGCGCTTCCCACAAGAGCGGTTTTGGGCACCGGCAGGCGGACAGGAGTGTCCGCCCCACACAACCTTGGTTAGTGCATGTAGAACAAACTCAGTCGCGGCACCCCGCACCGCTCCAGGAGCCGCTTATGCACGTACTGCTTGTGCAGTTGCTCAACCTGGGCTGCGGTCATGTTTCGCCGATAGGGAGCAATATCCCGATCCGCTTCCGCGCGAACATTCACCAGATCCTGATCCGGAGTCGCTGCCATCAGCACCGCGAAGAGCTTCTCCTCGAGCACCGTCAGCCGCCGCTCCAGATCCTCCAAACGCGGAAGCTTCCCGGTACGCTCGATGGACTCCGCCAACTCACGCAGCGAGACTGCTTCTTCTCGTGCCAGCGATCCTGTCGCGAATCCCGCACGCTCGGGCAGCTTCGCTTTTTCGAGCTTGTCGGCATTCCCTCGCAAGAATGCCACGATCTGTGCCGCTTCAAATCCAGGCTCGCGAAGAGCCTTCTCTTCGCCGGTTACACCTACGGCCGCTTCCTTCATATCTTCGGCTGCCGTCAAGACGGCCTGCGAGCAGTACGCAAGGCTATTCACCTTCTTCGATTTCGATGGACGCTGATCGTATTTGTCAAACGCGTCATCCACCCCTCGAAGCACTGCCTCCAGCGGCACGCCGGCACTTTTCCAAGTCTCAATCAGAGCCCAGTCGAGCGTCGAGAGGAGCAGAATTCCGCCCCGCCGCCGCTGAAAGTGCTCTTCGATTTCCGTAAAGTAATTGAAGTAATTTTCCACGACGGATCTCTGCAGAGGTCAGAGGTCGGATCGCAGGGTGAACCATGAGCTCTGACCTCTGCAATCCGACCTCTAACCTCTCACCTCGTTTTAGCAGACTTCGGCGGGGGCCTTTCGCACCAGTATCCCCGGGCTTGGCCGGCGCCGGGGCTCGCGTCTGCGCCTTCGCTGCCTTCGGCGCGGCTTCGCGGCGGAAGGACTGGTTCCGATCCCATATGATGCGCAGCCCCTCCAGGGTCAGAAACTCGTCCACTTCTTTGATGAAGTGGGAAGAGCCGCCAAGCAGCGTCCCCAATCCGCCCGTCGCAATCACGCGCGTTTCTTCACCCAGCTCATCCACCAGCCGCTCCAGAATGCCGTCGACCAGACCGAGATACCCGTAGTAGAGTCCGGACTGCAAACTACCCACCGTAGTCGTTCCAATCACCCGAGCCGGCTTGCGAATCTCCACTCGCGGCAGGCGCGCCGTTCGTTGAAAGAGAGCGTCCGCTGAAATCCCAATCCCCGGACAAATCACGCCGCCCATGTACTCGCCCTTCTTCGAAATACAATCGAAGGTCGTCGCCGTGCCAAAATCCACAATCACGCACGGACCACCATATTTCTCATACGCCGCCACCCCGTTGACCACGCGGTCCGCACCCACTTCCGCGGGATTGTCATACAGAACCGGCATGCCCGTCTTCACGCCCGGCTCGATGAATAGTGGTTTGGTGTTGAAATAGCGCTCGCACACCTGCCGCAACACCGAATCGAGCGGCGGCACCACCGATGAAATCACGATCCCATGAACGCTCGAAACTTCCAGATTGTCCATTGAGAAAAGGTTGCGGAAAATTACTCCATACTCGTCGACCGTGCGGTTTAGATGCGAGCCGACGCGCCAGTTCGCAACCAGCCGCTCATAGCGCGCGGTCTCCGTGGTCACGTCCTCGCCCGGGCGGTGCGCCACGCGCTCAAAAACGCCCAGCACCGTATTCGTATTTCCGACATCGATGACTAGCAGCATAGATAACCAACTGTGGAACAGGTCTGTGTGGTGACGGGGCTACGCCCCGTCCATCTGAACCGTTCCGCTCAGAACCGTCCGCAGACCTTCGGCCGTTCTCACCCGCAAAAACCCGCGCTCGTCCAATCCTTCGGTAACGCCTGCCAGGCCGCCGTTCTCCTCCGTACTCACGTCGGTACTCACGTCGACACTCACTTTTCGGCCGCGCACCGACGACGAATTCTCCTCGAACCGGCGTAGGATCGCACCCCGCGCTCCCGCATCCTGAACCAAGCTCCGATACTCCCGGTCGAGCGATTTTAGCAAAGCGGCGCAGAGTTCCACTCGCGACCACTCGGTGCCGGTCTCGATCCGCAACGACGTCGCTATTTCCCGCAGCTCAGCCGGAAACTTCACCTGGTTCACGTTGATTCCCGCCCCCACCACCAGATGGCGCACCCGCGTCGCCTCGGCATTCATCTCGGTGAGAATGCCGCAGAACTTCTTGCCGCCAAGCAGCAGGTCGTTTGGCCATTTCAGATCCACCCGAAGCTGGGGCGCAATATCCGCGACCGCCGCCCGAACCGCCAGTCCCGCAGCCAGCGAAAAGATCAGCGCATCCGAAGGCGGCATCACCGGACGCACGATCACTGAGCAGTAAATCCCAACCGACCGCGCCGAATGCCAAGTGTGCGCGCCGCGCCCCCGCCCGGCCAACTGTTCTTCCGCGAGAAATACGCTGCCTTCCGGCGCGCCCTCTGCAGCGGATCGCATTGCCTCCGAATTGGTCGAACCGATTTTGTAGTAATGATGGATCTGCTTCGGACTGCCTGGGGTACCTCCAAAGATCGTACCCTTCAACGAAGGCCCCAACATCTCCGGCAGCAGCAAGTCTGGAACCGCGCGCAGTTGATAGCCGGTTGCGGGATGTCCGGCCACATCCACGCCCAACCCGCGCAGTTGCTGAATCAGCCGCCAAACTTCTGACCGGCTCGTCCCGATTTCTTCTGCAATCTTCGTGCCGCTGACGACAACGGTAGCGTGGCTCATGAGCAGGCGCACGATGCGGCCGATGCGCACATCTGTCGCCTTGTGCACCGACGGCAGGCTGCGAGTTTTCGTGGAAGCGGAGATGGAGGGATTATAAACAGGTCGTTCGTCGTTGGTCGTTAGTCGTTGGCAATCGAATCGTGCATGATCCAGACTCGCGAACGACCAGCGACTAACGACCAGCGACTGGTCTTAAGCCGGCGTGACCCGCAAACTCATATCCACCGCTGTCGATGATTGCGTCAACGCCCCCACCGAGATGAAATCCACGCCCGTCTCGGCGTACGATCGCACGTTTTCCAGGTTGATTCCGCCCGCGCACTCCAAGGGAATCCGCCGCGGCTGCCTCGAACAAATCTCGACCGCCTTGCGCACATCTTCCACGCTCACATTATCGAGTAGGACCGCTTCCGCCCCGTGATCCAGCGCCTGCTGCAGTTCTTCGAGCGACCGCACTTCAATCTCGATCGGCTGCCGGCCACGCCGGTTGTGGATCGCGCGTTCCAGCGCCGGGATGATGCCCCCGGCCAGCGCAATGTGATTGCCCTTAATCAACACGCCATCGGAAAGATCCAGCCGGTGATTCTGGCCGCCGCCGCAGCGCACTGCGTGTTTGTCAATCAACCGCAACCCCGGCGCCGTCTTGCGGGTGTCGAGTATCCGCACCCGCGTGCCCTCAACCGCATCCACAAACTTCCGGGTGATGGTCGCGATTCCAGCCATCCGCTGCAGAAAATTCAGGATCACCCGCTCACACGACAGAATCACTCGCGCGTTATGCCGGACTACCGCGATCTGCTGCCCCCGGTTCACACGGATCCCATCAAAAATCGAAGGATGGCTCGTGACTTCGTAGTGCGAAGTGACTGCCCCGTCCAGCGCCGCATAGACGTCGAGAATCCGCGACACACATCCGAGGCCGGCCAGAATACACTCCTGCTTGGCCAAAATCGTTGCCGAAGCACGCTGGTTTGCATCGATGCAGGCGTAGCTGGTCGCGTCGCTCGTCGCCCGATCTTCGGTGAGCGCGTTTTCGAGAATCGCGGTAATGCGTCGTGAATTCCAGTCCATTGACTTGTGTGGGGACACCCGCCCATGCCGCTGGCAGAGCCGCCCCTTCGATGCTACATCGAGCTGCTCTTGTCTGACCGGACGAATGCGTCAGGGCCTGCGTGGTTCGTGCCTACCCCAGCTCTTTCAATTTTGCCAGGTTCTTGTCTCGCAGGATCGTCGCTTCTTCCACCTGCTTCCGCAATCCTTCCACGACGTGCGCGGGAGCCTTTCTCAAGAAGTGCTCGTCGCCCAGCCTCGCTTGCGCAGTCACCAGTTGCTTTTCCATTTTCTCCAGCTCCTTGTTTAGACGCTCGCGCTCGGCTGCAACGTCAATCTTTTTTTCATAGATCGCGTGCACATCGAACCGTGACGTGCTGCGCGCGCCCGGCAAGTTCGCCAGCGAGCTCTCCACGAACGTGATCTTCTCCACATTCGCCGGACGATCGCGCAGAACCGCGCCCAGATTCTTTTCGAGCATCTTGCGAATCCCCAGCTCGTGCGCAAACACCTCTATCGGGACCTTCACTTTAGGCTCGACTTTTAATTCGGCCCGCAGATTGCGCACGCTGACAATCAGATCCTGCAAGATCGCCATCTCCGTCTCTGCGCCCAGATCGATCTGATCTTCCTTCGCTGCCGGATACGACGCCAGCGCAATCGACTTGAGCGGAGGCCTGCCGTCATAGATCGCGTGCCAGATTTCTTCCGTGATGAAAGGCATCACGGGATGCAGCAACCGCAACGAGACTTCGAACAGGTTCACCAGATTCGCGCACGCGATTCGCGGCGGGCCCGTGTCCGCGCCCTCCTCGAAGTTCAGGCGCGGCTTAATCAGTTCGATGTACCAGTCGCAGAACTCGCCCCAGAAAAAATCGTAGATGCGATTTGCCGCTTCATCGAAGCGATAGGTCGCGAGAGACTCGTTCACGTCCTTAGCCGCGCGATTGAACCGCGAAAGAATCCATCGGTCTTCAAGTGTCGTCGTTTGGAACCCAGCAACACCAGTGTGGTGACGGGGCCCTGCCCCCACGCCAGTATCGGCGGGCCGCAGGCCCGGATCGATCCGATCGACGTTCATAAACATGAACCGCGCCGCATTCCATATCTTGTTGGCAAAATTCCGGTAGCCCGCCGTGCGGCTCTCGCTGAACGCAATATCGGTGCCCGGCGCCGCCATCGCCGCCAAGGTGAAACGCGTCGCATCCGTTCCATATTGGCCGATCACCTCGATCGGATCGAGCACGTTCCCCTTCGTCTTTGACATTTTCTGCCGGTCGGCATCGCGCACCAGCGCGTGAATGTAAACCTCGCGAAAGGGAACGCTCTCGCGCAGGGCTTCTTCATGGGAAGCATCCCCCACCGTCAAACTTGTCTTTGGACCATGGCCCGGCCTGTGCGGCGGCATCATGAACCAGCACCCGAGCATGATCATCCGAGCCACCCAGAAAAACAGGATGTCGAAGCCGGTAATCATCAGCGAATTGGGATAGAACACTTCCTCATCTCGCGTAGCCTCGGGCCAGCCCAGCGTAGTGAATGGCAGCAGTCCCGATGAAAACCAGGTGTCGAGCACGTCCGTGTCCTGCTCCAGGATCGTGCTGCCGCACTTGCACGCCGAAGGGGCTTCGCGCGCCACCACCACTTCCTTACAGTCGTTGTTTGTGCAATACCACGCCGGAATCCGGTGTCCCCACCACAACTGACGCGAGATGCACCAGTCATGGATGTTATGCATCCAGTTCAAATAAATCTGACCGTAATTCTCCGGCGTGAACCGGATGTATCCCTTTTCCACCACTTCAATTGCGCGCTTCGCCAATGGCGCAATCTTGATGAACCATTGCGTCGACAGCCGCGGTTCGACAATCGTCCCCGAGCGGTCGCACTTGCCGAGCGCAATCGTGTAATCCTTTGTGCCCACCAGGAAGCCTTGCGCTGCGAGGTCCTCCACGACCCGTGCGCGAGCAGCAAAGCGATCCAGCCCCGCGTAACGGCCGGCATTCGCATTCATCTTTGCGCGCTCGTCAATCACTTCGATCTGCGGCAGGTTATGCCGCAGCCCGGCCTCGAAGTCGTTGGGCTCATGCGCCGGCGTCACCTTCACCGCGCCCGTGCCGAACTCGGGCTGCGCCAGTTCGTCCGCGATGATTGGGATCTCACGATTCATCAGCGGCAGCATCACATGCTTGCCGTGCAGATGTGTGTAGCGCTCGTCCGTTGGATTCACCGCGACTGCCGTGTCGCCCAGCATCGTCTCCGGACGTGTGGTCGCCACGGTAATAAACTCGTTTTTCCCAGGGACTCCGCCAACCACCGGATATCGGATCTCATACAGCTTCCCCGCGACGTCCTCGTGCTTCACTTCAAGATCCGAGATAGCAGTCCCGCAATCGGGGCACCAGTTCACGATGTACTTCCCGCGATAGATCAGGCCGTCTTCATATAGCCGCACGAAGGCTTCCTTCACCGCGTACGACAGGTTGTCGTCCATGGTGAAGTACTGGCGGCCCCAATCGACCGACGCGCCGAGTCGCTTCATCTGGTCGAGGATGGCGCCGCCATACTCGCGCTTCCATTCCCAAACGCGCTCGATGAACTTCTCGCGCCCCATCTCGCGCCGCTTCTTGCCTTCTTTTGCCAGCTGGCGCTCGACCATCATCTGCGTGGCGATGCCGGCGTGGTCGGTACCCGGGAGCCAGAGCGCCACGTGGCCGCACATGCGATGCCAGCGCACGATGATGTCCATCTGCGTCTGGTTCAGCATGTGACCCATGTGCAGCCGCCCCGTCACATTCGGCGGCGGCAACAGCAGCGTAAACACCGGACGCGAATCTCCAGGTGCCGGCGTCTCCACGTGAAACAGTTTTTCCTGGACCCAATACTCGGCCCAGCGCGTTTCAATCGCGCCCGGTTCGTAAGCTTTCGGCAATTCGTGCGGCATGTTTTGATGGCACTCAGCACTCAGCATTCAGCCAATGACGACGATGCGTCTCCACAGGCCTGATGAAGAAATATTCAAGGCCGACCGCGGGTGGCTGAGTGTCTGAGCGCTGGAACTTTTGATCTTACAGGCGCAAGAAAAGGAGGGTCAAACGTGAGAGGGG
>WNFN01059510.1_pt1 | contig 11727 bp, 12 predicted proteins | sample 5400161 | NCBI WGS metagenome assembly WNFN01 (sample SAMN13153353, study PRJNA577476) | soil metagenome | isolation source: 80 cm saprolite on Douglas fir-dominated hillslope | place: USA:California | collected 2013-09-17
CAGCGGCTCGGTAACAACGAGTCCAAAAGCCGAGGATGATGCTGTTAGGCCCGCCGCTTGGCGGCTGCCGGGAAAACTTAATCTTGGCATTGTGTTCCCCGATCGATGCAAGCCACGCATTGGCTTGCCTTTTGGGGTAGAGATCAGGTACAGGAAAGAAATCCTAAAATCTTCTCTGTGCCCGGCCGACCGCTGCAATGCGGTCGGGTCTTTTCTGAGTCTGTCTAATGGCCCCCGAGTCTGTTTCGTCAAATAGAGCGCGACAAAGAGCTGCTGCTGCGTGAAGTGTTTGTGAACCGCTGACATATAGTCCCGCGAAACATGGGCCAGACTCTCGGAATATATTTTTTGTTGCTTTTGGGTTTGTTCTTCCTTGGACTTTCGGTCGGCGCTGTCGCGTACAAATTTGGACGCTTGGTGTGCGCCAGGCTTGGGTCGATTCCTATTCGCCGGATGGTGATCGGGCGGGGACCGGTTCTCGTGCGCGGACGCGTCGGCGACATCCAGGTGGAGTTGCGCCTGGTGCCCACGGGCATAGTGGTGACTTGCGCCGAGTCGGCGAGCATGCCGAAGCAGTCGGCAGTGGCTCTTCATTTGCTCAGCGGCGTCCTCGGAAACATCCTGGTGATCGGCCTCATCGTCTGGCTCCACCTCGTCGGCGCCGTGCCGACCATTCTGCGCAACGATATCGGCATGCCACTGATCATCCCACAGGTGGGCATTCTAATCCTGGCGCAACTTATGTGCATCGCGTCCAGTGTGGCAGAGCCGTTCGTCTATGCGGGGTCGCACAAGATCAAGACCTACCGCGAGGGCACGACGCGACCGCCGATAAGCACTCGTTCTCTTGGAATCGTGCGGATATTGTATCATGTCGCTCGCCACCAGCGGCTGAACGATCGAGGCAGCCATCGCAAGGCTTGGGCCGCTTTGCAGCGTGAGCTGGCTCGGGGCGATTTGACGCCCGAAGAGGAGATGTTCGCGCTCGACTGGTTGATCACCGACGGTCTAACCCCCACGCCGACCTTCGCAGATCCCTTGCTTCGCCGGAAACTCGACGAATGGTCCGAACAGGCCCTGCGGCTCGGGCCCAAGGTCAAGACCCTTATCGGGAGCCGGGGATCCGTCCTGGTCGAGCTTGGTCGCTACCAGGAGGGAAAAGCCTTGCTGCGAACTGTCGTGTTTGCCAAGGGGGCCCCCCTGATGGATTCTCTGCTGACTCGAATCTTCCTGGCACGCGCCGAGCATGCACTGGGTAACGCTGCCGCGGCCCGCAGGTTGATGGTGGAGGCGCGGGCGATCGCCAGGTCCGGCGTCCGAGGGCCGGCGCTGACTGCCTGGATGGGACGGATCCAGCGTGAAGCACGTGAAATGCGCTCACGCCGTCTGCCTATTCGGTGGCGTTTTGGTCGCCGCTCGCTGAAGGCACACAGCAAACTATCTCTGCCCCGACTTCGGTTTCTGGCGATGGATCAGGCTGCCCGATCGGCGCGGTCCCGCTGGTCGCGCGCGACGGTCATGCTCTCGGCAGCTCTGGTTGGACTGGCAGTCGGCTTTTTGCTGATATTGGGGCTGGTGCCTGAACTCAACCAAAGCACGGTGGCCACCCGCGCAGTCGCGCCGCTGGACAACAATCCGTCGCCCGATCCGCAGTTGAACGAGCAGGTCGTCAAGGTTCCCGTGACCGTGACGCTGCAAGGTGGGACCTTGCACAAGGGTGAGTTCGTGTTGACGACATTCAAGCCCAATGGGCCTGGCCCTTTTCCTGCGGTGGTGGTCAGTCACGGCCGCGTCGGGTCGCAGAAAGAGCGGGCCGCGTATGGGCGGGCCGAGTTCGGGCGGAGCTGGATGTACTACTACTGGACGCTGCGCGGGTTCGTCGTGCTCGCTCCGACGCGCATCGGCTACGGGGTCAGCGGCGCGGACATCGATCCCGAATACGCCCCCGGCCCCTGCAATGCCTTCGATTTCGCCCCCTTGGCCTCCGCAGTCACGGCCCACATTCGTGCGACCATCGAGTACGCCGCAACGCAGGCATGGATCGACAAGGACAACCTCTTGCTTGCGGGTCAGTCCGGCGGGGGCTTCGGCTCGATCGTGGCCGCAGGTGAGCGCCTGCCCGGCGTCAAAGCCCTGGTGAACTTCGCAGGCGGCGCCGGCGGCTCACCCCAATCGCACCCTGAGCAACCGTGTAGCCCACAAGATGTTGAGCTCCAGCTGGTGAAGGCGGCAAGGCGGGGCGCCATCCCAAGCATCTGGTTCTATGCGGAAAACGACCGCTTCTGGGGCGCGAAACTGCCGCGTGCGTGGCACGCCGCTTACGTGGAGGCTGGCGGCACGGCCGAGTTCCACATGCTGCCGCCTTTGCAGGAGGACGGTCACGAAATCATAGGCTCGGGTTACGAGCACTGGCGGCCGCGGCTCGATCACTTCCTGAACTCGATGGGCTTTGCGCCGCGCAAGCTGCCGGGCGCGCCGCGGCCCACCAGGTTCGCGCCGCTCGGGCAGGCCCCTCCAGTGCCCGCCCTGTTTGCGAGGTGCCTGGAACGCTACGACGTCTTCCTGAAGTGGGACGTGCCCAGAGCCTTTGCGCTCTCACCGACAGGAGACTGCGCCTACGCTGCAGGCGAGCTGGACGTTATGGCCAGCTCGCTCAAGCGCTGCGAGCAACGCGCCAAGCAAGCGTGCAAGCTCTATGCGGTCAACGACGAGGTGGTGTGGGTGCCTTGACACTTGCAACACTGCCCTGCGCGAGCGGGGCCGAGCGGTAAGCAACTCGAACAGTCCTCGCCAGCCCACTGAAACAAGAAGGAGCTCAGCTGGCGACGTTGCCGTCACGGCGTCCAACGCACCTAGCTAGGCATGATCATGAGGCCGTTGAGAAGTGGGATGCGGTCTTTTGGAAACCACAGAACAAGTGCCTTCAATCCGGAGGTCAATGAAGCAGCGACGCCGAGGCCGATCAACGGCCGGCCGGCGGGCAGGAGCAGAAAGTTATCCGACACGGCAAATAGAGCCGCACCCGCGGCCACCAGCGATACATCTGAACGAAGAACCCGCGATCGTTGTTCGTAAGATGGGCTCTGCCTCTCACCTCCGCCGCAAAACGATCAGCTGATGTCGAAGTACCGCATTCCCAGCCTCAAGCCGGCTTTTCGACTTGAATGGCGAGGCCAGCGCGACCAGAACGAAGCCGATCAGCGCTACCATTGCGCCAACTTAGCCAATTCTGTCACCTGATAAACTCGGATATGGTTTTCGGCACACACAGCCGCTCGGATTCAGTAACATTCGCTTGGAAAAGTCACCGGCCAGGCTGCAACTTCTTCCACTGAAGAAACTGCTGGTAAAGTGCGGCGTCGTTTTGCGAAAGGCCATTGGGGACGCCCTGGCGCGCGGGTCCGTCTGTTTTCATGGCCTGCGGGAAACCTGGCGGTTTCTCCACGTTTGCCTGTGTCGCTTGGCTGGCTCGGGCATCAAGCCATGCTTGCGCCGCCTCGAACCGGGTCCAACCCGGCAATTGGGCAGCGAGGCTAACCTCACGCCATTTCGGGTGGCGCGGCGGCTTCTTGAATGTGGCGATCTTGGGAAAGAGTGCGTCAACGAACCGTTGAACCCGTCAACGGATTGCCCCGCCGGAATAATGTCGGGGTAGTCGTCATGCGTGAGCGAGGACGGATAATAATCGGCGATGAGTTGCGAAGGATACGGAACTGGAACGAAGTGCAAGCGATCTGCCGGGTTCAGCTTGGTCATCGACCGCACTGGTTTACCCGCAATCAGAACCGTGGCAGCTATCTCACCGCTCTTGACCTTTTCGAAGGCTTCGGCCTGCGACATGCTGACTTCTTGAATCTCAACACCAAGCGTCTTGAGGACATCGCGCATCGAGTAACTTGTTCCGCTGCCCTTTGCATCGAGGTTGACCTTAAGACCCCGCAATTGCTCAATCGAGGTGATCTCGTTTCGCGCAACGAGATGGACCTCCTCGGTGAACAGCCTGGCGATATAGACGATCTTGTTATCAGCCTGGCCCATCCGCTCGTTCGACCGGCGGAAATTGTTGAGAATGTTGGTTTGCGTGAGGCCGATATCGATGCCTCTCAAGTACCGCACGTCGCGGATGTTCTTGGGTCCACCGATGCCGGCGATCGGGAGAATGCGAAGATTGTCGCCGTCGTTGAGGACATCCGCGAGATCGTACGCGATCTGCAGATAGGTATCGTCCGAGTTCGGACTGCCGGATATCAGACCAATTGTATTTTCGTTGGGCTGCTCGTTTTTATATACGCCGACACCGACGAAATATTCGCCCATCCTTTCGATCCAGGCAGACTTGTCCTCGATGGTTTTTGTGACGGGGTTGAGCCAGCGGTAGTCGACCCAACCGTGTCCGGGGGAAGTGCTGGCGGTCCTGACAAATTCCTGAATCATGAACTTGCCGTCCTGATCCTTGAGATCAAGCAGGTTCTTTCCCCTCACCGCCGGCGTGACGCCGTTGGCAACGCAAAGACCCGTCAATTCGGTCACAAAGGGGTAAAGGTCGCGATCTGCATATCCTGGGGCCTTGCCGTTGATGGCCTGGAAGGCCGCTTCGGCGCCCTCTTTCTTGAATTTCTGCTGCACGCGCCGGACCATCGCCAGTGCTTCATCCCTGGTCCCGAACTCGGCGGCACCTGCAGGTAGTGTCACCGTGACCAAAGCGAGTACGACCGCCAAAACCGCAACAACACGAGACATTTGATTTCTCCCGAGACTGGGCCGGACGCGCGTATCGGAGTTAACGAGGTGGATTGTCAAAAGCACTTTGCCGCCATTTTCAGTTGGGGCGAAAACGGCGGCGAGGTGCTTGATCGGTCCTGCGCACGCGCGGGTAGACGAAGAATGCGGCGAATTTTCGGTTGAATATTACCTCTAAATTCCGCTGGGCGGGAATCAACTAGAAATAGAAAGCAGCGCTCCGGTTAAAAACGCTGGAAGCCCGCGTTCGCCGAACCGTTCTCACGGACCGAATCCGACGCGAGACCAACCGCTTACATCAAGCGCTTCACGTCGCCCACGCGTGACTCCCCATCGCCGGCGCGCGGCTTCGCGTCGCCTGCGCGTGGCTTGAGCGAACTAGAAATTTCGCCGGGACTGAATCTCAACCGTGCTTATTTGGTCTTCATCACCAGGCTGTTCTCGTCGATCGATCGGGTAATTTGACCCAGATCCTTCAGCACATTCACCCAGACCGCGAAGTCGCGCGGATCGAGCGAAAAGCGATACGTCACAAACGGTATTTTTTGGACCACCGCCTCGGGCAGCTTGGTATATTTGGCGAGAATTGCGCGCGCTTCCTGCGGATTCGCATCCATGAATTCCTTGGCCTGATTGAGCGAGACGACCCAGGCGTCGATCACCGCATGATTGTCTGCCGCCCATTTGCGCTCCGAAATCCAGAACGTGTAGAGGACCTCATCGCTTACGGAAAGCAGCGGGTCTCCGAGCGACCTGTTGCCGGCCGCAAGCAACTGTCCGGCAAACGGCTCAAGCGCCTCGACGGCATCGACGTTTCCGGCCTTGAGCTGATCGGGCATGTTGGGAAACGGCACTTCGACGGCCCGGATGGAAGCCGGATCGATGCCGTTCTTCTTCAAGCCATGGAGCACCGAGACATGGATGATGGCGCCGAGCGCCGGCGTTGCGATCACCTTGCCTTTGAGGTCTTGCATGCTCGTGATCGCGGAGTCCTTCCGGACGATCAAGTGCGTGCTCGGATTATCCTTGGTCTCGATCCCCTGCCCGGCGACGGCTACGACATCGATCCCGGCGAGTACGGCCTTGATGAGATCCGGCGGCGTCGACGGCGCGAAATCGAACTGGCGCCCGAGCGTTCCCGGCAGAACAGACAGGTTCTGCGTAACGGACAGCGTGACGTCGAGGCCGTTCTTCTCAAACAAGCCCTTCTCCTTGGCGACCCATGCCGGGAGCCACGAGACAACCGGAATATACGCGGCCCGCACCGGTGTCAGTTGCGCGGCGGTGGCGGGTGCCTTGAACCACGCACCGATACATAAAATACTCGCAACAACGACAGCAAATGAACGAGAACATTTAAGCTTTTGCGCCACCAGAGCCCCCCTTGCAAAACCATCACCTGGTACTTTTTATTTCATCTCGTGCGCGGCGAATTTGAGGCGGCGTCCTTTGCGGCGTGTCGATAAGGCCTCAACGACCTCGCGCGATCCATTCAGGAATCAGGACTTCGTCTCGGCGCGATCGGCCGCCGCGTCGACGTCATTCTCGGCGTCCCATTCGGTAAAGGATTGGCGCTTGAGCACGAATTTTTCGCCGAGGCGCGCATACAGATTGCCGAATAGCCGCGCGATCGGTTTGTAGGCGTCGAGGTTCACACGCAGTCGCTCGGCGTCGATGATGCCCGCGCGGGCATGCAGATGAACCACGCTGCCGATGCAGAGATGGCGCCGATGACTGACTTCCAGGGTCGTATAGTGGCGGCACTCCAGAGCAGCCGGCGCCTCGGCGATACGCGGAACCGCAACGCCGGCTCCCGGCAGGATCGTGAATCCGGCGGCCTCGATCTCGCTGGTGTCGGACGGAAAGTCGATGGAACAGGTGTTCATTCGCTCGGCCATCGCCTCGTCAACGAGGTTGACGACGAATACGCCGGTCTCGCGGATATGCTTGAGCGTGTCCTTCGGCGTGCCATCCGGCCGGGATTGCAAGCCGAGGACGACGAGCGCCGGATCCTCGCTGAATACATTAAAAAAAGAGAACGGCGCTGCATTGACGACGCCGTTTTTGCCGACCGTGGTGACGAGAGCGATCGGGCGCGGCACCACGAGCGCGGCCAGCAGCTTATAGCGAAGATTCAATGGCAGCGTACTGAAGTCGACCTCGAAAGGCGCGGTCATGCTGTTACCCCTCGGGTGACGGAATGTTTCCGGTTGGGTCGGATGATCTTTTCGGAAAACCTGTTTCCACTTTTTTTGATCATGCTCTAACTAACCGATCTGGCTGACGAATTTCCTGGCCGCCAGTTTGAGTTCGCGAACCGATTTGCCCTTGCTCGAAACATCGATACTTTTGGATGGCCCGACCGCGGCCAGCACCGCCACGAGGTCCTTCTTGAAGTCCAGCACCGGCACGGCCATGGCGTCTATGGCGGCAGGTAAGCCGCGCAGACGAGACCGAGCGCCGAGGTGAGCAGCGGAAGTATCGAGCCGGGCCTGATGATCACCGACACAGGTCGCGGCACATCAAGCCAATAGAGCACAGTAGGCCCGTCATTGCCCCACACGCCCAGGAAAACAGTTTGCTAGAGCACGTTGCGCAGGTCGACCAGCAGCGGGGCACCGATGCGCATGATGTCGAGCCGATTGATCGCGGCACGGCCGATTTCCCGGGCGGCGCCGCCGAAATCGTAGCGGCCGTCAATGGAACTCTGCTCGATCAGGCCTTCTCGAATAAGGCTGACCAGGTAACGATGCGCCTTGGCCGGAGACAGGCCTGCCGCGGCCGAGAAATCCTTCAGCGTTTGAGGTCCCCCAAGCTGCGCAAGCGTTTTCAACAGACGCGCTGCGACCTCAACGGATTGAACTCCGATCTGCCGCCTGTCAGCTCTGCTCAAGGTTCTCACTCACCTTCTTTTCTGCCAATCCCGCTGCAAGACCGACCCCAAGCCGCTCGGCTGCCCGGGTGTGGAACATCAGTTTCGCAACTTCGGAAGCACATGTTCGCCAAAGAGCTCAACGGTCCGGACCGGGTCCGACGCGAGGCTGACCGTGAGCATCAACCGCTTGGCGCCTGCTTCCTTGGCGGCCAACGCTTGATTCAGGCATTGTTCCGGCGTGCCGCAGATCGACAGACGTCCGGAAAGATAATCAAACAGGCCGAGTTCGCGCACCAATCTGATGTCGGCATCCCCTGGCCGGGTGCTGTAGCGCCGGCGCAGTTCGAGAAGCGGCTCGCGAAGATGTTCGGGCACTCCACGCGTTTCAAGATTTTTGTCGCCGATGACATATCCCGCCAGGAACGCCAGCATCGCCCCGACCTTGTCACGGGCGACGTCACCATCCATGGCACAGTCCAACGCCCCTATTTGCCATACCTCGACATCGCCAGCGGACCGGCCCGCGTCCGAAATTCCCTTGGCGACGATGGCCTCGGATTGAGCGATGTTATCCTTGCCCAGGCCGAAATTAAGAAAAACACCATCCGCGGTGCGTCCGGCTGCCGCCAGACCGAGCGGGTGAGAAGCCGCGAGAAACACCTTTGACGGCTTCTTGACCCACGGCAAATGCGCCGTTGCTTCTTTGAGCGTCGCGGCTTCGCCCCGCAGCAACGTCTTGATGAAGGTGACGCCCTCGCCGAGCTCCTTCGCGGTAGAGCTGCTGCGGCCGAGGTTCTTCGTCCCACTGTGGCCCGCACCGATGCCGAGAACGGCGCGGCCCTCGATGATCTGATCGATCGAAGCGATCGCGGCGGCGCTGACAGCGGCGTCGCGGGTCACAAGGTTAGTCACGCAAAGCGCTACGCGCGCCTTTTTGGTCACGCGCGCCGCGAGGGCTGCGGAAACCCAGGGATCCATCGCATTCCCCGGCGTATCGGCGATGCCGATCATATCGTAGCCATATCGGTCTGCGCGATCGGCAAGGTTTTCGACCAAACCGGGATTGTAGGGCCAGAAGAAGAAGCCGACTTCCATATCTTGAACTCCTAGAAATTTTCCAAACAGGCCGATCAGGACGAGAAGTCCATAAACCTGTGGAGATTGAAAGTTGCGCTGGGCACCGATCATGAGCGCACCGATCCCTTCGATCGAGGTCAGGATCTCGACCAGAAGCGTCACGACAATCGCAACGGGCAGCGCCACGCGAATGCCGAGCAATACCGCAGGGACGACCGACGGCAGGATGATCAGCCTCATGCGATCGACCGCGGAAAGCCGAAACGAACGCGCGACGTCGAGCAACAATGGATGAACGCGTTCCGCGGCGGATGAGGTGTTCAGGAGAATAGGCCAGATCGCGGCAAGCACCACCACGGTCAGCTTCATCCGTTCATCATAGCCCATGAAAAGAATCGCCACGGGTACGACAGCCGGCGGCGGAATAGCCCTCAGAAATTCCAGAAGCGGCCCGACGGCACGGCTGAACCGCGGGAATACCCCGATGAGCAGGCCAACTCCGGTTCCGATGATGACCGCGACAGCCAATCCAAGCAGCAGGGTTATTGTCGTGGCTGACAATGCCGGATAAAGCCGCCCGCTTTTCGCCAGCAGCATCAGGCCGTTCCACCAGTCCGAGGGTGGCGGAAAATAGGGAGAATTGCCGGTCTGCAACAGCTGCCAGGCGACGAGAAGAGCTACAAGCGGCAACAATCCTCTGGCTGACGGAAGCGCCTCCACGACGAGCATGAAATATTGTCGCCACGGACGAGAGTACATCATTGCCCGCCTCGCAACTGACGGAAGGACGGAAACAAGGCCTCCGCAAGGGCCAGCATTCCGGCATTCAGCGCGATGCCAATAAATCCCACCGTCACGATATAGGCAAACATCAGGTCGGGACGCAGCGCTTGTTGCTCACGGACGATGCCGTAGCCGAGGCCGTCCGGATTGCCCACCATCTCGGCGACGACGGCGAGCACAAGCGCCAGACCAAGACTGATACGCGCACCGACGACAATCGGCGGCATCGCCGCGGGCAAAATGATGCGGAGGATGGTATCTTTGCGGCCGAGACGGAAGGTCCGGCCGACGTCATAAAGTCTCTGATGAACGCCGGTGACGCCTCCGATGGTGTTGACGAGCACAGGCCAGAGTACCGGGAGGATCGTGACGACCATTTCGGTTTTCAGCGAGAAGCCGTCGCCAGGCTGTAACGCCGCGCTGTCGGCGACAGACCAAGCAGGAAGCCGAGCGAGATACCAAGCACGATCGCCACCGTCCATCCGATCGCGACAGAAATCAGGGTGTGCGCAATATCGGGCGCCAAAATTCCTTGGCTGGCGAGTTCGCCAAAACCCAGGCCGATGGCCGACGGCGCCGGCAGATATTCGTATTCGAGCAATCCCGACCGGACCGCCGCTTCCCATGCGAGGCCGACGAAAACGAACACCGCGGTTCCGGGCCAATTGATCCGCGCGATGAAGCTGTTCTTATGCATATCCGCGCCCAATGGCCTGGTGCACGGCGTAGCGATATTCGAGAAACTTTGGCAGCTGGCGCGTCGATAGCTGATCGCGCGGCGCCGGCAGACCAATTTCGAATATCTGCTCAATTCGTCCGGGGGAGCCCTTCAGAACGGCGATCCGGTCGCCCAGGTAGACCGCCTCCTCGATATCGTGGGTGATGAAGACGAAGCTTGTCCCGGTCCGATCGCGAACCCGGAGAAGTTCGTCCTGCATGGATGCTTTGGTCATGGCATCGAGCGCTGCAAACGGTTCGTCCATCAGCATTACGGCCGGACGCAGCGCCAGCGCGCGCGCGATTTGAACACGCTGCTGCATGCCGCCGGACAATTGCCACGGATAATCCTCCGCGTTGTTTTCAAGACCCACAAGGGCCAGCGCGCCGTGGACCCGTTTTTCGATCTCCCTGCGATCGAGCGCTCGTTCTATTCCAAACGCCACGTTGGCCGCGACGGTGCGCCACTGTAACAAAGCGTTGGAATAATCCTGGAAGACGATGACGACGTCGTCGGGCGGACCGTCGAGTTGCTTTCCTTGCACCAGGACCGAGCCGCTCGCAGTCGGCGTCAGACCTCCCATGGCCCTCAACAGCGTGGTTTTGCCGGTTCCCGAAGGACCGACGATGGTCAAGAACTCTCCGGATCGAACCAGAAAGGAAATATCCTCGATGATGCGCTTGCGGCTGAACTTGTGAAGAAGCTCGACAGTGACCGATCGGCACTCGAATGCCGGACCTGCGGCCTTCTCGCTGGGATCGGATCTCTTTTCCGCCGAACTCATCTATGGCGTCACAACCAATTTGGAGGAGTCGACTTCCTTGTCGAGCTGACCGACATCCCTAAGTGCTGCGGCCCAGACCTGGATATCCGCCGGCTTGATGGCAAAGCGGTAGGTCGGGAACGGCGTCGCCTGCACCACAGCCTCGGGCAATTTGGTGTACTGCGCCATGATCTTACGCGCCTCCGCGGGATTTTTCTCGATAAAGCTTTTTGCATCTTCGAGGGCTGCAATCCAGGCCTTGATCGTCGGAAGATTGGCGCGCGCCCACGCGCCCTGCGAGATCCAGAACGGAAACAGCACATCCTTGCCGACCGACAGCAGAGGGGTCGCGATCGAGACATTGCCGTTCGCACGGAGCGCGCCGGCGAACGGTTCAAGGGATTCGACGGCGTCGACACGCTTGGCCTTGAGTTGATCGGGCATATTGGGAAACGGCACTTCCACGGCTCTGACACTCGCGGGGTCGACACCGTTTTTCTTCAGCCAGTAAAGCACCGACACGTGGATCACGCCGCCGATCGTTGGGGTCGCAATCAGCTTTCCGGCCAGATCTTTCGGCCCCGCGATACCCGAATCCTTCGCAACAATGACATGCGTCGAAGGGTTATCCTCCGTCTCAAAAACTTCGGAGGCGACGGCGACGACGTCGAGTCCGGAGGCGACTGATTTCAGCAGATCGGGCGCGGTGCTTGGAACAAATTCAAACTGCTTTCCGACCGTTCCCGGCAGTGTCGAGAGGTTTTGCGCGAC
>WNFN01196515.1_pt1 | contig 11726 bp, 9 predicted proteins | sample 5400161 | NCBI WGS metagenome assembly WNFN01 (sample SAMN13153353, study PRJNA577476) | soil metagenome | isolation source: 80 cm saprolite on Douglas fir-dominated hillslope | place: USA:California | collected 2013-09-17
GCTTTGCGCGCTATTTCAAGAACGCCCCTGCATTCTGGATGAATCTCCAGACACGCTACGCTCTGGAAGTCGCCGGGGACGAGATTGCCGCCAAGGTCGCTCGCGAGGTCCATCCTTTGGAAACCCTCACAGCCCCGGAAGCCTGAGAGAGCCACCACCGATGCGCTCAATTTGCGCCCGGCCCCCATTTCTGCCTTCTAATTTCTGCTTTCTAGTTTTCCTTCCCTCCCCAACCCCCTCCCCAGCGAAGGCGATTCGCTGTTTACATCCACTCTCATTTGTTCCCGGAATTAGTAGCGGCGACTTTACGTCGCCGTCTCGTCTTTTTCCCCCTCCGTTTGGGAACGAGAGCGGATGTAAGCGGCGGGTCGACTGTCGCGCCGGGATCCTTGCCTAAAAAATCGAAGATTCTGACTCTATCGGAATGACCCGCATGTCCCATTTAGCCAACTTCCCAGCTCGTTCTTGAGCCGGGAGTTCGGACCCTTAGGCCCGACTTTGTCAGGCCGCAACCTCTCGACCCTCTCTCAATGATTGAGAGGCCATACACTGAACCGGGCAATCTCGTCTCGCGGCAACCGGCGACCAAATTGCCGCGTGTGGCTCCTCCATTCTCAAAGGAGTGAGCCACAGTTGCTGCCGACCCCGAGGATAGGGATGCCCGATCGCCTCGCGGACCAGCCGAACTGCCATAGCTAAACCAGCCCAAAAAGAAACGTACGATACGGTGGGGATTGGGCGTGTCCCCGCCTCGTCATCAATAGGGTGCAAACAACCTGAACACGATTCCCCTAACCGCCAGGGAACACGCGGATGGCAACACGTCCTACTATGTGGTCTATTCGATTCCGAGCGTTTCATTCACAAACGAATTCGACGAACCTCTAGACCTTAAGTTCGTCAACCCCACCCACGAACTCGGCCAAATATTGAACGGTGCCGGATACGGTGAGATCGAACTTTTAGATACACGAGGTCGAGACCTTCTCCAATAGATTTAAGAAATTTGCTTTGATCTATCCGAAACGGCCTTTCTTTTCGCGGAATATTGTGCATTTCAGGAACTAGCGGACGGGATCGGGTCCCGAGCCGTAAACCCGACGTTTGGACGTTCAGACTTTGGGACGTTCAAATCGAAGATTCCGACCTGATCGGGACGGTCCCTAGTGCCAGTACCAATAAGTTAGCTATTGACAGAATTAGCGATCCATGATATTGTGAGTTGTGATAGTCAGCCACCACTACGTACAAAGGCTCCCTAATCCCCGCCGAGCCGCTCTACTTCCATCTTCCATCTTCCGTACACTCTTCCAAGTTCCGTATCCCGCAAGTCCTTTATTTGCCACTCTTACGAAAACACCCGGGGTGTGGGGGTATTCTTCCCATTCTGGAACTCTTAGTCGTGCAAACGTTCCGATGCGCATGGCGTTTACCACAATCGAAGATCTCGACTTAGTCGAGACCCGATCGGGGCATCGGGGATGGGGCTGCGGGACGTTCGGACCGCAATTCTTCGTTGCTTCCTTAACTTATTACCTCGCTGCTTCCTCTTCTCTAAATCCTTTAGCTGCAACACTTGTGAAGCTCCGCGCAAGTGTTGCAAACAAAGAACTTACAATGAGGCTAAATCGTTTAGATGCAACACTTACAAAAAACCAGGGGGAGGGGCCGCATCATTATACGTGGACTTGTTCCACCTGCTTGGCAATCCAGGCGTACGTTTTTTCCAGGCCTTCGCGCAGCGGCCGGCTGGGAGCCCAGCGGAGCTTGGCACGAATCAACTTGTTGTCGGAGTTCCGCCCGCGAACTCCCAACGGTCCGGGGATATGCCGGATGCCCAGCTTCTTCCCCGCAATTTCCATGACCATTTCGGCCAGCCGATTGATGGTGACCATTTCCTCGGAGCCGATATTGACTGGCCCCGTAAAATCCGATTCCATCAGCCGCCGCACGGCTTCGACGCACTCGTCCACATATAAAAAGGACCGCGTCTGTTTTCCGTCGCCCCAGAGCTCGATTTCGCCGCCGTTCGGAGCCTCCGCAACCTTCCGGCAAACCGCCGCGGGCGCTTTTTCCCGCCCGCCTTGCCACGTCCCGTCAGGGCCGAAGATATTGTGGAAGCGCGCCACCCGGACTTGGACCGCGGGATACGCGGATTCTTCGGAGCACTTTGGATTGTCCGGATCGAGTTGGTTGTACTCGGGATAAATGCACGCCGAGGAGGAATAGAAAAAACGCTTGATGCCGGCGCGCTTCCCGAATTCAAGCACATTCAAGTTAATCGACGCGGAGTTATGCAACACACAAGCATCATGCTCGCCGGTAAAAATGTAGCCCGCTCCACCCATGTCGGCCGCAAGCTGATACACCTCATCGATCCCGCGGACGATTTCACTGACAACGGCGGCGTCGCGCAAATCGCCAACAATAAATTCGTCGGCGGGCGGCTCCGCAAAATCATGGCGCTTGATATCCACTCCGCGGACCCAGTAGCCTTCGGCCTTCAATCGCCTGACCAGATGGCCCCCGATGAAACCACCCGCTCCGGTCACAAGCACCTTGCTCGTCGGCATCCCTTCACCTTTCGTTCAGCTACGTGGCCCGATTATCTGGCTTCCAACCAACAATATCACAGTGTAATCTTGGAGTTGTCTGGTTCCCGCGCTTCTCGCGCGGATGGAAAGTGCGGAATGAGAGCGCGTAAGCGAGTATCCACCGGAGAATCCGGCCTCACCCTTCTCGAGCTGATCATCGCATCCACCATTCTGCTTATTCTCACTTCTGCGGCGCTTCCCGTTTTGAAATTTACCGTCATCCGCGCAAAGGAAGCCGAGCTTCACCGGGATCTTCGCGAGATGCGCGACGCCATCGACCATTATAAGGATGCGGCTGACAGTAACTTGGTCCGCGTGCAACTCGGCACCGAGGGTTACCCGCCGGACCTCGACTCACTTGTTAAAGGAGTCGAATACGGCGGCAGTGCCGGTAAAAAGAAACGATTCCTTCGCCGAATTCCCGTTGATCCCATGACCGGGCGCGCTGAATGGAGCCTGCGGTCCTTTCAGGACGACCCCGACTCGACAAGTTGGGGAGGGGGCAACGTTTTTGATGTCCATTCCAAATCCACAGGCACCGCCCTTGACGGCACCAAATACTCTGAATGGTAGATTCCGGCAAGCCAGCACTCGCTCGCATGGCCAGGCACATTGACGCCCATCAGCACTTTTGGACTTATAACCAGGGGGACTTTGGCTGGATCGACGAATCGATGGCCTCGATTCGCCGCGACTTTCTTCCCGCCGAACTAAAGCCGCAGTTGGAGAGTAACGGGTTTGACGGATGCGTCCTCGTACAAGTTCGGCAGTCGCTGGAAGAAACCCGCTGGATGCTGGAATTGGCTGAAAAAAATCCCTTCATCCTCGGCGTCATCGGTTGGGTCAATCTGCGTTCGCCGCGCTTGCGTGCGGAGCTGGAATCTTTTGCAGGAAATCCGAAGCTCGTCGGGATCCGTCACATCGTGCAGAGCGAGCCGGATGATTTTCTGCTGCAGCCCGATTTTTTGCGTGGCATCTCGATGCTGGAAGAATTTGACCTAGCCTACGACATCCTGATTTACACCCAGCATCTTCCGATCGCGGCGGAGTTCGTGGAGCGATTTCCGCGGCAGCGCTTTGTCCTTGACCATCTGGCGAAACCACCGATCAAGAGTCGCGCCGTTGACTCGTGGGCGCGCGGACTCCGTAATTTGGCCGCGTTCCCGAATGTCTGCGCCAAGGTATCCGGCCTGGTGACGGAAGCGGAGTGGCAGACCTGGAAGCCGGAAGATATCCGGCCCTACCTGGATGTGGCGTTCGAATGTTTCGGACCTGGTCGCCTGATGGTTGGCTCGGACTGGCCAGTGTGCACCGTGGCGGCTTCGTACACGCGGGTCGCGAACCTTGTAAAAGAGTACTTGGTGCCTTACGCGGTGGAAGAGCGCGACGCGGTCCTTGGCGGTAACGCCGCGAATTTCTGGCGATTACAGCACTGATTCCCGACTCGAACGAAAGCGCGACGAAACGCCCACGGTGTTCTACAATGCGGGAGAAAATGGAGACCTCGTCCGTAAAGGATTGCGGCAGAAAGTAACGCTGGTCTTTTCCATGGCCAATAAAGTTCTCAAACTCGATTCGAACGACAACGTGTTGATCGCCTTGACCGACCTGCGCAAAGGCGACCAGATTTCCTTTGATTCTCAGACCTACACCCTGGAATCCGACGTTCCCGCAAAACACAAGTTTGCTGCCGAAGATCTCGCCATTGGCGCAACCGTGAGGATGTACGGCGTGACGGTAGGAAAGGCAGTCGAGGCAATCCGCCGCGGCGCGCTGCTTACGACGAGGAATCTCCATCATCAGGCTGAGGAATTTCTCGAAAAGACCAAAGAATTCCGCTGGACCCCGCCGGACGTTTCACGATGGCAGCAGCGCGAGTTTCTTGGATACCGCAGGGCTGACGGACAGGTAGGCACGCGAAATTACTGGATCGTTGTGCCTCTCGTGTTCTGCGAAAACCACAACATCGGCGTCCTGAAACAGGCTTTTGAGGAAGAGCTGGGTTTTGCAGCGCCGCAAATTTACCGCCGGCAAGTGTCGGAGCTGGCACAGCTTTATAAGGATGGCCGAGCGGCGGAGATCAAAACGCGCGCTTTGATTGTTGACACTCCAAGTCCGCAGCCTTCACGAATCTTCAAGAATGTTGATGGCATCCGCTTTCTGTTGCATGAAGGGGGCTGCGGAGGAACGCGAGAAGATTCAAACAATCTTTGCGGGCTGATTGCGGGTTACATCCATCATCCCAACGTGGCGGGAGCGACAGTGCTCAGTCTGGGGTGCCAGCACGCGCAGATACCCATTCTTCGTGACGAGTTGCGCAAGCGGAATCCACGTTTTGATAAGCCTCTGGTGATCCTGGAGCAACAAAAAAGTGGGACGGAAGCCGCAATGTTGACCGAGGCGATTCGAAAAACGTTTCTCGGCTTGATGGAAGCCAACGAGTGCCAACGAACCAGTGTTCCACTTTCCAGCTTGTGTCTCGGATTGAAGTGCGGCGGCTCCGACGGTTTTTCCGGACTTTCCGCGAATCCGGCCATCGGGCACACTTCTGATCTCCTCGCTGCGCTTGGCGGCCGAAGCATCCTTTCGGAGTTTCCGGAATTGTGCGGCGTCGAGCAGGAACTCATCAACCGCAGCAATCGTAAGGAAGTGGCCGACCGCTTTATTCAGCTGATGAGAAGCTACGGTGCGCGAGCAAAAGCCGTTGGCTCCGGTTTCGAAATGAATCCCAGCCCAGGGAACATGCGCGATGGATTATTGACCGACGCGATGAAATCCGCGGGCGCCGCCCGAAAAGGCGGGAATTCTCCAGTGACCGCCGTGCTCGATTATCCGGAGTATGCCACCGAGGCGGGACTGCATTTGCAGTGCACGCCCGGAAATGACGTCGAGTGCGTGACTGCGCAAGTGGGAGCCGGCGCAAATGTCGTTCTGTTCACCACCGGTTTAGGAACACCGACAGGAAATCCCATCGCGCCCGTAGTGAAGCTTTCCACCAATTCGGCGCTGGCGCAGCGCATGCCGGACATCATCGACATTGACACGGGCGGAATTATTTCCGGTGAAAAGTCCATCGAGCAGATGGGTGAAGAGGTTCTCGACTTGGTGATTCAAGTGGCAAGCGGAAAGCTTCACACGAAAGCCGAATCAAAAGGTCAGGAAGATTTCATTCCCTGGAAACGAGGTGTCTCCCTCTGAGCGGCTCAAGTAGCGGCGCCGGCAATTTCCGCCTGGATGGCAAAGTGGCCATCGTTACGGGTGGCGGCAGCGGCATTGGGCAGGCCATCTCCCTGCGTTTCGCGGCCAATGGCGCGGCCGTTCGAATCGCGGATATCAGCCCGCAACAGGCAGAAGCGACCGCCGAGCAGATCACCGATGCCGGCGGCCAGGCGAGCGTCCACGCCTGCGATGTCACGGACCAGCGGCAGGTGCGGGAAACATTCCAACAAATGTTCGCCAAGGAGCGTATCCACATCTTGGTGAACAACGCTGGGATCTCTCATATTGGAACCGTCGAGACAACCTCCGAAGACGATTTCGACCGGCTCTTTCGCGTCAATGTAAAAGGCATGTACAACGGCATCCATGAGTGCATCGGCCACATGAAAGCGAACGGGGGAGGCGTGATTCTCAACATGGCTTCCATCGCGGGGTCCGCGGCGCTTGCTGACCGCTTTGCGTACTCCATGACCAAGGGTGCCGTCATTGCCATGACCTATTCCGTTGCCAAGGACTACATCCAGCACAATATTCGCTGCAACTGTATTTCTCCAGCGCGCGTGCACACGCCTTTTGTGGACGATTACCTGCGGAAGAATTATCCAGGCCATGAAAAAGAAATGTACGAAAAACTGGCCAAGTCCCAACCGCTGGGAAGAATGGGTGAACCGGCAGAAGTGGCTTCGTTAGCGCTCTTTCTGTGCTCTGAGGAGGCTTCCTTCATCACTGGCGTCGACTACCCACTAGATGGCGGCTTTTTTAATCTACGAGGCTGAACAGTGGACCTCCAATTGAAATCGAAAGTTGTCCTGGTGACCGGCGGCGCGAAAGGCATCGGAGCCGCGATCGTGCGCGCTAGCGCGGCAGAAGGAGCAGTCCCCGTGTTTTTGGACCGCGATGTGGAAGCGGGACAGCAATTGCACTCCGCCTTGCAAAGCGCGGGGTTGGAGAGCGAGTTCATCGCCGGCGAAATTATGGCGCCGCAAACCTGCAGTAAGACCGTGGATCAGCTGCTGCAGAAATTCGGCCGCCTCGATGCGCTGGTCAACAATGTCGGCGCCAATGACAACGTCAGTCTCGAAAACGGCACGCCCGAGAAGTTTGTCGCCTCACTCGAGCTCAATCTGGTGCACTACTACGCAATGGCGCACTACTCTCTGCCTGCCCTCAAGAAGGCGCGCGGTTCCATCGTAAATATCAGCTCGAAAACCGCCGTGACCGGACAGGGCGGAACCTCCGGCTACGTCGCCGCCAAAGCCGCGATTCTCGGCCTGACGCGCGAATGGGCCGCCGAGTTGCTCCCCACCGGAATACGCGTCAACGCCGTGGTCCCCGCCGAGGTGATGACCCCGCTGTACCGCCAATGGGTCTCCACGTTTCCGAATCCCGAGGAAAAACTCGCAAGGATTATTTCCAAAATTCCTTTGGGAAAACGCATGACCAAGCCGGAAGAAATCGCGGACATGGTTCTCTTTCTCATTTCGGAGAGAGCCAGCCACATCACCGGTCAGCACGTTTTCGTGGACGCTGGTTACACTCACCTGGACCGCGCACTTACGTAACGGAGACTCTGGATGACCACTGCAGACGGACCACCAAGCCAGGGCCATTCTGTTCCCGTCACGGAGCGCCGCTTTCTTGTGCCCTTCGTTCTCGTCACTAGTCTGTTTTTTCTGTGGGCCTTTGGCGTCAATCTTAATGACATCCTGATCCCCCATCTGAAAAAAGCCTTCGGCCTCAGCGATTTCCAATCCTCGTTTATCCAGGTGGCATTTTTCGGCGGATATTTCCTCGCAGCTTTTCCCGCAGGGCGGTTGATGGAAAAAATCGGCTACAAGAAAGGGATTCTTACGGGCCTGTTTCTCTGCGCTGTGGGAGCCGTACTTTTTCTCCCCGCGTCCTCTTCGCGCGTTTACGGATTCTTTCTTTTCGCCTTGTTTGTAATGGCCTGCGGCCAAAGCTTCCTCGAAGTCGCCGCCAATCCCTATGCGACGATTCTCGGACCGGCAGCAAGTGCGGACCGGCGCTTGAATTTTGCCCAATCCTTCAACGCCGTCGGCGCCGTCCTCTCAGGTCTTCTTGGCCGCACCTCCATACTCACTGGAGTCGAATTCACTCCGGCGCAGCTCTCGGCGATGAGCGCGGCGCAACTCGAGGCTTACCGCACAGCGGAAATCAGTACGGTGAAGGGCCCCTATTTGATGATCGCTGGCATCTTTGTCCTGGTTGCAGTATTCATTCAGTTGACGCATCTGCCGGAGGTGCATGATGTCTCATCAGAAGCGCAACATCCGGCTTCGAAAAGCGAGTTGGGAAGCGTCCTATCTCACCCGCATCTTGTGAAAGGTGTCCTCGCGCAATTTTTTTATGTGGGCGCCCAAGTAGGCGTGGCCAGCTTCGTCATACGCTATGCACAGTTCTCCGTCCCCGGAACACCTGAGAAAACGGCGGCGTTGTATTTAACCCTGCATCAGGTCGGATTCATGGCCGGTCGTTTCCTTGGTTCGGCCGCGATGAAGAAGATTGCTGCGCCGCGATTATTATCACTCTTCGCAGCTGCTTCGCTGATTTGTGCCACCGTGGCTTTGGTGGCGACAGGCCTAGTCTCCGTTTGGGCGGTGGTCCTCATTGGATTCTTCCACTCCATCATGTTTCCCACCATTTTCGCTTTGGGCATCAAGGACCTAGGCCCGTTAACCAAGCGTGGTTCCTCGCTTCTGGTGATGGCCATCATCGGCGGTGGCGTCATTCCACCAATCATGGGCCGCATTTCCGACGCCTCCAGCATTCAAACCGCGTTCGTTGTGCCGCTCTTGTGCTACGTGTTCATCCTCTATTTTGGGCTCTCCGGGTACAAACCCTCTTCGGCCCCGGCGACGGTTCCCGTATCTCTGAACAACGAAGGCACATTGGCATGACTAGACGCTACTGCCTGACGCTGGATTTGAAGGACGACCCGGCATTGATCGCCGAGTACAAGCGCTACCACGAAAAAATTTGGCCGGAGATCGCCACAAGCATCAAAGACGCCGGCATCCTTGACCTGGAAATCTATCTCCACGGAACGCGAATGTGCATGATCCTGGAAGTCGACGCGTCTTTTTCGTTTGAGAAAAAGGCCGAGGCCGACCGCACAAATCCGAAAGTCCAGGAATGGGAAAACCTGATGTGGAAGTTTCAGAAAGCCCTGCCGGAAGCCCGCCCCGGCGAGAAATGGCTCTTGATGGAACGAATCTTCAAGCTGGAGACCTGAGTCAAGCGTGCACAATCGCCGCTTCTATTTTTTCCCCTCAACGGCAAACCCACTCACAAACGCGTACTTCCCCGATCCTACATCCAACACCACGGCATCCCCCGCCTGCCGCGCGCCTGAAATATCCGCGCGGCCTGCCAATGGTTTTCCTCCCTCGCTCACTTCTTCCAGCTTGGCCTTCGGCAGCCGCACTGTCGCTGTTGTATTCGCCGGCACGTCAATCCTCATGGTAATTTTTCCATCCGCGATCTCCCACCCTGACGCCACGCGCCCATACATGCTCTCCACCGAAGCGTCCGCGTGCGTCAATCCCCCACCCGGCAGCGGCTGTATCAAGATGTGCTTATAACCCGGCGCCCTCTCATCGATCTCAAGCCCCGCTACCACCCGGTACATCCACTCTCCGATTGCTCCATAAGCGTAGTGATTGAACGAATTCATCCCCGCATCCTGAAAGCTCCCATCCGGCTTGATCCCATCCCATCTTTCCCAGATGGTCGTCGCTCCCTTCGTCACCGGATACAACCACGACGGATACTCCTTCCGGTTCAGCAGCATGTACGCCTCGTCGAGATACCCGTAGTCGCTCAACGTCTGGCAAAGCACCGGCGTGCCCAGAAATCCCGTTGTCAGATGCCCGAATTTCTTCACGTCCGCCGCCAGCCGCGCGGCCGCCTCTGCCCGCTGCGAATCCGGCAGCAGCCCAAACGCCAGCGCCAGTGCATAAGCTGTCTGCGTGTTCGACGAAAGTCTCCCATTCGGCGTCACGTATTCCTTCTGAAATGCTCCCTTGATCTTTTCCTCCAACCCCGCATACTCCGCCGCGTCCTCTTTTTTCCCCAATACCTGGGCTGTCTTCGCCAACAGCTCCGTGGACCACGCAAAATAAGCAGTCTGAATCAAGTCCTTGTCCGTAGTGGCCCCCGGATAATCCGATCTGGTTGTCGCGAACGCCAGCCAGTCTCCAAAACTGAATCCCGAGCTCCAGATATAGCTTTCTCCCGCCTGCCGCCGCATGTACTCGACCCAGGCCTTCATGCTCGGGTACTGCTCTTCCAGAATCCGCTTGTCGCCGTAGCTCTGATACACCGTCCACGGCACCACCACCGCCGCATCCGCCCACCCTGCGGAAGCCGCTGCGCCCTTCCGGGTCTCATGCGTCAGCGCATTCGGAATCACAAACGGCACCGCGCCGTCATCTTCCTGGTCCAGCGCTAAATCCTTCAGCCACTTGGTGTAAAAGCCGGCGCTGTCATGATTGAACGAAGCCGTCCGTGCAAATGCCTGCGCGTCTCCGGTCCACCCCAGCCGTTCGTCGCGCTGCGGACAGTCCGTAGGCACGTCCACGAAATTTCCTTTCTGTCCCCAAATAATGTTGTGCTCCAGTTGGTTCAGCAGGCCGCTGGAGCTTTCGAACGTGCCCGTCCTGGGAATCGCTGAATGCACCGCGACTCCCGTAAAATCCTCGGGCTTTACTTCTCCGGGCCACCCGCTCACCGCCACATACCGGAATCCTTGAAAAGTGAAATGTGGTTCGAACGTTTCCGCACCTGTGCCCTTGGTTGTATAGCGAATGGTTTGTTTTCCCGTGCGCAGATTGTCCGTATAAAAATTCCCGGCCTTGTCTAAAACCTCCGCGTGGCGCAAGGTAATGGTCGTTCCCGCCGGCGCCGTTACGCGAAATTTCACCCAGCCCACCATGTTCTGCCCCATGTCGATGACCGTATCGCCAGCCGGCGTCTGAAACATTTTTGCCGGTTTGATCTCTTCGATCTTTTTCACCGCCGGCCCGGCTGGTGCCACGATCTTGGCCTTCGGCGTCTCCACCACCATCACGCCCGACCACTCCTTGTCGTTGTACGCCGCATCGCTCCAGCCCGCTCTCTCCAGCCTCGCGTCATACGTCTCCCCGTTGTACAGGTCGGACGCCAGCACCGCTCCCGTTGCCGCTTTCCACTTCTCGTCGCTGCCGACGATTTCTTGAGTCCCGTCGGCGTAAGTGATCATCAGTTGCGCGAGCAGCGCCAAGTTCTTGCCGTAGTTGTTTCTCTTGCCCTCCCAACCAGTCCTTCCCCGGAACCATCCGTCCCCCAACATGGCACCCAGGCAGTTCTCTCCGCTCTTCACCAGGCTCGTCACGTCGTACGTTTGATACTGGTAACGGAAGTCGTATGCCGTCCATCCCGGCGTGAAGTACTCGTCCCCTACACGCTTCCCATTTAGCGCGATCTCGTAAAGCCCCATCGCAGTCGCGTAAAGGCGTGCGCGCTCCACCTTCTTCTTGACTGCAAACTCTCTCCTCAACAATGGCGACGGATTCGACTTCGTCTCATCTTCCGCGAGATTCGGCGAAATCCATTTCGCCGTCCAATCCGACGCTTCGAGGAGCCCCATCTCCCAGTGCGCAGCTTTGCTCCACTCCGACAAATGCCCGTGATTGTCTCCCGCTCTTACTTGCCAGTAATAAATCTTCCTGCTCTCGAGCGCTGGTCCCGCATATTCGATCTGAATCGATTGGTCCGACGCCTGCTTCCCGCTGCCCCAAATAACTTTCCCTTTAGACAGTTCCGCCTCCGACGCGGCGACGCGCACCTCATAGTTCGTCTGCAGCACTCCCTTTTCCGCGCTCGCCAGCTCCCAGCTCAGCCGCGGTTTTCGCA
>WNFN01062596.1_pt1 | contig 11719 bp, 9 predicted proteins | sample 5400161 | NCBI WGS metagenome assembly WNFN01 (sample SAMN13153353, study PRJNA577476) | soil metagenome | isolation source: 80 cm saprolite on Douglas fir-dominated hillslope | place: USA:California | collected 2013-09-17
CGGTATCGAAAGCTCCATTTCGGCTGCAAATAGTCTTGCATCTCGACTTGGGCATCGACGTGCGACCTCCCGGCGCTCAAAATTCCCTGCTCCAGCGTAAAGCCGTCCCTCCGCAACGTGAACTTGGCCGACACGCTTACCGGCCACGGAAGGAAGCGTTTCGCGGTGAACTGAATCGATTGCCAATCGATTGTGCCTAAGTACATCGGTTCGTTTGCTGACCGGCTAGCGTCCAGTGCCAGGCGCAGGTTGTTGCCTTCCACCGCCAGCGGCGTTCTCACGTCGTTGTATAGGATCCAGCCATTCTGCAGTTGCAACCGCCGGATGCGAAGATCAAACAGTGTTTCTCGCGTTGGCTTCCTGCTGGACGCGTTCTGCGGCACGGGAACGTTGCTCGAACCATCTTTCTCGACGCGAATGTGAACCTGTGGCCTCTGCACCAGCAAATCGTTCAACGAAACCTTGCGGCCCCAAAAAGAGTCGATGCGCAACCCCGCCTGTACTTCGTCGGCGGCAAAGAGAGGCTCCGTTCCTGCGGGTTCCCGCCCATGAATCACCAGGCCCTTCATCGTGATTTCGAGCGAAAGCCAGCGAATGGAAATGGATTTCAGCGCAACCTGGCCGCCCGTAACTCTTTCCAGAGTGTGAACAACGTAGCGCTGAATCAGCGGATTGCCAGCGCCGCTGCCGAAAAAAATCGCCACGCCCGTTAGTATCAGAAGAATCAGAAAGACTTTCGCCGCCAGCACCCATGCAACATGCCGCAGCCATCTCCATTTTCGCCGGCGCGTCTCGCTGGTCATTTTCCGCTGTCCTTCAGGAACTTCTCCACGTGCAAACGCGCCCTGCTTTCTTTTAGCCAGACTTCCGCCTGCTCGTTGATTGGCACCACGGCCTGCTGGTAAAAATCCTCCACTTGTTTCGCGTCCACCTGCACCGCCGGACGAAACCGGGAATCCAGATAATTGCTCAGATACAATTGCTCCGCGACCGCGTGTTGGATCTCTTTATCGCTCAACCCCGATTGCTTTTTTCGTGCCTGATATTCGTCCGGTGATGCGAACGATGCTTGCAGATGTTCTACGCCGTGGGCGATCTCCACATCCGTAGGGTGCGGGAAGCGCGCCGTGTCCGCCTCGTTCCTCACGATCCACTGGTCGATGAGGCGGTCCAGAATCGCGGTGTCGGTTTCCGCTTTCCCATCCACCAGCATCTGGTACCTGCTGAGTGTGCGCACTTCGCTCAGCAGGATGATGTCGCTCTCCACGCGTGCTGCGATTTGATCCAGCAGCTCCTGGCTTTGCGCGCACGTCGCCGCCAGCGCGAGCAGCGCTCCGGCCGGCGCGTAACTCCAGTAGCGGGGCATCAGAACGTTGATCCCAGATTAAAGAAAATCTGAAAGCCCGGCAGCCGCGTTGCCTGGAAACCAAACAGTCCTTTTTGACAGTCAACCAACGCGGCTCCACTGGGGCAGATCGGCGTAACAAACTGCGGCCGATTTATCTGGTAGCCGAGGTCGATGCGAATTGGCCCCACAGGCGTGGCGTACCGGAATCCCAGCCCCACCGTATGCGCGAAGTAATTCAGCTCATTCGTGCAATTGAATTCGCACTGTGTGGAGTTGGGAAAGAACACCGGCTTCGGCGGGTACGGCCGCAAAGTCACCCGGCTAAGCCGGCTATACACATTTCCGCCGTCATAAAACAGCGCGCCGCTCAGGGCTGAGCCGATGAAAGGCAGGCGCATCGGAAATCGAAACTCCTGGTTGAGAACAAGCAGCGCCTGCCCGCCGACTGGGAATCCGGTAACTGAATCGCGCGGGCCGGCCTGGTTCAATGCAAATCCGCGCAGCGATGTGCCGCCGCCAGCAAAGAATCTCTCCGGCAGCGGAATCACCGTTGGCAATGGCGCCGTCGTCTGCGCAGGAAAAGTCAGTGAAACCGTGTCGCCATACGGTCGCAATATCCCGATGCGAATCGAGCGCGCGACACTGAATCTGCGCTTGATTGGGTAGTAGGTCGAATTCTGAAAGAAAAAACGCATGAAGCTCGCGCTTGAGCCAATCCTCGTATCCGCAATGCTGAAGTCCGCGCTGTTGAAATTCCCCTTCGTTGCATCCGCCGGATTGTCCCGCGCATCCCGCACCCAGCCTGCTCCGAACTGCGACACCAGCGTCGGCGCGTTGAACAGCGGAATCTCCACTGCCGGAATAGTCGCGTTTAAGTTGGAAACCAGCACCTTGCGGAAAGCGTAGTGGTACAGCAGCGAGGTTCGCGGCGTCACCCGATCGTTCATCTCCACCGCGCCCTCGTACCGCGTCTGTGTGAACGTATTGATGTCCTGCGTTCTCTCCGTGTACGCCGTGACCTGCAGATTCAGGTGCGGGTCGCTGAACGTGTTCGGGTGGTTGTACCCCAGCAGCGCCCGGTCCTCGATCGTGCTTCCCCGCAGCTTCAACGAAAGCGAATCGCCTCGCCCCGTCACATTCAGCTTGCTGATCTCCAGAATCCCCCGCACCGCCGCCTGCACCTCGCTGCCTGCCGGATTCGTCGTGCTCGCCAGCCGCTGCACCTCAAAGCCCCCTCCATACGCCAGCGTGTAGCGCTTCGCTTCTTCCACCAGCACTACGATGTCTTTGTTCGTGTCCGTCCCGTTCGGATTTTGCGGTTGGATCGTCACCCGGTTGAACACTCCCAGGTTGTACAGCCGCCGCTGCGACTCCACCACCTCTCCTTGCCGCAACGGCGCGTCGGACTTCACCCGGATCTCCCGTCGAATCACGTTCGCCCGCGTGTGCTCGTAGCCCGTCAGCAAAATCCTTCGCACTCGCGTCTGCGGCCCTTCCTCGATGCGATATACCACTCGCATGAAATCACCCTGAAGCGCCTCGCTGTCCTTTGTTTTGTCCGCCTGATTAGTTTTGCCGGCCTTCCGCGCATTGTTCGCTGCCACTCCTTCATTGCCGGCCTCTGCGCCGCTCTTGTTCGCTTCCCCGTTTACCCTCTCCGCCGTCGCGGTGAACCTCGCCTCCGGAAACCCATCGTTGAAGTACATCGCCAGAATGTTGTCTCGGTCCGTGGCTACGTTGAATTCCGAGTAAGGCTGGCCCGGAGTCGATGCCACCACGCCCAGCAAGTCGTCTTCCTTGAACGCGTGAATTCCCTCGATGTTCAGTGACGCCACACGCGTCTGGTTGCCCTCCTGAATCACAAAGCGAACCACCAGGTCGCCTTCCTTACCCTTGTAGTTGTCCAGCGCCTGCCCATCCACCGTCGCTTCCAGGAACCCGTTTGCCAAATACAAATTCCGCATCGAGTCCCGGTCAGATTCCAGCAACCTTCGGCTGAATCTTCCTCGCGTCGCGTAGGCCTTCGGGTAAATCGTGAGCCGGCTGCGCAGCAACTCGCTATCGAAATAGTGATTCCCGGTGATCTCGATCCCCATCAGTTTGTGCCGGTCCCCGCGCTCCACGCGATACGTGATGACCTCTTCCGTTCCCTTGCGACCATTCTTGAGCGTCACCTCGTTCGTGCTCGTCGCGTACTCCACCTCCGCGTCGAAATATCCGTCGCGCTCCAGCCGTTCGCGAATGTTGCGCTTGCCTTCTTCCAGCAAGTCCGCGTCGACCGCCCCCTCTTGATACACCGGCACCAGCTTCTTCAGCTCCCCGCCGGAAAATTTCGCCCCCGTCACCGCAATCCGCACCCGCGGCCCTTCCGTGATCTCCAGCTCCAGCGGAATCGCGTTGCTCTTGGCGTCGTAAGTGCCTCGCCGTACCATCGCCCGCGCGTTCAGGTGCCCTGTTTTCACCAGAAACTTGCGCACGCGCGAAGTCCCGCGCTGCACGTGTGCCGCGGTGAGACCCCGCCCCGCTCTTAGCTTCGACCGCGACAGAATCTCCGCGTCTCGGTACTCCGTCCCGTTCTTGAGCTGAATCTCCTTGATGCGCGCGCGCACTCCCGGCTCTATGTTGATGACCACGTCCATCTGGTGATTCTCCGGATGCGGCACGGTCTGCGCCGAAACCTGTGTCTCATAGAATCCCTCTTCCCGCAGCAGCTCCCGCAACCGCTCCAATCCCTCGTTCACCGTATCCGCTTGGAACGGCTCCCCCAGCGCAAGCTGCACCGCCGCAATCGCCGAAGCCTCCGTGGGCGGAGACACCAAGCCGTGAATGATCACCTGATTGAAAAACAGTTGCTCCCGTACCACGAAGTCGACGCGCACCCCGCCGTCCACCGGCGTCGACATCGCTCGCAAATCCGCGTAATCCCCCGTACGGTAGAGTGTCCGAATGCTTTCCGCCACCTGCTCCCGGTCCAGCGGCTTTCCAATCGAAACGGGAAGTCCTCTAGGCGCTTCCGAAAGCACGCGTCCGTCTTCCGTCACAATCCGCACCGCAACGACGTCTTCGGCGGTGTTGGCGGGGTTCTGCGACGTCGCGGTGCTCACCGGTCCCGCAGGCGTTTCTGGCTGCGCCCGCGCGTGCACCGGCGCAACTCCCATAAGGAGCGCGGCCGCGGCAATCTTGCGCAACCCTTGCTCACAATGCGCTTTCATGCTTCCACTGGCTCAGACGAAGCGTAGCATAGCGGCGTTGCCTGTCCCGCGAACTTTGGCGCTATCATAAGTAGCGGAACGCTAACCGTAGCGCAGTCTTTAGCTTGCGCCTTTTCGTCGGCTTGAACCGCTCCACAAAGGCCACCACAAAGTGAACCCTTCTCTTAACGAAAAATACTCGCGCCAAATGCTCTTCGCCGCGATTGGCGAGGAGGGCCAGCAGCGCCTGCTCGCCTCCAGCGCCGTCATCGTCGGATGCGGCGCGATCGGTGGCGCCGCCGCTAATCTCCTGGTCCGCGCTGGCGTCGGAAAACTGCGCATTGTCGACCGCGATTTTGTCGAGCCCTCGAATCTTCAGCGTCAAAACCTCTTTGACGAAGCCGATGCCCTCGCCGCGCTCCCCAAAGCCATTGCCGCCGAGCGCAAGCTCCGCTCCTTCAATTCCGGTGTATTCGTGGAAGGCATCGTCGCCGACCTCAGCCCGCGCAACGCCTCTGATCTGCTCGCTCCCTTCGACCTCATTCTCGATGGCACCGACAACTTCGAGACGCGTTTTCTGATCAACGATTTTGCCGTCCAAAATGATCAGCCCTGGATTTACGCCGCCGCCGTGGCCAGCTACGGCCTCACTATGACCATCCGCCCCGGAGTGTCGCCTTGCCTCGCCTGTCTAATGGAAACGCAGCAGCTCGGCCTCGAGGAAACCTGCGACACCATCGGCGTCCTCGGCCCCATCGTCCATCTAATCGCTTCGCTGGAAGCCGCCGAAGCCATGAAACTTTTGGCCGGCCGCACCGATGCTCTGCATGGCCGCCTCATCTCCTGCGACGTCTGGACCGGCCACTTCCAATCCCTCCGCGTCGCGCGCAACCCGGACTGCCGCGCCTGCGCCCGCCGTGAATTCACCTACCTCCACGGCGAAGCCCAGCCCCACATCACTATGTGCGGCCGCGATTCCGTCCAGATTCACGAGCGCAGCCGCACTCTCGATTTGGCCACGCTCAAAAGCCGCCTCGCTCCCACCGTCTCCGACGTCCGCTACAACGAATTCTTGCTCCGCTTCCGCATTCCGCCCTACGAAATGACCGTCTTCTCAGACGGTCGCGCCATCCTCAAAGGCACAAAAGATCCCGCCGTCGCTCGTTCCCTCTACGCCCGCTACATCGGCGCCTAAATTTTTTGGACTGCCCCGGTCTTGCCGCCGCTTTTACGGCTGATGACATACTGGCCCGCCCGCACGATTCGCAAACCACGTCGCCCACGAAACCCACGCGCTGTCATCCCGAGGGCCGGCGCCTTTTGCCGGTCCGAAGGATCTCAACGTAATGTCCTTGCAAGTATTCGCGCTTACCGCAGACCGCGGCGAGGCTATCGCGGAACCGTATGCCGCCCGTAAGACGACCGCATCGAAGCCCGGTCCAGATTCTCTCGAAGATTCATCAACGTAAGAAACGTGCTCAAAATCCGCGCCTTCAAATCATCGGTGAGGTGCAGCCCGCTGGTCGCCACGCGCGCCAGCTTCTCCCCGTTTTCCGTGATAAAGCGCATGATCTCGCGCTGCCGCTCGTGCCCCGTAGTGCCCAGCGCCGTCTCCCGGCGCATCTCCGCGCATCCGCTCTCCAGCGACAATGTGAAGTGCAGCACGCACAGTTGCGCCTCGGCAAGCGCCGGTGGCGAGTCGTTCTTGCATCCCGGGGTTTGGCAGCGTGTTCCCATGAGTCGTGAAGGCTCTTTGATAAGTAACATTACTGGCCGCGAGAATCCACTACGCACCTCGCGAATGGTGCGAATCCTGCATTAGCTGTACTTTCGTTCCGTTCGTGCCCGTTCGGACAGTCCGTCTCCGGAAAATCCCAAATTGGCATTGACATCCGTGGGCTCCGCACGTATAAATATACAGGTGAGTGCATATTTTCACCGAACCATGAATACCAGCAAAACATTTCGCCACGGGCAGATCCTGCGCCTCATCTCCGACGCTTCCATCTCCAATCAGGAAGATCTGCGCCGCCGCCTCGCCGCGCAAAAACTGCGCGTTACGCAAGCTACGCTTTCCCGCGATCTCCAGGAGCTTCGCTTGGTCAAAACCCAGGAAGGCTACCGCACCGCCGCCACGCTGCCGGAAGAATCCAACGGCCTGCCTTCCCTGGCTCGCGCGCTCGGCGAGTTCCTTCAGGACATTCGCCCCGCGGTGAATCTGCTCGTCTTGAAGACCCCTCCGGGGGGCGCGCAGCCCCTCGCCGCTGCCGTGGATGCCGCCAAATTCCCGGAAACCGCCGGCACCATCGCCGGTGATGACACCGTTTTAATCATCACTCCTGACAAAAAATCCCGCGAATCCTTGCAGAAAAAAATCGAATCGCTGGTGAGCCGGCGCGCTTGAAATGAGAAAGCCCGAACAAATTGCCGTCGTCGGTGTCACCGGCTACACCGGTTTCGAGCTCGCGCGCATTCTTGTGCGCCATCCCGCCGTCAAGTCGCCCGTCTTTTACGTTCGCGAAACGCAAGGCAAAAAGTGCCTCGCCGAGCTTTTCCCCCAACTCCGCGGCGTGGGTGAAGCGCCCCTGCGCTCCCTTTCCGTCGCCGAGATTACCTCCAGCAATGCGGGCACTGCTTTCCTCGCCACGCCCCACGAAGTTTCCGCGGAAATCGCCCCCGCGCTGCTGCAAGCTGGCCTCCGCGTCGTCGATCTCAGCGGCGCCTTCCGTTTTCGCTCCGCGGATACCTTTGCGTCCTGGTACAAGCTCCCCACTCCCCACGCAAGCTGGCTCAGCGAAGCGGTCTACGGTCTTCCCGAGCTGTACGCTGCCAAAATCGCCTCCGCGCGCCTTATTGCCAATCCCGGCTGCTACGCCACCAGCGTGATTCTCGCCCTGCGCCCTCTCGCCGAAGCCGGCCTCATCGCCGAGGGCAGCAGCGTCGTCTGCGACTGCAAGTCCGGTGCCAGCGGCGCAGGCAAAGATCCCCGTCGCGACCTCCACTTCGTCGAGGTCGACGAAAATTTCAAGGCCTACAACTTGTTCTCTCATCGCCACACTCCCGAAATTCTTGAGCACACTGGTCTGCCCGAAGATCGTCTCGTGTTTTCCACTCATCTGCTCCCGCTGGCTCGCGGAATTCTTTCCACCATTTACGTGACGCTCGGCGCGGCGTATTCCGCCGAAGCCATCGAAACCATCTTCCGAAAGTTCTACGCTGGCCGTTCCCTGGTGCGCATCTGGCCCGCTGGCTCGCTGCCCGAGCTGCAGCACGTCGCGCACACCAATTTCTGCGATATCGGATTCTCCCTGGACAACTCCGGCAAACGCCTCATCGTCGTCTCCTGCCTCGACAATCTGGGCAAGGGCGCGGCAGGCCAGGCAGTTCAAAATTTCAATCTCATGTCAGGCATCGAGGAGCAGACCGCACTCCAATGAAGACCGTGATCAAACTGGCTGGAGCTTTACTCGAAGACGACGCCGTCGTGCGCGCCCTCGCCCGGCAAATCGCCGCGCTCGCCCAGCAGGGCCACGAAATTCTCGTCGTCCACGGCGGCGGCCGCCTTTTCACCGCCACGCTCAAACGCATGGGCATCGAGAGCAACTTCGTGGCCGGCCTGCGCGTCACCAACCGCGAAACCCGCGATGTTGCCGTGATGGTTTTTGCCGGCCTTTTGAACAAACGCCTCGCCTCCGCCATCTCCGCCGAGGGCTCGCCGGCCATCGGCATTTCCGCCGCCGATGCCTCCTGCTTCCGCGCCGAGCCTATGGTTCACAACGAAGTCGAAGGCAGCCTCGGCTTCGTCGGCTATCTCACCGGCCTGAATAACTCCTTCCTCGAGTCGCTCTGGCGCGAAGGCCTCATTCCCGTCGCTCCTTGCCTTGGTCTCGGGCCGGACAACGAGCTGTACAACATCAATGCCGATCACATGGCCGCCGCCTGCGCCGAATACCTTCGTGCGGACCGCCTGATCTATCTCACCGACGTCGCTGGTGTTCTCGACGGCGACAAAGTTCTCTCCGCCGTGACTTGGGAAGAGATTGAGCGCCTTGTGCAATCCCACGTCATTTCCGGCGGCATGGTGCTCAAGCTCGAAGCTGCCAAGCGCGCCCTGGAAGGCGGCGTCCGCGAAGTGCACATCGTCGGCGGCGGTTCGCCGGATTCCCTGCTGCGCGTCTCGCAAGCGGTCGACGCCGCATCGAATGATCCCGCGAGCGCAATTCCCGGAACACGCGTTTTGCGGGAACCCCTGCTCGCCGCACAAGCAGCGCTCTCGGCGGCATGATGCGCGCGCTAAACCAAAAGAAAGCAATCGCCCGGGCGGTGCAAACGTCAAAGCACTCGCGTCTTCCCAAGCCCAAACTCGACACGCGCCTCAGCGACGCGGACCAGTTTCTCCTGCCCACCTATAAACGCCAGCCCTTCGTCCTAACGCATGGCCACGGCGCTTATGTGTATGACTCCGCTGGCAGGAAATACCTCGATTTTCTTGGCGGCATCGCCGTCAACGCCCTCGGCCACGCCCACCCGCGCATTGTCAAAGTCATTCGCCGCCAAGCCGCGCGCGCCATCCATCTCTCCAACCTCTACCACAATGCTTATCAGGGCCCGCTCGCCCGCAAGCTCGCCGAAATCTCCGGCATGGATCGCGTCTTCTTCTCCAACAGCGGCACCGAAGCAGCCGACGGCGCGTTGAAACTCGCCCGCCTCTGCGCCCGCACCATCTCTGATGCCCCCGACAAGCCCGCGGCCAAGTATCGCATCCTGGCCATGCAGAACTCCTTTCACGGCCGCACTTTTGGCGCCATCAGCGTAACCTCCGCCGAAAAATACCGCCTGCCCTTTGCGCCTCTCGTGCCCGGCGTTGAATTTGTTGGTTTCAACGACGTCGCGGATCTCGAATCCAAATTCGACGACACCGTTTGCGCCATAATCCTCGAAACCATTCAGGGCGAGGGCGGCATCCACGCCGTTACCGAAGCCTTCTGGAATCGCGCTCGCTCCCTCGCCTCGCAGCACGGCGCTCTGCTTATCGCCGACGAAATTCAATGCGGTCTCGGCCGCACCGGGCGCTATTTCGCTTACCAGAAATTCTCCTCCAAGCCCGACATCGTGCTCGTTGCCAAGCCGCTCGCTGCGGGTCTGCCTCTCGGTGCAATCCTGGCCTCCGAAGCCGTAGCCTCGCGCGTCTCGCCAGGCCTGCACGGCACGACATTCGGCGGCGGCCCGCTGATTTGCGCCACCGCCCTCGAATTTCTCAGCATCATCGAAAGCGAAAAGCTGCTCGCCAACATCCGCGCCCGCGGCGCCGAGCTCCGCGAAGGCCTCGCCAAGCTCGCCGCCAAATTCGATTTCATCCGCGAAGTCCGCGGCGAAGGCTTGATCCTCGGCGTCGAACTCTCCATCGATGGCAATCCATTCGTTGCTGAAGCTCTGCGTCAGGGTTTGCTCATCAATTGCACTCACGACTTTACTTTGCGCCTGCTGCCGCCTTTCATTATCACCCGCGCGCAAGTTCGCGAATTTCTCCGTTTGTTTGAGCTCGTTCTCGCAAAAACTCCAAAATCCATTTCTGCTCCTGCGCAAGCCGCCGCAAATCCGCGGCGTCTCGCGCAATCCGCAGCGAGGTAAAACATGACCACTACCACTCTCGTGGCGCCTATTTCCTTATCGAACGATCTCCTCACCGGAGGCGAATGGAGTCCCACGCATACGCGCGAACTTCTCCATCTCTCTGCCGATATAAAAGCTCGCCCCGTCCGCTACGCCTCCACCCTGCATGGCAAGTTCATCGCCCTGATTTTCGAGAAGCCCTCGCTCCGCACGCGTGTCACCTTTGAAGTCGGTATCCAAAGCATGGGCGGCTCCGTGATTTTCCTTGACCACACGCAGGCTTCCGCTTCTCTCGGCGCCCGCGAGTCCATCGCCGATGTCGCGCGCAATCTCGATCGCTGGGTGCAGGGCATTGTCGCGCGCGTCTATCACCAGCGCGTTCTCGAGGAAATGGCCGCCAACGCCGACATCCCTGTGATCAACGCGCTCTCCGACAAATTTCACCCCTGCCAGGCGCTCGCCGATTTCTTCACTCTCGAGGAAAAATTCGGCGCGCTGCGCGGCTTCAAGCTCGCTTACGTCGGCGACGGCAACAATGTCTGCAATTCGCTGATCTATCTCGCCGCACGTCTTGGCGTTCATCTGCGCATTGCCACTCCGCCCGACTACGCCCCCGCTGCCGAAGTTGTGGCCGACGGCAAGCGCGTCGCTCGCGAAACGAAAGCCAAGATCGACTTGATGACCGACGCGCGCGAAGCTGTCGCAGGCGCTCAGGGCGTCTACACCGATTCCTGGACCAGCATGGGTTTTGAAGAAGAAGGCGAAGTGCGCAACGCAGTGTTTCAGCCCTACCAGGTCAATGCGCAATTGATGTCCCTTGCCGCGCCCGACGCTGTCTTTATGCACTGTCTTCCGGCGCACCGCGGCCTGGAAGTCACCCCGGAAATTCTCGACGGCCCGCACTCGCTCGTTCTCGACCAATCCGAAAATCGCATGTACGTGCAGAAGGCCATCCTGCACACGTTGTTCTAACTTAGCGATGCATGCACCAACTGCACATAGCGCCAGCATCTTGCTGGCGGCCTTTGGAGTGCGGCGGTCTTGCCGCCGCTTTTACGGTTGAAAAATTTCACGACCAACCAAACGAGAGAGGAATTGTGAAAACAGCACTGAACAAGCCAAAGCCAAAAAAAGTCGTCCTCGCCTATTCCGGCGGGCTCGACACCTCCATCATCATTCCCTGGCTGAAAGAAAATTATCAGTGCGAAGTCATCGCCATGATCGGCGACGTCGGCCAGCAGGAAGACCTCGAAGCCGCGCGAAAAAAAGCGCTCGCCACCGGCGCCTCCACCGCCTACGTCGAAGACCTGCGCGAAGAATTCGTCCGCGACTACATCTGGCCCACGCTGCGCGCCGGCGCCGTCTACGAGCACACGTATCTGCTCGGCACATCCATGGCGCGACCCATCCTGGGCAAGCGGCAAGCGGAGATCGCGTTGAAACTTGGCGCCGATGGCTTATCGCACGGCTGTACCGGCAAAGGGAACGACCAGGTGCGTTTCGAACTGGCCTACAAAGCCATCGCGCCAAATCTGCAAATCATTGCGCCCTGGCGCGAGTGGGACAT
>WNFN01209044.1_pt1 | contig 11714 bp, 13 predicted proteins | sample 5400161 | NCBI WGS metagenome assembly WNFN01 (sample SAMN13153353, study PRJNA577476) | soil metagenome | isolation source: 80 cm saprolite on Douglas fir-dominated hillslope | place: USA:California | collected 2013-09-17
GCGTGGCGCGCGATCAGCTCGGGCGCGCGCGGCAGGATCATCGGCCGGACCTTGCGCAGCATGAAGTCGCGGTGCCAGCGGTCGAGCTGCTCGCGCGGGCGCCGCGCGATCGGGGCGAGCTGGAAGTCGAGGAATTCGTGGATGTCGAGCGTGCCCTCCTTGTAGCGCTCGTAGAACCACTCGTTGCGGGCGTGGTACTCGCCGGGATGCAGCACGCCTTCCTCGATGAGGAACTGCGCCCAGGCATGGTCGCTGTCGCCGTCGAGCAGCGTGTTGTCGAGGTCGAAGAGCGCGAGCTTCACGCTCCCGCGCCTTCGTGCGGCAGGTTCATCTGCAGTGCGTCCTTCAGCAGCGGAACGGTGATTGCTCGCCCTGTCTCGAGGGAATAGCGGTCGAGCGAATCGAGCGCGGCGATGAGCGAGCCCATGTCGCGGCGCGCATGGGTGAGCAGGTAGGAGGCGACCTCGTCGCCCAGCGCGAAGCCGCGGGAGCGCGCGTGCGCGGCGAGCGCCGCGCGCTTCTCTTCGTCGCTGAGCGCGGCAATGCGATAGGTGAGGCCCGTCGCGAGCCGCGTCGCGAGGTCGCGACGCAGCCGAACGTCGCGCGGCGCGGCGCGCGCCGCCACCACCAGGCATATGAAGGCATGCTCGTTGAAGGCGTTGAAGAGCGCGACCTGCGCGCCCTCGGAGAGCTCCTCGATCACGTCGACGGCGAGCACTGGGGGCGCGTTGCCGGGCTCGAGCTCGGCCGCGTGCAGGTAACGGGCGCCGCGCACCGACCCGGCGTTTGCAAAGGACTTGAGCAGGTGGGTCTTGCCGGCGCCGTGTTCGCCCCACACATAGAGGACACGCTCGGCGCCCTCGCCGCGCGCCGCGGCCTCGAGCGCCGAGGCAGCCTCGGCGTTGCCGCCGGAAACGAAGTTTTCGAAGGTGGGCGCGGGAGCGCGGGTGAAATCGAGGAGCAGCTGCCTCATGGGCCTTCCACGGGGCCTGCGCCGCCTCGGAGAATTCCGTCGGTCGGCTTGGCCCGGGCGCGAGTTCCGTTTCGAACTGCACGAACGCGCGGAATCTTAGCATGGGAAAACTGCCTTAAGATCGCATCATGGCCGTCGCGACCCCTATCCAGATCCGTTTCGAGCGCTTCGACGGTCACTCCGGCCTTGCGCCGGCGAAGCCTCCCCGCCCGGTGAGTCCCGCGGAAAGGCCGCGGCTCATCGAGCGCGCCCGCGAGCTGCTCAAGTCGCGCGACGCCGTGCTGGTGGCGCACTACTACGTCCATCCCGACCTGCAGGACCTCGCGCAGGCGAGCGGCGGCACGGTCTCCGACTCGCTCGAGATGGCGCGCTTCGGCCACGAGCACGCGGCGAAGACCATCGTGGTGGCGGGCGTGCGCTTCATGGGCGAGACCGCGAAGATATTGAATCCCGAGAAGCGCGTGCTCATGCCCGACCTCCAGGCCGAGTGCTCGCTCGACCTCGCCACTCCGATCGACGAGTTCTCGGCCTTCTGCGACGCGCACCCCGACCGCGTGGTCGTGGTGTACGCGAACACCAGCGCCGCGGTGAAGGCGCGTTCCGACTGGATGGTGACCTCGTCGATCGCGGAGAAGATCGTCGGGCACCTCCACGCCCAGGGGAAGAAGATCCTGTGGGCGCCCGACAAGCACCTGGGCGACTACGTGCAGCGCGTCACCGGCGCCGACATGCTGATGTGGAACGCCTCGTGCGTGGTCCACGACGAGTTCAAGGCGCAGCAGCTCGAGGAGCTCAAGGCTTTGCACCCGCAGGCCAAGGTGCTGGTGCACCCGGAATCGCCGCGCGGCGTGATCGCGCTCGCCGACGCCGTGGGCTCGACCACGGGCATCATCCAGGCCGCCGAGCGCCTCGGGGCGCGCGAATACATCGTCGCCACCGACGGCGGCATCATCCACCAGATGCGCAAGCGCCTTCCGGGCGTGACCTTCATCGAGGCGCCCACCGCCGGCAAGGGCGCCACCTGCCAGAGCTGCGCGCATTGCCCGTGGATGGCGATGAACGGGCTCGACAACCTCATCGAGACCCTCGAGGGTGCGCCGGGGCATGAGGTCGTCGTCGATCCCGAGATCGGGCGCCGCGCCAAAGTCCCGATCGAGCGCATGCTCGAGTTCGCGAAACAGTACCTTCCTACCTTTCGGGGGAGCGGAGATGCGTAGGCAAAGCCTGATGTTGTTTGCGCTGCTGGTTTCCATGGCGGGCCTCGAAGCGAGCGCCCAGGGCACCGTGTTCGTCGAGCAACCCGAGCACTGGGGCAAGGTGTCCCGGATCGTGCGGCCGGAGTACCCGCCCGAGGCCCTCAAGAACCGTGCGACGGGCGCGGTCGACATCGAGGGCGTGGTCGAGGGATCGGGAAGGCTCTCAGGGGTGAGCTACAAGCCCCGGGCAGGGGCGTCCGAGGCCTTCGTCGCGTCGCTGCGCGAAGTCGTGCCGTTCTGGCAGTTCACTCCCGCTCCCGGACCCGACTGCCAGCCGGACGGCAGGGCGGTCACGACGCGCGTCGAGTTCGAGATCGACGCGGGGCAGCCGCGGATCTTCGTCACGCAGATCGCGCTTGCTCGCCCAGCGCCCCCGGCCCTCAAGCCCGTGCGCATGCTGCGTCCCAACTATCCGGGGGCGATGCAGATTCGCGCCATCGAGGCCCGGGCGTACGCTCGGGCGGACGTCGACCCGGCCGGCAACGTGGTCGCGGTGGGCGCGAAGGCGTATCCCCGCCGCCCGCCGGTCGCCGTCAACCTCGCCCAGGGCGGCGCGCTGGTTCCGGGGACGCTGCCGCGGGAGAGGGAAACCGAACTCGGCCAATTCGCGCTCGCCGCCGAACAGGCGCTCAAGCGCTGGACCTTCCCCGCGGCCGCGGAGCGCTCGTCGGCAAACCGGGTGTTCTGCGCCGAATTCCTCTTCGACCTGCCGAAATAGCAAAAGGCGGCGCCTTACAGTCGTAAGGAAAGGGGGGCGACACCCCGGGATGCGATAGAATTTCGCCTCTTGAACCCCCGCAGGATCGCCCCGTGGCCACCAAAGTCGGCTCGATCACCTACCGCGACGCCGGCGTCGACATCGACGCAGGCGACGCGCTGGTCGAGCGCATCGTGCCGCTCGCCAAGCGCACGCTGCGTCCCGAGGTGCTCGGCGGCATCGGCGGCTTCGGAGCGCTGGTCGAGGTCTCGAAAAAGTACAAGGACCCCGTCATGGTCGCCGGCACCGACGGCGTGGGCACCAAGCTCAAGCTCGCGTTCCGGCTGAAGAAGCACGACAGCATCGGCATCGACCTGGTGGCGATGAGCGTGAACGACATCCTCGTCTCGGGTGCCGAGCCGGTCTTCTTCCTCGACTACTTCGCGTGCGGCAAGCTCGACGTGGGCGTCGCCGAATCCGTGGTGAAGGGCGTTGCGGACGGCTGCGAGATGGCCAATTGCTCCCTCATCGGCGGCGAGACGGCCGAGATGCCGGGCATGTACGACCCGAACGAGTACGACCTCGCCGGCTTCGCGGTGGGACTGGTGGAGAAGTCTAAGATCATCGACGGCTCGCGAATCGCCAATGGCGATCGCATCATCGGCCTCGCCTCGAGCGGCCCGCATTCGAACGGCTACTCGCTGGTGCGCAAGGTGATCGCCGTGAGCGGCGCCGACATCTACGAGCCCTTCGACGACAAGCGCACGCTCGGCGAGACGCTCCTCGAGCCGACGCGCATCTACGTGAAACCGATGCTCGCCACGCTCGCCAAGGTCCAGATCAAGGGCATCGCCCATATCACGGGCGGAGGTCTCATCGAGAACATCCCGCGTATCCTGCCGCAGGGCCTGTGCGCGCGACTCGAGCGCGCCAGCTGGCCGCGGCTGCCGATCTTCGATTGGCTGCAACGCCGCGGCCAGATCGACGACGCCGAGATGCATCGCACGTTCAACTGCGGCATCGGCATGGTGGCGGTGCTGGCGCCCGGCGACGTGGGCGCGGCGATCGAACTCCTCGCGAGCCACGGCGCGCAGGCCTTCGAGATCGGCTCGATCGTGGAGCGCGAGAGCGACGGTCCGCAGACGACGGTCGTCTGAGGCCGTGACCTCCGCGGTCGTCCTCATCTCCGGGCGCGGCAGCAACCTGAGGGCGCTCGTCGAGGCGCGCACCGGCCTGGAGGTTCGCGCGGTCGTCTCCAACCGGCCGGGCGCCGAGGGCCTCGAGTGGGCGGAGCGCGAGGGATTCGCCACTCGCGTGCTCGATCACCGGACGTTCGCCACGCGCGAGGCATTCGACGCCGCGCTCGCCGCGGAGGTGGAGTCCCACGCACCCGACCTGGTGCTGCTCGCCGGATTCATGCGCATCTTCACGGCGGCCTTCATCCAGCGCTTTCCGCGACGCATCCTCAACATCCATCCGTCGCTGTTGCCGTCGTTTCCCGGTTTGCACACCCACCGGCGCGTGCTCGAAGCGGGCGTGAAGGTCCACGGCGCCACGGTTCATGTGGTCACTCCCGCGCTCGATGACGGCCCGATCGTGATCCAGGGCGCCGTGCCGGTGCTGCAGGAAGACACCGAGGAGTCGCTCGCCGAGCGCGTTCTCGGTGTCGAGCACCGCATCTATCCGCAGGCCGTGCGCTGGTTCGTCGAAGGACGTGTCGATTTCGGCGCCGGGGCGCTTGTCCGAGTGCGAGGCGCCGGCGTCGGCACCGACAGCATGGTTTCCCCACGGAACCCGTCATGAGGCGCCTCGCCGCCATTTGGCTGCTCGCCTCGGCCCCGGCCTTCGCCGCGCCGCTGGAGATCGCGGCCGAATACCGCTTGACGACCAGCGGCGTGACCATCGGGCACATCAGCGAGGTCTTCCAGCGCAAGGGGGACGCGTACACCATCCAGAGCGTGACGCGCTCCGAAGGCCCGCTCAAGGTGCTGCTCGACGACCAGCTCACCCTCGAGAGCAGCGGACGCTTCGTCACCACCGGCCTGCAGCCCCTCGAGTTCAGCCAGCGGCGCGCCAGGGATTCGAAGCGCGACATCAAGTCGACCTTCGACTGGGACAAGGGCGTGATGCACACCACGATGCACGGCGAAGGCACGCAGACGACGCTGCCGCGCGAGACCCAGGACCGCATTTCGGTCATGTACCAGTTCATGAACCTTCCCAGCTACGGCGACCGGGTGGTCATGCCGATGGCGACCGCGCGCAAGATCGAGTTCTATACCTATCGCCTCGTCGAGGAAGTGAAGCTCGCCACTCCGGCCGGCGAATTCCAGACGCGCCATTACGAACGCGTGGTCACGGACGCGAAGCAGACCCGCGCCGAAGTCTGGCTCGCCAAGGACCGCTTCAACTTTCCCGTTCGCGTCGTCTTCGACGAGCCGCGGTCGCTGCGCCTCGAGCAGGACCTGCTCGAGCTCAAGGCGCGCTGACGACATGAGCCGCGCCCGCGCCTTCTTCGAACGCTATCGCATCGTGATGCTCGCGCTCGTGGCCTCCGCGGCGCTGCACGCGGCGGTGTTCGTCGGCGTGCCGGGGCGCCCGGGGGGAATCGAGGAGGAAGACGCCGTCGCCTACTCGGCGAGCCTCGAGGCGGGGGATGCGCCGGCTCCGTCCGCCAACTCCGTGCCCGCGCCGAAACCGGCGCGCCGCGCGCGCCCGGTGCCGCGGATCGACGCGACGCCCCTCGAAGCCCCATCCGATCTCGAACCGCTCCCCGAGATCGTCGCCGCCGCTGCGATCTCGCCCGTGCGCGACGTCACGCCGGCCCAAGCGAAGCCGGAGGCCGTCGCGCTCGCCGCTCCCGCGAGTCGCGTCGCTGCCCTCGAAGCCCCGAAGTTTCCGGTCGCGGCGCTGCCCGCGACGGTGTCGATCAGCTACGCGCTCGATGCCGTGGGCTTCTTCGCGCTCTTCCTCGAGGGACGCATCGTCCAGGAGAGCCGCGGCACGGTGACCGCCGAAGGATTGCGCCCCACGCGCTTCGTCGAGAGCCGCCCCGGGGCCACGCCCGAGGGCCTCGAATTCGACTGGCGGGGCCACCGCGTCACTTTCGAGCGCGGCGACAGCCGCAGGAGCGCCGAGCTCGCCGACAACACCGTCGACTGGCTCTCGATGATCTTCCAGATGGCGCACGTGCCGCCCTCGGGCGAGTCGTACGACCTCAAGGTGTACACCCAGCGCCGGCTCTACAACTTCAAGCTCAAGGTCCTGGGCGTCGAGGAAATCGAGATCCCGCTGGGGCGCCTGAAGGCGCTGCACCTGCGCCATGTCGATCCCGACGACCAGCAGGTCGTCGACGTGTGGCTCGGCATCGACCAGCACTACCTCCCCGTGAAGCTGCGCTACCCGGTGGCACGCAACCGCCTGGTGGTCGAGCAGTCGGCCACCGACATGACGTCGCGCTGAGGAGGCCATCCTGGCCCTCGCTCGCGCGCAGCTCGACGCCATCGTCCACGCCCTCATCGTCGTGCTGCCGGCGCGCGCGCCCGCCGACCAGCAACTCAAGCAGTTCTTCCGCGACAACCGCAGCCTCGGTCCACGCGAACGCGCATTGGTCGCCGACACGGTGTACGCGGCGCTGCGCCGCCGGCGCATGCTCGAGCACGTCACGCCCAGGGCGACGCCACGCGAAATCGCGCTCGCGACCCTGGTGAAGGTGCAGGGAATCGGGCTCTCGCAGATCGAATCGGCGCTACGCGGCGACGAGAAGTCGTGGCTCGCGACGCTCAAGGCGCAGGATCTCGACGCCTTGCCGCTCGAGCTGCGCGCCGACCTTCCCGACTGGGTCATCGAGCGCCTGCGTCGCACGATGGACGACGCGGCGCTCCTCGTTCTCGCCCGCGGCCTGCAGCAGCCCGCGCCGCTCGACCTGCGCGTGAACTCCCTCAAGGCGCCGCGACAGGCGGTGCTCGAGCGTTTCGAGTTCGACGAGATCAATGCGGCCGCCACGCCGTTTTCGCCCCTCGGCGTGCGCCTGCGCGAAAAGCCGGCGCTCAACCGCCACCCGATGTTCCTCGACGGCGCCATCGAAGTTCAGGACGAAGGCAGCCAGGTCCTCGGCTTGCTGGTCGAGCCGCGGCGCGGCGAGATGGTGGTCGACTTCTGCGCAGGCGCCGGCGGCAAGACGCTGCAGCTCGGCGCCGCGATGAGCTCCTCGGGGCGGCTCTATGCCTTCGACGTTTCCGACAAGCGGCTTGCGAATTTCGTCCCGCGCCTGAAGCGTTCGGGGCTGTCCAACGTCTTCCCGCAGCGAATCTCGGGCGAGAACGACGCCAAGGTGAAACGCCTGCGAGGCAAGATCGATCGGGTCCTGGTCGATGCCCCATGCACCGGCTTGGGGACGCTGCGCCGCAATCCGGACCTGAAGGCGCGCCAGAGCGTGGCGGGCCTCGCCGAGTTGAACGCCAAGCAGCGCTCGATCCTCGCCGCCGCGGCTTCGCTGGTGAAGCCGGGCGGTCGCCTCGTGTACGGCACCTGCAGCCTGCTCACCGAGGAGAACGAGGGAATCGTCGAGGAGTTCCTCGCGGCAAACCCGGAATTCGCCGTCGTGCCGGCGGCCGACGTGCTAAAGCGCCAGGGCATTTCCATCCCGGGGCAGGGCCGCTACTTGAGGCTCCTGCCCCATCTTCACGATACCGACGGCTTCTTCGCCGCGGTGATGGAACGCGCCGCCAAGCCGTGAGCGGCGCGACAACTTCCGGCGCGCGGCGAAGTCGAAGATCGCGGAGAATGTGACCCCGATGACATTCGATTTCGACCTCTCCCCCGCGGCGCGCGTCGCCGAGGCGATCGCGGGACGCACCACCGCCACCGACTGGCTGCTCGAGGCCGGCGTCATCGCGATCTCGCTGGCCACCGGATGGCTCGTCGCGCGCGCGCTGCGCGGACGCGTCGAGGCGAACCCGCGATGGAAGTTCGGCAAGGGAGGCTTCGAGCGGCTCGCGTTCCCGTTGCTTGCGCTCGCCGTCGCGTGGACCGGCGCCAACATGCTCGCCGGGCGCTACGACACCGCCGTCGTCGACATCGCCGTCTCGCTGCTAGTCGCCTACACCGGCATCCGCCTCGCCGTCTACGTCCTCGGCCACGTGATCCCGGAAGGCGGGCTGCAGCAATCGGTGATCCGCGCCGCGTACTGGGTCGCATGGATCGCGGTCGCCCTACACCTCACCGGGCTGCTGCCCGAAGTGCTGCATGCGCTCGACTCGCACGGCTTCGAGCTCGGCAAGGGCCGCAACGAAGTCACGCTGCTCGACATCCTGAAGGGGGCCGGGGCGATATTCCTCGGCGTGACGCTGGCCCTGTGGGTGTCGCGCGTCACCGAGAGCCGCGTCCTCGCCGCCGAGTCGATCGAGATCACCACGCGCGTCGTGATTTCGAAGACGGTGCGCATCGTGGCCCTCCTCGTCGGCCTCTTCATCGCCCTGCCGCTCGCCGGCATCGATATCACGACGCTCTCGATCTTCAGCGGCGCGCTCGGTGTGGGCCTGGGCTTCGGCCTGCAGAAGGTCGCGGCCAACTACGTGAGCGGCTTCATCGTGCTGCTCGACCGGAGCTTGCGCATCGGCGACGTGGTCACGGTGGACAACCGGCGCGGCGAGGTAAAGGCGATCGAGTCGCGCTACACGGTGATCAAGGGCTCCGACGGGGTGGAATCGATCATCCCCAACGAGAAGATGATCACCGAGAGCGTTCAGCACCACACCTACAGCGATCCCAGGGTCTCGCTGGTGATGTCGATCACGGTCACCTACGAAAGCGACGTGGAGCGCGCCTGCGCGTTGCTGGGCGAGCTCGCGCGCAAGCACCCCCGCGTGATCGCGGAACCGGCGGCCGGGGCGCGCGTGAAGAACCTCACGGGGCTGGGCGCGGAGATCGAGCTGACGGTCTGGATCTCGGACCCGGCCGTGGGCGAAGGCGACATGAGAAGCGAGCTCCTGAACGAGGTCCTCAAGGCCTTCCGGAGCGAGGGCATCGTGATCCCCTACGCGCGCCGCGACGTGCGCATTCTGGCTACGCCTGAAATGCAAAATTCAACAGCTCAATCAGCGACTTAGGCGTCCGCGCGACAACAAACCGGCGCGTGGCGACCGCGTTGGGCTACAATTCATTGTTGTCACCCCCACATAAGAGCCCTGGCACCGTTTTCGCGGGCTGAATCCACAAAGGCACACATTCCATGTTCAGCGGCTTCCTGAATCTTCCCTGGTGGGGCGACATCATCGCCGCCCTCATCCTGGTGCAGATCACCATCGCGGGCGTCACCGTGTACCTTCACCGCTGCCAGGCCCACCGTGCGCTCGACGTGCATCCGGTGGTGAGCCATTTTTTCCGCTTCTGGCTGTGGATGACCACGGGCATGATCACCAAGGAGTGGGCGGCCATCCATCGCAAGCACCACGCCAAGTGCGAGACCGAGGAAGACCCGCACAGCCCGCAGATCCTCGGCATCAACAGGGTGCTTTTCGGCGGCGTGTTCCTGTACGTGAAGGAATCGCACAAGCCGGAGACCATGATCAAGTACGGCCATGGCACGCCCGACGACTGGATTGAGAGGAACGTCTACACCCCGATGAACAAGTGGGGGATCATGCTGCTCCTCGCGATCGACGTCGCCGCCTTCGGCCTTGTCCCCGGCGCCATCATCTACGGCCTGCAGCTCGCGTGGATCCCCTTCTGGGCCGCGGGCGTCATCAACGGCCTGGGCCACTGGTGGGGCTATCGCAACTTCGTGACCGAGGATGCGAGCACCAACATGACCCCGATCGCCGCCTGGATCGGCGGCGAGGAGCTGCACAACAACCACCACGCCTACCCGACCTCGGCCAAGTTCTCGATCCGCTGGTACGAGTTCGACCTCGGCTGGATGTACATCAAGATCATGGAAGCGCTCGGCCTTGCCACGGTCAGGAAGACCGCGCCGAAGGTAAAGCTCGACCCCTCGAAGTTCGAGGTCGACGCCGCGACGCTGCAAGCCGTCATCGCGCACCGCTACGACGTGCTCGCCAACTATGCGAAGTCGATGAAGAGCACCTGCGCCACGGAGTTCACGTCGCTGCGCGCCAAGGGCCACGACAGCGCCGCGCTGAAGACGCTTCGCAAGTGGCTGCATAGCGACGCGCGCGACCTGCCCGCCCAGCATCGCGCCAAGGTCGACGTCGTGCTCGCCTCGAGCCCGATGCTCAAGACCACCGCCGCCATGCGCCAGGACTTGACGCGCCTCTGGGAGCGCTCGACGCTCACCACCGAGCAGCTCGTCACCCAGCTGAAGGACTGGTGCGAGCGCGCCGAGAAGAGCGACGTGCCGCATCTCGTCGACTTCTCGCGGCGCCTGCGCAGCTACGCCTGATTGTGATTGGGCCCCGCCTACGCGGGAGCGACCAAAGACAAGCCCCGCACCCCGCGGGGCTTTTTTCTTGCGTCAACGGTAAACTGTCGCGGCCGTTGAGCACATTCGGGCCGAAGACGCCCGAGACATCCATAACCCCAGAGGAGGAGTGCACCATGCAAAGAATCTTCGCCATCCTGATCGCGGCCATCGCCTCGGTCGGCATCGCGTTCGCCCAGGCGCCCGCCAAGGACGCCAAGAAGGCCGACCCCGCCAAGGAAGTGAAGGCCGACGCCAAGAAGGCCGACGCACCGAAGAAGGCCGAGCCCATGGACATCAACTCGGCTTCCGAGAAGGACCTCGCCACGCTGAAGGGCATCGGCGAGGTGCACGCCAAGGCCATCGTCAAGGGCCGCCCCTACAAGGGCAAGGACGATCTCGTCACCAGGAAGATCGTCACGCAGAAGGTCTACGACGACATCAAGGACCAGATCATCGCAAAGCAGAAGTAGGAAGCAGCGGCAACGCTGCGTATAGCGGGAACGGCGTTGGAGCGGACGAAAAGCCACGCCGCTCAACGCCAGCAGGCAAAGAAAAAAGCCCCGCTTCGAAGCGGGGCTTTTTCACTCTCTGTTCGGTGGCGTTGAGCGGCAACTTGTTGTCCGCTCCAACGCCGTTCCCGCTGGCCGACTTACTTGATTTTTGTCTCTTTGTAGATGACGTGCTTGCGCGCCTTCGGATCGTACTTCTTGATCTCGATCTTGTCGGGCGTGGTGCGCTTGTTCTTGGTAGTCGTGTAGAAGTGGCCGGTACCGGCGGACGACTCGAGCTTGATCTTCTCGCGCATGGTCAGACTTTCTCCCCGCGCGCGCGCATCTCGACCAGGATCACGTCGATTCCCTTCTTGTCGATGAGGCGCAGCCCCGCGCTGGTCAAGCGCATCTTGACCCACTTGTTCTCGCTCTCGACCCAGAACTTGCGGTACTGCAGGTTGGGGAGGTAGCGGCGCTTGGTCTTGTTGTTGGCATGGGACACGTGGTGTCCGACTCGGGGGGCCTTCCCCGTCACTTGGCAAACGCGCGACATGGTAATTACCGGTTGAAGAATCAAAGCATTGGATTATAACCGGATTTCCCGTTGCGGAGCAATAGCGCGCGGCCTAGCGGCACACCGTGGCGGGGCTGGAAAACACCTGGCGCGTGATGGCCTTGCTCTGGTTGCGCGTTAGTTGTGGCAGTACGTTCTCGGATTCCCGAACGCTTCGCGCCTGAGCGAATTCTGGCCGCTCGCGCCTGCCAGCTCCCACGAGAACGTCGGGAGGTCGTCGTAGAAGTCGAGGGTGACCACGCCGACGGAAACGGTATTCATGCGCGACGGGTTCCACGGCAGCGAATACGGCGTGCCGGA
>WNFN01232451.1_pt1 | contig 11711 bp, 13 predicted proteins | sample 5400161 | NCBI WGS metagenome assembly WNFN01 (sample SAMN13153353, study PRJNA577476) | soil metagenome | isolation source: 80 cm saprolite on Douglas fir-dominated hillslope | place: USA:California | collected 2013-09-17
CCTACGGCCTGCGCGGCGGCGTTGGCGCCACCGGATCCGACATCGCCCCGGCCGCGATGCTGATCGCCACCGATGACGGTCATCCGCGCGCCATTTCCAACACTTCGTGGGTATCCAAGGTCGCGATCAAAGGGATCGCCAGGCACGCCTTCTTCCGCTATCTGTACCAAGCGGAAGACAACGTGAGCCTCTCCGCGGCTGACGTAAGCCGTGCTAAGGCAGACCTGGAGACGATGCATATCGGCTGGGTGCTCATGTGGCGCAACGTCTGGACAAGGCACAAGCCGAGATGGCGGTACGGGTACATCGACAGATACCTGACGGCGGTAGCGTTCCGGCACGTCAAGTCCGCCTGCGTGGCGGCCGAACCCGTGTCCGCGTGCCATTGGAACCAGCGGGTGTGGTTGTACCGATACGAGCCGGGTGCCCGGGGGAAAGCCTGGCGGCCGCCGAGGCCCACATCGGCCCAACATCGTCGGGCGCTCCGCGACTAGACCCGCTCGAACATGACGTGCCCTTCCGCGGGTTCCCGCGCCCCCTCGAGTCCTTTCGCTGCCCGCGGAGTTCGCCGCGTCGTCGACGCGGTCAGGCCGATTCGAGCGGCGTGGTTGGCCAGTCAAGCAGCCGTGCGCCGACCACTGCGACATGCAGGGCGAGCGCATCGACCGGGTCAGAGGGGTCCTTGCCGGTCAGCTGTGCGACGCGGGCGAGGCGGTACGTAACGGCCCGCACCGACAGATGAAGCTGCCTGGCTGCCGAGGCTGCCACCCGGCCAGTCGAGAAGTACGCCTCGAGGGTTGCGAGCAAGGGCTCGGCGCCACCCCTCGCCTGCACCAATGGTGTCAGCAACGAGTTCACCAGATCGCCGATGGCGGCTCGGTCACGTAGAAGTACCTGGTAAACAAGCAGGTCAGCCGCATCCACCACAGGATCTGCCAGCGAAAGCCGCACGGCCACATCCAGCGCGGCGCTTGCCTCGTCGTAGGACCGCCGTACACCGTTCGGCCCGGAGTACGCTCGCCCGACTACCACCCGCCGCATTCCCGGGGTCGCTGGCCCGGACCCGAGCGCGCCGGCCAGGGCGTCGGCCACCCGCCGCGCCTCCCCGCCGCCGACCACCCCCGTCATTGCGACTAGCCGCTGACCCCGGGTTACGGTCAGTGATGGCGCTGGGGCGGCTGCCCGTGCGACAATCCGGTCAACCTCCTGGCCAGCCGACCGGACTGGCTCACCCTCGCCTGGTTCAGCAACCAGGATCACCTGGTGCCGGCCGGCCAGAGTCAGACCCAGACGTTCACCGCGTGCAACCAGATCCGCCAGGCCGCCACTTCCGGACAGGAGATCGTCGAAGAACTCAAGCCGCTCGGCCTCGTGGCGACGGGCGACGGTCAGATGGGCTCGCTCGAAGCCCTCAGCGGCGGCTGCTACGGCGTCGTCGGCGGCCCGAAGTACAGCAAGCCCCGCGGCGCGAAGGGCCGGCCCGGAGCCTGACGTGACCGGAAGTTCCCGCCACAGCCGCCACGTCGCTGAGAGGTACAGGTCGACGAGACCGCGAAGCGCGATCCCGTCCTCGGCAGCGCGCGCGCCCGACAGTCCGTGCTCTGCTAGCTCTGCCGCACGCAGGCGACGGCCCGTGCTGATCACGTCAAGCTGAGCCAGCACGTAGCTGCCAAGAAAGTCAGGGGCCACGCCAGCCTCGCGGCCCGCTGCCCGTGCGATCCCGGCGGGGGCGGGCCGCCCCGCGTCTCCTGTGGGCTGCATTGGCCTCCCTTGCGTCGCGTCTCAATCTTTGCCGGAACCAGGCAAGTTAGACGCGGATCTTTCTCACAATCAGGCAGTGACGTGCCGTACTCCGGCAAGTAAGAGTGTATGGGAGAGAAGACGCCGTACAGGAAGGGACACGGCACTGCCGGAACGACTATGACTATGACTCACCCGCCGGGTACTGCACCGGCTCAGAACAAGACTGACCACGGCCAACGGAAGCACGGGCCGAGAATTGGCGGCATCGCTGTCCGGTTCACGGCCGGCGGTTACGTCCTGGCGGCGCTCGCCGCGTTGGTTGCGGCGCTGACGTTGCCGTCCGCAGCGCCCGGGTGGCAGCCAGCTGCCTATGTCACCGCCGCCGCGGCCGTGGCAGTGCTGCTGACTGCCAGCCTCGCGGGCCATGAGCTGGCCCATGGGCTCGCTGCCCGCCGTCATGGAGTCCAGGTATCGGAGATCTCGATCGCCTTTGGCGGCGGTCGCTGGCATGGCAGGAGTGACCTGCCGAGTCCCCGCGCCGCCGCGCAGGTCGCTGTCGCAGGACCAGTGGCCAGCTTCATCCTGGCAGCAGTCAGTGCCGGAGTGGCCGCATCACTGTCCGCCTCGGGTGTCGGCCGGCTAGTGATGCTCGTATTCGCCGCCGCCGCCACCCTCAACGCGCTCTACGGCGGGCTCAGCCTGCTCCCGGGACCTGGCTCCGACGGCGGCCGGGTCATTCGCGCGGTGGTCTGGGCTCGCACTGGCAATCCGGCCAGGGCCAGCCTGGTCGCGGCTAGAACGGGTCAGGCGACGGGCGTCGTGCTTGCTGGTGCCGGGCTTGGCGCGATCCTGCTCGGATACCTGGCCGGCATTGGCGTCGCGTTCATCGGATTCCTGATCATGGTGACTTCCAGGAGTGAAGCTCGGCAGCTGCTGACTCGCGCGGCGCTCTCTGGCCTGCGAGTCCGCGACATCCTGCCGCCGCACGACCCGGCAGCGGCAGAGGTGCAGGCATGGCTCACCGTGCAGTCGTTCGTCGATAGCCAGGTAGCTGACGGATCCCGAGCGCGCGCGACTGCTTTTCCGCTCCGCGACTTTGAGGGCAGGCCGGCTGGTCTGATCACCATGACGCAGCTCGCCGCTGTACCGACAGACAGACGTGCCGAGGTGCGGCTCAGCGATGCGGGCACACATGTCAGTAACCTCGTGACAACGAGTGCGGACGAACTCCTGACCAGCCTGCTGGAGCGAATGGCTGCGCGGCCGTCGAGCCCAGCCGGCCTGCTCACCATTGGTCATGCGCTTGTGCTTGCGCCGGACGGAACGCTCGCCGGGGTGATCACCCCGGCCGACATCGCGCGTGCCAGCCAACTCGGCTCGCTGCGTCACAATGTCGCCAGGTCCTGAGCTCGGACTTGCCGCCAGCGCTGCGGCCGAGCTCGACGTCCCGCTATGGATCTGGGCCGCCACGATCGCGGGCCTAGTCCTGGTGATTGGCCTCGAGCTAGCGATAGCGGTACGCCATCGGAACCGCGAAGTGCGCATGCGCGAAGCGGCCACATGGGTCGTCGCGGTGATCACGCTGGCAGTGCTATTCGGCGTCACGCTTGGCTGGCTAGGACACCCGGAAGCAGCAGGTCAGTTCTTTGCTGGCTGGATTACCGAATGGAGCCTTTCGCTCGACAATCTGTTCATCTTCGCACTCTTGATTCAGCGTTCGGCGGTGCCCAGATACCTGCATAGCCAGGTACTCCTTCTGGGCATCGTCATGACGCTGCTACTGCGTGGCATCCTGATCGTCCTTGGCGCCTCGGCTCTCAACAGGTTCAGCTGGATTCTCTACCTCTTCGGAGCAGTGGTTACCTACACAGCGGCCAGGCTGGCCTTCAGCCGCGGCAAGGCCATGACGGCCAGCGATGGCCCGATCCTGCGCGCACTCAAGCACATCGTGCCAACATCCCCGCACAGTGACGGCGCACGCCTGATCACGCGAGTCGATGGCCGCCTGATGGCCACGCCTGTCCTCGTCCTCATCATTGCGATCGCAGCTACCGACCTGGCGTTCGCGCTCGACTCGGTCCCCGCGATTTTCGCGCTAACTCGGGAGCCCTACCTGATCTTCGCGGCAAACATGTTCGCGCTGATAGGCCTGCGGCACCTTTACTTTCTCGTCGGCGGCCTGATGGGACGACTCGTGCACTTGCATGCTGGCATGTCGGTCATCCTGGGCTTCATCGGGATGAAGCTGATCACCGAGGCACTGCACGGATCCGGCCTTCACCAGCTCGGCCCAGTGCCCATACCGCAGATAAGCACCGGCGTATCGATGGCGATCATCGGCGGCGTGCTTGCCATCGTGACCGCTACCAGTGTGGTGGCCGGGCGCGATGGACGGGCAGGCCGCGCGCAGGGCATAACGGAGCGAGGACGTGAACAACAAAGCAGGGCGTGAAGGAAGGCTCCCGTCGCTCGCCGTTTAGGAGGGTGAATTCGTGGCGTGGTTTCTTGTCGTGGTCGCCGGGCTGTTTGAGACGGGGTTCGCGGTCCTGCTCAAACAAAGTCACCACTTCAGCCGGCTGTGGCCGACAGTCGGCTTTGCCGCGTGTGCGCTGATCAGTTTTGGGCTGCTCAGCGTGGCGCTGAGGCATCTTGAAGTCGGCCCAGCTTATGCGGCGTGGACCGGCCTCGGTGCCGCCGGGACAGCGGTCGTCGGGATGCTGATCCTGGACGAGTCGGCATCCGCACTGAAGCTTCTGTCGATCGGACTGGTAGTCGCGGGCGTCGTGGGACTCTACTTGTCCGGAGTCACCCAATGACTGGCCCGGCGGGTCAGCGGCCGTCGGATGAGGAGCGACGAAAGTCAGCGGAACCGCGGACGCCCATTGACCAGAAGCACATGAAGAACCTCGTCCGGTTGCTCCGGCGGATCGCGGTCACCGTCGTGGGCACCGTCATTCTCGCGGTGGGCCTGGTGCTTCTAGTCGCACCAGGACCCGGCATATTGGTTATTCTCCTCGCAGTGGCTGTGTTCGCCCTCGAATACGCCTGGGCAAGGCGCCATCTGGTGGCTGCACGAGCACTAGCGCGGTCAGCGGCCGAGAAGACGGCAACCAGTCGGATCGCGATGGCTACGGCCGTGCTTTTTGGTCTCGGATCTATCGGCCTAGGCACAGTCCTGATCTTCACCGACGTATTGCCCCTGTCCGGGGCGGGGACGGGCGCGGGAGTCGCCCTGGGAGGCCTGACCGTGCTGGTCACAACGGCATACGGGATGCGCGAGGTCCGGCAGGCGCAGAGGGCCGCGGGTGCCGGCCGCGAGCAAGAGGCTGACCCGCGTGAGTGATCCGATGGGCATCCTGACTGCCCTTATGTCTTATAGCCCCAAAGCATGTACCAGATGAAGGCGACAGCCGCGAGCGCGGTGCAGGCAATGACAGATAGCGTCACGATCTCATGAGCGTGAGAGCAAGCCGGTTGGTCACTTGCAAGAGGAAGGCCCCGATAACCGCGAGGGTTGCCGCAGCGCCCAGCACATCCTTGGCCATGCGGGGCGGCCCTCCCCGGGACCCGACGTGGTCGCTGACAGCGAACGGGTCCGTGCTAGCTTGGCGCATCTGCCAGCATCGCATGCGAGCCATTGTCTCGCTCGGTCCCATGCTTTGGAAACCCCAAGAGGCGCTCGCACCAACCTCACGCCTACTCGCTGACGTCGAGCGGACTGTGGTTTCCGGCCCACCGAATACCGCAAGTCTGGGCTGCGCACACAGGCGCTCAGTACGCGAATTCCCAGGGACGTCGCAAGTCCGGTTAATATTGCCGAAACTGCGGCCCGACGGGCTTCCGCGCCACGGCACTGCAAGGTCAGGCCGGACATGCTCCTACCCGCGCGATTATTTCGTGCTGCGCGGGACCCGGTCCGTTGGCCTTGATCCGCCGCTCGGCCGCCAGCCTGGCCGCGCTTGCTGATACGGGCAGTGTCGCTGAGCTGATGTTCGAACAGACGCTGTACGGGTACGGGCCGCGCCCCTCTCCCGGCGAGGCGCGCTCCTGGTCACGCAGCATCCCGGTGCTTGCACACGACCTGGTCCAGGCGGGCCTCGGGCAGGTTGAAGTCCTTCTTGAGCACCGGCTGCCCCTGAGCAGCCGCCGCGTCGACGCGATCCTGGCCGGCCGCCACCCCCGCACGGAGCTCCTTCCTACGTCGTGGTCGAGCTCAAGCAATGGAGTGACGCGGATCTATACGAAGACGACCCGGCGCTCGTGACAGTGGGCGGTTACGGTCACCAGCCCCGGCTGCATCCGCTGGAGCAGGTCCGCGGGTACTGCCAGCCGCCTACTTGCACAACGCCACCGAGCACTCCGTCGCGCCGCTGCGGCAGCTTGCCGAATCCGACAGCGCGCGGATGTTCACCGGCCAGCGGCGAGGCGAATTCCTGGACTTCCTGCAATCTCGGCTGACGAGCGGAGTAGCAGGCGCGCCATACGCCGATGAGTTCGAGGCCTTCCGTGCCGCGCCGAGCCGCCAATTGCTTGCGGTGGCAGCGGACGAGATCCGTCATCGGGAGCAATTCGTGCTGCTCGACCAGCAGCGACTCGCGTTCAACCTAGTCCTGCACGCCACCGAAGCAGCCAGAGCCCGCGACGGCAAGACAGTGGTCATCGTGGCTGGAGGCCCTGGCAGCGGCAAGAGCGTGATCGCGTTGTCCCTGCTGGGCGAACTGGCACGGCAGGGACGAACCGTTATCCATGCCACAGGTTCCCGGTCGTTCACCCAGACCTTGCGGAAGGTAGCGGGCCGGAACTCGCCGCGGACCCAGAGCCTGTTTAAGTACTTCAACAGTTTCATGGACGCGGACCGCAACGGGCTGGAAGTCCTCATCGCCGATGAGGCGCACCGGATCCGTGAAACCTCCGCAAACCGATGGACCGCCGCCCGGCTGCGCACAGACCGGCCGCAGGTCGATGAGCTGATCGGGGCGGCCCGCGTGCCTGTGTTCCTGCTAGACGAACATCAGGTTGTGCGGCCAGGTGAAATGGGCACGGTGGAAGACATCGAGGCGCACGCTAAGAAGGCCGGCGTGACCGTCCACAAGATTCCCCTCGACGCCCACTTCCGGTGCGGCGGCAGCGAGGAGTACTTGCACTGGGTGGTCCGCCTACTCGGCCTGGCACCCGGCGGCCCGCTTGACTGGATCGGCGATCCAGCGTTCGGCGTGCGAGTAGCAGACACACCCCAGGAAATGGAGCACCTGCTCAAGACGAAACTCGACGCGGGCTACGGTGCCCGGATCGCGGCAGGATACTGCTGGCCATGGAGCGACCCGCGGCCCGATGGCACGCTTGAAGCCGACGTCGTGATCGGCGACTGGACCAGGCCATGGAACCTCAAGGGCCAGCGTGCCGTCGGCGGCGCTCCGCCCTCAGCCCTGTGGGCAACCGACCCGTCCGGCTTCGGTCAGGTTGGATGCGTCTACACCGCCCAGGGATTCGAATACGACTGGAACGGCGTCATCATCGGACCCGACCTGGTCTGGCGCGGCAATGACTGGGCAGTCATCAGATCAGCGAACAAGGATCCCGACTTCCGCCTCCGCACGAAGATCACAGAACTCGAATTCGGACGCCTCATCCGCAACGTTTACAAGGTTCTGCTCACTCGCGGCATGGTCGGAACGGTCATCTACTCACCAGACCCAGAAACTCAGGATCTGCTTCGCACCTTGATCAGGTGAGACAGACCATCCGGCCGCAGGTAGTCGCGGATCAAGATGACTTAGTCGTTACGTCAGAGACACGAAGTGGGGCCGTTTTGTCCTCATGCGCGATGGGTGTGATCGGCGATCTGCTCGGCGAGGAGGCACGCTCGGCTTCTTGGGCGGCTAGGTCGAACGCCGGCCTGTAGAAATCGGCTGCCTCGCCGGTGAGGCCGCGCCGGCTGAGCAGGTCGGCTTTGATCGCGGGCAGGTAGTGGTATCCCGATAGACGCTCGTCTCGTTCGAGCTTCTCGACTTCCGCGAGCGCAGTCTCCGGTCCGGAGACCATAGCCAGTGGCACGGTGTTGCGCGTCACTCCCCCATGGAGACGCAGCTACACTCCTTTTCGACAGGACCGGAACCGAATTTCCTTACCAGTGCCGACAGCTCGGTGAACATCTTGGCTTCGGATCTAGCCAGGGAGCAGCAGCTATCAAGCAGGCCTGGCCGACATATTCGCCGCGAAGATCAGGTAGGGCTCCCAAGTTAGCGCGAAAATCGCGGGGACCGAGTCGAGCGCGATGAACCCCAGGATGACCGACAGGCCAGCATGCAAGTGCACGAGTCGTCCCATCAGGCCGCCGACGCGAAGTTGCCAGCCAGGAAGCCGCTGGAGCGGACGTCACGGTGATCGCCGGCGCGGACACACTGGTCAGCCAGGATCCCAGGGCACCGTGATAAGCGCTGGTCTGGGTCGCGCCTGGCGGCTGCACGAAGGCCCACCACGGAGACGGCGGTGTCGTCGGATTAGTGGCGCCGGTGCACGCTGACGCCAGCCAGCCCGTAGCAAGGACGAGAACAAGCACAGCCGCCGATACCGTCCGTCTGCTGACAACTGTCACCGTTGATGGTCTCGCGGGCCGATCTCCCGGACAATGTGCGTGGATGCTGGATGCAAGGGAGCAGCATGTCCCCGCCAAGCGCCGGTTCGTGGTGCGCGGATCGGCGTGCCGGGACGCGATCTGCACATCCCTCAGGTCGAGATGCCGCGCGGACCTCTTCGCCAACCACGTGGTAGCCGCAGCGGCGCATCGTCGATCATCTGCTGACGACGTCATAGCGGCACAAGCTCGGTGACGAGCATGGGCACCTCCTGCAGAACGACCGGGGGTGCGCTACCGGCTGGCCGGACAGGGCCTGATCGCCTTTCCGGCCTAGGTCAGGGCCAGCACCGCGTAGGCGGCCAGCCAGTGTTCCACCATGTAGTCGTCGCCGATGACGTGTGGCAGGGCGGCGTCCAGGTGCGTGCGCGCCGCTGCGAGGGCTGGCGTGATCCGGGCGTCGCCGTCTGGCAGGCTCTCCGCGATCCGCCGCCAGCAGTAGGCGCGGCTGGCGTTCAGGCCGTGCAGATGCGCGATCTGCCCGTCGCTGGCGTCAGAGACCACCGCAGGGGTGAACAGCGGGGCCGGCTCGCCGTCGGCGATCCCCGGCAGGAACGCGGCCAGCCAGTCGGCGAACTCCGGCTGCGCGAGCAGCCTGCTCATCAGCTCTGCCTCGGTCAGCGCGGGAGACAGGAAGTCGTGCCCGGACGGCTCGTACCCACCCGGATAGTCCGTGTCGTCCGCGAACCACCCGAGCGCCTTGGCCTCCATCGCCGCCGCCAGTTCCGGCCGACCCGCCTGCGCCTGCCTGGCCGCGAGCGGCAGCGCGACCGACAGGCCAAACGCGCTGTTGGCGTGCACGCCGTAACGGATCGGATAGGTGGCCTTGGGCAGCCAGTCCAGGAAGCCCTTCGTCAGCGCGTCGGCGAGCGGGGCGATCGCGGTCAGCCACCGGCGCGCCTGAACGTCGTCCAGGCTCGCGATCTCGTGCACCAGGGCGAGCGCCCAGGCCCAGCCGTACGGCCGCTCGTGCCAGCCGTCGGTGCCGGTCACGAAACTCGCCTCCGCGGCGAGCTTGTCCGCGGTGAACTGGGCGTCCAGCAGTTCCCTGATCTCGCCGGCCGGCACCGAGTCCCCGGCCAGTCGCAGCAGCCGGACGAGCAGCCAGTGCATCTCGACGCAGGAGTGCCAGTCCAGGCTGCCGTAGAACACGGGCGTCCGCTCGGCGGGGCGGGCCGGGAAGTCGCCGGGTCCTGTCATCAGGTGAACCAGGTGCGACGGGAACTCCCTGCCGATGTTGGCGACCGCCACCTCGGCGTAGGCGGCTGCCTGCTCGCCCAGGATGTCCAGGCAATCCGCCGCGGCCGCGCCGGCCGGCCCGATCTGATTGTCACGCACGCCAGCAGCCTAAGGCAGGAATCCAGCACGGCTCCGCTTGAGCTGAGAAGACCGGGCGAGATGCGGCAGATGCTGATGGCTCGTGCGGTCAGGTTCTGTCTGGCGGTCGCGGTTAGCGCGGCGCCTCAGGCGGCGAAGGTATTGGCCACGGAACCGCCGCCTTGCTTGGTCCAGGAGGGCAAAGCTCGGGTCGGCCGCCGCCTCATAGTACGAGTTCTCCGCGTCATCCCTCCGCCGTCTTCGTCCACGATCCGACCGAGGGCATCCTTGTCTGGTGGCCCCGCCGGGAAGCTGCTGACCCAAGATTGCTTGGGCGCGTGGACGTCGTGCACGTAGCAAGTATGGACGCAGGCCTCACCTCGAGGCGAGGGCCGGCGCCGCCCACCTTCAACTGGTGGTGGACCCGATCACAATGGGGTCCATAGAGATGCTCGGCGACGTGCTCGCCACGCTGGACCGTGACTGAGACATGCCCGATGCCATCATCAAACCCGTGTGAACCTCGTCGCATCGCGGAACTACGTGCTTGCACCGACGGCCCGGGCGGGCCCACGTTGCCGCCACCAGTCGTGCTTGCACCGACGGCCCGGGCGGGCCCACGTTGCCGCCACCAGTCGTGATGCTGTTGCGCGCGGATTCCGGCACGAGGACGTGCCGTCGAACTGCTTTCCAGCGAGTGCGACGATGCCTGGGTGACCAGACCGCCGTGGCCGGGCGATGACTCGGCTGTTCTCGGCTGCACCGACTATGTCGCCGCAGGCGGATATCGGCGAGTTCGCGCCCCGGCATCGCCTCGTCGTGCGCGGCGTCTGCATTGATGGGCCGCGGTTGTGGTTCTACTAGGCCTGGATGCCTGGCCTGACCGAGCCGATGGGCGAAGACTCGGGTGTCTGGCTTTCTGTCGAGTAGGGCGCCGACGTTCTGCCCGACGATCTCAACTGTGTCGGCTCTTACGGCACCGGCGGCGGCGAAGTCAGCGAAGGCGAGATCTGCTACGCCAGGCCGTCACTGGACGCGCGGCACGTCTGGTTCGACTTTTGCACCACCAGCGACGACGACCACCCCGTCTGCCGGCTGTCCATCGACCTCGCGACCAGGCAGATACAAATCGAGCGAGGCCGCCGCGACGGCCAAGCCGACTGAACGCGGCAGATGAGTGCGTCGGCCGGTGGTCCTGATCGGCACGGGAGTTCTCGAGTCGTCCGGACGGGTGAATACCATTGGCGCTGCCTGGCCCGGGCCTTGCGGTGCTGATGGAGGCCGACCAAGAGGGGTCAGGCGGCTGGCCGCTGCCCGCATTGGCGCCGGAAGGAGTCGCTGATGGACAACCGCTTCGAGGTCACCGTCGGCGCGGGGACGATGCGGTCGGCCGCGGACCGCGTCGTGAGCTTCCCGCACCGGTGGACTCCGGAGGGCGTGACGGTCGACGCCGACTTCACCGGCGGGCATCTGCTCCACCTGGCCGCAGCTGGCTGCGTGCTCAATGACGTCTACCGGGAAGCCGCCGCGCTGGGCCTGGAGCTGAACGGGGTCCGGGTGTCGGCGACGGGCGGGTTCGACACCGGCACCTGGGCGTCGACGGGCATCACCTATTCGGTCGATATCAGCTCCGGTGCCCCGGCCAGTGAACTCGTGCGCCTGATGGAGATCGTGGACAAGGTCGCCGAGATTCCGCGTGCTATCCGCGCCGGCGCCAGCGTCCAGCGGGTTACCTAAGCGGGTTCCTACCCGCAGATGGAGCCCGCTCTCGCGGCGCGCATGGACCGAGCCCGCTGCGCGGCAGAAGAGTGAAACTGCAAGGTCCACCACGTTGCGCTTGGCAGCCTCAATCATCGCCGCGCCGATATCGATAGCGGTCAGGCGGAATGCCCGTGCCGGGCTCCAGAAGCCCGCTCAGGCCGGTGGCGAAGTCTGCCTGGTCATGTTCGCTGAGACTGAGGAACGTGGCGCGGGTGCGCTCAACTCCCACAACTGCCTGCACGGGCAGCCGGATGGC
>WNFN01023927.1_pt1 | contig 11706 bp, 9 predicted proteins | sample 5400161 | NCBI WGS metagenome assembly WNFN01 (sample SAMN13153353, study PRJNA577476) | soil metagenome | isolation source: 80 cm saprolite on Douglas fir-dominated hillslope | place: USA:California | collected 2013-09-17
CGCGATTGGCCTCCACCCAGCTCTTGTCGTGGGCGGATTCGATCAGGCCGAGCGCGATCGAATTGGCCGTCGTGCCGGTTCGTCCCATTTCCCGGGCCAGCGACTTCATCAGCGCAATGGTTCCGGCGCGCGCCGCCGCTGCGATCGCGAGCCCGGATTCGCCGACCCGGGACGAGTCTCCCATGATGGAAATAATTCGGCCCCGGCCCGATGCCTCCAGCAACGGAGTGGCGGCGTGGCAGCAATGGATCGCGCCATAAAGACAGGTATCGATCTGCTTGTGCCAGTCTTCCGGTGTCGTGTCGCCAAACCGCTTCCGTATCACGAGGCCGGCATTGTTGACCAAGATGTCCAGGCCGCCGAAATCGGCTTTGACGGCCGCCACCATGCTTCTGACAGCTTCCAGATTTGCAATATCGGCCTGGTATGCCTTGGCCTTGCCACCGGCCTGCTCGATTTGCGCAACAACGGCTTCGGCCTCATCCCGTGACGAGTGGTAATTCACCGCGACCGACGCCCCCGCCTCGGCAAGGGCTTGCGAGATCCCGGCGCCGACATCTCGGCCGCCGCCGGTAACAAGCGCGACGCGCCCTGCCAGATCGTTCATTGTTGGCTTCCTTTCGCTTTCGTGCGTGCCTTCTCCAGCAGCCTGAACATCCGCTCCGGAGTGATGGGTAGAATTGAAACATTGATGTCGAGCGCCGATAGCGCGTCGGAAACCGCATTCGCGATCGCGGCAGGCGCCCCGATCGTGCCCCCCTCGCCCATTCCGCGAAAGCCGCCGGCGACTGCCGAACAGCTTTCGATATGGACGACGTCGATATGGGGAATCTCGACCGCGGAGGGTATGACGTAGTCGGCAAGGCTCGCGCTCACGAGCTGGCCGTCTTCGTCATAGATCATCTCTTCGTAAAGTGCGGCACCAATACCCTGCGCGACGCCGCCGTGAACCTGCCCGTCGACGATCATTGGATTGATGATGCGACCGCAATCCTCCGCCACGACATATCTGAGTATTTTTACAAAACAGGTCGTGGGATCAACCTCGACAGCAACCAGATGGGTGGCGCATGCCGTCGTCCCGTTGATGGGATCGTAGGTGTAGCTCGCCTCAAGTTCCTGGCGCGCCTCGACCGGCAGCGTCTTCATATCCGAATAGACCGCCTTTGCGATCTGCTTGAAGGTCACGGCGCGATCGGTTCCCGTCACGGTCGCGAGTCCATCAGCGACGTCAATATCGTCGGCGGCGGCTTCGAGCAGATGCGACGCGACCTTCTTGATTTTCTCCTGCAGGATCCGCGAGGCGTGTTTTGCGGCACCCCCGCCCAGCACGGCGCTGCGGCTGGCGTAGGTTCCGGTCGACATCGGGACGGCGTCGCTGTCGCCCTGGACCACCCGAATATCCCCAAATCTCGCCCCGAGATCGTCCGCGATGATCTGGGCGAGTGTCGTTTCCAGCCCCTGCCCATGCGAGGCGACGCCGAACGCTGCTGTGATCGCGCCGGTCGAGTCGATGCGGATCTTGGCGGTTTCCGAGCCGGTGTTGATCGGCATTCCCGGCGCAACGGCAATCCGCGAACCGATCCCCGTCAGCTCGGCATAGGTGGCGAGGCCGATGCCGAAATAGCGTCCCTCCGCCCGCGCCGCGCTCTGCTGCTTGCGCAGCTTTTCGTATTCACCAGCCTGCACCGCGGCTTCAAGACATTCGACGAAGCCGGTGCGGTCCCAGATGATTCCGGACGCAATGCGATACGGAAATTCGTCCGCACGGACCAGATTGCGCCGGCGTATCTCAAGCGGATCGATGCCGAGCGCCTTGGCTCCCATATCCATCAGACGTTCGGCGACGAAGGTGGAAACCGGCCGGCCGACACCGCGATAGGGTCCGGTCGGCGGCTTGTTGGTCGCGACCCCGCGCACGGCGCCCCTGTAAGACCTGATCTTGTAAGGTCCCGGAAGGAAGCTGACCACCTGCACGGGTTCAAGCCCGCATGTCCAGGGATAGATCGAGTAGGCGCCGACATCGCCAATCACATCCGCTTCCAGCGCAACGGCTATCCCGTTTTCGTCGAAGCCCATTTCCGCATCGACGATTTCGGCGAATGCCTGACTGGAGCTGCTGATATCTTCGAGCCGGTCCGCCGTCCATTTCAGCGAACGGCGCAACTTCTTCGCGGCCACGCACAGAAGAATCTCTTCAGGATAGAGCGACCCTTTGGAACCGAAGCTGCCGCCGACATCTGGCGCGACCACCCGCAGCCGGCTGCCCGGCAGATCGAGCGATTCCGCCAGCGCGTCGCGCACGATGCCGGGTATGTTGGACGAGGTGTAAAGTGTAATTGAATCTCTTCTGCTTTCAAATTCTGCGCAATAGCTGCGGGGCTCGATCGCAAGCGGAGCCTTTCGGGTCATCTCAAAGCGATCGCGGACCCGAACATGCGCAGCCGCAAGATCCGCGGCTGCATCCTCCTTCCTGAACTCCCGGGCGATCAGCACATTGGTCGCGGCTTCCTCGTGAAGCAGCGGCGCGTCCCTCGAGACGGCGAATTCGGGATCGGACACAGCGCCCAACAGCGCATATTCGATGTCGATCAGCTCCACCGCGTCCTCGGCCAGGTACCGATCCTCCGCGACGACGGCGACCACGGCTTCCCCGACATACCGCACCTTTTTCGAGGCCAGGGCGGCAATCGGAGTCGCGTAGTAGTTCGGCATGCGGGAAAACGGGATGACCGGCTTGTATTCCGCGGCCACATCATCCGCCGTAAATACCGCCACGACACCAGGCGCGGCCCGCGCCTTGGTCGCGTCGACCCGCACGATGTCAGCGTGAGGTTGTTCACTGCGACGGAATGCAACATGGAGCGCGCGATCGGGTTTGCGATCCGCCGTATATTCGCCGTTGCCTGTCAGCAGACGCGGATCTTCGGTCCGCCTGATCGGCATGCCGACATGACGCGGTCGCAGCAGATCTGACGTCTGGACGACGTCGTCCTTACTCATAGGCCGCGACCCCTTTGCGCAGGCTCTGCCATTGAGCGTCATCATGGCCGCAGATGACCGTTGCGCCGGACTTCTCGATCCGGCGTATTTCGCCGTAGGATCGAGGTGAACGGCGGCCCCGAGCGTACCCGGTGTGTGACCAGGCAGCGGAATCAAAACCAGTCGGCCGTCACCGAACATATCCCGTTCGCCGTTCACGGCATCCATGGGTTGTCCATGGTCCCAATCGGCCCGCAGATAGCCGGCAGCCTCCGCGCCTGTCGCTTTCGCGGCCTCGATCTCCTTGGCATGCGCCAGGATGGTCGCCTTCTTGAAAAACTGATTGCAGCCGCAATGGTCGGGATGGAAATGCGAGCATACGACGATATCGATATCGTCCGGATTAACGCCGACACACGCAAGATTCGGCAGAAGGGTATCCTCCGCGCGCATCACCGGCGTCATGACTTTCATCAGCGAGCCCCATCTTTCCTCGCCGTGCTCCACGACGGAGGGGTGACAACCCGTGTCGAACAGGACATTGCCCTGTTTGTGCCGGATCAGCGCGCTGATGACAGGTGCTTCGAACGTCTCGCTGCGGTCGGCGCTCTTGATATAGACGCTCTTCTTCAAGCGCAGCCGGCCGGCGGAAAGAAACTGCAGCTTCATGGTGTGCTCCCGTTTCGCAATGCGACAGCCGAGCGGATCGCAGCGACGATATTTTGATAACCGGTGCAGCGGCAGAGATTGCCGGATAGTCCCTCGCGGATTTCATCATCGCTGGCCAGCGGATATTTCTTCAGAAGATCCATCCCCGTCATCAGCATTCCCGGCGTACAGAATCCGCACTGCAGACCGTGCTTTTCCCGAAATTCGCTCTGAAGGACGTTGAGCTGATCTGGCGTGCCCAATCCCTCGACGGTTACAACGTCCATGCCATCAGCCCTGACGGCCAATGTCAGGCAGGAGCGGACGCTGTCGCCATTCACCAGGATCGTGCAAGCCCCGCATACGCCATGCTCGCAGCCGACATGCGTTCCAGTCAACCCGATGACGTCGCGTAGAAAATCAGACAACAGCAGGCGCGGCTCGATGCTCGCCCGATATCTTCGTCCGTTGACGGTGACAGCGATATCCATTTTCACGCCAGCTCCCCCACCGCGCGCGTCCACGCCGTCGTGAATGCCCGCTCGGCCAGCGCGCCGATCAGATTTTTCCGGTATTCGGCGGAGACATGGATGTCGCTCGAGGGCGACAGGCAGGAGCGTACAACTTCTGCAAATCTGGCTGCCGCTCCAGATCCCCTTCGCGCGCCCTTTAGCGCTTGCTCGGCCTCGCGAAGACGCCGCGGAGTGTCCGCGACCCCCATGACCGCAACCCTTGCGTCGGCAATCCTGTCATCGAGAACCTCGAACGATACCGCGATGCACGCAAGCGCGAAGTCGCCAAAGCGGCGCGCGACTTCCTCGAATGCCCAGCCGGCATGCGATGCCAGGACCGGGAAATCGATCTCGAAGACGATCTCATCCGGGTCGAGACAATTTGTAAGGGCGGATATAAAAAAGTCCTCGGCGGGAATCTCCCGGCGGCCGTTTGAACCTTGCACCTTGATCGTGGCGCCGTAGAAGACGGCCAGCATCGGCAATTCCGCAGCCGGATCGGCGTGCGACAGGCTACCCCCGATGGTACCCTTATTGCGTATCGCAAGATGCGCGACATGCCGCATCGCGGCAGCCATGACGGGGAGCTTGCTCGCGACGAGATCCGAAAATTCAAGATCTGCATGCCGGGTCATGGCGCCGATCGCGACCGCATCGCCCCTCAACTCGATGAAGGACATGCCGGGAATATGCATGAGATCGACAACAACGGTCGGACGCGTCATCCTGAAATTCAGCAATGGCATCAGAGATTGCCCGCCCGCCAATACCTTGCCGTCACCGTTCGCCGCCGCGATGGCCTCCACCGCGGCTTCAAGGCTGTTCGGAGCGATATAGTCGAAGGCGGCAGGCTTCATTCTGCTTCTCCGGAAAGCTCGCTCGACCCCAATTTCGCACTCCCATCGACGTGCACCATTCAGCGCCCACGGAACCGGGGCGCTCTTTTCTCGGCGAAAGCGCGCCTGCCTTCCCTGAAGTCTTCACTATCGGCGGCGTGGTCGATCAGGCGTTGGGCGGCGGCAACATCGAGGCCACCCTCACCCATGGATAACCCATTCAGCATGAATTTCGCTCCGGGGCGGCAACATCGAGGCCACCCTCACCCATGGATAATCCATTCAGCATGAATTTCGCTCCCGCGATCGAGAGCGGAGCGTTGCTGGCAAGGGTGCCGGCGAATGCGAGGGCAGCCGAGACGGCGTCATCGCTTATCTCATCCACCAGACCCATCGACAGAGCGCGCGCCGCGTCGTAGCGCTCGCCGGTGTAGAGCATACGCTTGGCGTTGGCGATTCCGACAATCGCCAACAGGCGCTGGACGCTGTTCACCCCATATACAATCGAAAGCTTGGCAGAAGGTATTCCAAGTTTGGTTGTAGGGTCTGCGAGGCGGAAATCGCAAGCGAGCGCCAGGTGACAGCCACCGCCAAGGCAATAGCCGGAGATGGCTGCGATGACCGGCTTGGCAACGTTCGCGATCGCGGCCGAGCAGTCATCTACCGAAACTTCGTATTGCGCGCTTTGATCCCTGTTTTCTCTTATCTTGTCGAACTCCGACACGTCGGCGCCGACGCAGAAATCCACGCCCGAACTCATCAGAACGATCGCGCGAATGGCGTCATCGTCGGCAAGGCTCGAAAATATGCCGGCGAGTTCGCGCCACATGCCGAGTGTTACAGCATTGCGCGCCTCCGGCCGATTGAGGCTGACAACTCCAACGCTATCCCGTGTGGTCACGAGGATATCCGGCATTTCCTGCCCTCGGCCGATGTTGCAGTTGGCGACGACGAACCCTGCACGACGTTATAGGCGGCAGCAAGCCTTGCGGTCTCGCAGCCTCCGTGTGACTTGCATAAATAGACTTACTTGATAGCCGCCGTCAAGCTAGGGTTCGTGAGATTGCCGTCATGAGGCTTTCCAAACCGAGCGCGAAATACTAGCCGCCGCCGGATAACATCTTGACCAGCCGATAGAGATAATCCTCGCCTTCGTAGAACGACTTCACCCGAACCCGTTCGTCCTTGCCGTGGATCCGGCCGCCGTCATTGATATCGCTGGCGAGCCCGGAGTGGCCGTAGGTCGGAATGCCCGCGTTTCGCAGAAAGCTTCCATCCGTGGCACCCGAGCTCATGACTGGAAGCACGACGGCGCCGGGCCAAAACTGCTGCGATAATTTCTCGATCGACCCCATCACCTCCTCATTCAGTGCTGACGGCGCACTCAACACCGGCTGATCGATTCGCGTCACCGTGATCTGGTCGTCCGCGAGCACTTGCTCGAGCGTCGCCTTGACCTCGTCGACGGGCTCGCCGGGCATGACCCGGCAATTGACCTTGGCGCTCGCCAGTTGCGGCAGCGCGTTGATCGCCTGCCCGCCCTCCAGCATCGTCGCCACGCAGGTGGTGCGCAGTTGGGAGTTGTAGAACGGATTGCTTGCGAGCCGAACAAACGACATCGCGGCCGGATCCGGTTTATCGGACAGCATCGCACGTATGTCGGCCGCGGTCTGCTCACCCTCGAATTGCGCTATGCGCTCGAAGTAGGCGCGCGTGGTCTCGTTGAGCTTCAGCGGAAAGCTGAATTTTGAGAGACGCACCAGTCCTTCCGCCAGATGATAGATCGCATTGTCTTTGAACGGGACCGAGCTGTGGCCGCCCTTGTTTTTCACGTCGAGCTGAAAATTCAGCACGACTTTCTCGCTGGTCTGGACGCTGTTCCTGATCGCCTTGCCGTCCTTCAGTCCGACGCCGCCGCCCTCGTTCAATGCGAATTCGGCATCGATCAAATCGCGATGGTTCTTGAGCAGCCACTGGATCCCCAGCGCGTCACGGTCAAAGATTTCCTCGTCGGTCTCGAGCGCCAGGATGATGTCGCGATCGGGCTTGTAGCCTTCCTGCTTGTAGCGAATGAGATTGGTGACAAAGGCCGCCGCCATGTATTTGTCGTCGCCCGCGCCGCGCGCATAGAAATAGCCGTCCTTCTCGGTCAGCTTGAACGGCTCGCCCGACCAGTCCTCGCGGCTGGCCGGCACGACGTCGAGATGCGCCACCAGCAGGATCGGTTTGCGCGCGCCGGTGCCGTGCAGGCGCGCGACCAGATTGCCCTTGCGCGGCACCGGCTGGAATACGTGGACATCGGCCTCCGCAAAACCCGCGGCGCGCAGCCGGGCCGCCATCGCCCCGGCAGCTTGCGCGGTGTCGCCGGTCGCGGTCACGGTGTTGATTTCGACAAGCTCCTTGTAGATGTCGAAGGCGAGCTGCTGTTGCGGGTTCAGCGCTTCGGCGGTCGCCCGCCCCGACGTCGCGGGGAGGATCGAGACCAGGGCGGCGAGGCGAGCGATCCAGAAAAGCTTCCGCGATGTGAGGTTGCTACGCCAGGTTTCTCGAAACATCCCGCTCTCCCAAAAAAAGCAGCCGGATGAATTCAGACAGGTAACGCGTTCGCTGGCAAGATGTCGGACCAGATAGTTCTGCGGCTCAGCTATCCCTATTTGTTATCTTTGACAGCGATCACCTCGATTTCGACCAGAAAACCGGGATTGGCGAGTGCTGCGACGCCGACAACCGACCGTGCCGGCAGATTGGGCTGACTGCCGCCAAAGAACTGCGTGTAGCCCTCCATGAATGCCTTGAAATCCATCGGCGCGCGCGCGTCGTGCACAAGAAACACCTGCATCTTGACCACGTCGGCCATGCCGAGCCCAAAACCTTCGAGGATGGTCTTGATCTTGTTGAGAACACCGACCGTCTGGGTCTTGGTGTCGCCATAGGCCTGAGGGCTGGCCGGGTCGGCTTCCTTGCTAAGGACCGGAGGCACCTGGCCGCTGATATAATAGGTCGTCGCGTTGCCCGGGACCTGTACGGCCTGGGAAATCGGAAAGGTCGAGTTCGGAATGGGATATCTGACCACGTCGGCCCGCGCGGCGTTGAGGCTGGCAATGAGAGCGCCGGCCAAAAGCGCTCCGAGTGTCGGTATTGCCGCCGGCTTCATCTGCCCCTCCGCGTGTTGGATGAGAATGGTCGTTATCGGCGAACAGTTTGCACATCCGCGGCCGTCACCGCATCCTGATAATGATTGTCGAAATGGGTCCGCAGGTAATTCACCACGGCGGCGACCTGATCGTCGCTCATCATCGCTCCGAACGGTGGCATTGCGCGCTGTCCGTTGACGACGAGGTCGACGGGATACCCGCCGGCCTCGAGAGTCTTGTTGGCCACCAGCGATGGATAGGTTCCGGCGCCTACCGCCCCCTTGCCGTCGGGCATGTGGCAGCCCCGACAGACATTGGCGAACAACTCCTCGCCGCTGTTTTCAATGAACCTGAAGCCGGTACTCAGGGCTGGCCTGGATGCCGGGGGCTCGGCGCTCTGCGCGCAAGCCATAAACGATGATAGCAAGAGTGCTGCCGATATCGTCATGACAAACGCTGCATGACAATTGGTGTTGCCCGGCGTCATCGGGACAAACGCCCGCGGAATCCTGTTTTGAAGCCGTCGCATCACGTCTTCACCACCCGGTCATGCAGCCGGGTGATGGCGTTGAGAGACGACAGAATGGCGCCCTCCTGCCATGCCGGAATGTAGGATGCATGCTCGCCCGCCAACACGATCCTGCCGTCGATCTGGCAGAGATCGTCGTAGTGCTCCGCCCTTGCCTTGTCGGTCCAGTTGCCGGCGCAGCCCAACGTAAACGGCATGCGGTGCCAGGCAACGGCAACGCCATTCTCGTATTCGGCGCGGTATTGCGGATGAATGCTGGCGCCGAATTCGACAGCCCGCGCGATCCGCTCGGCTGGCGACATCGCGGTGAATTCGTAGGCGTTGGGACCGTCGAAAAGATACGCGCCCAGCAGCACACCCTTGGCCGAGCTGTTGAAGCCGGTGTTGGGATAGGCGATCTGACGGATCGGCAGGTCGGTGTAGCTGATGCCGCCGTAGATCGAGAATGGATAGCGGAATCGTGCAGACGCACCAATCGGCTTTGGCCTGTTGTGGCGTCGCCGGCGCCTTGAGGTCGGTGTAGGTGACCGTGACGCCGTGGTCATCCTGCTGGATCGCCGTCACCTTCGCCTCGTAACGAATGACGTCGCCGACCTCCCTGGCAAACGCCTTGCCGATCATATCCATGCCTCCGACCGGCTGAAACATCGTGGTCTGGAAGGTATGCAACGCGAAATTCTGCAGATAGCGCCAGACCCGCGATTTGAGGATATCAGACAGATTGATCGGCTCGCCGGCGATCGGTGCCGCGCCGACGCCGCCGCCCGGATCCTTGGCGTAACCGCGAAAGTCAGCGGAAATGAGGTTGGCCTTGTAGGCGTAGTTGCCGTCCAGCGCGCCCCACGACCTCAGCGCCTGCATCAGGATCTCGCGATCCTCTTTCGAGACAGCTTCGTCCAGTCTGCCCTGCTGCGTTGCCTTGGCGAGCAGTTCCGAAATCTGTCCCTGAAAGTCGGTCTTGATGTCGCGAATGCGTTGCGGCGCGCCGCCGAATGCCCTGGTCGTGTGCAGCAGGGCGTTGTGATTAAGCTGGATGAACGGCTCGAGCACAACACCGAGGCGCTTGCAGTAATCGAGCAACGCGCGATGGTGATAGGGAATACGCCAAGGCCCGGGATTGATATAGAGGCCTTCCTTGAATTCGCAGGTTTGCCTGAAGCCGCCGAGTTCGGTGAACGAATCCCCGCCCCGCAGGGTCCAGTTGCGGCCCCCTGCCCGGCTGTTGAATTCCAGGATCCGGACATTGTATCCGGCCTTGCGCAACTCCAGCGCAGCCGTCATGCCGGCAAGGCCGGCGCCGAGGATGAGAACGGAAGCGCCCTTCGGATCGCCGTCGAGCTTGATCGGACCTTTATATCCGGAATCGGCCGCAAACCCCAGGCTGGTCATCGCGTGATACATCGCGGCGCTGCCGGAAACCGCTCCGATCAGAGACAGCACATCACGCCGGCTAACGGTTCCAGGCTCGCTTGACATCGCTACTCATTACCCGCGATTTCGCCCGGCCAGTCATCAAATCCAGGTGTCGGGACTCCGACGACAAATTCGACGCGCCGCTCCCGATCGGAAGTGCCTGCTTTAAATTCGACGTGTATCATGACCTTGCGTAAACTTCGCGGCGGGCGGGTCACACCGGCCTAAAGCGCACGGAACTCCTTTCAACGCGATGAAAATAAAAGGTTTTTTATGGGTGAGCTGATGCCACGCAATCGCGGCAACCATCGAACCGGGGCGGCGACGAAGCAAGCTTGCGAATGAGACAACGCGGCGGCCGACCGCCGCGTCCGTCTGTCTTCTCATGCGGGACTATTCCGACATGGCTGATCCGAATGTGCGCTCTGCCGGCCATTCCGGCTCCGGCGTTCTCGAATTGTTGCGCCTGTTCAAAGGCAGTGCTGCCGCGGCAGATCAATACGCTGCCACCTGCCTCGAGCAGGCCAAAACTATCGAGCCGGTGCTGAGGGCATTCGAATATTTTGCCGAGGATGTTGCGCGCAAGCCGGGACCGCTGTCGGGCATTCCCGTGGGCATCAAGGACATCATCGCGACGGCGGACATGCCAACGACAAACGGCTCGCCGGTCTACAAGGATTGCATTCCCGACGCCGATGCGTGGGTCGTCGAACGGCTGCGCAACCTTGGCGCCACGATCTTCGGCAAAACGGTTTCGACCGAATTTGCATGGCGCCATCCCGGACCGACGGTCAATCCATGGAATCCAAAACACACGCCGGGCGGTTCGTCATCCGGTTCGGCGGCAGCTGTCGCGGCTGGGCTAGTTCCGCTGGCGCTGGGCACGCAAACACTGGGCTCGGTCATCAGGCCGGCGGCGTTCAATGGTGTCGTCGGCCTCAAACCCAGTTTCGGCGCGATCCCGCGCACCGGCGTGCATCCCTTAAGCCCTTCTCGATCATGTCGGATTTTTCGCGCGCCGTGTGGACGATGTTGCCTATGCCTTGTCTCTCCTTGGCGGCACCAGCGACAGTGATGTTCATGGCCGGCCGCTCCCCGCATTTCAGGTTTCCGTCGAACAGGGATTGCCGCCGCTGGCGGCGCCTGCGCGACGCCGGCGCCATCGTGGAGGAACTGGAATTACCGGAACTCGATCACGCCAACTGGAGCGCAATCAACACGATCCTAGCCTGCGAGGCCGCGTTGATTTTTGGCGACCTCGTCGAACGCTTTCCCGACCGCACCAGCGATCGCTTGAAGGAGCTCGTTCGAACCGGCAAAGCCCATATCGCCTACGACTACCTCGCCGCCAAAGCGATGCAGGAAAAGCTGCGATCGGCATTCTCCGCGCAAATGTCAGGCTTCGATGCCGTGCTGACGCTGCCGGCGTTCGGCGAAGCGCCCGAAGGCCTGGGCTATACCGGCGATGCGGAATATTGCGCGCCCTGGACCTTGCTGGGCGTGCCCGCCGTGTCGCTGCCCGCCGGATTCGGTAAGAACGGTCTTCCGCTGGGCCTCCAGCTCGTCGGCGCCTATCGGGAAGATTATTGGATGCTTCGTGTGGCGAAATGGATCGAGGGCGTCTTGATGGTTGACATGGGCATTCCGAGGAT
>WNFN01141089.1_pt1 | contig 11706 bp, 9 predicted proteins | sample 5400161 | NCBI WGS metagenome assembly WNFN01 (sample SAMN13153353, study PRJNA577476) | soil metagenome | isolation source: 80 cm saprolite on Douglas fir-dominated hillslope | place: USA:California | collected 2013-09-17
TTCTTTGTCCTGCTCGGCGCTGACAAATCTGAATGGCCCCGATCCGATCGGTTTCCGCGTGATCTCGTCGAGCGACCCATAGGGAACGATCCCACTCGCACCCTCCGAGAGATTCCACAGCAAGGTTGCATTGGGTTCTTTCAGATGAAAGACCACGGTAAAATCGTCGGGCGCTTCGATGTGATCCACGGAACGGTACGCCGCCGACTTCGTGCTGCGAATCTTCCCCTCGAGCAGGGAGTCGAACGTCCACTTAACGTCGCGGGAAGTAAGCGCCCGTCCATCATGAAAAGTTACGCCGCGATGAAGGTGGAAGACGTAGGTCAGCGGATTCGGAATATCCCAGCGCTCCGCCAGCCCGGGCTGAACATTCAAGTGCTTGTCGCGCGTCAGCAGCGCGTCGAAGAGGAGCTCGCCAATGCGCTCCGATTGCGCATCAATCCCCACCCGCGGGTCGAGATTCGTTGGGCTGCTTTCAATAATCACTACCAGGGCGTTCGGATCGGGAGCTTGCGAGCAGGACAGGAGGGGTAGCAGCCATCCCCCGACGAATAACCAAAGAATTGTCATCCTTCGCAGAACGAAGGACCTGCTTCTCGCTCGTGCCCGTACTGACGCCTTATGCATACGAAATCTTCCCCAGGATCGCCGCCCGCTTCGCTCCCGTGGCTGACGGCACATTGGATGGCCGCCGATGCCACGTTTCATGCGCGAGCAGCGCAAACGCCACTGCCTCCTTCGCTTCTGCAGGGAGGCCGAACTCATCCGAGAAATGCAAGCTCAGCCCCAAGGGCGTGATTTCATCGCGCAACATGGCCATCAACGTCGGATTCTTCGCACCTCCGCCCGAGACAATCATTTGGTGTCCGGCGCGATTTCGGCGTCCGACAAACTTCGGCAACACGAAGCGCCGGACTGAGTCCGCAATCGTCCGAGCCGTCAGCGCCGTCGCCGTTGCTACCACGTCGGGCTTGCTGGCGCCGCGGCAGATCTGCAGGAATCGGGCGACGTATTCCCGGCCGAATTCCTCGCGGCCCGCGGTCCGTGGAGGTTTCTGCCGGAAGAAGGGGGCGCGCACGAATTTTGCAACCACACCATCCAATACGCGTCCTGAGACCGCGACTTTGCCGTCGCGGTCGTAGCGTTTGCCGAAGAGCTCTTCCATGACGGCATCCATCACCATGTTGCCAGGGCCGGTGTCAAAAGCAATTACTTGGCGCGGCGACGCGCCTGCGGGAATCGCCGTCAGATTCGCAATGCCGCCGATGTTTTGCACGATCCGTGCCACGTGCTGGTCGCGAAAGAAAAAATAATCAAGAAATGGAACCAGCGGAGCGCCCGTGCCGCCCGCCGCCATGTCCGCCGGACGAAAATCAGAGACCACCGGCACGCCCAGCCGTGCGGCGATCACCGCGCCTTCACCGGCTTGCCATGTCACCGCCAATTTTCGACCGAGAAATCGCTGCGGCACTCCCTGGTGGTAAAGAGTCTGTCCATGACAACCAACGAGGTCGAGCTGCACGCGATGCTTGCGCGCCGCGTTCGCGAGCGCCTCCGCGTAGAGTTCGCCCAGAAGAAAGTTCAGCCGGGCCAGATCGGCGACAGGGGCCAATTCCGCATTCATCATTTCGAGAATTGCGCGCCGAACCGGAGCGGGGAAGGGATATTCCTCATGAGCAAGAAGCGTGAAGTCTGCCTGGTGGTTCTTGTGTGGGGACGGGCGCCTCGCCCGTCCGGTGTCGGCTGTCAACCGCACCAGCGCTACATTGATTCCGTCCACCGAGGTGCCGCTCATCACGCCGGCAACAATCATGCTCATGCTCGCCCCTCGCCAACGAGCGCAGCCAGCCGAATCTCCTCGCCGAATTCCCAGAGGTGTCGCGTCAGTTTCTCGACGCGCGCGGAAGAAAGGGTGGGAGTGCGCGGCTTGGCTAGCGACTTCTTTTTGAACGCCAGCACGCGCCGCGCCGACTCCCGCACACGGCGGGCAAATCTGCTGTCACGCTCCGCCTCGCGGACTAAGGCTTCATACGCACGCAGGATGAGATCTTCCTGATGACAAATCAGCCCCAGATCGCCCCCCGCGCGGACATGCCCGATCAACGCCTGTTCGATGGGGCCGGCCGCCAGTACGCCGCCCATCTCCAGATCGTCAGAGCAGATCAGGCCGTGGTAGCCAATCTTTTTGCGCAGAATGTCGGTGATCCATTTCTTCGAGAGCGATGCCGGCGTGCGTTGTTTCGTCACCGCCGGAAACGCCGCGTGCGAAACCATGATCATAGGCAATTCGCGCCGCAGGGATAACGAGCGATAGGGAACCAGATCCTCGTCCCACAATTTGCGCAGCGGCTTATCGATGCTGGGCAGCTCATGATGCGTATCGAGCGTGGCCTCGCCCAGTCCGGGGAAATGTTTGCCGCAGCCGAGCACGCCGGCGTCGCGCAGCCCGCGCAGAAAGTCGCGCGCGTACGCGACCACCTGTTTGGGATCGTCCGAAACCGCCCGCGAACTCATCACTGACCGCGAAGCTGCGAAGGCCAAGTCAAGCACTGGGGCGAAGTCAACGTTGAAGCCAAGGGCTCGGCAGTTTTCGCCGATCACGCGCCCATGCTTGCGAAAGAGCGCACGGCTGCCTGTGGCAAAGACCTCTGCCGGAGAAGGCGCCGAACCCAGCACGTTGCGGAAACGGTCGACGGTGCCGCCTTCGAGGTCCACGCAAGTGAAAAGCGGTGTGGTCACGCGCTTCTGGCATTCGCGCAGAAGAGTGTGGGTCTGCTCAGCGGAGATGATGTTGCGGGCAAATAGAATCACGCCCGCCGGCTGAATCTTGGTGAGCAGGGAAGCGAGGCGTGGAGACATCTCGGTCCCGTCGAAGCCGATGATGAGGAGTTGGCCGATTTGCGAATGAGCACTGCGGGTCTTCGGCATCGCTAGTCGATCTGCCTCTTCAACTCCGCTAGCAAGTTTAGCGCCTCCAGCGGCGTCAGCCGGTCCAAATCGACTTCGCGAAGCTTTTCAAGCACTGGCTGCGACAGCGGGGTGAAGATGGTCAACTGCGTTGGACGTTCTGGCTCCGTGGATGAGCCTGGCGTTAGATGCTCCGAGAGCCGCCGCTCAGCCGATTCATGCTCGGCCAGCACTTCCCGCGCGCGCACCAGCACTTCGTTCGGCAGTCCCGCCAGCTTTGCGACTTCGATTCCGTAGCTGCGGTCGGCCGCGCCCGGTTCGACCCGGCGCAGAAAAACCACGCCTCCGCCTGTCTCTTTGACCGACACGTGATAGTTTTTTACTCCACTCAATTGCTCCGCCAACTCGATCAGTTCGAAATAGTGCGTCGCAAACAACGTTTTCGCATGCACACGAGCGTGCAGATACTCGATGGACGCCCACGCGATCGCCAGTCCGTCATAGGTGGAAGTGCCACGCCCGACTTCATCGAGCAGGATCAACGACCGAGCCGTCGCCGTGTGAAGAATAGCCGCCGTCTCCGTCATCTCGACCATAAACGTCGACCGTCCCCGGGCCAGGTTGTCGCTCGCACCGATGCGCGTGAACACTCGGTCCACTATGCCCAGCCGAACGGCACGCGCCGGAACAAACGATCCCATCTGCGCCATAATCACGATCAGTGCCGCCTGCCGAAGATACGTGCTTTTGCCACCCATGTTCGGCCCAGTCAGCACCACGATGTTGTGTGTTGCAGCATCCAGAAACAGCTCGTTCGGAACGAAGCGTTCACTCCCCGCCGCCAGTTCCTGCAGTTCGATGACCGGATGACGTCCCTCGACAATTTCCAGATCAGCGCCATCCTCGGCCTTTTCAGCTTCATCGAAACTTTGCTCAAACCGCGGTCGACAATAATTTCGCAACGCTGCGATGTGTGCCAGGCAGCCCAGCACATCCACTTCCGCCAGTGCCAGCGCGGTTTGCCGGATGCGCTTGGCCTCGACGGCAATGGCAGAACGCAAGTCGGCAAACAGACGCCGCTCGATTTCGACAATCTTTTCCTGGGCATCGAGAATCTTTGACTCATACTCCTTCAGTTCCGGAGTCGTGAAACGCTCGGCATTCACCAGTGTCTGCTTGCGTTCGTAGTTGGCGGGCGAGAGGTGCAGGTTCGCCCTCGAAATCTCGATGTAGTAGCCAAAGATGGAATTGAACTTTACTTTCAGCGACCCAATCCCGGTCCGCTCCCGTTCGCGCGTCTCCACTTGTGCGAGGTACTGTTTCGAATTGCGGCTCAGATCGCGCAGTTCGTCGAGATCCTTATCGACGCCGGCAGCGATCACCCCGCCATCGCTCAGCGTAAGCGGAGGCTCTGGAACCAGCGTGCGATCGATCTTCTCCCGCAGATCGCCCAGTTCGTCGATCGCGATATGCAGCGTAGACAATCGCGCAGCCGACTGCCGTGCGTCAGAAAGTTCGGCCAACACCGTTCGCGCCTTGGGAATTCGTGCAAGCGATGCCGCCAGGGCCAGCACGTCCCGCGGATTCGCCGTCTCCAGCGTGACCCGGCTGAGCAGACGTTCAAGGTCCAGAATTCCATCGAGCGCACGCCGCAACTCTTCGCGGCGCACCGTGTCTTTGACCTGCACCTCAACGGAATCCAGCCGGCCATTGATCTCGGACGGATCCAACGACGGGCGCAGCATCCATGTGCGCAGCAACCGCTTGCCCATCGGCGTCACGGTTGCATCCATGCAGCGGAACAGAGTTACACCTGCATCCGTTCCCGCGAATAGTGGCTCGATCAACTCCAGGTTGCGCACCGTCACCGCATCGAGTACCAGGCAATTCTGCCTCTCGTAGAAGCCGATGCGGTCCACATGATCGAGCGTGCCGCGCTGGGTTGACCGGATGTAATACAGGATCGCCCCGGCCGCTGAAGCCGCCGCCGGTTTGCCGGCTAAGCCGAAGCCCTCGAGCGAGAGCACGCCGAAATGATTCTCCACGAGCGGAATGGCGTGGTCGGGAGCAAAGATCCAGTCGTCGAGGGGAGTTTCGGCCCAGCCGGAGCCGGAAACCCGGGCGAGAGGCGAGGTGCCTATGTCCGTGTGGGGACGGGCGACTCGCCCGTCTGGGGCAGCGGAGGTAACCAGATGACTGCCTGCGGAGCGTTCCAGTAACGGCGCGGAAGACCCATAAAGCATTTCTTTTGGCCGCAATTGTTCAAGTTCCTCTTGAATACGGCGTCCGGCCGATTCGCCGGCGAACTCCGTCGCCCGGAACTCGCCGGTCGAAAGATCGAGCGCCGCAAAACCCACGCGATCTCCGACCGTTGCCACCGCCGCCAGAAAATTGTTCTCCTCCGCGTTTAGCGACGAATCCGCAGCCGTGCCCGGCGTGACCACGCGCGTCACTTCGCGACGCACCAGCTTGGTTGCGAGGCGAGCGTCCTCAACCTGCTCGCAGACCGCGACCTTGAATCCGCGATGGACCAGCTTAGAGATGTAGCCCTCGGCGGCGTGGTACGGCACGCCACACATCGGGATAGCCATCCCCTTTTCTTTGTTGCGCGAGGTCAGAGTGATCTGTAACTCGCGCGCCGCGAGCACCGCGTCGTCGAAGAAAAGCTCGTAGAAATCCCCCAGCCGGAAGAACAGCAGAGCGTTGGGATGCTCTTTCTTGATCGTGGCATATTGCCGCATCAGCGGCGTCGAGGGCTCAGACATAGGGCAATTTGTGATTGGTAATTTGTAATTTGTAATCTCGTAATTAACAATTCTATGCCGGAATGGCTCCTAACGTCGGCAAGTTGAAATCGCACAAAGACTTCAAATTACAAATCACCAATTGCAAATTACAAATTATTTTGTTCTTCTTACTGCCATGGAATTGCGCAAAGATCCCATCACCCGGTCCTGGGTTATCACTGGTGACGATGTTATGGAGCCGCCTGCACGCTCTGAGGCGTGCCGGTTTTGCGGGCCGTCGGCCGAGCCGGCCCAAGTCATCGCCAACCTCCCTGGCGTGGAGGGCAGCGCATGGTCGGCGCGTTCTGTAGTCCATCCGCATGCGCTCTATCACATCGAGGGCGAGGCGGCTCGCCGCGGCGACGGCCTCTATGACCGCATGGGATCGGTGGGCGCACACGAGGTTCTGCTCGAAAATCCCCGTCATGACGGTCATCTCTGGAACGCGAGCGATGTCGAAGTTGAGCAGTTCCTGCGCCTGATCGCGCTGCGGATTCAGGATTTGAAGCGTGACAGCCGATTTAAGTACGTCAGCGTTTTCAAGAATCACGGCGTGGGGGCCGGACAGGAATTCGACCACCCGACTTCCCAACTGACCGCAACCACTTTCGTGCCGCGCCGCGTCCTCTACGAGCTCCGCGCCGGACGCGACTATTTCGAGACCAAAGAGCGTTGCGTCTTCTGCGACATCCTGGCCCAGGAAGAGCATCAGGGTCTGCGCATCGTCGAAAATCGTGGAGACTACGTAGCCTTCTGCCCTTATGCGCCACGCGTTCCATATGAGACCTGGGTTATACCCCGCAGCCATGAATCGTCCTTTGAGCGTACCGGTTCATCGCGCGTGGGCAGCCTGACCGATCTCGCTGCGCTCCTGCGCCGCACGCTGCAACGTATCCGCAGCGTCACTGAGGCTTTCCATTTAGTGCTCCACACTTCACCCAATAGCCAACATCCATCGGCGACACTCGGATATTGGAAAACGCTCGATGACGATTATCACTGGCACATCGAGATTCTTCCTATTCTTGAGGCCAAGGCAAGGTCATATACTTTCAAGGAGATTTATTATTCGCCTGTGACTTCTGAGACTGCGGTCAAACGTTTGCGGGAGGCGAAGATCTAGTTCATGTTAAGAAAAACGATACAGCAAAAAAGAATCGCCGGCTTGCTGACTTTGGCTTGTGTTTACTTGGCCGGGGGTCAGGCGGCGTCCGCTCAAACCTCGCCGCCTCCCACCGAGAAGCAGACAGTCCTCTGGATGAAGCTGGAAAAATCCATTCTTGACATCGACCGCAGCCTCGACGGCGTCATGGGCGTCGCCATCGTCGATCTTACCGACGGACACAAGTACCTGCTTCATGCCAATGACGTTTACCCGCAAGCCAGCTCCATCAAGATTTGCGTCCTGGCTGAACTCTATCGGCAAGCCCAGCAAGGCAAACTGAAACTCACCGACCTCTACACGGTGAACGCCGCCGATCTGGTTCAGGATAGCGACATCATGGGCGGACTCACGCCAGGCGTCACGAAGATTACGCTTCGCGATCTCGCGACCATGATGGTCGCCGTCAGCGACAACTCCGCCACCAACGTATCTCAATGCCGCCGCCGAAGGCCGCGAAAACGTCTCCACACCCAATGAGATGCTGGACCTGTTACAGGCGCTCTACCGCGGCGAGATCCTGAACAAAGAGATGACGGCCGACTTCTTCAAAGTCCTCTCCACGCACAAGGACAGCTGGATCCCGCGCAATCTCCCCGACGATTTGAAGATCGCGGACAAGCCCGGAGCTCTCGAAGGCGTGCGCAACGATTCGGGCGTGATCTTCGTCGACAAGCGTCCGTTTGTTCTATGTGTAATGACGACCTATCTGCGTCGCGAGCGCGACGGGGAAGAGGCCATCAGCAACATCGCGCTTGCCGCCTGGGGAATGTTCGATCGCATGGCGCGGGCGAGTGAGTATGGGAGAGTGATTTCGCCGGGAAATAGCAGTAGGTAGTCTTCGGTCGTTAGTCGTTAGTCGTTCGGGATTGCTATGTTCCTCAATGTCCCTGCACTAATTTCAGTTTGTCTTGCGTTTTTTGTGGAATCCCCAGAGTCCCGTCCTCCTCCGGTTCGCGAACGACCAACGACTAGCGACCAACGAATGCCCTTTTGCGAACGACTAACGACCGCCCCATGACCATCCGCCGCCTCAAAACTTACACTGGATCCCAAGGTTACGTTTACCAGTACTACTTCGTCGGAAAACGCCCCGCCCCGGCATCTGACGCGAACGAGTACATCTTTGACGTCACCTCCGACCGCAGGCTGACTTACGCGGTCAGTATTTTCCTCCCGCATAAGGTCGTCGCCGCTTGGGCCGAATCCCACCTACGTCCCCTCGGCGATTCCGAGCAGTACGCCGCCGTCAAGATGCGTCTGTTCCGTGCCTTCGACGAAATGGAAGAAATGCAGGCACACGGCCGGCAACTGCAGATCGACTCGCAAACTCTGGAAGAATCTCTAGCGTCGCTAGGCGTGGAATAGGTTCGCGGGCTCCGCTCTTTGCGGCCTGGTGCAATAGATAAAGATAAGCGTCCCCGGCAGACGGTGGCCTGGCAAGCGCCGCCATCGCTGACGACGCTTCCAGTCCTTGCCGAACTCGGCCCGCTTACTTGGTTATGTGTGCTATCCAGTTGCCGAAATTGAACTGGGCGTCAAAGTACTGGCCGGCGATGGTGGATCCGTCGGCAGAGATGCTGACTGCGGTATAGAGGGTCATGCCCGCCGGAATTTTGGCACCCATCTGCCGCAGCGCCTTTGCGAGTTTGATCGTGCCACTGGCAGACGTCCAAACAAAAGCGTCGATCCCGTGACCAAACGGATCGCCGCTCCACCCGACCACGACTCCATTATCCGAGATGCTGTTCGGGACGCTTTGCTCTGTCGGCGAATGCCTGATTGTGCCCAACGAAAGCAACCCTCGTTTGTCGGAATAAAGGAACGCGGTACCGTTCGCGCCAGCGTAGCGCTGTCCAACGATGTTTCTACCGTTGCTGGACACAGCCGTGGCCTCGCCGAGAGTGTTGGAACCGAGAAACAAGTCATGCTTTCCATTGACCCAGCGCACCGGACGACGCGGGCCCGTGGGATCTTCCCAGAAACCGACAACGGTGCTGGCGTTCGCCGAGATGGCGGTAGCTCGGCTGCTATGGTTGCCCGGCGGATGCCCTAGAGAGACGTTGCCGGTCGTCGCGGTCCATGCAAAAGCTTCGGCATCCTTGCAATTCCAGGCAAGTCCCACGGCCACAGTGCCGTTGGCGTTCAACCCGTAGCCGCTTCCCCAGCTGTTGCCGACGCTAGTGCAACCATTCGCGGGATGGCCCAGATCGACCAGACCCTTTGCGTTCCAGATGGCCGGACGGGCGAAACCGTCCGCTCCGATGTAACCACTGATGATGGCCGAGCCGTCACGCGAGATCCCGATTGAGGATGAATAGGTATCGCCCGGACCGAGATACTGGAACCCGGTGTTGGCCGTCCAGCGGTAGATCTCCCCTCCGTAGTTCGCGGCCATGACCGAGCCATCGCCGGAAAGGGCGAAATTCGTCCACGTCCCTGTCAGGGGATCGGCAATGATCTGGAAGGTTGCTGTTGACGCATTCGCCGGGAGGCAAAGTGCGAGAGACAGGCATATTAGACCTGCACTAATCAAATATTTGGCCATTATGTTTTTGGGGTCCTTTTGGTGTTGAGCGCCGCTGACGATCTCTTTGTGGCAATTAAGTATACAGCTGTGCTTTGACAGCGCTGCTATAAGGTCGCAGCGACCTATGGAGGGACTTTGGCAACTGCTGCTCCCGGATCCGTGACTCGTAGAAATTCATTCCAGGCGAAGCATGCCATGTGGATTGTGTTCGGTCTGATGACGGTGTTCGTCCTGGTCACTCGCGACCGGACACTCCTGGATTCCCGCTCTTTCCTGCGTCAGCGCTATGCAGTAATTCCATGGCTAATGTTTGCGCATGGCATTCCTGGGGCTCTCGCGCTTCTCCTCGGCGTGTTCCAGTTTTCGAGCCGTCTGCGCCAGCGCTACCTACAAGTGCATCGCGTGGTGGGACGCATCTACGTCGGTTGTGTTGCAATCTCTGCGCCGGCTGCCATTGTGGTTGCCATCTCGCTGCCTATTATGACTCTCGCTATGGCTTCTACGATCCAGGCGGTCGGCTGGCTTGCGACCACTGCCACCGGCCTCTACTGCATTCGCACGGGCAGGATCCAGCAGCACCGCGAGTGGATGATGCGCAGCTATCCGTTCGCTATGGTGTTCATTGTCGTTGCGCCATCAACTCCATTCCCGCTATCGCTCGAATGGGGGAGATCGGCATTGCCACCGTGGTTTGGAGCGTCATTGCGACGGCGTGTTTCCTGCCGTCGTTTGTGATTGCATGGCAGGCGTTGGCAACGAGCCGACGGACGGCGAAGGTTCCGACGGCGTAGGGGATTCTCTGCGCGCCTCGCAGCCCCATTCACCGCCGTGTGACCGCGTCACAAGCACCTGCGACAAGCTGGTTTCCCCGCCCGGCCAACTATAATCATCCAGCCGGGCTGGCGAGGTATCCACCGGCCTGCAAAAGCATCTAAGAATGATGACCCTGGTCTGGCTGCGCGTCGCGCTCGTGTGCTATGCGGCGGGATTGCTTTATGCGCTGGTTGCGCTGACTCGCGCCTCCGAAATCCTCAGCAAAGTCGCGCTCCATGCCTCCTACCTCGGCATGGTGTTTCATCTCGTTTCGCTGACCGAAGCTGTCGTGCAGTCTGGCCAGTTCGCATCGGCCTCAGTCCATAATGCGGAATCGCTGCTGGCTTTCCTGATCATGGTCGTCTTCATGCTTGCCTACCTTCTATACAAGACGACCACCCCAGGCATTGTGATTTTTCCCCTGGTTTTTCTGCTGACCTTTGTCGCCGCCACCGGCCAGCAACCGCTCGTCTTCGCTTCAGATGTTGTGAAGAAGGGCTGGCTGGCTGTGCATATCCTGATGATCTTCACCGGATACGCGGCGCTCTTCCTGAGTTTCGGCGCCAGCATCCTGTACCTCATGCAAGAACGCGCTTTGAAATCCAAAAGTGCGAGTGGAATGTTCTCCCGACTGCCTGCGCTCCAGGTCATTGACGACATCGGCTACCGCTCGCTCATGCTTGGATTTCCTTTCATGACTCTGGGCTTGATCGCGGGTTCCGTCGTCGCCGAGGCCACCTACGGCCGTATTGATTTTCTCGATCCCAAGATTCTGCTTTCGGTCCTGATGTGGGCCGTGTATCTGTTGATGGTGTTTACGCGCCTGAACGCCGGATGGCGCGGCCGCCGCGCCGCTCTGCTTGCCAGTGCGGCCTTTGCTACCGCGGTCGTGGCCTGGATCGCCAACTACTTCAGCGCCATGCACAGGTTCATCGCGTCATGAAATTCCAGCTCATCGGCGTCAATCACAAGACCGCGCCGGTCGAGGTGCGCGAGCGCCTGGCGATTCCCGAGTCGCGTTTGCCCGAGGCCTGCAAGAAACTGGCCGAGCATCCCGCCGTTTCCGAGGGCATGATCGTCTCCACCTGCAACCGCGTCGAATTTATCGCTACGATGAAGAACGGCGCCGGCGACCTGCGTGAATTCATGCGCGAGTATTTCGAAACCGATCTCGCCGAGTTTGAAAATCATCTCTATGAATTTCGCGAAGATGAGGCCGTCCGCCACGTCTTTCGCGTCGCCGCAAGCCTCGACTCCATGGTCGTCGGCGAGCCCCAGATTCTGGGACAGGTCAAGGAAGCCTACGCCACTGCCCGCGCCGTCGGAGCAGTGCGCGCGCAGCTCGATCAGTTACTCACTCGGGCGTTTGCCGTGGCCAAACGCGTCCGTACTGAAACCGCCGTCGGATCTTCGTCGGTTTCGATTGCTTCGGTGGCCGTCGAACTGGCCAAGAAAATCTTCGGAAGCCTGAATGGCAAGAGCGTCTACCTGGTGGGTGCGGGGAAGAT
>WNFN01211479.1_pt1 | contig 11706 bp, 9 predicted proteins | sample 5400161 | NCBI WGS metagenome assembly WNFN01 (sample SAMN13153353, study PRJNA577476) | soil metagenome | isolation source: 80 cm saprolite on Douglas fir-dominated hillslope | place: USA:California | collected 2013-09-17
AGCAGGGCGAGAAGGGTGCTCTTGCCGGCGCCGGACGGTCCGACCACGCCGACGCTCTGCCCGGCGGGGATGCGCAGGCTGACGCCGTCGAGCGTGACGTGGCTGTGCTCGTGGCCGAACGAGACGTTGTCGAACACGATCATGCCGCCGCCGCAGCGGAAGCTCGTCGCCGCGCGATCGTCGGCCATGTCGTGCGGGACGGTGAGCGTCGCCACGGCTTCGGCGACGCGGCTCCAATGGTGGCTTACCTCCACCAGCGCCACGGCGAGGTCGCGCGACGCCTGGAGCAGCGCCAGCGCGAAGGAGCCGCACACCACGACGTCGCCGCTGGTGATCGTGCCGGCCGCCCAGAGCTTGACGGCCCAGGCGAGCACGGCGCCGCTGACCCCCCATACGGCGATCGCATGGGCGAGGCGCAGGCGCTCGATGTAGATCAGCGCGCGGCGGTGCGCCTCGTTTTCGGCGGCAAGCGCTTGCTCGAGGCGCGCCGTCTCGCGCGCGCGGTTGGCAAAGACGCGGACGATGCTGTGATTGGTGACGGCGTCGACGATCTCGCCGCTGACCTCGGCGGCGCGCTCGGCAAAGGCGTGATTGAGCGGGCCGCCGCGCGCTGCGGCATAGGCAATGCCGAGCGCAATGGCTGCCGCCGCCACGGCGAGCGCGGCGGCGATCTCCCAGCGCACGGTGCCGAGGCCGATGACCGCGCCCAGCGTCGCCGCAGCCGCCGGCAACACGTTCCAGGTGAAGGTGTTCTCCAAGGTGAACACGCCGTTGGCTGCGGTCGAGACGCGGCCCGCCAGCGCGCCCGAGAAGCGCTCGTTGAAGTAGCGGTTGGATTGTCCGAGCAGATGGCTGAAGAGATCGAGGCGCAGCTCGGCGCCGATGGCGGGGAAGGCGCCGGCGCCGGCCCAGCCGGCGACGCGCCACAGCAGATTGTCGGCGCCGACGCAGGCGGTGAAAATGAGGACGGCCTGCCACACGCCGGCGAGATGAGCGCGATCCTCGGTCATGGCGTCGACGATGAACTTCATCGAATAGCGTGCGGCGACCGATGCGGCGACGGCGCCGAGAATGGCGAGGATGACGAGGGCGTGCGCGATGCGGTGGCGCCACAGATAGCGCGCGATCAGGGCGATAGGCTTGCTCATCGACGCAACGTTATGCATCGCGTTCCACTGGGTTGGTGCGCGTTGGTCATGCGGGTATTTTCTTTGAAGGCTCAGGGCGTGGCCGTGATCACCCCTCATCAACGGGTGACCCCTGGTTTTTTTTCCCTAGGCGCCGGATTCATTTGCGGTGAAGCGGCGCGCGTAACCGTGGCGCTCAGGCGCGGTTCGCGCGGGCCGCTGGCTGCGCCGCCGACATTCGCCTCAGCGGCGTCATCGAGCGCTCGGCGGTAGAGAAGTTGCCGAGCGTGTTCGCCGCCAATTCGCCGGGCGCGCCAATTCTTTGCTTTGCGCTGCGGCGTTTCGCCGCGGGCGCGACAGGCTAGTCGCTGCCGTCGAGGGCGGTGCTGGAGAGCTGCCGCGTCGGGAATCCTGCGGCGATCAAGGAACCGATGACCTCGCCGACATGGCCGGGGTTGCGCGTCTCGACCACGGCTTCAACCTCCGCGAGCTTCACCGACACGTCGTGGAACAAGCGGTGATGGTAGATCTCGACGATGTTGCCGCCCTTCTCGCCGATGATGCCGGCGATCTTCGCGAGGGCGCCGGGACTGTCGGTGATCTCGATCCGGAGCCGCACCAGCCGGCCGGCGCGCACCAGCCCGCGCTGCAGGATCGAGGCGAGCAGCCGCGCGTCGATGTTGCCGCCGGAGAGGACGAGGCCCACGCGCCGGCCGCGGAAGCGCTCGGCGTGGCGCAGCAGCGCGGCCAGCGGCGCGGCGCCGGCGCCCTCGACGACGATTTTCTCGATGTCGAGCAGTACGGCGACGGCGCGCTCGAGCGCAGGCTCGTCGGCCAGCAGGATGTCGTCGACCAGCGCGGCGATGATGGGTTGGGTGAGCCGGCCGGGCTCCTTGACGGCAATGCCCTCGGCGAGCGTCGGGCCGCCGATCGGCGCGGCGCCGCGGCCCAGCGCGTGCAGCATCGACGGATAGAGCGCGCATTGGACGCCGATGATCTCGATCGTCGGCTTGAGCGCCTTGGCCGCGGTCGCGATCCCCGCAATGAGGCCGCCGCCACCGATCGGCACGACGATGACGTCGAGCTCGGGACGGTCGGCCAGCAGCTCCAGCCCCGCCGTGCCCTGGCCGGCGATGACCAACGCATCGTCATAGGGATGGACTAGCGTCAACCGTTCCGCCGCGGCGATCTCGGCGGCGGCGTGGCGCGCCTCGGTGAGGCCGGCACCGCGCAGCACGACACGCGCGCCATAAGCCTCGGTGCGCTCGACCTTCGTGAAAGGCGTCGCCTCCGGCATGACGATGGTCGCGGGAATGCCGAGGCGGCGTGCGTGGTAAGCGAGGCTCTGCGCGTGATTGCCGGCGGACATGGCGATGACGCCCGCCTTGCACTCCGCCGCATCGAGGCCCAGCAGCTTGGCGAGCGCGCCGCGCTCCTTGAACGAGCCGGTCGGATGCAGCGTCTCGAGCTTGAGCACGATCTCGGCGCCGGCAAGCTCGGTCAGCGCCGGCGCCGCGACGGCGGGCGTGTGCAGCACGGCACCGGCAATGGCGGCGGCGGCGGCCCTGATATCGGCGAGCGAGAGGGGCAGGTTCGGCGCGGGCGTGGTCATGGCGGCGCCAGCACGAGCGTATGGGCGGGCGCGGCTGTGCCGAGCGTCAAATAGGTGACGTCGCGCCAGGACTGCATCAGGTCGCCGTAATGCGGGGAGAGCGGGTTGCCCGACTGTCCCGGCGTGATCATGAAGCGGCTGGCGGCGATGTCCGAGAGATCGACGATCATGCGCAAGGTCGAGCCGTGGATGTCGGCATAGGGATCATCGGGGCTGGCGACCGGCGTGGCGCCGCGATTGACGGTGTCGTAGCCGCCATCGGCGGGGATGCCGAGCGCGATCAGGCCGCCGATCAGCGGCACCTTGGCCCACAACTGGTTCACGAATTGCGCCTCATGCGCGCGGCCCCACTGCCAGCCGTTGAGGTCGTCGCCGTAGCGCTGGCGCAGCTCGGCGAGCGCCTGCTCGAGCGCCGATGACAGCTGCGGCGCGCAGCTCGCGACACCTTCCGCGGGCTCCTCGCACCATTCCGGATGCTCGGTCAGGATCAGGCGGACGAATTCGGGATGCATGCCCCAGTAATCGTCGAAGGCGCTGCCAAGCTTGTCCGCGAGCACGGCGCGATTGAACGCGCGCAGCCATGCCGCGAAGAGCAGCGGCGCGGTCTGGTCGCGATCCATGCGCCGGTCCCACGATTTGAGCCGCTCGAGCGCCTCTGCCGCCTGCTTCGATGCCGGCCGGACCTGCTGCAGCATCAACGGCAGCAGGTCCTTCGCCATCGGCGACAGCGTATCCGCCTGGATCGCGGCCGAGGTCTCCGGCGACTGCCTGGGCGCGGCGTCGAGCAGATCGTTGATGCGTTGCGCGCGGTTGGGCAGGTCCCAGCCGCGGCCGAGGAAATAGGGGTAGCTCTCCGGCACGATCTTGTTGTTGGCGCTGACGACGCGGCCGCCCGGCGGGTCGAGCGCCTGCGGCAGCTCATCGAACGGGATGAAGCCGGTCCATTCGTAGTCGCCGCTCCAACCCGGGGCTGGCATCCAACCGTCGCCCTGGGCGCGGATCGGCACGCGCGCCGGGGCGATGAAGCCGATATGGCCGTCGACATCGGCATAGACGATGTTCTGCTGCGGTGCCACGAAGTCCTTGAGCGCGTCGCGGAACTCCTGCCAGTCGTCGGCGCGGTTCATCGCCCAGAGCGCGTTGGGCGAACGGTCGTCGTCCATGAGCCACGTCGCCTGCAGCGCCAGCACGGTTCCCGCCGCAGCGGCCCCTACGTAGCCGCCGCCGAGATCGGAGATCACCGGGCCGTGGCGCGTCGCGCGCACGGTGATGGCGACGGGTTCCGCGTCGCGGACGCGGATCTCCTCCTGGCGCGTGGCGAAGGGCTGTGGTCCCTCGGGCGTGAGATAGCGTGTCGGGTCTGCGGGATCGACGCGCTCGACGAAGAGATCCTCGACGTCGCCGCCGGTGGTGGTGAAGCCCCAGGCGATCTTCGCGTTGTGGCCGATGATGATGAAGGGACCGCCCGGCGCGGTCACGCCGTCGAGTCGAGCGCCGGGCGTCTCGATCCGCGCCAAATACCAGACGCTCGGCGCGCTAAAGCCGAGATGCGGGTCGTTGGCCAACAGCGGCTTGCCGGAAACCGAATGCATGCCGTCGACCACCCAGTTGTTCGAGGCGAAGGTGGGGCCGACCAGCCCCGGCAGGCTGGCGTAAATGGCGTCGAGCGGCAGGCCCTCGAGCGACGCGGAGGCGCCGCCCAAGGCCACCGGGGCGTCATGCGGGTAGGGCGGATAGAGTATCGCCAGCTCCTCGGGCGAGAGATGCTGCGCGAGCCGCGCATGCAGCAGCTCGCTGCGGAAATTGCCGGCGAGCTGCAGATCCATGAGCTTGCCCCAGACCAGCGTGTCGGCCGGCCGCCACGGCTCGGGCGCCGCGCGCAGCAGCTGGTATTCGGGCGGCAGCGCACCTTGGCGGCGCGCCAGATAGGCGTTGACGCCGGCGGCGTAGGCGTCGAGCGCCGCGCGCAGTTCGGGCGTGAGCAACGCATATTGCTGCTCGGCGGCGCGATAGAGGCCGAGCGTGCGGGTGAAGCGGTCCGCGCGCAGCGTGGCGGCGCCGAACCATTCAGAGAGCCGCCCGGCGCCGTAGCGGCGCATCGTGTCCATCTGGAACAGGCGATCCTGGGCATGGACGAAGCCCAGCGCAAAGGCGGCGTCGCGATCGCTCGTCGCGGCGATGGTGGGAATGCCGTGCTCGTCGCGGGTGATGCGCGCCTCGGCGACAAGCCCGGGCAGGACGAGGCGGCCCTCCTCCTGGGGCAGCGACGAGCGCAGCCAGAGAAAACCGCCGAGCACGGCGACGACAGGCAGGAGCAGCAGGAGACGGAGCCCGAAGAATCGTCGCATCGCCCGCTATCCGCGCCCGGCTCAACCGAGATTGAGGATGATGGTCTTCTTCTGCGTGAAATGCTCCAGCATCGATTCGAGCGAGGCCTCCTTGCCGAGCCCGGACTGCTTGACGCCGCCATAGGACATGTTGGCCTGCACGACGAGGTTCTGGTTGACCTGGACGAGCCCGGCCTCGAGCCGCTGCGTGGCGTCGAGCGCGGTCTTCAAGTCGCGCGTCCAGATCGTCGCGGCGAGCCCGTAATCGCTGTCATTGGCCTGGCGGATCGCCTCCTCGTAATCCTTGAAGCGGATGACGCAGGTGACGGGGCCGAAGATCTCCTCGCGGCAGAGCTTGTTGTCGTTGGCGATGCCGGTAAAGATCACCGGCTGCACAAAATATCCCTGCGCCAGCTTCCGGTCGGCCGGCATGGAAGAGCAGCGCAGCGCCTTGGCGCCCGGCGTCTCCTCGCCGATCTTGATGTAGTTCTTCACCTTGTCGAATTGCTGCTTCGAGATGATCGCGCCGATATCGGTCGCCTCGTCCAAGGGGTCGCCCATCTTCATGGCGTCGACCTTGGCCTTGAGCTTCTGGATGAAAGCGTCGTGGAGCGCGTCCTGGACGAAGATGCGGCTCGCGGCGGTGCAGCTCTGGCCCTGGCGCGTGAAGCGCATGCCGATGACGGCGCCGTCCACCGCCTTGTCGATGTCGGCATCGCCCATGACGATCATCGGGCTCTTGCCGCCGAGCTCGAGCGTCACCGGGATGAGCTTGTCGGACGCCATCTTGTAGACGAGCTTGCCGGTCTCGACCGAGCCGGTGAAGGTGACCTTGCCGACGCCCTTATGCGCGACCAGTGGCGCGCCGCAGCCGGGGCCGTCGCCGGAGAGGATGTTGAGGATGCCCGGCGGCAGCACCTGGTTCATGATCTGGCACGCCCGCAGCACCGCCAGCGGCGCCTCCTCGGCCGATTTCACCACGACCGCGTTGCCGGCGACGAGCGCCGGGGCGATCTTGAGCGCCATCAGCAGCAGCGGCACGTTCCAGGGAATGATCGCGCCGACGACGCCGATCGCCTCGCGCTGGGTGATGGTGAGCATGCCCGGCTTGAACGGCACGCTCTCGCCCTTGATCTCGGAGCCGAGCCCGCCATAGAAGATCAACACGTCGGCGAAGACGCCGGCCTCGACGCGGCTCTCGGTGCGGATCGCCTTGCCGGTCTCGAGCGTGATCAGCCGCGCGATCTCCTCGACGTGGTCGTTGAGCAGCCGGCCGCAATCATAGACCAGGCGGCCGCGCTCGCGCGACGCCAGCTTCGCCCACGCCTTCTGCGCCTTGGCCGCGGCCTTGACGGCGATGTCGACATCGCCGGCGGCGCCCTCGGCGGCGTCAGCGACATGCTCCTGCGTCGCCGGGCTGATCACCGGGAAGGTGCGGCCGGTCGCCGCCGGCACCATGGCGCCGTCGATCAGCAGCTTGTTGGAGAGATCGCGCGCCAGCGCGCGTGGGTCGAGCACCGGCTGCAGGCGGTTTTGAAGCATCGCGGTCGTCCTTCCAAAGAACCCGGTGGGTGCGGAGCGCCTGCGCCCGGCAGGGCGAGCGGCTCTCGACGCAATGCCCGCAACTTTACACATCCCTCGTGCAGCCGCCACCCCCTCGGGGCCGGGCTTCAATCGGATGGCGATGCCACGGGCTGAGCGGCTGCCGCTGCCGTGGCCCGCCGCGGAAATGCTTGTTTCAGCGCGGCGACGATGATGAAGCTGATGATGACCAGCAGTGTCCAGGAGCTGATCTTGTTGGGGCCGACGATCGCCCATTGATGAAGCTGCTGCGGGTAGGACCAGGCACCAAAATAGGTGGCGATGTTCTCCGCCACCCAGATGAAAAAGCCGATGAGCGCGAAGGACAAGGCAAGCGGCATGCTGCGCTCGGCGCGGGTGACGGTGAAGTGGACGCGGGTGCGCCAGAACGATGCCAGGACGAGGGCGGCCAGCGGCCAGCGCAGATCGCGGATGTAATGGTTGGCGAAGAAATTGCCGTAAATTGCCGCGGCAAGGCCGCCAGCGATCCAGAAGGCGGGGAAGCGCGTCACCCGGACATCCAAGATGCGCCAGGCTTGCATGAGGTAGCTGGCGACGGCGGCATACATGAAGCCGCTATAGAGCGGCACCGTGCCGAGATGGAACAGCGATGGTTCCGGGTAGCTCCACGACCGAACGCCCGGCGCGGTCTTGAACAGCTCGAGGCCCATGCCGAGGGCGTGGAAGAGCGAGAGCACGGCCACCTCGCGCCATGTTTCGAGCCTGAGCGCGATGAGCACGAGCTGAATGGCGATGGCGCCGAGAAAAAGAACGTCGTAGCGCGCGACACCGGGGACCGCGATATGGTTCGAGAGCGCGAGCAGCAGCAGAAAGGAGCCGGCAAAGACGCAGGCGGCCACCTCCTTGAGACCGAACATGAGAAGCTCGCAGAGCAGCGCGGCGACGCCTCGCCCAAGCACGCGCGCCAGAGCCGCCTCGAGCGCGGATAGGAGCAGATCGACGGGCTCGGCCATGAGAAAAGTGCGATAGGTCCGGCGAGGTAGCGCGAACGGCAACGCGCCGTCACGGGCGGCAACGGTTTACCGCGGACAACCTCTTTACCGCATGGCGGCGCGCGCGACAATCCGCCCGGTGTCGGCGCCGCGGCAGACAGGGGCGAGGGGGTGACCGGCGGCGCCGGTTGACGGCGCGACAGCGGCCTTGCGTCAGTGTCGCTGCCGCAGCTCGATCTCGGCGAGGAATTGAGTGGCGACGTCCTTGTCGATCATCGCCGGCGTGCCGCAGAATTGGCAGGTGAAGAACGTGTTCTGCTGCACCCATTCCACGGTCTTCGTCATGGTCTTGCCGCAATGCGGGCAGGTGAGCGGTATCTCGCTGGTCATCGGGCGCCCCGGGTCCCTCTATTCGCCGCCGGCCCAGACGGGAAGATTGGGCGACGAACGGCAATCAGCGGCAAAGGTTCACGGCGCCGGCAAATCCATTTGGTAGGTGATCCACATCGTGCGCTTGGCCACGCGGTCGTAGACGCCGCGTCCGCGGTAATTGTTGTCGGCGGTGAGCCAGCGGATGAGCGTCCAGCCGCGCTCGCGCCCCTGCGCGGCGACCGCGGCGATGAGCTGGTCGGCGACGCGCCGCCCGCGCCAGCGCGGATCGACGAAGAGATCGTCGAGAAAACCCGCGGTGCTGCCCGTCAGCGGCCGCGGCATGGCGCGGAAATGCGCCAGGCCCACGACCTTTCCGCCATGGTCGCGGGCGAGCAGCGCGTCGAGCGCGTGCTGCGGATCGAGCAGCCATTGCCACACGCGGCCGGCGATCGCGTCATCCATCGGCATCTTGTAGAAGGCGGCGTAGCCGTCATAGAGGCGGCGCCAATCACCCGGCATGTCCATGATCGCCCGCGGCTTGCAATGCCTCGGACCGCACGGCTTTCATCGCCTCGCCTATTGGGAATGGCCGGGACCCAAGGGCGCGCGCACACTCCTCTGCGTCCACGGCCTGACCCGCAACGGCCGCGATTTCGATGCGCTTGCCGAGGCGCTGTCGGCAACGTGCCGCGTCGTCTGCCCCGATGTCGCCGGGCGCGGCAACAGCGAATGGCTGGGCGACCCCGCGGATTACGGCTATCCCGTCTACCTCGCCGACATGGCGGCGCTGATCGCCCGGCTCGATGTCGAGGAGGTCGATTGGGTCGGCACCTCGATGGGCGGGCTCGTCGGCATGTTGCTCGCGGCGCAGCCGGGGGCGCCGATCCGCCGCCTCGTCATCAACGACGTCGGCCCGCTCATCGCCAAGGAGGGCCTGGCGCGCATCGCCTCCTATGTCGGGCGCGACCCGAGCTTCCGCGACCTCGCCGAGATCGAGGCGACGCTGCGCGTGGTGGCGGCGCCGTTCGGCCCGTTGAGCGATGCGCAATGGCACCATCTGGCGACGCACAGCGCGCGCGCCAAGCCCGACGGCAGCCTCGGATTCGCGTACGACCCGCATATCGGCGACGCGTTCCGCGCCGCTGAGCCGGCCGATGTCGATCTGTGGGCCGCCTATGATGCGGTGCGCTGCCCGACCTTGGTGCTGCGCGGCGCGGACAGCGATCTGCTGCGGCGCGCGGATGCCGAGGCGATGACGCGGCGCGGGCCGCGCGCCCGGCTCGTCGAGTTCCCCGGGATCGGCCACGCGCCGGCGCTGATGGCGCAAGACCAGATCGCCGCCATCCGCGAATTCCTGCGTGCCTGACGCCGCCGGCGCCAGCACCGCTTACCTCGCGCCCGAGGGTTATGTCGACGAGCTGCGCGCGGAGCTGGGCGGAGCGGCGGCGGAGAGCTATGGCCGGCTCGTGCTCGCGCCCGGACCGCCCCGCGCCGTCGCCTGGGTCGCCAATGTCTGGCGTGATCCGCAGCGCTTGGCCATCGCCTCGATCGGCGACGCGGCGCGCCAGCTGCGCGGCATCCAGCGCAACTGGGCGCTCTATTCCCACGCCCACCACCGCCGCGCCGCGCTCATCGCCGAGCAACTCCCCAAGGTCTCCGCGAAGCCGCTGGTCTTCGGCACGCCCGCGCCATCGGCGCCGCTCGGCTCCTGGACGCTGCTCGATCCGGGCACGCTGCTGGCGGCGCCCCATTGCACGAGCCCGTTCCCGAACGGCGAGGTCACCTTCGTCGAGGACCACGAGGCGCCGCCGAGCCGCGCTTACCTGAAGCTCTGGGAGCTCTTTACCATCCTCGGCGAGCAGCCGCGCCCCGGTGAGCGCTGCCTCGATCTCGGCAGCAGCCCCGGCGGCTGGACCTGGGTTCTGCAGCGCCTGGGCGCACGTGTCCTCAGCGTCGACAAAGCACCGCTCGACCCGCGCATCGCCACGCTACCTTTGGTTGAGGTCCGGCGCGAAAGTGCCTTCGGCCTCGATCCAAAGGGTGTCGGCGGGATTGATTGGCTCTTCTCGGACGTTGTCTGTTACCCGGCGCGGCTGCTGGCTCTGGTGGAGCGGTGGCTGGCGGCGGGGACATGCCGACGCTTCGTGTGCACGTTGAAGTTCCAAGGGGCGACCGACGATGAGACAGCCCGACGTTTCGCCGCGATACCCGGATCGCGTCTCATGCGCCTCCACAACAACAAGCATGAGCTGACATGGATTCGCTAGGGCTCACCAGGCTGCCCGGGCCTGCTCTCGCGGATTTCCCGCCGTTCCTGGTGCGTGCCCCGTGGTGGGGCGGCGACTTGCAGACGCTGCGCAATTATCTCATGCGCTGGAGCGTCCCGCTCCTTTCCGCCGAGCGGATCTATCTGCCCATGCGCGACGGCAGCGGCGATCGGCTCGTCGGCTCGCTCCACCGGCCGCCGCCGGCATCGGGACCGGCGCCGGCGCGCCCGCTGGTGGTGTTGATCCATGGGCTGAGCGGCTGCGAGCAGAGCCATTACATGGTCAAGACGGCGGCCCATCTGCTGGCGCTGGGCTTCACCGTGCTGCGCCTCAATTTGCGCGGCGCCGGCGCGTCGCGGCCGCATTGCCGCTTCCAGTACTATGCCGGCCGCAGCGGGGATTTCGCCGACGTGCTGGCGGCCCTGCCCTTCGAGCTGATCAAGGGCGGCGTCGTCGCCATCGGCTATTCGCTCGGCGCCAACATGCTGCTCAAATACCTGGGCGAGTGGGGCAGCGACGCGCCGCTCAAGGGCGCCATCGCCGTCTCGGCGCCGCTCGATCTTGCCGGCACGGCGCGGCGGATGATGTGGCGGCGCAACAGCCTCTACCAACGCTATCTGCTGCGGCACATGCGCGCCGAAAGCCTCGGTCCCGGCGCCGAGGTGACGGCCGCCGAGCGCGCGGCCATCATCGGCGCGCGCAGCATCTGGGAATTCGACCACCGCTTCAGCGCGCCGCGCAACGGCTTCGCCGGCGCCGAGGATTATTACGAGCGCAACGCCGCCAGCCACTTTCTCGACGGCATCGCCGTCCCGACGCTGGTGATCCATCCCGAGCCTCATCCCGCTGCTGCCGCCGCAGGGCGGCCATGTCGGCTTCCAGGGCCGCGACCACCGCACCCCCTGGCACGATCTCTGCGCCACGCGCTTCCTCGCGGCGCTGTAGGCAAAGGCGAGCGAGGACAAAGCTATTTGCTTTTGCCCCTCAGGCGCGGCTGGCCGGCGCGTGTTTAGGTTCCTTCCGTCGCTTCGGACCACTCTGCTGCCCTATCGATTCGTTGCGGCCGGTACGCGTCTAGCAGACTTTATATCCTTTCCGCTTCGCCGGTTAGTAGTTGAAGCGCGCGTAATCACAGGCCTCGTTGGGCAATCGGCTCAGCATGGCGTTGTCCTCTATGCCAAAGGCCGAACCCCAGGCGTTGGCTTTGGCATAGAAGATCGGCTCGGCAAGGACCTCGTTCCCCTTCTCGTCGACGAACCTCACTTTGAGCAGACCCGCAGAGGAACCGGCCATGGGGCCGAAGAAGATGCGTTGCGCGACGTTCACCTTCTTCATGTCGACGATGCTCGGCTCGATGACCAGCACGGATTGCATGCCGGCGACCTCGGCCGCGTCAAACGGCTTGATATTATCGAAAACAGTCTTCATACACGTGAACAAGACCTGCTCGACGCGCCGAACGACCTT
>WNFN01247205.1_pt1 | contig 11706 bp, 15 predicted proteins | sample 5400161 | NCBI WGS metagenome assembly WNFN01 (sample SAMN13153353, study PRJNA577476) | soil metagenome | isolation source: 80 cm saprolite on Douglas fir-dominated hillslope | place: USA:California | collected 2013-09-17
TAACTGATCTAGGTTCGAGCGTACGGAAAAAGGATTTTACAAGAATGGAAACGTCTGTAGTGCAAACGGAATCTTTAGCCCAGATTGTCATCGTCTGAGGAGGTTTTGGAGATCTTAGCGCAGCTCTCGCCAATAGCCCAGCGACGAGAGCAAAAACCATCGTTCATACGCCATGACGTATTCACGATATCCACATGGCCAAAAGAATTTTCGAGACCCAATTTCCCGGAGCTTTCAAGAACGCGTTTTGTTGGATGTTGTTGCCGCTAGGCAGTTAGTAAGTGATGTTCGGCCAACAGGGGTCAGAGCTAATTGACGTGGTCAACGCGGCTATATTCTCTAAACACTGCTTCCTCAAAACTTAAGCCCGTTGATTTTGCAAAGTTTCTGAGCCGCTCGATCTGTCGATACCGTGCCGTCGCGCTTCAGATCGATTTCGAAGCTCAAATCCACTTAATAAAGAGTGTTCTTGCCTCATCGGCCCTGATCGGGGCAGCCATAAAAGCGTTACCGACCGGAACCACCATCGCACCCTCCCCATGATGCTCATGGCCCAGAACGATGATCGCATCCGCTCCGTATTGAGACGCACGATTAGCAGCGGCTGCAAGCGCGTCACGGAAACGACCTTGGGTTTCGGTGTCCATTTCCCCAATTACGCGGTACGGACGCGGGGGATAACCGTAGTAAGTCGGAACGGCATAGTTGGTGTCTATAAAGGACCCGGCTGCTGTTGGGTTTTTGCCTTGCGCTCCAGAGTAAGGATGGTAGTTCGCCTGAGTAAAGCAGCCGGAGAGAGTTGCCGTAAGGAGAGCAAGAGCTGTAATTCTCTTGGTTTGCATTGTCGTCCGCATCTATTTTTTGGTTGGTGTTTCGCTAAAAAAATATTTCCAGTGCAACCGGCGCATAGCCCTTGGAGTCGCCAGCGCCGATCTGTAGATACCGCCCAGAAAGCTTTGTCCGCTCCCAGAGTAACAGCTGTGCTGAGGAAGAGTCGCCAGCGCCGATCTGTAGCTGACTTGGCCGACCTGCCGGTTGGCGTATTGGGCCAGATTGGGCAGGTTGTAATTGGCGTGGAAGAAGCTATCGACCGCGCCGCCGGTCTGGGCATGGGAGGTGATCGCGCTGACTAGCAGCGCGCCAATAATGAGGTATCGTTTCATTTGTTTCGATCAAATAAGGGCGGCGCGTTTCGTAGTGATGTGCGAGCGCGCCGCCCAAAATAAGTATGCTTTTTAGTTGCGGGCTGAGCTGCTCAGCCAGATCTCACGAGCTGCGTTGGTCCCCCAGGAGATTCTACAGATTTACATAATGCCACACAATTAGCGTATATTGTATACGGCCTGGAAAGGCATGACTTTAGACAATTTTTTGGCCGTTTGGTTACGCTGTGGGAGGATGCGATCGTGTGGAGGAAATAAGTGTTGCGTCAAAGGCGAGAAGCAGCACTCACGGTTTTAAGTCCTCCCGTCGATATCCCAAATATGATCGGCGAGCAGCGGTGCAAAACATGGAGAGCGTCAAAACAGGAGAATGCTCGAGTTAGTTAGAAATCTCAAGGCCATGGGTATTCCCGATCCTGAAGACTTCAAAGCCGGCGATCCGAGCGCAGCAGGATTCCAACTTTCCGCCAAACAGCAGCATATAATGCGAGTTCTCGAGCGGATTGACCCTCGACTCCCTGAGATTTACCTCGGAGGTCTGGAAGCTTTTGACGCCAGTACATATCCAGAGCGCATCCCTCAGGCGGCGCACAGTTTCCGAGAAATCATGGAGAAGATCTTCTTCTGGCCTGATAACAGGCAAGGGCAAGGTATGAAGGAGGCGTTCAACAGCCGGTTGCTGACACGGTGGAATGGTCAGCTCCGAGACCTATTTCGGGAAGATCCAGGTCGCATCACTTTGAAGCCGAAACTGCTCCATCGGTTTTTTCAAGCATTCGATGAATTCGTTGATTGGGTTGATGCACAAGGTCCATCTCGAGCAGTTCAATCGCAGGAATCTCTGGAACGGCTCCAAAGGCGACGTCCAAGTCCCGAGGAGTTAGAAGCTGATGCTCAGGTATGGAAGAGGTTGCGAGACGATTTTACGAATATCTGTCACCGCAGGTTTGAAATTGATCCTAGTCGATTCGCAGAAAAAATCGTTATTCTTGAAAATCTGCTTTTGCGATATGGACGATCGATTGAGGCGGACAAGCATCGCGCGATAGCCCAGATTGTAGCAGAGGCTGGAGATTCCCCGACTCCGGCACATCTGCAAAGCATCAAGGCGTTGATTGACGGATGGGCGGATAAAAACAGCTTTCTTAGCCAAATTGAGCATCCTGCCTGGTTGGCACTGTTGCTTGAAGACGGCTGGTGCGATGGCTCCACGATACGATTTCTAGATGAACCAGCTCCTCACTACCCTGAGTCCTTTATCTTGGAGAAGTTTTCACAAATCTTGCCAATGGAGGTCGAAACAGCCTGCCACCAACTGGCCCGATCCGGCGACCCGCCCAAGCGAGCCAAAAGAACGGATTCCACGTTCGCCGCCGCGCATTATCTTGATCCTGCTTGTAGACGCCGATCGATTCGTCAACCGCGTCGGTTGTTCTGGCTTCGCTTACGCCCAATCGAATCACATCAAAGATTTGCTCCAGCACGTCGATCTCTATGGTTGGATCACGATCCTGATCGGTACAACTACAAACCCGACGTAGCTTGATTCCCGAAAGCTCGATCATTTGTCGCGCTCGCGGAATACGTTCGCTAACTGCCGACCGGCGCTGGAGTGGATTTATTGGCATGATCGCTAGTAACGGCGACTCTGGATAATTCGGTGGGTTAAACCGAAACGTTGTAAATGTGTCTAGCATAGCAGGATCACATGTCTATCCTGGCGGACAGAGCATTTACAGTGCCTCGAAGGCAGCGTTGAATCAGGTTACAAGGCACATGGCTGAAGAATTCAAGGCGTTTGGAGTACGGGCGAATTCTGTTGCACCAAACACCTTCCCAAAGATTGTACCGGTGCAAACCGTCGTCGATTCCATCGTTCGCTTCGATTCTGACATGATGACGGGACAGGTGTTGATAATAGATCGAGAAGGGGCCCGCTTGGGCTAGTGAAACGTGTGTTGCAAAAAAACTTTTTGCAGTGGCGGAGCAACGAAGTCGAGGGCCCCTTCAGAGGGAAGTGCACTGCGAGGTGGTTTGTCTGTGTGGAGAGAAAGCATCATTGCGAGGCGATATCCTGATGCTTTTGCTTGATGAAAGTGGTTAACAGAGAGTGCGCCCGCGTGCAAAGTACTGGGAAGGCAAGCTCCCAAGACGGAGAGGCTTTTCACGTTGAGGCTCATGAAATAATTGGGCCAATTCACTCTACTGCGAGCTGAGGAGATGTTCCGCATGTAGTCGGGGAAGTTCGTTAGCGCAGGCTACATACCAATACATACCAAATTTGTTCGCAATAGTGCGTGATTTTCCGCTTTTTTGCGCATAGTCTTGCCTTACCAGATTTCGGTAAGTAATCAGGTCTTTTCCTTTAATGGAGGGCTTAGTAAGCATTTAAGCGGTGTCCGAGATGGTGGTCGAATGAACCACTGAAAAGTTGGGACACTGCTCTGATTAACCGTCGCACGCGGCGACGAGCTGAGTATGAAATTACTGATTTTCTTATCACTATGCGTATGGATGCTGATGACGAATTCCGCATCAGCACGTATAGGCTGGACGCTGCAAGACTGTGAAGATCATTTCGGACCTCCGGTTAACACTGACTGGTCCGAAGGGCCTCGACGTGGATACACATTCAAGCATGGAGGTATGACGATTGAGGTGTACTTTGATAAAGCCGCCGGAAAGGTAAACGTCATTGAATATCGACTGCCGCGCCCGTTTTTCGTGGAGGAGATAATCGACCTGATGAAGAAGAACATTGAGGGAACAGACATGAAGTGGATTGAAACTCCGGATAAGTCTCCGATCACTGATGACAAAGTAAATCCAGTGGGATACGATCAGGTGTATACGACCACACAGGATCCGGAAGGATTCTTTATAGAATGCAGAGCGCCTTTTTATCCCAACCGGCCTCCGAGGTCGGTAATGTTCACCCTGATTAAAGGCAGCACGTCCGGACTTTAGAGAATATGCTGGCCGGTTTTGCTAGTCTCGCTAACAGCAAATACCGGCGAACAGTCTCTCGATTTATCCCAAGCTCCCATGCAATACGCCGACGGGACCAGCCTCGGTTGTCTAAACTGTAAATGGTCGCTTGCAAGCTCACTTTGAGGACGTTCGACATGCCCCTTCGGCCGCGCATCTACGAGGCTCACTAGGGCTGTTTTCTGTTCCAAAAAGTCGCTGGTTTTGGAATTAAATACAATTCGGGTACCGAGTCTCTCAATTAAGTACAACATACCAAGCCTGCCTTCCATAATCTCCCAATTTCGTGCGCCGTGACACTGGCGCTGGACTCCGATCCGCAGGCGGTTTAAAGCACCCGGCTTTTTATGCTCTCCTATTTGACCGCCGTCACAAACGTATCGTGTACCACTTCGACGGACTTAAATCCGGCACTCCGAAGCGCGGTAACAATAACCTGGATTTGCTCAGCTAGTTGTCCGGCGTAGGGTGAAATTGAGACGGTTCCTCCCGGCTTAAGCACGCTAAAACATCCACGCGCGGTAACTCCCCAATTCACTTGCCCGAGAACGACGTTGTTAGACACTATCTTGTCGACCGAAGACGCGGGAAAGACCTCGCCGATGCTTTCGGCTGTCGTTTTGACAAGATTTGGCACGCTAAGCACTTGTTGATCGATCAGCGGATTTACGTTTACCGCTCCAGAGACCTCGCCGGTCCCAGCAAGATTGAGGACGGCACGTCCCGCAGGCTGTTCTGACAACAGCCGCTGCGCCGTCGCGCGCAGTGCGGGGAGATCAGTTGCGGCGACGGCGCCGCCGCCGGAAGGATTGACGGTAGGCCCATAGCGCAATCCTCCGAGTGTAAAAAAAGCCTGCAGCAAAAGATTGGACGCGGCCTGCGCAAACCGCCGTTCCTCCTCCAGAACAAGCCGCAACGCACGCATAAGACGAGGCGCTGTGGTGCTTGATATGATTGTCGGGAAAATGAGGTTTTCCGGCCCGCGGTAGTGAGCGTAAACGACACTGTCTTTGCCCAACGCATCGAACTCGCGGACGGCCGCGATCGCGGCCGTCTCAGAATCGTATATCATGCCGGTCAGCGCAATTTCTGTTCTTCCCTTCAGCGGATCGAGAGCAATCGAGAACTTGCCACGATCCATAAAGAAAGATTTGACGGGTGCGGCAGTAGCGAAATCGAATACAAGGTCTAGACGGAAAGGGCCTCCGAGAACGGGGACCCCGACACCCTTAACGCGCTGTTCTACATAATCGGCGTCCTCACGGAGGGCCTTCACCGGGTCGGTCGAGGCTCCACCGCCGCCCGCGCGCAAGTTCTTCTGGGCTTTGAGAGCACCGGTGCCATACGAAGCCGAGTACCACCCTGATTGAGCAACGGGTCGAATAGGCCGATTCCAAGTTTCCTTCGTGCTTGAGCCAGTCCAAGAGAGGTTTACGATTTTTCCCATCAATGCCCAGCGCCCGGCGCCGTTCTCATTATTCAGCGGATCGCGCCACGTGACCCTGCCGTCTGCAGTAAAGGTGTACTCCCATATCTATTGCATGAACTTCACTGTCCATGTTCCAACAAGTTCCTGCGCATCGTCAGCCATCGGAGCTCCTTCGACCAGTCCGCTACGCCAATTAGGCTAAGCCATGTAGACGAGCTGGATTACGTTGGTGTTCTCGTGATCTTTTCGCCTGATAGCTTAGTCATAGCTTTGTCGATATGACCAGACCGACCCGTTATTTGTATGATAGGAAATCACTTTGGGCTCAAGTCTTAAGCCGAGAACGTGCCTTTCCATGGGTAGAGTTTGGTTTGTGCTGTGGGAAAGAAAGACTTTCATTCGGTGGCGCTCGATCTACTGGTCAAGCTGATCCAATGACATGCCCAACTCCGGATTTCTGTCTAGGTCTGCATCGCGCAGGAACGCCTCCGCGATACCCTGGTCTTCGTCGTGAAGAACCGGCGAAAGTAATCTTTAGCAGATGAGTCGCCAGGACGGCCCTCTGGCTCTCGGCTAAATCCAACGCGAGTTTCTCTACTTCAGTAATGGTGGCCATAGGCAAAAGTATATTGCGCTGCGGTTTCGGAGCAAGGCTCAAGTCGCCCAACGTGCCAAGTTGAGGGGCGCCGCGCTTTTTCGCGGCGTTTATCTCCAGCGCGGGGTTACGCAGAACTCTTGTTGATCGTGCTCAATTATTCACTCCGAGCCATTTAGTTTACCTGTTCCCGTGTCGCGCCTTACGCTTGCTAATCTGCTGTTAAATCTTAAGTCCACGTGCCCGTTAACAAAGGCGTAGAACTGGAGAGTTGGACCGGTTCGGAGTAGTGGTACTCGAGTATCGAAAAGCAGAGCTTGCCGTCTTCATTTTTTGTGAAACCCCATAGGGTCCCGTCCGCGGTGATGAGCCGATCTTTCCCGCTGCTCCGCATCACCTCTTCATCATCCTTGCCGAGTCGCTCGACCAATTCCCTTAAAAACCGGTTCATGAGATAAGCAGCAAGCTGCGCTTTGCCGGCCTTGGCCGCGGCGGTGTAAACGGAGATCCATTCGGTAGCGATGTTGATTGCCGCTGGAAGATTCCAAATGTTCTTGGCATTGACGACGCTTTCTTCCTTTTCGGCTTGAATGCGTTCGTAATCTTCTTTGCTGTAGGTATGCTTATCGCCGAGCTCGTCAATCCAAGTAGCGCGAGTATGATGACGATGTTCAGCATCGTTTTGGTGCAAAGAAAATCGTCAGCTTTCCCAGCCGCGAAGAAGAAAGACAAAAGTCACGTAGTGCGTCACGAGCAACATCGGCACCCACAAAGCCTGGATCCAATTGCACGGCTCTCATTTATCTGATAGGAGTCTTCGAGTTGCTTGCCGCAATCGCGATTTCTCATTCCATCCGCTGCGCGCGTCGTTGGTATCGTGCTGTGCTCTTTCTTGATCTTGATTCTTCCTTCCAACATCTGCGCGGCGTTTCGACGCATCGATTTAGGAGGGCACGCACCCTACAGGGGGTCCCGGTTCAATTTGTTTGGATTAAAATAGATACTCAGCGTACCTGATTTTTTATCGCCGGCTTGTGGCCCGCGCCAGGTGCCGCAGGATCTTCTGAAACGCTAGCAGCGCCTCAGAATGTTTGTCTGCCTGCCAGACAAGATTGTGCTGGAGCACCGCTTTCTGGGTGTTGAGCGGTCGGAAGACCACACCGCGATCAATCAAGCGCGCTATGGTTTCGGTGACCATTCCGATACCGTTTTCAGCAGCAACCATCGCCAGAACTGCCTGGGTCCGATCCGATTCCAAAACAACTCGTGGCCTGAACCCCGCCGCCGTACACAATTTGTCAATACGTTCTCGGAACGCCGGCGCGGTGGCTCGGGAGGTAAGCACCCATTTCTCGTTTCTTAGCTCTTGCAATGACAACACGGCCTTGACCGACGAGGGGTGCCTCTCCGGTAGAGCGACCAGCCACCGTTCCGTTTTCCAGACCAAGAACTTGAGATCGCTTGAATGCTTCGCTGGAACACCTCCGATTAAACCGCCATCGAGAGTTCCATTTTGAATCCGCGAGAATTGATCTGCTGCCGGTAGATCGAGTAACTCCAGCTGGCAGGTGGGTCGCTGGTCCCGAAACGAGCGTAAAACCTCCATGAGATCTGACCCGAGCAACGCGCTGATGAACCCCAAGCGCAGCCGCTCGGTTTCCCCTCCGCCACTTCGGTGCGCTGCGGAAGATGCTCGATCGAGGTGACGCAAGATTTCCCGAGCATCCTGCAGGAATACTTCTCCCGGCAGCGTCAATTCCACTGTTCGTGTTTTTCGTCGCAGAAGCTGGACACCTAACTTCTTCTCCAGCGCCTGAATTTGGCGGCTCAACGGGGGTTGAGAAATGTGCAAACGTTTTGCCGCGTTGGAAAAATGCAATTCCTCCGCGACAGCGACGAAACATTCGAGTTCCCAAAGCGATGGGCGATTCATGCAATAAAGGTATCAATCATTGTCGAAAATAGCAATTTCACAACAATATCAATGAAATAGAATACGGACCGACAAACCATCAGTCACCCTCTAAAGGAAAAAATTATATGGATCCCAATTACTACCTTATAGCCGCGTGGGTTAGCAGCCTCACGCATCCAGCCAAACAACCTGAGCTTCCGGAGGCGACGTTTAGGCCATTCGAGCTATCGAACCTCCAGTCTGCTTCCTAATAAAATCCTAACCAAAAGTATTCTTCTAGAAATATTTCTCCATGAAAAGAAACAGTCATCTTGACCCTGGTCTCTTGCGGCGCCGAGCACTCAGTTTTGTCTCGGCGTGCGTTCTGGCCTCTCCTGCCGCCTTGCTCGCCCAGCAGTATCAACAAACAAATCTCGTCTCGGATCTTGGAACTCTCGGCGCACAAACCGTCGATCCGAAGCTCAAAAATCCCTGGGGCATCGCAAGAGGCCCTAGTGGAAATCCTTGGTGGGTCTCCGACGAAAGGAGCGGAGTCGCGACCCTCTACAACGCGCATGGAACACCGGCTAACCCCTTGAATCCAGGGGCGAACGGATTGGTCGTCACGATCCCCCCATCGGTTCCACCCCCTGCGGTCGGTACCCCAACGGGTGTTGTTTTTAATGGAAGTGCTAACGACTTTCGCGTTGCACCACCGGGGGTAGCGCAGACCTTTTTCCTGTTTGTGTCCTTAGACGGTTCCATTTCTGGATGGGATCCGGCGGCCAATCCGACTACGGCCATCACGAAAGTCTCAACGAAATCCGTGTTTACAGGCGCGACAATTGCCCAGATCGGCAACGAACGATTTCTTTACGTTGCCGACCTGAAAGATGCGAAGATCAAAGTCTACGATTCCAACTTCAAGGAAGTTGAAATAGGTGAGCGCCGTTTCGACGGTGACATGGGATTGGTTGACGACAACGGATTCGGCCGCGAAAGAGATTTCGATCGCGAGAATGCGTTCGAAGATCATGAACTGCCTTCCGGGTTTGCTCCGTTTAACGTTCAGAACATCGGGAACAATCTCTACGTTGCTTACGCCAAACAGAATCAGGCAAGGACCTTTGTGACTTCCGGCACCGGACTCGGGTTTGTGGATGTTTTCTCCCCGCGAGGGCGTCTCCTAATGCGCTTGGAACATGGCAACTGGTTCAATGCCCCTTGGGGTCTTACCCTTGCTCCAAGCGATTTTGGAACATTCAGCCATCGAATTCTGGTTGGCCAATTTGGAAGCGGAGAGATCTTGGCCTTTGATGCGGTTACCGGCCGATTTGAGGGGAAATTGCGCGATCAGAACAACAAAAGCATCGCCCTCGAAGGTCTCTGGGGGCTCGCCTTTGGTGCTGGAGATCAAACCTCGGGACCCGCAAACACGCTCTTTTTTAACGAAGGGCTGAACGGGGTTAATGACGGCCTGTTCGGCACGTTAACTCCGATCGCATCCGATATCGACTCAGGCAACGGTCAGTAGCAAAGTTCTTGCGGCACAACAATATATGGGAGTCCCTGTTTCTCTCTCTCTCTTCAGCGGTAAGAGCGATCGAGGGACTCCCAAACCTGTTCGGTTCCCGACAAATCACCACATCATTTGCTCTCGCAGCGCCTGGCGATTGATTCCGTTCCGGTCACCAGCGATCAGCTCCAAATCGCAGCAGTTGCCGCCCACGGGCCCGAGCTCAGGGAAGTGAGGCGTCTGGGACGCTGCTGTCCTTCTGGCGCTGCGCGAGCCGCCGCTTGATTTCTTCGCTTAGTTGGGCTCCGCTCACGAAACGGAAAAAATCGTACGTTAAGACCTTGTCGTGGATGCCTTGAGCCAAAGCGACGTCGTAAAACTTCATTAGAGCGCCTTTTTGCCGGCAGCTGGTTAATCTGATACAGTTTTTTCTTCAGCCTCGTTTGCGGCGGATCCGCTCAATTCGTTGGAAATTGCTCCTCGGAATTTCGAGCTTGGCGTACGATTTTTTCCGTTTCGTGAGCGCATCCCCAGAACGTCCTTTTCAATATTGGCCGCGCTGTTTCTGGCTGGCGTGGCGCGCATTCAGACGGGCGCTGGCTAAGGGCCAGCTCGAAGACATTCTGGAGATGCCGTTGTCGCAAGAAGCATGAAGACAGATGCTCCGGCTACACGGAGGAGGCTAGCTGTAAGGAGATGAACACCTTGGCAGCCGGGTACCGGGCCGCATCAAAGAGTCTGCGGGCGGTCATTGGCAGCTTTCTGTATGACCTCGCTTTATTTCAGCTTTCAGTCCCGGTTGACCCGGCTGCGCAATACGGGCGAGCTTCTGCCTTGGGAGTACGGACGCGATATCGGCCCGGACGAATACCAACAAGTTTTGAGCGAACTCTTCAAGCAAACCAATGCCGGAGGCTTGCTTTCCAGTGCTTCTTCTATCGCTTCGGCGGCAACACTGATTACGCATCATGAAATGCGGCGACCGGCGTGAGCAAATCAAACGTCAGATATTTTTATCAAATGACTCCAAAAAGGAAGGGCCACCCTCGGCCCGTAAAGGGAACAGCCGATCAAAGGTTGCAGACCAGACCGGCTATTCGATAAAAACTCAACAAACTGGCTATAACGATGACGGCTTTACCTCACCCTCCAAAGGATAACAACACCAGCAAACGGTGGTATTGATTTAGCCCGATTGCCCGCATTTGTGAGGCGACGATTTTTTTAATTGCTGTGCGCCCGCACGAGGAATGTTGGCCGCAGGGTCAGCGAGGGGGAGATCAAAAGTCAAATCCAAGCGGCTCGAGCGACCACTTGGAAATCGCCGAACGGAAGGAGGGGCGATTAGTGAGCGACGATTGCAAATTAGTCAGTGGCACTCTGCATAAATCCAGACACAGCGCGGAACGCTCCCGAGCAGATAAGAACCAGCCAGAAGGTTCAGCAGGGCACGCCCATTGGCACGTTCGCCGGGCATCGGCTTGCGGGTGTGCGCGACAATGCACAGAGCCGGGGCTTGATCTCCGTAAGGAATCACGTGGTGGATGATGTCGAAGGTTTCGCGGTACTCTTTGGCACGTTCATCTCGAGCAATCGCGTTCCACGGGTCGAGAATGATTAGATCAGGACCAAACTCTTCGATTTGCCTTTTTAGCTGGTCGCGAAATTCATGACGCCAAAAGCAAAGCCCGTAAGGTGGTGGCGGACTAATGCGAAGGAAATCTTCCAACCTGGGATCATCGAGTTCGGCAAACTCAGCCTTGAGCCGGAACCGGCCATTTTCGCTCTGGACGATCAGAGTCCGAAAACGGAAATGACTCTTCAGGCCAAACCACTCGTAGCCTATCGCGCCAGCTTCAGCCAAGCACACCGTTGCACGACTCTTACCTACACCTGGCGGACCGCCGAGAACTGAGACATTGCCACGGACAATGTGATTATCGCCAATCAATACCATATTTGGCGGTGGCTGGTATGCCAGGATTTCGGAAGGTCTGAGAAACTCTATGAAAACCCGCTCCGGCTCAGGCTGTTGCCGGTCATCGGCCTCTTCTTCGCTTAGTCGGTGCGGTTCAATCACTTTTGCCTTGGGTGCAGTGGGGGGTTGCGCTGGAACTAGAT
>WNFN01198915.1_pt1 | contig 11704 bp, 16 predicted proteins | sample 5400161 | NCBI WGS metagenome assembly WNFN01 (sample SAMN13153353, study PRJNA577476) | soil metagenome | isolation source: 80 cm saprolite on Douglas fir-dominated hillslope | place: USA:California | collected 2013-09-17
TGGCGAAGATGAACTGCACCGCCTGGAGGCCCAGGACGCGATGGTAACGGCTCACATGGGCGGCGTCTTGCCGGAATGCGCCCAGGTCGGGCTGCTCCGGCAAGACGCCGCCCATGTGAGCCGTTACCATCGCGTCCTGGGCCTCCAGGCGGTGCAGTTCATCTTCGCCAGCGTCTGCCGCGAAATAGGCGCTCGTTACCTGGCGCATTGGTTCAGGTGACATTGGCATATTTGAAACGCTCCTCTAGCGTAAGCTCGTGGTGTCGAAGTGTGACATACCTTGTTCCTCTTCTAACCCCCAGTCGGGTACATTCATTTGTGCCTCGGCCTCCGCGTGCCTGCCCTGAGCAATAAGCTGTAAAAGCCGCGCTGCACCGCGCTCAGCCCGCGCCTCGATAAAATCATGCCGAGCAACAATGGCTGGGCCAACTAGGCCCAGGTGAGCCGCTACCTCCTCGGCAGCCTGGCGCTCTCGGAACTGCGCAATGTCGCTATGAGCCATAACCTGAGAGTCCTTTCGTGTGCTGTTATTTTTTGTGTTCTGGCCGATCACTGTGTATAGGTGATTAAGCAAAAATAATCAGTTTTTTGTACTTGAGTATCCATGCCTAATTTTCATTGCACAGTCTTTCTGCTAGGATCAATCAAAATGGGTAAGGGATTTGTCTGATGCTGCGCCTAAAAGTCAAAGAGCTTGCGGAGGAGCGCGGCTACAATATGTCGAGCCTCTCTCGCGCAACCGATGTGAGTTTCACTACCATCAAGCGCTACTTTAGAAAGCCGTATTCGTATGCGAACACCGACACGTTAGAAAAGATCGCACTGACGCTGGGTGTCGAAGTCGGCGATCTCATTGAGCGCGTTCCCGATACCAAAAAGCCATAACCGTCAGTAGCATAGCCGTCCATGTCAGTTCGTCTGGCTGCCAGCGATGGTGTCCAACAGGGAGTGTACCATACGCCGAGCACCACCTGGGTGGCCTATTTCAGTACCATGCACTTGTATACTCGGTTTTTGCCATCTTCTCCATAGACAAATAACCATAACTTTTCTATACTAAAGCCAAATCCGGGTAGAAGAGTTCCTTGTTCATGGAGGATATGCGTATGACCACCGTTGCCACTCGTCTTAGTGCGTCACCACACCCCCGTTACTACTGGGGTGAACATGGGCAGTATGGCCCTTTTGATATTCAGCAAACTGGTGAATGGGCCGGTTGGCCCGATTTCGGACAAGTCATGCGCTACTTCCGCAAGCGGGTCAGGCCAAAGCTCAGTGCGAAAGCCTTCGGCGTCCTGTACGGAGCGGAGATCAACGCCGATGGCAGTGCCATTGGCGAACGATGGGTACTCGACATGGAACTCGACAACAAAGTGCCGGTGGACATCAACAAGCGGAAGACTATTGCACGACTGCTCGGCATTCCGCCAATGCTCTTCGGCCTGGCGGCCTTAGAGGATATAACCCTGGAGCCACACTCCCCGGTGCCAGCAGCTGTGGGGCATACGAAACTGGCGCGGGTCGCGGCAGACACCACGCGCTACCAAAGCAATGTCCGCGTCATCTGGCAGCTGCACGATACCGGCAATGCCCAAGGCGCACTGAGCCAGCTGGAGGCTGACATCCGAGATTTAGCGGGCTTTGAGCAACAGACCGAAGGCGACCTCCGTTACCATATCCAAGAAATGCTAGTGGGCTATTATCTCCTGGCAACACATATCGTCCGCGACCAGCGGCAGTTTGGCCGGTCGTACTTCTACTCCAACGAAGCGGTGCGGGTGGCTAAGAGCATGAACGATAGCGACCTCATCGCCACGACACTGTTTACTCGCGGCTGGACACGCCTGGAGTGGGGGCTGTACGGCACCATAGAGCAAAGCGTCTTCCAGGTGCAACAGGACAAACTGCAAGCCGCCATCCGTGACTTTGCAGCCGCCAGGCAGGTCTTCCCCACGCTGGACGGCAAAGACGCCATGCACCCGCAGCTGCTCGGACGGCTGATCACCTACAAAACCCGCGCCCAAGCCGCGCTCACCACCAGCAGGGGAGAAGCGGTGCCCGCATCGGTGCTGTTGGCAGCTGATGATGTCGCCGATCTGGTCGGACGCCAGGGCATCGACGACCTGTATACCCGCACCTTAGTCACCGGCACGCGCTCCGGTCTGCATGACCAGGCGTACTTGTCGAACCGGGCATCCATCTTTACCGCAGCCAAAGTGCCTGGCCAGGCACTCAAGGAACTCAACGCTTCTGAGCGGCTGACTGAGAAGACCTACCGGCGCGATGAAACCCGTCAGTTTACGTGGCTGGACATCTTGAAGGCGAACATTTACCTGGAACTAGAGGAGTTTAGCGCCGCTACTGACTACGCGAAGCGGGCGCTCGCAGCCTGCCAGGATATTAGCTCAGTGACGAACACGGCCATCATCACTGATTTATATGGCCGCTTACACCAAAGCCCGCACAAAGCATCGAAGCAGGTGCAGGAGTTGGGGGAGATGCTGAGAAAATCGCCAGCTATGGTAGCAGCCTCAAAGGGAAAACCCTGAGAACTAGAGCTGGGCACCCTCGATTGACTGGCTTGCGATAAGGTTCTATTATCGGAGCAACAATGTCACCCTGGAGTATACCCTAACCTGACGTCAGGCAGATAGTCTGGTCCTGCGTCAGCATAGGGTAGTTTTTTGGCTTTCTTGACAACCCTGCCAGCGGGTAATAGACTCTAAGCTAACACATAACGAGGAGGAGTGGCTATGTTGGGACAACGCATCGGGTATATACGGGTCAGTACCGTCGATCAAAACACGGAGCGGCAACTGTAAGGGGTCGAAGTAGCAAAAACATTTATAGACAAAGCATCAGGCAAAGACACCAAACGCGATCAGCTGGAGGCCATGATGGGTTTCGTCCGGGCTGGCGATACCGTTGTCGTGCATAGCATGGATCGCCTGGCGCGTAACCTCGATGATCTGCGACGAATTGTCCAGACCCTCACTGGTAAAGGGGTTTGTGTTGAGTTTGTGAAAGAGCATCTGTCCTTCACTGGCGAAGACTCACCCATCGCTAGTCTCATGCTTTCGGTCATGGGTGCCTTTGCCGAGTTCGAGCGAGCCTTGATCCGTGAGCGGCAGATGGAGGGGATCGCCCTGGCCAAACAGAAGGGCGTGTACAAAGGCCGGAAGAAGACTTTATCTGAGACAGCAGTCGCTGAGCTACACCAACGGCTCGCTACTGGTGTCAGCAAGGCGCAGGTGGCGCGAGAGTTAGGGGTTAGCCGGGAGACAGTGTACCAGTACTTAAGGACGACAGCATAATGCATATCGCGCTGTGTAAAGGCATCACTCCAGCAATTATCCCCTCAAGACAAGATGTAACCTAATGCGCTCATACATACTAACAGGGTTGGGCATTTTCACCACCTCTGTTAAAAAGTGAGCTCATTGGTTGTACTTGCTCTGTCGGTATAATGGCCATCACTCCGCTTCGTGCGACAAGTACCGATAAACCAACTGCTCAGATAGACTCGTAATCACGCTCAGAACGTTCACAGGAGATATCGAGCGGTTTTCTTGGGATCAAAACTCAAGCCAATGATCGATGACGATGAACAGCTTGTTATGGAGCAGTTATTTGCTAGCTATCCATTGAACGAGGATATATGCAACAAAATCTCTTGCCTCTCTCAAAGACATAGGAAGAATATGCTCTTTCCTTCCATTGTTTCTAGTGACTTCAACATATGCAGACCCCTCGACTTTTTCTGCTCTATCAGACGTTGCTAGAGAATGCCGAGCAGAGGTAATACCACTGATATAAGCATTGTTGGCTGACTCCGTAAAATCTTTTTCTCTATTCTTTTCATTGATTATTGTCCACTGCTCAGGAAGCAGTACATAATTTCTGCTGTTAGTTATACCTTGGGAGAGGTTATAATCTTGTTTTATAATTTCGTACAGATTATATAAACTGTTCCAGGTTATTTCTTCACCAAAGTGTGTAAGCGCATTATTGAGAGCATCTGATGTGCCTACTGTTTGTTTTGTCCACACTTCAACGAGAGAAACCCATTTTTGTTGCCTCTGCTTAAGCTCCTCTTCGCTTATGCTAATGTTATAGCTAATCGGAAGCCTAGCAGAGCCTTCCAAATATGCGCCCGTTCCCCCTGCTTCATTAGTAAAGAATATCTTAGTACCTCTTACGATTTTAGGAGCATATGCAATATGCAACTCCACAAGTCCGTTAAGTGCAGGAAGGTATTGGTTAGCTTTGTTTGCAACCTCAAGTCCGTTCGGCAAAGTTTCAAAAAAAGAAGAAGACCAGTAATATTCTCCGTTTTCCTCTGTTACTTTGCACCAGTCTTCTAAAAGAAGACTGGCTAATATTTGCAGTATCATAGGATTGGCACATGTAATGCCTACTCGGTAGTTAAACAACGAAATTTCCTCCAATCAGATTCTTCATCGCCATATAAGTTGCTCCTTAGCTATATGGCTCAGGCTTTTTAGCTGATAGCAACTTCAGCAGCTCAGAACCAAGTGAAATCAGAGATAATATTGTAGCGTTATCGACCTGGAAAGAGTAATCATGTGCTATTCTATTTCTGATACCTCGAAAGTCTTTATAAGCAGATAAAGTTGTGGGAGGAAAAAGCCCTTGATCTACTCCGATTCTTATAAGATTTTGGTCAGTCCTAGCTAAACCGATTGTCCCGCTATATTTACTCATTATTTCCGTTGCTCTTCCTTGTAATGTTGTCTCAATTTTTGAAGAAAGGAGCAGCAACGCAGCACGAGGATCTTTACTTGCTTCCTTGAGAACCTCCTCTACTTCAGGAGTAACACTCTTAGCTATTTCTGCCTCAATACTTTCTGCTTCGGAACGTTCTATTTTTTCTTGGAGGTCGTTTAACTCGAATTCAAGTTGCCAGGCTTTAAATCGTTTAACCCTCCGCAGATATGGCAGTACCGGGTTGACATCTGGCAGGAGGAGTATCACAACAGCGAGTACACCGAGCCAAATATTAACGCTGTCAAATTTAAGCTGCGACCAGATTGAATGAGCCGCTATTAGTGCAAGGCATGCAACAATAACCAGAGATTTTTTCCAGTTGCGTTGCATCCACCTTTTAACCATATTTTCCTCCAGATCTTGGCAATACCCTTTTACTTCAACTTCCGCCCGATGTAATCCAGCACCAGCGTCATTGATCCGATCACGTAGCTGACCACGTCGCGGTCAATTTCTACCTGTGGCACAGAAGATGGGGTGCCGTGCGAAGCTGCGTGCTCCAAATTGTTTAGAGCACGCAGGCTCTCATCTATCATGGTGGCCTTTTCTGTGCCGATGATCGGAGCCAGGAAACGAGCGGCCCAGGTTGGTTTCGGATCTGTGACCAGGGAGTCCCTGGCCTGACGGATGCGTTGTACCGCTTCTCGGTAACGCTCCTGAGCGAACAGGGCCCTGTGCCTCATTGACATGTCGTATGGCCGCTTCGAGCGGCTCCAGACCCTCTTGTGGGGTGAGGGCTGGAAGTTCTATGGTGCGCCGCTGCGGGTAGCCGATACCTGAGAGCATATCGGCCCAATGAGAGTGCGAGATAGTGATGTCGCTTCCCTGGCGGCTCTGGAGATGCATCATTCGCCCCTGGTTCTGAGCAGCTCCTTGGCTGGCTGCGGTCACAGGAACCAGGCTCATGACTGTCCAGAAAGCAGCACCGAGTTGTAGTGACGAGCGTGGCGTAGTAGCCCGCTGCTCCTCAACGCATTCCAGGTAAGCTCGCGTGCAGTGGAATGATACATTCAGCAATGCGCTGTTATCGTCGGAAATGGCGAGCGGAAAATCAGGCAAAGGAGCGAGCGAAGCTCCCAGGCCCTGGTTCCCTTGAAAGAGGGATTTACCATACATCACGCCGTGAAACTCGAACAGCACCGGGGAAAAGCCGGAGAATTCCCGGTTCCAGAAACTCGGATGCCGCCTCATGTTGGCTTGTACTGAGAGGGAGACCATGTCGCCGATACATTGCAGAGACATGCCCTCTGGATCGAGGGTGAGAACAAAAGCAGGAGCCATTGAAGAGCCGCCCTGCACGTCGAAAAAGATGTCCATGTCTTTCTAAATTCCTTTACCCTAAGAGCCACCACCTGGCGTCTGCTGCTCCGCAGAACGCCCATAGTATAAGGGAAGGAGGCGCTGTTGTCTAGATTTAGGGCAGTTTCCATCTCGGCCTGCTGGCAAAAGGCGCGTCATACCGCCTCTTGCCTTCCCTTCTCTGATAAGGCTATAATCTTGTAAACCTCGAAGATACTCTGTTGATAGAATCTCTCTAAGGAGAGGAGAACAGCGTGGAAGATCTCCATTTTTCAGTTGAAGAAGCGACGAACTACCGCCTGCTCACCGTAGAGCAGCTGGAGGCTGCCTTGCGCGGTGATATTCAGATTTTCTTTGGCGGTAAGGCGAGGTCGTATAAGCTCAGTTCCCAGGCACTGGCGATCTATAACCGGGCCAAAGAGCGTCAGTTTCTGGCATTAGAGGTGGGGCAGCAAAAGCAAGAACAGCCGAACCTTGAAAATTGTTTTTACGAATATTGCTCTATTACCCGGACATGCTTTCTTGTCGTGACCTATTATCCCTATCCACGTCGAAACTTGGAGCACTCCTTCTGGCCGGAAGATCCTCGTATTAATGAAGACTATACCATTGTGATGTATGACCTCTTTCCTATACGCCAAGCGCTTACACCTCAAGCGGTGCAGCAAGTACAGGCATGCTTTAACCGCTTCCGTCCGGGCCTTTACCAAGAGACGTTGCTTGAGGTATCTAGCTTGAGCGGCAGAGGGTTGGTGCCAGAGTATCTGGCGGAGAAAGTGGCAACAGCGTTACATGAGATCATCAGTCGTCCACACGCTCATTCAGCAGAATTGTTTATCAAAATAAACGGTAAGGAGTAGGGAAAGAGCATCAATCAAACGGCAGGTAGCTGTTCACAAAGGCTTGCAAGGCTGGTTGATTAACGCAATTTGTGCTCAATGCGTCAGGCCATCGCAATCGCTGTAAGCGGCTTTAGGGAACGAGCAGTCAAAGATTAGTGGCTAATGTCGCATTATTATGTGGAAGGCGACACCAGCTCTAGGTCGTAGTTAAACTCAGTGTAGCCCTGGCACTACTCGGCACAGTCGGCGGGCTAGGCGCGAATCTTGCAGCAGTTCGTTGTCTTGAGGGACTCGGCCCAGGGCTTTGTAGAGAGCGAGAGCTACTGCTGCCTCCAATAGTTTTTGCTTCTGCTCCACTGTTTCCATAACAATCTGATTGTTTCAAAAACTCACCAGGAAGTCAAAACTTGAGATTATGTTTGTAGCACCTTTTTCGGTACGTAGACCTATCTGGTGAAATCGCTTTATTGGTGGTGTTTAGTTTAGTGCCATCAAACGGTCGTTTTGTGGGATATGGACATATGCATTAAAACTGCTGGGTTTCGATTTGTTTGCTTGGAGTATAGGAGTCGGGGAATGGTTTTAGATAATTGTTTGGGATTGCTAACTCCCTCAAGTTAGCAATCCTGAGTTATTGTGATTGTAGTAACTCGGCAAGTTTGCGCCATTCGTAGTTAACATAAACCTTAGCAAACGCTTCAAACGCCTAGTGCTCTTCTTCATGGAAATCTGTTGTATCCAAAGGAACACTATGACGCCATCTGGAACTTCGAGATCCGCCAGCGTGTCCATGACTGCCTGCACTTCTGGCTCATGCCAATACTGGTTACCAAGCAACACGAGTTTGTAAGCGATCTTGGTGCATTGCGGCGTGCGAGCAAATTCAATCCCTGTTCCCATATACTTTCAAATCAAAATCTAGAATGGCGTCTACTAGGGCATATGAATATGAATCTATGTCTACATCAGGCTCATAGAGCAGCTCATTTAAGCTATGAGCAGCCTTGACGTTATTGAGCACGTCTTTGCCAGTAATGCTTTTGGCAGAATTTAGCACATGCCAGCCTGTTACCGTAACACCGGCATTTTCTTTTAATAGCTCAACGCTTTTTACTACAAAGTCAGGATATTCGTAACCATTCTTGAGGATAACCAAATATTTACTGCTGTTCGCAGGCATGCACCTCAGCAAGTAGTAGTGCAACTCGTATTCATCAATATTGTAGTCCTCGATAAGATGGATCGCTGGTGGCTTATTGTAGTAGTGGGATAATAGCTCATTAAACATAATTTCTATAACTTACTGCATTTAGCAGTTGTAGGAACCAACCATCGACAATAATGGCCGATGGTTGGTTCCTAAACAAATGGGGTTGGGCTACTGCTTGCCCTGGCGGTCGTTGATGATGGGTTCGTTGCGTGAACCATCAGTACTCGGCTCGCGCACATAGGTAGTCTCACCAGAAGTATTGGTCACAATGTGACCGTGTCCAGCTCCCAGGGGATCACCATATAGGAATTATCAGGTTTTCCAGAGTCATTTTTCGCAGTCGCTACTCTGTAAAACTCACTTATTTTCGGGGTGTAAACATTTCCATCACGGGACAAAGAAAATCCCTCCGGAAATAAAAGTTGTTTACACCACCCCAAGTGCTTCTGGTCGAGTTCCCACCAACTGCGCTGCATCTCGTCTATAAAGTTCATGGTGAATGCAGTGAACTCGACGAAGTCCTGCTCGAAGTCCTGCGTGTCGGCGATCTCCTCGTCTATTTGCTCGATGTCGCTTTTTATGCCTGCAAGGGCGCTGTTGCCGTCGGCTTCGGTTACTTTGCCGGTGGCTATGGCCATGACGAGGCTGTTCTTGCTGGCCGTGAGTTCGTCTTTGCGTTGCTGCAAGGTTTGTATAAAGCGGGCGTTGTCCTGGTGCTCCTGCTCCCATACGGTGCGTAAGGCTGCTAGGAACTCCGCACGCTTTTCGGGTGTGAGCATCAGCGGCTCCAGTACTTTGTCAATCTCGCTGTGGACGTGTTGGCGCTTATGCTCCTTGTTGCACGAGCGGCATCGGTATTTCTCATACGTTTTCCGCTTGTCGCCTTGCTTGCCGTTGTGGTGGTCATAGCCCACGAGGCGGGGATAGCGGGCGCTCTCATCTTCCAGGCATTCCGTGCAACCGAGCAGGTTGGCTAGGCGGTATTTGGGGTTGAAGCGTTTATGAGGGATCTTCTTTTTGCCGGAGACAATCTCTTTCAATTGCTCATGCTGCTGCATTGTTATCATGGGAACGTGAAGGCCGCGAGGGTTAATAGGCCAGTCGGACATCTGGCAGACTCCGGCGTAGTAGGGATCGAGGAGGATGGTCTTGAAGCGTTCCATATCGAGGGTGCTATTTCTGGTGGTTTTGTAGCCCTGGGCTTGCAACCGTTTGAGTGCTTCGTGCAGGGTGTATTCCTGCGAGGCTACTTCAGTGAGGGCTGCTCTCAGCAGGCTCCACTGGGGTTGGCGGGGTTCATGCAGGCCAGGGGTGGTGGTGCGCTGGTAGCCCTGCTTTGGTGTGCCTGGGTAGTAACCAGCTATGATCCTGGCTTTCATTTTCTCGGTCGTCTTGGTGATGCGTTCGACGTTGCTGGATTCTGCTTTGAAGACGTCTATCATCTCTTCAAAGAGGGCATAGATGTCATCTTTGAAGGTGAGACTTGGTTTGGCGGCGTAGACTAGGCGAGCACCGGCTTCTTCGCGGAAGCGGACTTTCCAGTAATAGAACTCGTCGACGCTGCGCATGAAGCGGTCTACTTCATCGACAATGATGTACTGCACCCGTTTATGCTGCCTGGCATACGCCAGCATTTCATGCAGGTCTTTGCGTTTGAAGTTCTTTCCTTTACGGCTGGAGATGTTCAAGCTCCAGAACTTCTCAATAGCCGCGCCGACGTAAGCGGCGGCATCATACACCCGCTGCTCTTAGCCGTCGATACTCGACAGAGAGCAATTGCGCTGTCCTTCATATACTCCTTTCCAACATAAACGGCAGCCCCTGGGCTTCACCGTGTGACACGGTACAGAGACTGCCATTTATATACCCGAATTGTTTGTCACAATGTGAAGCCGTTGTTATTATTGCATGCTATTTTTTATCTTTCAACTTTTTCTGCTGATACAATAATAAGATTGCCACTTGACCTTTGGCTTAACCCTCCCTAAAGCGCGTTCCAGTAGTTTTTCTTGCCATGTTTGGTGGGAGCCGCCAATGCCCGTTACAATGCCAGCATCGCTGATGCCGATATAAATTTTGCCGCCAATGGAAGCAAGGGCAGCCAGTTCATCGGCAAGATCATCTTTCCATGCAGTCGCTTTGGCTTCTAATTGCGCATGATCATACTCTTTAAACTCTGTGTGCCAAGACTCGCCCTCAGCCAAATCCAGCTGGAGTTGGGCAGCCAGCTCCTCGGCGCTGTAACTGTTACTCATGACATATCCTTATTTATCCGTAGAGTTGTCTTTAATCGTATCATCGTCGCTTCTGCGAATGACGAGGTAGGCAACTGGCCAGGGAGATGATCCACCCACGCCACCCTCAAGCACATGGTTTCTCGCCGCAGCATAGACGGCCAGACCAGCATCGCGCAGATGAGCGATGTCGTTGGTTATGGAGAACTCTGCTTGCATCTGTCCGTTTGGGCCGATGTCATCCCAGATATCGTTGTAGTCCGTTATGCTCTGCACGAACGCTCCCATAAGCTCAGCTTCCTCTTCGGATCGCGGATCTGGACTGTCGTGGTGGATGGCGTGCTTATGAGACGCGATCCTCATCAATTCCTTGCCAGTGTCGATATGCCGGAATGCTATAGGTTTGGCTGCGTTCGGGTCACGAACGCTTATCGGCGGTGGCGTTGGAGAAAATCGGTACTCTACCCATTGTTCGTGTTCGCGCTTCAAGGCGTGCAGGCGCTCCTCGGTATAATATAAAACCTGCTCATCGACTATCTTATGGTCTGACGGGCATAAAAGCATGAGGTTGGCATAGGCATCAACCTCTTCTTTGGGCATCGGACGGTAGCGCGGCCCTTTTTCTGGTTTCTCACTCACAATGTGAGCTTCTTCGCCGAGCACCACGTCCCGGTCGCCACCTTTGGCATCTTCTGTCAAACGGCATTTGCAGAGCATGCATATACCGCCTGCGCGTGCCCAGAGCAACTTACGGTCATGGGTGGTTATTGACATAGCTTATTATATCATTATCCACCTCTGTTGAGATGCAGTTCCCAGGTAAGCTTCGGCGAGAAACGGAAGTACAACTGCTTCTTTATGTTTTGTTCGCCGCTTGCAAGTCGTGCCCAGGAGTGTTATTCTTGCATCTACTAAAGTGTCTAAGAGCAGACTGGAAGGAATATACAGTCACAATGACGGCAATAGCAACAGCGCCGTCGGGGAACGTCCATAAGCCATTCTTGAACCAGGGTGGCCCGTTTTTTATCAATGGATCTAATCGTATGAGCATAACGGAGTCTTTGTTAAGAGCGTACATCGATGCTCGTTGTCCCGCGTGCAATTATATGCTGGAAGTCCAGCTGGTCGATGCGCGCGCACAAGTCTATAGGCGGTGTCCCTGCTGTCGAAACTTAGTTCATTTGATTGATTATGATGGATCGGTGTACGGTGCCACGGGAGCGGTGGAGAAGGCCGTGGAGGAAATTGAAAAAGAGTGGAGGAAACTGTTTAGGTGAGGTACGAGCAGAACCTATAGGCCCAGCTACGGGAGCGCTATCGCCAGTTGTTCA
>WNFN01077584.1_pt1 | contig 11694 bp, 10 predicted proteins | sample 5400161 | NCBI WGS metagenome assembly WNFN01 (sample SAMN13153353, study PRJNA577476) | soil metagenome | isolation source: 80 cm saprolite on Douglas fir-dominated hillslope | place: USA:California | collected 2013-09-17
TTGAGCGGGATCGCGACACGCACCGGCAACTCGGCTTGTAGATGCAAGCGATCGTAGCTGATACAACTCCCCTGAACTACCTCGTGCTCATTCAAGCAGCCGATATTCTTCCAAAGCTATATCGAACGGTTTTGATCCCTCCCGCTGTGAAGGCCGAGCTGGCTCATGCAAACACTCCAGCTATCGTGCGCGCGTGGATTTCGCAGCCTCCCCCATGGTTGGAAGTAGTGAGCCTGAAGCTGCCCGTCGATTCTGCATTGGCACATCTCGACGCAGACGAGCGGGAAGCGATATCCCTTGCGTCCGAACTCCAAGCCACGCTTCTGTTGATGGACCAACGAGACGGTGTGACTATAGCTCGGCATCGTGGATTGAAGGTGGTCGGCACGCTCGCAGCGTTGGACCTTGCTGCAGCCCATGGACTCGTTGATTTGCAAACCATGTTCGACCGGCTGCGCGCGACCACGTTCCGGTCACCGGTTCGCCTCATGGTGAGCATGCTAGAGCAGGATGCCGAGCGTAAGAAACGTCAAGGAGGCCGACAATAGCCGGGCGAGTGGACAAAGCACGATCCGGGTACAATAAGGGGACGATAAGAGATGACCTACGGTACCTTGTGGTATCAAAAGATGTCCGCCGACACCGTTTGATATCAATCGATTACATTACAGCGCTGCCCTGTCACGGCAGAGGTCGCGGGTTCGAGTCCCGTCGTCCCCGCCATTCTTTTCAATATTTACAAGAAATCGGCAAAAACTGTCATGGTCCATTATGGTCCAATACTTCAGCCACGCCTCGACGTCCACCGACTTTACATCCAAGAGTCGACAGGAACGCCAGCGTGGAAGAATTCAAGACTTGAGATGGCTCATTCCTTCGGGTGCTTCCTCAAACACGAGGTGTGCGGCGGGAGCCCTATATTTTCAAGGGGCAATTCTGCCCTTATACAGAGAGTGCCGGAAGGCGCGAGCCGACAGGCAAACTGGCGTGTGATCGACTGGATGTGCCGACGGAGAGGCGATGAGAAAAACAATATCCGCGGCGGTTCTGCTACTTGCTCCCTTGTCCTTGCAAGCAAAGGACAAGCCAGCCTACGAGAAGGGCGAACTGGTGCAGATGGATTCCGCTTCCTGTGGCTACGCAGAGAAGGACGGCAAGACGCTGGCTGGGGAGATTTTTGGCACCGACGGCCAGCACAAGAAGACTCAGGAGACGCTCTGCCAGGAATATGTGCTGCGGTCGCAGCGAATTACGTACCGGATCCGGCCGAAAGATGATAAGCACCCGAGCCTTCTTCCGATCGGCGAAACCGCCGAATTTCGGATTCACAAGGACAAGCTGCTGCTGCGCGTTCCGGAGGCAGATGGCAAGGAAAGAGAGTACATCGTGCTCTCGATGACGCCGCGAACGGACATCGCCGAAGACCGAAGAGGTACAACCCGCGTCAACCGCTAAGTTGTATTCGCGCGGCGATGCTCCCGGGATTTACCTTACCCTGGTCCACGAATACGGAAGACTTGCGCCGCGGGTCCGGCCAAATACTTAGGCAACTGAGCGGATTTCCTTTCCAGCTCTCTTTACCATTCGAGCGCCTGGGAGCACACCAGCCTTGTCCCCCCGATTCTCTTGTCCGAACATGGGTGAGGGGACAGGAAAAGGTCTGTTCCGCGCCCCGTATGATACCCCTTCTGCAGGTTCAGGATCTTCACGTCGCTTACATTTCAGGGGCTGGGAAAGAGTCCCCTGCTCTTGCTGGAGTAGGTTTTGATGTGCGTCCCGGAGAAACGCTCGGTGTGCTCGGGGAGTCGGGTTCGGGCAAGAGCACACTGGCGTTGGCGCTGCCGCGGCTCCTTCCTGGAAATGCGGAGATTCAAAAGGGTGTCATTCTATTCGAAGGGCAGGACTTGCTGCGGGCTGAACCTCGAGCACTCGAACGCATTCGCGGCGCGCGCATCGCGCTGATCTTTCAAGAGCCGTCGCTGGCGCTTCATCCGACGATACGAATTGGTGGACAAATTGGGGATGTACTGGCCGCACACGAATCGTTGAGCGGTGGGGCCTTGCGTCGAAGGGCGCTGCAACTTCTTGCCGAGGTTTTTCCGGGGGATCCGGAGCGCATTGCAGACTCCTACCCCCATCAATTGAGCGGCGGCCAACAGCAGCGGGTGCTGATTGCGCAGGCGATCGCTTGCGGTCCATCTCTGATCGTAGCGGATGAACCGACTGCCTCGCTCGATCCCACGACGCAGCAGGACATCATTGGGCTCTTTCGAACGCTCCGAGAAAAATTCAATCTGTCCCTGATTCTAATCACACACAACCCAGCGTTGCTGGCGGGCCTGGCGGACCGCGTTTTAGTATTGTACGCAGGAAAAGTCGTGGAAATCGGCCCGACGGAACAAGTTCTTACATTACCTCAGCACCCGTACACGCTAGCTCTACTGCAAAGCGTGCCTGGGCAACTTGATGAACCCGCGAAGGGCCGCAAGTCCCGGCTACCGGTCATTCCGGGAGAGGCGCCGAACCTGGCGGCGCTCGCGAATGGTTGCCGATTCGCAGCGAGATGCGCAGACCGCATGGAGCTGTGTACCAAGCGCGAACCGGCGGCGGTAGCCGTGAGCGAAACGCACGCCGTTGCATGCTTCAAGTACGGCGGATGACTGGCTTTGAGCGAGAAATATGGATCGACTCCTGATCGTCGAAAAGCTCGAAAAGCGCTACGAGTGCACGCGTGTGCGTGGGACCAAGAAAGAAGTAACGGCTTTGCAGGGCGTTTCTTTTTCCATTGGCCCAGGGTCGACGTTGGCTCTCGTGGGTGAATCGGGTTCCGGAAAAAGTACGTTGGCGTTATGCATCGCCTGCTTGGATCGGCCGACGTCCGGAAGAATTGTCCTTGCTGGAAGCGAGATCACCGCCCTCGATGAGAAGCAACTACGTGAGATGCGCCCGCAGATTCAGCTTGTGTTCCAAGATCCGGCGCGATCGCTGAATCCGAGATTCTCCGCGTTAGAGATGGTAAGTGAGCCACTGCTTGTGCAGGGGCGCTTGGACAAGCGGGAGAGAGAAGACCGGGCGCGAGCCCTTCTTGCTCAGGTGGGAATTTCGCAAGATAAAGGGTTGCAGAAGGCCGAGGAATTCAGCGGTGGGCAGAGGCAAAGGCTGGCAATCGCGCGGGCCCTGGCGCTGAAGCCAAAGCTGTTAATTCTGGACGAAGCACTTTCCGCGCTGGACTGCTCCGTGCAAGCGCAGATCGCGAATCTGCTGATCGAACTACAGGCTTCGCTGGGATTGACGTATCTCTTCATTACGCACGATTTCGCAATGGCGGGGCATCTGGCCGACGAAATCGCAGTGATGCAACATGGAAAGATCGTGGAACTGGGAGCCGCGGGAAAAGTGTTGCGCGCGCCGGAGCAAGAGATTACCCGACGCTTGATTCTTGCCGCTCCGAGACTGGGCGCTGCGGCACACGCGCCAAAGGTCGTCTAATGGCCTACTTCTTGCGCCGATTGATGCAGGCCGCATTTCTCCTGATCGGCGTATCAATTCTTACATTTCTTTTTTCCACGCTTGCGCCGGGGAATTATTTTGACGAGATGCGGCTGAATCCGCAGATTTCTCCCGAAACGGTCGCGGCGTTGCGAGCGCAATATCAGCTTGACCGGCCACTGCCCGTGCGTTACGGGCGCTGGGTGAATTCGCTCCTGCACGGCGAGATGGGATTCTCTTTTGCTTACAACAGTCCCGTTGCGCCTCTACTCTGGGTTCGCGCGCGAAACACCTTGCTGCTAACGTTGACTGCCACAGTGATTGCCTGGGCGCTGGCTCTTCCCCTGGGAATCTGGAGCGCGACAACTCTGGGGCGCGTGTCGGATCGCGTTCTTTCCGGGGTGACCGCCGCGCTTCTCGTCGTTCCGGACCTCCCGCTCGCGCTAGCTCTGCTGATTTTGGCAGTACGCAGCGGATGGTTTCCCACGGGAGGAATGGTATCCGTCGGTTTCGAAAACCTCTCGCCGATTCAAAAAATGCGCGACATCGTCTTGCATACGCTCGACGCACCCTTCCTGCGAGCGGCGGCGAGTCATGGTATTCAGCGCCGCATACTGCTTTACCGCTATGCGCTGCGGGCTGCCGCAAATCCGCTCATTTCGCTGTTTGGATTCAGCGTGGGAGCACTCTTAAGCGGCTCGCTGCTTGTAGAAGTCGTGATGAGCTGGCCGGGCCTTGGACCGCTGTTGCTCGAAGCCATTCTCGCCCGCGATTTCTATGTCGTGATCGGTGGCGTGCTTTGTTCGACGATTTTTCTGGCAGCCGGCAATTTCCTGGCGGATGTCTTGGTGTTCTGGGCGGACCCCAGAATCCGCACCAGGGCGGCGGCAAAATGAGCCAGCGCCGCGGATGGAAACGATGGCTCCTCGCCCTTGCCACCCTTCATGGAATCGTCGCGTGCGCAGGGTTTTTCGCGCCCTATGATCCGGCCGAGCAGGACCGCGAACGTCCCTATCTTCCGCCGATGAAGATTTATCTGGTCGACGCACAAGGTCAATTTCACTTCCGCCCTTTTTTCTACGCTGTGCAGCTGCGTAACGGCTCCTTCGATCAATTTGAGGAGAGTTCCGATCAGGCCATCCCTCTGCGATTCTTTGTGACGGGAGCGCGCTATCGTTTGCTCGGCTTCGTGCCGTCCCACGTGCATCTCTTCGGCGCGCAGCCAAACCGAATCTATCTGCTGGGCACCGATGCGTACGGCCGCGACCAGTTCTCGCGAATTCTCTATGGCGGGCAGATCTCTCTGCTGGCTGGCGTGTTGGGGGCGGGACTCACGCTGTTCTTCGGCGTGCTGATCGGAGCGACGGCGGGTTACTACGGCGGCTGGAGAGACGGAGTGTTGATGCGCGCCGCCGAACTGTTTGTCGCGCTGCCTTGGTTGTATTTGCTGTTCGCGCTCCGCGCCTTCTTGCCGCTCGCGGTAAGCCCGGTACAGGCATTTTTCCTGATCATCCTTGTTATCGGAGCGGTGGGTTGGGCGCGGCCAGCGCGGCTCGTGCGCGGAGTCGTTCTGAGCGCAAGAGAGCGCGACTTTGTCCGAGCGGCGCGGGGCTTCGGCGCAACCGATGGCTATCTCCTGCGGCGCCACGTCTTGCCGGAAACTTCGAGCGTGATTCTGACCCAAGCGGCGATCCTCGTGCCGCAATTCGTGCTCGCGGAGATGACCCTTTCCTTTCTGGGCCTCGGTGTGCCGGAGCCAGTGCCAAGTTGGGGCAATCTCCTTGTAAGCCTTCAACAATACAGCGTCCTGGTGTCGTACTGGTGGATGTACGTGCCCGCGCTCGTAATCGTGCCGTTCTTTCTAGTATACCTGGGCCTCGCGAGCGCGTTGCAGCAGGACGCAAGCGCAGCGAAGATAGAGAGAACGACTGGCGGGGGCAGATGGTGAGAATGGCGAAAATGGCGAGACTCTGCACCTTTGGCAGATTGCTGGGCTGCGGCCTGCTCCTGGCCGGCGCCGGCATTTTTTCGCGGCCCGCCAACGGATTTCCACCACAAGCTAGTTCCTCAGTAGAACTGCTCACTCTTCCGGGGGAAATCGGGAAACGGGGCGGGCGACTAGTCGTTTCGCTGCGCGCCGAGCCGAAAACGCTGAACCCGCTGACCGCCGCGGATGCCCCCTCGCGCGAAGTGATTCTTGGCGCGATGCAAGCGGATTTGATTCACATCAATCGTGCGACGCAGCTCACGGAACCTGCGCTGGCGAAGTCTTGGAAAGTTTCCGCGGACGGGTTGCAGTACACCCTGACTTTGCGCGAAGGGTTGCGTTTTTCAGACGGCCAGCCGCTCGACGCGGACGATGTCCTGTTCACGCTTCGTGTTTATCTCGACGAGAGTGTGCACGCCACGCAGCGTGACCAGCTAATCGTCGGCGGCAAGCCACTCGCGGTCCGCAAAGTGGACGCGCAAACGGTTGTCTTCCAGTTGGCGAAAACTTACGGCGCCGGGGAGAGACTGTTCGACGGTCTTGCTATTTTGCCGCGCCACTTGCTCGAAAAGCCCTATGCAGAGGGCAAGCTTTCGCAGGCTTGGACACTCGCCACGCCCGCGAATCAGTGGGCAGGGCTCGGACCGTTTCGCTTGAAGGAGTACGTCGCGGGGCAAAAGCTGGTGCTCGAGCGCAATCCCTACTACTGGAAAGAAGACACCAAGGGAAACCGACTACCCTACGTGGACGAACTGGTTTTTCTGTTTGTGCCCAATGCCGACGCGCAAGTCCTGCAATTCCAATCCGGGGAAACGGATCTCATCAGCAGGCTCGGCGCGGAGAATTTCTCGGTGCTGAGTCGCCAGCAGCGCGGCTACACAATGTCCGATGCCGGTCCCGGCCTCGAATACAATTTCCTTTTCTTCAATTTAAATGAGCCGGGGGAAAAGACTTCGCCGGATTTGGCGCGAAAAATGAAGTGGTTTCGTGAAGTGCGGTTCCGGCAGGCCATCTCCGCGGCGATTGACCGTGATGCGATAGTGCGGTTGGTTTATCAAGGGCGTGGGGCGGCGCTATGGGGACCCGTCACACCGGGCAATCATCGCTGGGCAAATTCATCGATCCCCCATCCTGCGCGCTCGTTGGAGAAGGCGCGTGCGCTCCTGAAAGAAGGAGGCTTTACATGGGCCAGCGGGCCGAATGGAGAGCCTGAGCTCGTCGATTCCGACGCAAAGGCCGTCGAGTTCTCCATCCTGAGCAGCTCTTCGAATGCCGACCGCACAAAGATGGCTACGCTGATTCAGGATGATCTGAAGCAGCTCGGGATGCGCGCGCAAGTTGTGCCGATGGAGTTTCGGTCCTTGATTGATCGCATCACGCAGACGAAGGAGTACGATGCTTGCGTGCTGGGGCTGGTCAGCTTCGATGCCGACCCAACTCCCGATCTCAACGTTTGGCTCTCCAGGGGCGGCACGCACCTTTGGAACCCGTCGCAATCGCATCCCGGGACAGCGTGGGAAGCGGAAATCGACAGCTTGATGCAGCAGCAACTCGCTGCGCCGAGCTACGAGCAGCGAAAAAGAGCCTTCGACCGCGTACAGCAAATTCTCGCCGAAAATCAACCGATGATCTTTCTTGCGAGTCCGGACATTCTAGTGGGGGCAAAGAATTCCGTCGGCAATTTTCATCCCGCCGTTCTCGAACCGTATGTCCTCTGGAATGTCGAGCAGCTCTACTTTAAGAATACGGCAGAGAACGCCCGCCGATGAGCGCCGTGATCGTCGGAGCAGAAAAAAAACCTCACAACGCGTGGGATGACACGCGGCTAGTGAAAGAGTGCATCGCGGGAAACGAAGAAGCGTGGTCGCTGCTGATTGACAAGTACAAGGCGCTCATCTACTCCATCCCCATCAAGTACCGCCTGCCGCCACATGAAGCAGCCGACGTATTTCAGTCAACCTGCATGGAACTGCTCACGCGGCTGCCGGACCTCCGGGAGCCGCGTGCACTGCCGAAATGGCTGATGCAGGTGGCGCATCACCAGTGTTATCGCGTGAAGCGCCAGCAGCAACGCTTGGTCAGCCGCGATGCGGAACCTGACCTGCCGGTTCCAGAAACGCCCGCCATCGCCGAAACCTTGGTGCAACAGTCGCAGGAAGAGCAGATGTTGCGCGAAGCGATCGGGAATCTGACTCCACAATGTCGCAGACTTGTAGAACTGCTCTTTTTCGAAACTCCACCTCGGCCCTATACCGAGGTTGCCGCGGACCTGGGTCTTGCCATCGGTTCGATCGGTTTTACGCGTCAGAAGTGCATTGAGCGATTGCGGCGGAATCTGGACGAACTGGGATTCCACTGATGCCCACGAGGGTCAAGAAAGTTCCGCCGGAAGAGCTCTTTTCCCAACTAGCGCAGCTTGAGAGTGAGGCGGCGCGCCGGAAGTTTCTCACTCGCCACCGGGCCCTCGTGCACGGCGAGGTTGTCGATCGCCTAGCTCGACTGGTTGTTGAGCGGGTTCGTGTTGACACGCGCGAGGCGGTCCACCTCGCGGAAGCAGCCGTTTTGATCGGGAAGAGACTGCGGCGCAAAGAAAGCCTGGCTCTCGGGCTGCGGGCAAAGGCTAACGCCCTGTACGCCTCCGGAGACAACGCTGCGGCGGTCGAACACCACGAAAAGGCCTTCGAACTGTACGACGCGCTGAAGATCGAGAAAGAGGCCGCGCGAACTCTGAGTAGTTCAATCCAGCCGCTGATCTTGCTCGGTGAGTACGATAAGGCGTTCAAAGCTGCGGCTCGGGCCAGAGAAATCTTCACACGTCTCAACGATCCGTGGCGTCTCGCACGTCTCGAAATCAATCTCGGCAACATCTTTCACCGGCAGGATCGCTTCGATGAAGCCATCGCTCATTACCAGCGCGCTTACGGGGATCTGTTGCCGTATAAGGACGCAGAGGGTATTGCCGTCGTCCTCAGCAACATGGCGATGTGCCTGATCAGCTTGAATGACTTTCCCCGGGCGCTGGACTGTTATCGGAAAGCACGCGAAGCGTGCGAGCGGTACGGGATGCCGCTGCTGCGCGACCAAGCGGACTACAACATCGCCTACTTGTACTATTTCCGCGGCGAGTATAGCCGCGCCATCGAAATGCTTTTTGCCACGCGGCGCGCCTGCGAGGTGACGGGCGACGCCTATCATCTCGCTCTCTGCCATCTCGACCTTTCGGAGATTTACCTCGAGCTGAACTTAAGCGAAGAAGCGCGGGAAATGGCCCATGAAGGGTTCCTGCGGTTTGAAAAGCTGGGCATGGGCTACGAAGCCGCAAAAACGCTGGCTAACGAAGCGATCGCCTACGGCCAGCAAGGGAAAACGGTACACGCGCTCGAACGCTTCAGCAAGGCTCGCGAAATGTTTGCGCGGGAAAAAAACCTGGTATGGCCGTGGCTACTGGACTTGTATCAGGGACTCCTCCTCTTCCACGAAGGCCGCTACTTTGAGGCGCGGAGGCTCTGCACGGGCGCTGCCGGATTTTTCGATCATACTTTGCTGTCCGGAAAGGCAGTTCTCGCACATCTTCTTCTGGCGCGCATCGCGTTCCAGGTCGGAGAGGCGGCCATCGCAGAAGCGGAGACGGAAGCGGCCGTGGCCAGGATTGAGCGCCTGCAAGCGCCAGTGCTCGCCTATCAAGCACACTTTCTCCGCGGACAGCTTGCCCAGGGCCGCGCCGACCGCTCTGCGGCTCTGGCCGCGTATGGCGAGGCGCGCAGAGCGCTCGAGACTTTGCGCAGCCGTCTGCACTCCGAAGAACTCAAGATTTCCTTCGTGAAAAATCGCCTGCAAGTATACGAGGCGTTGGTGGATTTGCACTTGAGCGGCGAAACCGGGGAAACCGCTGCTGCCGAGGCATTCGCGTGCATCGAAGCGGCAAAATCCCGCAGCATGACGGAAATGATTTTTCAGAGCGGCCAAAGCCTGCCCATGGGCGATGCCGGACAGAGCGAACTGGTGCGTCGGATCCGTGACTTGCGTGAAGAACTGAACTGGTATTACCACCGCATCGAGTTGGAGCAACTGCGCCCGGAAGAAACTTCAACGAAACGTTTGCAACAATTGCAGGAAAAAGCGGTTTCCCACGAGAACGAGCTCTTGCGGACGCTTCGGGAACTACCGGCGAACGAGCGCGAGAACGCGACGCTAGAAGCTCCCGCGGACTTTTCACTGGCCCGCCTGCAGTCCACTCTGCCGATGGATACCGCGCTGGTCGAGTACTATTCAACTGGAGAGCGGCTTATAGCCGCTGTGGTCACGCGGGAAACAATTAAAATCACCGCCGTCAGCGTGGTCTCCCGCGTCATCCATTTTCTGCACCTGCTCCGCTTTCAGCTTTCGAAATTTCGCATGGGAGCCGCATACGTTCACCGTTTTGAGCAGCCGTTGCTCTCAGCGACCCAGGGCCATCTGGAAGCGCTGCACGCCGAACTCATTGCTCCCATCCGTGAGCATCTCAGCGCCAAGCATCTGATCTTCGTGCCGCACGGCGCCCTCCACTTTCTTCCTTTCCACGCTTTGCGAAATAGCGACGAGTACCTGTGTGACGCCCACACGATTTCCTATGCGCCCAGCGCAACCGTCTTTGCCCTCTGCCAGGAAAAAACGGGCAGTGACATGCCCAACTCCCTGGTGATGGGAATCCCCGATGAGCGCGCCCCGTACATCCTGAACGAGGTTCAATCCGTTGCAACGCTCTTGCCGCATCCCGAGCTTTTCCTCGGCTCGCACGCAACCTCGGACATCCTCCGCCAGCGCGGTTCTGCGAGCAGCCTTCTTCACATCGCAACGCACGGCACCTACCGCCAGGACAACCCGATGTTTTCCGGCATCCGGCTTGGGGATGGCTACTTGAACTTGTACGACCTCTACCAGATTCGCCTACCCGCCAAACTCGTGACCCTGAGCGGTTGCGCCACAGGCATGAACTTCGTTTCTGCAGGAGACGAGCTCCTCGGCTTGCAGCGCGGTCTGTTTTGCGCAGGCGCGACCTCCTTGCTTCTCTCCTTGTGGGATGTCCACGACGAGAGCACTTCCGCCCTCATGCAGGCGTTCTACAAGAATTACATTCAGACCGGCGACATGGCCGTCGCTCTGCAATTCGCCATGAAGCAGCTCCGTCAGCAGAACCCCCACCCGTATTTCTGGGCTCCCTTCGTGCTCGTCGGGAAACTGGCTGAAAATAAAGCAGTTAGCTGAGTCTTCGTCCCTATATTTTTCGCTCCTTCGATTCCCCTTATTCCACGGGAGCTGCAGAGGCTCCCATCCGCTGGGGAGCGGAAGTTCAGAGAAAGGCTGATGGGGGGGAGAAGATGAAGCACTTTACGACGGTGGAGTGGATCAATTTCGTGAACCGCGTGACTTCTCAAAAGCAGCAGGAAGCAATGCAGAGGCACTTGGGCACCGGTTGCAAGCGATGTATGGACACTGTGAGTCTATGGCAAAGAGTGCGCAACACGGCAGCGTTGGAGGCCGGCTATCAGCCTCCGGCGGCGGACGTCCGAATCGCCAAAGCCGCATTCGCTGCGGCTGGCCGAGCCACACAACGGGAGGAAAAGACCGGCCTCGTCGAAGTGTTGTTCGACAGTTTCTTGCAGCCGATGCTGGCGGGCGCGCGGTCCAGCAGCCTGGGAACAAGACAAATGCTCTATCGAGCTGATCCCTACCAGATCGATATCCAGATTGAAGCGAAACCGGAGGGCAATCGCCTCATGGTGACAGGTCAATTGCTGGACGTCAACAATCCGGGAATCGTCGGCCGCGACGTGAAAATCACCCTTTCGAATCATCGCGGCAACGTCATTCACACGATCACCAATCAGTTCGGCGAGTTTCGCGGCGAAATCGAAAACACGGGCGACCTGGAGCTTTCCTTTCCCGGCCAGGGCGAAAAAACCATCGCGATTTCGCTCCGCAATGCTCTGGGAGATTTGCCTGGGAGTAAATCGTGACAGGCGCGCGCCACAGCAAAATTTTCAGGTATTTACCCGATGGTACGAAAGTACCCAAGGGTGGATAGTCCTAATGATTGTGACAGACAGCACACTCGTACCGTTGGCCCAAAAGGCGGAATCCGCAAGACTTGGCGGGTAACCCTTTATGCCGATGGCCGAGTGAACTGAAGCAGGAGTCCCCCGGAAGGGATCTATTCTATGAAACGTAGCCTACTCGTT
>WNFN01120075.1_pt1 | contig 11694 bp, 10 predicted proteins | sample 5400161 | NCBI WGS metagenome assembly WNFN01 (sample SAMN13153353, study PRJNA577476) | soil metagenome | isolation source: 80 cm saprolite on Douglas fir-dominated hillslope | place: USA:California | collected 2013-09-17
GTTTTGCCAGCACAACCAGGGTCGCAGCCACCTCGCGCACAAGGTACGCGTCCTCCAGTCCAGTCAGCAGGGCCGGCAGGCTAAGTTCGGCCAGATTCTCAGTCAGCAGGCGCACCAGGACCTCCCGCGCTCGCGGTGGAGGTGGAGGTGTCAGACCAAAGAGCTGTACCACGTCCCCTATTAACTCGTTCTGGCGCCGAATCAGAGTGAGCAGGATCGAGATAGCGCGCGCCTGCACAATGCCCGGAGGTGTATCCAGCGCGGGTATCAGTGCGGGTAGAGCGGGCCGGCCCAGTTGAAGGAGGATCTCTCCAGCAGCCTCGCACCGCTCCGGATCGTCCAGCAGGCTAACCAGCGGAGCGGTAGCCTCCTGGGGCAGCTTGAGCAGATACGTGGCGAGCAGTTCGTGCCAGGCGGGAGCGGGCCGGTTGAGCATCTCCAGCAGCGCGGGCACGGCGTAGCGTCCCTCTACGCGGCCCATTACCCGGCGTATCCAGGCGCGGGTCGTGGTTTGGGGATGAAAAAGATTGCTGGCCAGCACCTGCGCGGCGTCGATACCCCGCGCCAGGAAAATATCCACAAGATGTCCCACTTGCTCCTCGCTGCCTTCCTCCACCGCGCGCAGGTGCAGTTCGCCGGGAAATGGCTGCATACCCAGCAGGGCGCGTTTGATGCGCGCGATCAGCGGCGTTTTCTCGGTCGTATCCAGACTGAGCAGCAGTTCCGGGCAGGCCAGTTCGTTCAGGCTGCTCAGGGCATTGAGCGCGCCTTCGGAGAGCAGCGGATTGGGACTGGCCAGTATCCCCATCAGGGGTCGCACGGCGCGTTCGTCGTTGAACTGGCCCAGTGCCTGCACAATGCCCAGCGTCAACGCTACATCCGCCTGGGCGACGCGCAAGAGGGCCACCAGTGCCGGCACCACCTGCCTATCGCCTGCCCGCGCCAGCACATTGACCAGCAGAAGCGTGCGCCCCTCAACCAGCGGCGTCAGGGCCCGCGTCACTAGTTCGACGACGACCGGGCCAAGGTCGCCCAGGATCTGCTCAGCGCGACCCGCGACCTGTTCATCGCGTTGATACAGCGTGGCGTCGATCAGACCAGGGATGCAGGCCGGTGCGTAGGCTGCCAGCGTGATTGCCAGTGCCTGCTGTACAGCGGGCGAATTGTCCGCGAGCAGCTCCAGCAATTTCGGCAGCGCGCGTTTATCGCGTCCGGAGGCCAGCACCTCCAGGATATGCACACGCTTGGCCTCGGAAGATTGCTCCTCCAGTTGTGCTAGCAAACTCGGCGTGGCCACCTGCCCAACCTCTTTCAGCGCGCCGCTTATGCTCCTGACCATCTTGTCGTCCCGCGTCCCTAGATTTTGCACCATCATGTGCAGCACAATCTTCCCGCTCGCGCGCTCCTCGGCCAGGCGTCCCTGACTGACCAGCAGCTCACGGGCCTTCTCCACGTCTGCCAGGTTGGTCTGCGTATTCATCAACTCCATCAACGCAGCATTGATCTGCTCAAACTGCTCTGGCCGCAATTGGCGCGCGGGATCGGTTTCGTTGAGATAGCGCTCCAGAATGCCCAGCACCAGCGCGTGCAGCGGCAACTTCCCACTCGCGGAACCGCGCACGCTCAGTTCATGCAGCAGGCGTGGCAGGGTCAAATCCGCGCCCAGACGCTGCAATCCGTGAGTGGCTCGTCTGACAATATATGGCTCAGGATCGCGCAGGCAGGTCATCAGCGGCTCAACCGCCTCCTGTGCTCGTGTACCACCGAGCAGATTGATCACCGCTGTACGCAGGCGCCCGCCCGCGCCCGACCGGGCGCTGCATAGCCAGGCTGCACGCGGCACAACAGTCGCGCCCCAACTACTCAAGGCCCGCACCAGGCGCCTGACCAGCAGTTCCTGCTCAGTATCATCGATAATCTCTAGCAGGCGTTGAAAGCAGAGCTCAGAAAACGTCACAGGCTCCAGCAGGCGGGTCTGCGCAATCCTGCACCAGGGCCGCCAGTTCCACCAGGGCCGGCTGGTCGTCGAGGATTTCGCCCAGTACCAGGGCCAGCGTGGGCGGAATCTGCGGCGCCTGGAACGTATCCAGGCCAGGTGGTATCTGACCGACCCCCAGGCAGATCAGGCTGACCACCAGCGCGCGGATACGCTGGTCGGGATGCTGATGCGCATAGTCCGCCAGCGCCTCGGCAGCCTGGAGCGGATCGGCTAGCAAGCCAGCCCACAGAGCCAGCGGCTCGCTCCAGAGCGCCAGGTCATCGGGCAGGATCTCGATCTCGTCCAGGTTCAGGCTCATACTGCCCGGCGCGAAATTACTTGACTCGTGCGGGGTTTTCCCGCTAGAATAGTTACTATGGGCAGGCGCGTGCGGAAGCATCAGATTTTCGCTATTCTTTTGATCCGCTTGAGGATACTGCAATGCCAGGTACTCTGCCAGCAGAGCCGACACAACCAAAGTATGGCGGAAGCTCAGCACGCCCTGCCTATCCACATCAATCAGCCCTGCATGACATGTATACTCCAGGAGTGCGCAGGCCTGATTCGCCGGCAGCGCCTCCGCGAGCGAGAACAGCGCCTCTTCGGCAAAGGGAGAATACGCCTGCTGTTGGCGCGCCCAATCCACCAGAACCGCTTCCAGCGAGTGCTCATGACTGGCCGCGTGCTCTGACGTCTCCAGAATCTGCACGCACTCCGCTGGCAAGAGCAGCTGGTCGCTGTCGCCCCGGCTGCGCGCTACGCAGGCCAGCGTGCGCAGGAAAAGCAGTGCATCGGAAACATCAGGCGCCTGCGTGTTTGTTTGGGCAGCGGCATGCAAGCGTGCCAGCACAAAGGCCTGGAGCAGACGCCCACGGGTATCCAATCCCCGGATCTCGCTGATCGGCCTGCTTTCCAGGCATGTTAGCAGGGAGAAAAGATAGAGCGGCGTCGTGCAGAACGTACCCAGGCGTGTCTGCTCAAGCGCGCTCATCACCTGACCCGCCGTCGGCAAATTGGGATGATAGCTTGTATCCAGTTCGGTAATAAAGCGCTCGACCATCCTGCGCGTCTGCGGCTCCGCCAGCGGCGCAAACGTCGCCAGCGGCACTAGATTCTCCCCCACAGCCTGCACCAGCTCGGCGGACTGCTCGTAGATCTCCGGTGTACAGGTCAACAGCAAGCGATTATGCCCTTGACGCAGCAATCCAATCAGCGCACCATCCAGCGCAGACCGATAGATCGCCGGCACCTCGTCCAGGCCATCGCATAGGAAGAGCAGGCGTCCCTGGCGCAGGAGCCTGCCCAGGTGAGGACGCAGGTGTTCCAAACCCGGAGGATCACAGGCATCCAGAAACGCCAGCAGCGAGAAATCGGTGTCCTCCAAATCAGAGGTTTGGAGCAGCAGAGCATAGGCTTTGAGCGGCAGATAGAGCGGCACGCTCAGCCGACCCCAGGCCACCTGGCGAGGACGCTGAGCCAGGGCCGAGAGATATTCATGCGCGAAGAGCGTCTTGCCCGCACCTGGTGCTCCCAGCAACAGCTGATGCCCGGAGGTCGCAGCCAGCAGCATCTCGATCAACTCCAGTTGCGTCAGGACCCGCGTCTGGCGGGGCTGAACCGGGTCGGGATGATCGAGCGTGTAGGACAGTGGCACATCATAGGGATATGACCAGGACTGCAACGGCGTATTTCGCGCCCGATATGCCTCCTGTGCGCGAAATACCGCCCGCAGGTACGCCCGCAGCGCCAGAGGCCGAGCCAGTCCCCAGGCCAGCCAGGTTCCCAGCGCCACCTCAAGCGCCGGTAGCAGCAGCAGTAGCGGCATATGTAGCGGCAGCGCCAGAACATCCGCCGGCGTCCGCACAGCAGCGCCAGCCCCAAACAGCCCGCCCGGATTCGCCAGCCAGAGCACCGCCTCCAGCCCGCTCAGCACCAGAGCCAGCGCTAACCCAAGCCCCAAAAACCGCAATCCGCGCCTCGCAGCCAGCCCGCCAACTGGCAGGCGAGCCGTACCCCGTGAATCATCCGCGCGCGTCAGAATTTCAGAATACTGGTCCTGTATCATAACTATCGGCTACTCTTTTCAGTGGTACGCATGAAACAAGTATAGTTAGTATAACCCATCGCAACTTTCAGGAACAAGCAAAACCATCGGGTAGGGTGGGCGTTATGTTTTTTGCAAGCTCATCCACTGGGCCACAGCGGAAGCGCTGCTCCAATACCATTCAAATAGTCCATGCCCCTGGCGGAGCACCCGAAACGATGAAAATCCGGTGCATTTCCAGGAGAATAGTCCATGCCCCTGGCGGAGCACCCGGAACGATGAAAATCCGGCGTATTTCCAGGAGAATAAGTTTTTTGCCTGGAGGAGGACCCGGGGGGATCACGGGAGTGGAGCCCTGGAGCAGCGCCTCCAGGGCTCCACTCCCGTGATCCCCCCGGGTCCTCCCCGAGACGAGGAGCTATGGAGAATATCCCCAACGGTGTAAGAATCATAGCCCCCAATACGTGTTATTGGTATCCAGAAAGACAGATCGTCCTGAAGCAACTGGCAGATCGTCGAGAACGAAGATCTTCTTCTTTCAAAGAGGCGTGTTTCATCTGGTAATGAGGAAAGGCCATTCCTTATCAGAGGAGGATCTTCCGCTTGCTTTTCCAGAAGAGCCTGGTGCTCTCCCAGAAAACAGGCCAGACCATGCCGTTTTATTTGGAGTAATATTCCTATGCCACATGAACAAACCACATTAGCCATCGGCACCCTCTTACGCGAGCGCTATGTGGTCGAAAAAGCCCTTGGCTCAGGCAGCACCGGCGCGGTATACCTGGTGAAAGATGTGCGGCGGACCCATCTTCAACTTCCTCTCTTCGCTCTGAAAGAAATCAGCGACCTGGACGAGCAGGCCCGCTACCGGTTTTCTTTCGGCGGTGTTGCCCTGCGACGGCTTCACCATCCTGGCTTGCCCCGTATCCATCATGTCTTCAAGGATGATAAACGCGCATGCATCTACCTGGTCACTGATTATGTGGAAGGATCTCACCTGGAAAACCTCCGCCGAGAGCAGCCGGAGGGACGTTTCTCCTGGACTGAACTACGACCGCTCGTCGAGCCACTCGTTGATGCACTCACCTACCTGCACGACCAGGAGCCGCCGCTGGTTCATGGCGATATCAAACCCATTAACGTGATTGAGAATCAGCAGGGAAACGTCCTCCTATAGATATCAGCAGGGAAACGTCCTGCTCGTGGATATGGGCTCTGCGCAGATCGTTCTGCCAGAGCGATTGCAGGTGCAGCCAGAAGCGCTCGCCAGTTACCAGGCGCCGGAAGCCTTCGGCGGTAACCCTGGTCCGTCAGCAGATATCTATAGCCTGGGGGCGATGCTGTACGCTTTACTGACTGGCAAAGCGCCCGTCGATGCACTGACTCGCCAGCGCCAGGTGCATGATCAGCATTCTGACCCTCTGCCGCTTGCCAGCGAGATTGTTCCCGGCATCCCTCGCCCACTTGCTCAGGTCCTCCAGCAGGCGCTGGCTCTTGACCCGGGCAAACGTTTTGTGTCGGTGCAAGCCTTCTGGGCGGCACTGCCAACTCTTCCCGCTCAACCGGGAGCCGTCGTGTCCGCTTCTTCCACTCCAGCGACAGATGCATTTGCGACGTCACCCATCCAGGAGGTCGTTGCCACGCCTGCTTTCTCCGTCCCGGCAGTAGATACATTTACAACGTCACCCATCCAGGAGGTCGTTGCCACGCCTGCTTTCTCCGTCCCGGCAGCAGATGAACTCCGAGTATTACCGGATCGGAGAAAAAAGGCTCGGAGACCTCAGCACAAAGCGCCCCTTGCCAGGAAAGCGCTTCTGTGTACTCTCCTGCTCCTGCTGCTCAGCACGAGTGTCTGGGCCTGGGTCGCAAGTTCTCGCCACGCCGCCATCCCCAGCGCCGCTCACCATGTCACCCTCCCCGGCATTGTTCGGCAGGAACCTACCGGCACACCGCAGACGCCTGAAAGGTCACAACCGACCTCCCAGGCCACTGTGGCAGAAACTCCCCCAATGCCCGCCTACCCCTCTCTTTCAGGCGTCTATAATGGTGCTCTTCAGCCTGTGTTCCCACCTCCAACTTCTGGGACGACGATCCCTTTTACCTTGCACATTCAGCACCAGGAGCAACAGAAGATTAGCGGCTCTTTTACCGCTTCTGCCTATAAAAACGGTCGTTTTCAAGACGACCGCTTGACCGGCATAGTCACCCTCTCTGGTCAGGTGCAGTTCACCGTGATAAATGCATCAGGGAGCGCCCTCCTCGCTTTTAATGGCAGACTCACAAAGAGTTCCTCGTCCTCCTCTCCTTCAGGTGGAAATTTCCACAGCTGCGCCGATGAGTACGGAGCAATCTGCCAGGCAAGCAAAGGCCCCCTCTCTGGCTACTGGGTTGTGCAACAGACCTGACGCTTCCACGCAATTTTCCGATGCCATACCGAGTTTTGTGTCAGCGATTTTTGGAGCGGCCTGCAGGCCGCTCCAAAAATCGCTGACACAAAACTCGGTATGGCATCGGACGAATACGAAGGCAAATTCTGGGCTGGAGGCACTTTGGTATTCCTGCCCGGCAGCTATTCCAACACGGGTTGCCACCGGAAAACGAGCCGGGTCGATGAGCTTGTCCAGAAGCGGCGCACGGGAGACCCACCATTCTTCATCGGTCATCCCCGTATCCCGTTGGGTATGATCACGTGTTGCCTGGGCGCGAGCAGTTCCCTCCACATGCGTCAGAATGAGGGTGAGTACCGCATCCATCTCCACATCACTGAGTCCGAGCTTATCGAGTGGGCGGAGTTCGGCTTCATATTTGATGGCAGCATGGGGACCAAGGATTGAACGCCCAGTGGCGGCTTGCAACATCCAAGGGTGCCTGTGGTAGAGGTCCCAGTTGTGTTTCGCAATGAATTGAAGCGCCCCTCGCCAGCCCCCTGGTTGCTGTGAGGGACTCGCGACGCTTTGATAGAGTTCTCCATAGGCGGTATCGAACATGAGATTAATGAGGTCGGCCTTGCCTCGGAGGCAGGGATCGAACCGGAAGATCTCTCTCTTCGCCGACCGACACTCGATGAAGTCTTCCTTCACCTCACCGGCCCAACAGCGGCAGAAAACTCACAGGAGGTAGCATCGTGAACTCAATTCTTCATTCATCTACCCGCGCCACACAAACCAGTTCGTCCCTTGCGCAGTTCGGTTGGGCTATCGCCGATGCCTGGATCATCACCTGTAGAGATCTCATGCACTAGCGACTCCGACCTGCAACGGTGATCATGGGGTGGTTTTTCCCGGTCATGATCGTGCTGATGTTTGGGCTGCTCTTTGGTGGTGCCATCCGCGTCCCAAACGATGGCAGCTACTTCGAGTTCCTGATGCCGGGCATGTTCGCCACGACGATGCTTTTTGGTCTGGAAGCGACGATGATTGCCGTCACGACCGACGCATCCAAGGGCGTGACTGATCGCTTCCGATCATTGCCGATGAGCGCCTCCGCCGTCGTTTTAGGTCGCTGCATCGCGGATATGCTCAACTCCATCGTTGGGTTGGCAATCATGATGGGAGTTGGATTGCTTTTGGGATGGCGTTGGCATGCTGGGGTGGCACCTGCACTTGCCGCCGTCGGGCTGCTTCTGCTCCTGCGTTTTGCTCTCCTCTGGGTCGGGATTTTCTTCGGACTGCGGGCCAAAGGACCTGAGTCGGTCGCCTCAGTGCAAATTCTGGTCTGGCCCATCAGTTTTCTCTCCAATGCCTTCGTCGATCCATCTACGATGCCGCCCTGGTTAGGGGTATGTGCTCAGTGGAATCCGCTCTCTGCGACCACTTCGGCCATTCGGCAACTCTTCTTGAATCCCGGATGGCAAGCTGGTTCATGGAGTGCTAAGCATGCAGTGCTGCTGGCAATGGTATGGCCAGTGCTGCTTGCCGCCATCTTCCTGCCGCTTTCGGTACGAGCCTATCGTCGGCTCAACCGCTAGCGCTGGATCATTTTTTCGGTATAATAGAGATAGAGCATTATTCACAGAGTTAGAAAGGAAAAATATGGACCAGCAGATAGTACGTTCTAGTAAGCATTTACCATTTTATGATGTTGCAGGGCCTGCTCATGCTTACCCAATCGTGTTGGTCCATGGAGCAGCCTGGACACGAAACATGTGGGTGCAGCAGACGGAGGCTCTCTCAGATGAGTTTCGAGTGATCGCCGTTGACCTGCCTGGTCATGGCATGTTACGTGAGCAACCATTTCAGCTTGCCACAGCCTGTCAAAGCGTCATGGAGAGTCTCAAGCAAGAAACATCTGATCGTGCGCTCATTGTGGGACTCTCTCTTGGGGGATATGTTGCCATGGCATGCGCTCATGAAGTTTGATTTACAGAAAGATATTTGAGAAGAGGGTTCGCTATGAAGCAGAGCAACGCTCCCAAGGGACAATGGATGTCCAGGACACGCGTCAATGGTGTGGAAATCTATTATGAGGAACAGGGCACGGGTTCCGAAACCATCTTCTTTTCGCACGGGCTTCTCTGGAGTTGCCGGATGTTCGATGAGCAGATTGCGCTGCTCAAAGAAAAATATCGCTGCGTCGCTTTCGACCATCGTGGTCAGGGTCAGAGCGAGATCACCCGGGGTGGCTACGATATGGAGACGCTTTACGCAGATGCAGCAGCACTTATCGAAGCATTGGGCGGCGCACCCTGTCATTTTCTTGGGCTTTCAATGGGAGGCTTTGTGGGATTACGCCTGGCTGCCCGGCGTCCAGAACTCATCAAATCGCTGGTACTGCTGGAGACTTCAGCTGGCCCGGAGCCGGTGGAGAATCGCGCCAGATATAAACAACTCAGCTTCATCGCGCGTTGGGTGGGTCTGGGTCTTGTGAGCAATCAAGTCATGAAGGTCATGTTCGGTCCGAAGTTTCTCAACGACCCCGCCCGCGCTGAACAGCGACGCGAGTGGCAACAACGGCTCGTTCGCAATCATCGCAGGGGGGTGACACGAGCCACAGCCGGTGTTATCACCCGCCAGGACGTGTACGAAGAAATCGAGAAGATTCGTGTCCCAACATTGATTATTGTTGGTGATCAGGATAGCGCGACGCCTCTTCCCAATGCTCAGCGCCTCCATGAAGGCATTGCGGGCTCACAACTGGTGGTTATACCTGGAGCAGGTCATACCTCGACAGTTGAGGAGCCAGCGGCAGTCAATCTTGCAATCAGCCATTTTCTTGAGAAACTCTAGCAAACTGAGCCACAGCGGAGGCGCTGCTCAATACGGTTGAAATAAGCGCAATGCCCCTCCCCACAGCGGAGCAGCGCCTCAATACGGTTCAAATAAGCACAATGGCTGCTCGTGGCCTGGGGAGTGGACCCGGGGGATGACGGGAGTGTAGCCCTGGAGCAGCGCCTCCAGGGACAGTCGGGCTTACAGGACATCCCTGGAGGCGCTGCTCCAGGGCTACACTCCCGTCATCCCCTCCGGGTCCTCCCCATGGCTCATTTCCATCCCACCTTCATGGCTTCGTCTTATTTGAACCGTATTGAGCAGCGCCTCCGCTGTGACTCAGTAGCTCAGTTTGCAAAAATATGACTGCACCCACCTGGTACGCTTAATCACCCAGAAGCTGAACACATGTGCTATAATATATGCTATACTAAGAGTAGCTTTGTAACATTAGTACTCACACAGGAGGAACTATGAAGTCAAGCCTTAACCCATATCTCAGCTTCAGGGATAGCGCCCGTGAAGCTATGGAGTTTTACCAGACGGCCTTTGGTGGCAAACTTGATATACAGACATTCAAGGACTTTCAAGCCTCTCAAGATCCAGGCGAAGACAATAAGATCATGCATGCCATGTTAACAACCGACAACGGCATCGTATTTATGGCCTCTGACACGCCAAATGGCATGGAATATCGTCAGGGGACGAACATGAGCATGTCACTCAGCGGCGACAACGAACCTGAACTGAAAGGCTATTATGAAAAACTTTCAGCTAGCGGCACCATCGGAATGCCGTTAGAAAAGGCTCCCTGGGGTGATATGTTTGGCATGTTCACAGACAAATTTGGTGTAGCGTGGATGGTGAATATCACAGGGCAAAAAGAGTAGTATCTCTTTTGATGCCATACCGATCTGATTTGCAACAGGTTTCTTAGGAGAGCGTGACTCTCTGTCAAATATGTTTCCGGCAGTAACGTTCTCTCGGGTTCCATCTTCTTTGAGGAAAAGGTATATGGTCATCGTGCTCTGGTTGGAGGCTTCCCCTTTGGATCAACAAGCGACAGTTTTCCCGATGAGCGTGGTCGATCTCTGTTTCCTTGGGGAAGACTTCTTGAATGTAATGGTAGCCCTGGTCATTGGTACGAGTAATCCAGATGCCCTCTGTTTGATCCACGGTTGGTCGAATCATCCCTTCCTTTCTCTTGAAAAAAGCGGTATTGTGAGCCACATCTGATGAGAAATCCCTTTCTCCACGCACTGCCGTTTCCCAGGCTAGTATAGCACTGCTCTCTTGCTTGTGAAATTAAAAAAATGTGAATAATTTGTGGATGAGAATACCATCACTCAAAAAATACGCCTCTCGCGAATTCTCCTTCTTCCTCTTCTTCCTCCTCTTCAGCATGCGCTCTGGCTTCGAGGATGGCCTGGATACGCTCGTCGTTGAGCCTGGCTTTCTCTTCGTGTTCGCGCAGCCAGCGGAAGAAGAGGGGCGACATGACGGCAAAATCGACGATTCCCGGCACCAGGAGCAGCGCGCCCGCCGAAGCCTGGTCGGCGTAGGCACTAAGGAACTGCGCGGGCACATGATAGGGATAGAGCACCACGCCCGTGAAGACGATGATAAAGGCGTAGAGTTGTAGTGGCTCGCCATCCAGGAAGGCAAAGGCAATCTGGGCCGGGTAGCTCATGTGGTGCAGTTGGCGATTGGGACCGATCAGCGGCCACCAGTTGAGGAATGAGACCAGGAAGAGGCTCCAAAGCATCAGGTGATAGAGATACGCGCCCTGCGGTAGCAAGATTTGATCGTAGACTGGCGGCAAATGCCAGAAGATAAAAACACCGTTGAAGAGCAGCGAAGCCACCACCGGCTGCGTTAGCATCTTGAGCAGCGCCCGCGTCACCGGCCAATCGAACAAGGGACTAAACAGCCAGTCCGGGCAGGCAAAGAGGATACAGGGCACAGCAAAGGTGATAATAAAGACCACCTGAAACATATGCGCCAGAAAGAGCTGCGTTCGTGCCACGGCGTCGATCGGCGTCAAAAGAAACAGCGCGACAATCAGCACTCCGCTGCAAAACCAGGCGATCTGGCGCCGCTTGATCGGTCGCTCCTCCGGCCTCCGCCCGTGCATCAACCCAAGCGCCAGACCATAGCCCAGGCACAAAAGCCCCAGGGCCGCCAGCGAAAACGGGCTCCAGTGCCAGCTCAAAATAATCCCATCTATGTTCATCGAAATATATCTCCATCCATGCGCGCTTCGGTTTATAGCTCGTACATAGTATAGGTCTGATCACACACGGATGCAAATATACAGGTAGTGATGAGTGCAGTTCAAATTTTTGCAAGCACAGCCACTGAGCCACAGTGGAGCAGCGCCTCCAATACCTTTCAAATAAGCTCAAATGAGTCATCCCGGATTTTGAAAACGCTTGGGAAGCCCTTCTTGCTCCTCGTCTCGGGGAGGA
>WNFN01227595.1_pt1 | contig 11693 bp, 8 predicted proteins | sample 5400161 | NCBI WGS metagenome assembly WNFN01 (sample SAMN13153353, study PRJNA577476) | soil metagenome | isolation source: 80 cm saprolite on Douglas fir-dominated hillslope | place: USA:California | collected 2013-09-17
CGTGGTAGCCCACCGGTTGACGACGGTCGAGCAAGCTGACCTGATCCTGGTGCTGAATGACGGGCGGATTGTAGAACGCGGGACGCATCAAGAATTACTGGACCTCAATGGGCTTTATGCCCGCTTGTACACACGCAATTTCGAGGATTTAGGTGAGCCTGAAACCTTACCAGAACAATTATTCGCCGGAGAAAAGTGAGCTTGACTTGCTGCACAGGTGGCGTAAGAAGTCTCCATCTTGCCGGTCAGCGTTGCCCTGACAAAAAATAGGGTAATTACCCGATGCCTTCTAACGAATGAAATTTGCTATAGTATTCTATAACGCCATGAAACAAAATAGCACAGCAGTAGAGAAAAGAGAACAATTGATGCAGCGCTTTGTACCAGAGGTCGTGTCAATCGCGGATGCCTGCCTTGGAGGCCTGCATGGTCGCTCGGCGCTCTTGATCGGACCAGAGGAGCGACGCCAGCCCTACAAATTGCTGTTGCAACAGGCAGGTATGAAACGCATCTACCAGGAAGAAACACAGAGCCATTTATCGACTATATTACCGCAGGTGCAGTTATTCATGAATCTGCCTGCTTCCTCTGCATCTTCACAAAGGGCTCCACTGATTACGGCTTCATCTATAGCGCAAGGCTGTGCTGGCCGGCGCTCACCGCTGTTCATCTTTGACCTCGCTGAGTCCCCCTCGATTGAGGAACTGGCCGGTTTATTACCCGCCGTCTGCCTCTATACCCCCGATGATCTCCGGCATATTTTGTACAGGAGTCAGATGCAAATTTCTTAGGACAATGATACAATAGAGTATAAAGTAATACTCATGTATGGTCTAATAATGAGGAATAAATGGAAGTCATTAAAATATCTCCTCGTGGCTATTGTTATGGCGTAGTTGATGCCCTGCAGGTAGTTCGTCAGGTAGCAAAAGATCCTACACATCCACGCCCTATCTATATTATTGGACAGATCGTTCATAATCGCCACGCGATTGAAGAACTCAGCAGCCTGCGCCCATGGCGTTTCTCCTCTTGTAAAACGCGGGGCGCGGGAACGCGGCTTGAATTGTATAGATGCCACCTGCCCCGATGTAGCCGTCACGCATGACCTCGTGCGAGATTTAGTGGCGGCGGGTTACTATATCCTCTATATTGGCAAGAAAGGGCACCCCGAACCCGAAGGCGTGCTCGGTGAGGTTCCAGGCCATATCAGCCTGGTAGAGAATGAAGCCGATGTCGATGCGCTGAGGTTGACAGCGGAGCAGGAACAAAAGTTGGCCATCTCGACCCAGACTACGCTCTCACAGTGGGATACGCGGCGTGTCATCGAGTATATTAAAGCAAAGTATCCCCGTGCAGAGGTACACATCGACATCTGCGCCGCGACGCAGAGTCGCCAGGAAGCGGTAGTAGCGCAGGCTAAAGGAGCAGATCTGACAGTAGTCGTTGGAGATCCACGCAGCAATAACACGAATCGCCTCGTACAGGTATCGGAAGAACTGGCAGGCGTGCCTGCGGTACGCGTGGAGGACCTATCTCAACTGAACACAGAATGGCTGCAAGGGAAAAAGCGGGTCGCAGTCACCGCAGGAGCCTCAACCCCCAGCCAGTTGACGCGAGAGGTCATCCGCTTCCTCGAAGCGTATCAGCCGGAAGTGTAGGTAACTCCACACGAATCGCCCGGAGAAAGTGTGTACGGATAGTATGAAAACATTGCGGCAGGTGCTGGGAGAATATAGCGAAGAACAGCTTGGACAACTTGCGCAGTGGTGGGGGATTGGCGATAGACCTGATGGGGGATGGCGACAAAATAATGGACAACTCGTGCAGTCTATGCAAGATCTCGTTGCTGCTCGTTTTGCCTGGGAACAACTCACAGTAGATGAACGCAAAGTTTTGCATAACTTGCTTAATTTTTCGGCTTCCACCGGGACCTTATACGAAGTACTCCGCACAATAACACGCTTGCCGGAGGCCGACTTCGAGAAGGCGCTGGTTACCCTCAAGCAACACCTGCTGCTGCTGGAAGAGAAGGTTGCGATAAAAACGAGCCGGGCAGTGACAAGTTCATCCTCCTCGAAGCAAAAGAAACCGCCGAGTGAAATAGCTTCGAGGTTCTTTATCCCCAGGGAGCTACTCGATTCCTTGCTCATCGTTGATCGTGAGATCTACACACCTCAATATGATCGCTCAGAGATGAAACTCGAGAAAATCCTGTCTCTGCTCAATATGGACAGGATTTACGAGACTGGTCGCCTTTATGGTTTCATGCTGAATGATTTCTATTCGCGCACTCTTCCTAGTATGCGCTTAACCGGACAACTGGTACAGCCAGAAGTGCCTCTCTACGCCTGGGAGCACTTCGACGCCAGTACACGCAAGCTCTGCAAGTGGCTGTGCGATCAAGGGGGAGTGGTCACCATGCGGGCAGCACGTGAGTATACAGGCTTTGACAATCCTACGCTGTCCAGCGCTATTCATACACTTGAACGTTATGGCATCGCCTTTGATACATTCGCAGGCCCAGAACGGAAACTATTTGTACCGCGTGAATTGCTCAAAAATCTGAAAAAAGCTGTTGCTCAGCCCGAGGCTCTGCAAGAGGAAAAGCCAGTTGGCCTGGTAACCCTCGATTCACCTCCACAATCAATAATCCAGGGTGACACACTTATGCTATATGACCTGGCAATCATCCTCGGAACGATGTTCCAGCAAAACATTGAGCCGACACAGGCAGGTAAAGTGCCTAAGCTGCTATTTGTTATAGCGCAGAAGCTAGGGCTCGTGAGGCTCTCCGAGCGGTCAGCAGATGGTATCAAACCGCGCTATGAACAGGGACCACTACTTGAGCAGTGGTCACAAATGGATGCGGTTGACCAGACCCACGATCTGCTCGAGGACTGGCTCAAGAATCACCGGTGGGCTGATGTAGCAGGAGTTAATTTCGACGGAAGTACTAGCTATTACCTGGATATCCTGGCGGGGCGCAAAGCTGTGCTTACGCAATTAAGCAAGTGTACTCCAGGCCGCTGGTACACGGTAGATTCCTTGTTGCACACGATGAAGGCGCAGGATCCATATATATTACGTCCAAGGCAGGCTGATATGGGTTTGCCGGGGTTGCGCAACGCCAGGACGATGCTTGCAAACTGGTACAAATGTGATGGGGAGATTATTATCGGGATGCTCTCATCCACCCTGCGCGAGTTGGGGATTGTGGCGCTGGGGTATCAACAGGCCGATCTGACGCAGAAGGACAGGCCTATCAACCCGGCTGCTTTTATGCTGACCGACCTGGCGGTTGCTGTCCTGGCAACCGAAGCAGAACCCTCGCATACTGTTGACACGCCTAGAGGCAGCCGCACCTTGATCGTGCAGCCAAATTTTGAACTGCTGCTGTTGCAGCCTGATCTGCCCACCTTATATAGCTTGTTATCCTTCGCGCAGATTAACCAGGTAGGCGTTGTCAGCCGCCTGACGCTGACACGCAATTCACTGTTACATGGCTTAGAGGCTGGCAAGAACATAGAACAAATTTTGCAAATCCTTGAGCAGCGCAGCCAGAAAGAATTGCCGCAAAATGTAGTATATACCTTGCGCGATTGGACAAGATTGTATAAGGAAGTGAACATTTCACAGGTACTCTTGCTGGAGGTGCCGAGCGAGACCCTTGCGAATGAAATCTTCTCTTCCCCTAAATTGAAAGCTTTTGGCTTGCGCAGGCTCGCTCCCTGTGTTATTGCAGTCAGTAGCGGTGCCAGCCTGCAAGAATTACGGCGCACCCTCGATAAAGAGGGCATTGTGGTACGTACCAGCGGTGATATCGTTACCCGGCAGTCTATTTACGGCAGGTATCACTAATCTCCAAATATCTAGCATGCTTATTTCTCTTTATTACACTTTGGATGTGTCGATCCAAACAAGCATCCATTCATTCGACCCTATTGCGGTCCGATCAAGGTATGGCGAATCAGCATTAAACGGGTCAGGGGACCCAGACCCCCCGGGACCGGCGTAAGAAACGAGGCAACCTCTTTTACATTCTCGAAATCGATGTCTCCAACCACTTTTCCGTCGATAGGATTAATACCGGCATCAATCACGACCGCGCCAGGCTTCACCATATCGGCGGTAATACTGGCTGGTCGCCCGATACTCACAACGAGAATATCTGCGCTCCTGGTAATGCTCGCAAGGTCCTGGGTATAGGAGTGACAGATCGTAACTGTCGCATCTTTACGTATTAAAACAAGAGCTGTTGGCTTGCCTCCAATGTTACTGCGTCCCACAACCACGGCGTTGCGACCTGCGATTGGAATACCTGCATCTTGTAAGACTGTGAGGATCACATCGGCGGTGGAGGGAATGAAGCTAGGGAAACCCAGCAGCAAATTGCCAGCGTTGCGCGGTCCAAGTCCATCAACGTCCTTCTCGGGATGCAAAACCTCGGTTACTACCTGCTGCCGGATGTGTGAGGGCAGTGGTAAGAGGAGCACGACACCATCGGTGTTGGCGTCGTCGCTGAGCGCGCTAACCTCGGCGCGTAGCTCTTCCTCTTCTGTTTCGAAAGGATATGCCAGCGTTACGCAGCCCAAACCGATGGTACGGCATGCACGCACCAGTTGTCTACTGTAGACCTCGGCCGCTGCATCGTGCCCCACCACAATTTGTGCTAGGCGCGCCGGGCGATGACGGTGCTTGCGAAACTGCGCAGCCTCGCTTTGCAGTTCGGCGGTCATCTGTGCGACGAGTGGTTTGCTATCATAAATAGTTGCGGACATGTAAACTGCTTCTCCAAGTTGCGGTACTCGTATTCATCATATCACAACGGAGATAGCTGCCGGTATGATAGAGTTGATAGCAGTCCATGAGGCAACTCAACTCCTTTCCTGTGGACTGCGTTGCCATACTCTGCGGTAGAGGCGTACCACTCCATAGGTGAGCAGCCCAACGAAGAGCCACCCGAGACCACCCGATACTCCCGTCCATCCACTGGTCACAAGCAATACCAGGCATCCTCCAAACGCGAGCGGGAGCACAACCCACGGGGCTGGGGTGCGAAACGCCGGTGATGGCCCACCTCGACGGCGGAGTACCACAAGTGCTACCAGCGGGAACAGGAAGTGCAGCACGTACAAGAAACCACCCACGGCTGCTGCCAACACCACCGAGCCGGTGAGGGCGACAAGGGCCAGCAAGATCCCACTGAGCACCACTGCTCCCCAGGGCACGCCCGTCGTGGGGTGTACCCGGGCGACCAAACCGGGGAGCAGTCCATCGCGTGCCATCGCAAAGGCAATGCGTGATGTGACGACGAGCACCGCGTTGGCCGTGGCTGCTGTCGTCAGAATCGCTGCCGCTGCCGTGAGTTGCCGGCCGGTGGAGCCGAGAAACTGTGTTGCCGCCGCAGCCAGGGGAGCGGGTGACGCTCCCAGTTCACTCCAGGGCAGTACCCCAAGAGCCACAAAGGTCACCAACAGATAGAGACCCAGGACTATGAACAGTGTAAGCAGGATCGCCTTGGGCAGGTTGCGCTCAGGAGAGGCGATCTCCTCTCCCGCTGCTGCAACCATGTCGAAGCCGCCGAAGGCCAGGAAAGCCAGCAGCGCCGCCGCGGCAACGCCGCCTACACCATAGGGCAGAAATGGTGCGAGCTGTACAACGCGAACATGCGGCAAACCTAACAAACCGAAGCCAAGCAGCGCAGCCATTGCTATTCCGATCACCAGGCTCTGCACCAGGCCGGAGAGCCGGACGCCGAAGAGATTGATCACGGTGCTGATCCCGATCAGAGCGAGCGCTCCAGGGATAGGGGGTAAGCCTGTCAATGCGTGGAGATATCCCCCAAAGCCAAGGGTCACATATCCACTTATGAAGAGGTATGCTCCCCAGTACCCCCAGCCCATCAGGAACCCCCAATGTGGACCAAGCAGTGCCCGTGCGAAAGCGTATCCACCACCAGCCAGGGGATAGCGGCAGGCGAGTTCAGCATAGGGCAGTGCGATCAGCAAGGACGCGCCAAAGGCCAGCACAAAGGCCAGGAGTGCTCCCGGCCCTGCCCGTCCCGCCGCTGCACCAACCAGAACGAAGATGCCGCCGCCAATCGTCCCGCCGACGCCGAGTGCGACCGCTTCACGCAGCGTTAACACCCGGCGGAGTCGGTGTGAATCCTGCTCAGAAGGACCAGGTGTGCTCTTGTGTTCCACGTCATGCATCCTTCCAGTATCCCCGTCGTTCGCTTGTCCTGGAGGTTCCGCCTCTCTCATTCACCTGCGCAAGAAGGAGGAAATTCGGAAAGGCCGCCTCCCTGCCAACAAAGCTTCCTGAGTGGGAGATCCCCGCATCTTCTACCTGCAGCGTTTTCATCTGGAAAGCTGACAAGTGCTTCTGCAGTTTCTTGAGATCGGTTCCATAGTGCAGGTCACCACGCGGCGCAGTTCGCTTAAGACGGTTCGAGGACTCACCACGTGATGCAGCAGCATATGACACATCGCGACATCAACGGAACTCGTCGCGAGCGGGAGATGTTCGGCCATTCCCTCGCGGAAGGAGACGTGCCGGTACCCGGCTTGAGCCATCTTCTCCCCGGCATATGTGAGCATAGCAGGAGCACAATCCACGCCGGTCACGTTCCCCACCAGCGGAGCCATCATGCCTGCAAGGTATCCTGTGCCTGTTCCCGCGTCGAGCACCGTCATGCCCTGGTGCCAGGGAAGGAGCCTGGTGAGCCGTTCTTGGAGCTCGACCTCGTAGGCACTCGCGACATAGGCATCCCAGGTGGGTGCGATCTGCTCAAAATAGTCCCTCTCATGCATCTCAATGTGTTGTAAATGGTCCTCTGGAGAGGCTGCCACATTGAACGGGATCAGGGCATCGAGATGCTCAAAAATCTCTTCATCGGGGGGAAGAAGGTCCTTGAAACGCCGCCGCTGGTACTCCCTTTGGAGAAGCTTGCGCGCTCGCCATAGCTCAGTTGAGAGCACGGGTTCCGTTGTTCCGGTGCGCAAAGCGATCTCCTGGAGGGACAACCCCTCGATTTCGCGCCAGAAGAGCAGACGCTGGTATTTTTCTGGCAAGGCGTGGAAGGTCTCCACGATGAGTTGAAGCACATCGGTTTGTTCGAGCAGCGTCCAGAAGGTCGTGGCATCAACGGTGAGCATCGCCTGCTCCTGTAAATGAGAGAGAGGGATCACCGTTGATGCAGCTCGTTGATGACGGTAAGTGTCGATCAAGAGGTTCTTGGCAACGCGCATTAACCATCGCTGTGGGTGTTTGAGTTGTGCGCCTGACGCGAGAGTCAGCAGGAGACGCAAAAACACTTCATGGCAGAGATCCCAGGAAGTTTCTCGATCAGCAAGATGTTCGGCAAAGAAACGCACGATGTCTTTGTGATACAGGGCATACAGCGTCTCGACAGAGTTTGTGATCGTATCCATCGTCCAGTTCACCTCCGTATTTCTGCTTTACTCTGTAACTATTCAGGTCTCCTTTCTCTTGCGCCGCCTCCGGCGGCGGGGTGAGGGAGAAAGGCGGGGGCACCCCGCACCCCGCCAAGGGGCCTGCAAGGCCCCTTGGAACCCCCTGCTGAATAGTTGCTTTACTCTTTAAAAAGACGTTCTGCCCTCGTGGATCTCAACATCAAATTGACCTCTACCAACTTGGGGGGTGCGAGTGGCAAATAAAATCGAAATGAGCTACAATGCCTTCTGTGTCAGTGTAGTACATTTTTCATCTCTGTAGAGTGTGGGGAAGAAGATTCCCCACTACTAGCCATTCGATACCAGCTACACCAAAAAGAGAGGATTTTCATGGCAGGCGACTGTTCATTTGATATAGTATCACAGTTTGACGAGCAAGAACTCGTCAATGCTATCGACCAGACACGGCGGGAGGTTTCGACCCGCTATGACTTGAAGGACACAAAAACCGAGATAGTTCATAACAAGGACAATATTACGATCGTCACCGATAGCGAGCTGACGCTCAAAAGTGTGCGCGATATCCTGGAAACTAAGGCGATACGTCGCGGTCTGTCGTTAAAGATCTTTAAGCCGGGCAAGGAGGAGAATGCTGCAGGCGGCAAAGTTCGCCAGGTCATTCAGTTGCAGCAAGGCCTTGCGCAAGATCTGGCAAAGGAGATCAGTAAGTATATCCGAGAGGCTTATCCCAAGGTGCGACCTCAAATCCAGGGCGATGCTATTCGCGTGGTGGCGAAGAGCCGCGATGAATTGCAGTCGGTGATTACGCTGCTCAAACAAAAGGATTATCCGGTGGCATTGCAGTATATCAACTATAGAGGATAGATTTCAGAAGGTACTTTAGTACCAAAATGGCAGGCTGATATCTCAAGAATTCCAAATATGTAGTAACCTAGTTTTAACTAGAGTGCACTGTTAAAGGTGTTACCGGCAAAATCTCAATGCTGTTCTATACTTAGGAAGAGAACCTTTCATGCCTGGGAACAGACAAGTTTTCAGCGCTGCAATGAATGCAGCCGACCGCTACCGCTGGAATAGCCAGTGGACAGAGGCGGCAAAGGAGTACCAACGAGCATTAACAGAGTTCCCAGATGATGCGGCTGCACGTGGTGGGCTAGGTTTTTGCTACATGCAGACGAAGCAGTGGAAGCAGGCGCTGGTTGAGTATGAATATATACTCGAGCATGATGTCGGCAACGTGATTGCCTTAAGTAAAACAGCCGAGTTATATGTCACCTTGAACCGCCGGGACGATGCGTACAGAGCCTATATGCACCTGGCGGAATTATATGCACAAGCTGGTCAGGGGGCGCGCGCAGAAGCTGCATGGCAAAAGGCCGTTCAGTTGTCTCCTGTGGATCCTGAGCCACATGAGCGTCTTGCAGTTTACTATCAGGGGAAAAAAGATTTTGCGTTGATGGTTCAGGAGCGCCTGGCGGCAGCCCAGGGATACCTGCTACGCAATGATAGTGTGGCAGCGTCAGCGCAGTGCAAAGAGGTACTGCGCGTCGATGCCTCCAATGCACAGGCTCAACACTTGCTCTCACAGTTGAGAGGACAAGGACCATCTTCAGGGCCCCTCGCTCAGGCAGCGGGTGCTGCATATACACCGCCAACGGGTATGACGGCAGGTACAACAACAGGTGGTCTGCCTTCCGGACCGTTAGCTGGCGCAGGGAATGCTGCGGATGACAAGGTTTCTTTAAGCAACACAAGCGGAGGTAAAACTGGCATCATGGGAAATATGGGCAATTTTAGTGGGGCGGGAAATCCTGGATCGGCTTTTGCTGGGACAGGCATGACCGGTGGAGGGATGGGATCAGCCCCTCGTGCACGAATAACAGCTAGCCAGGTCACGGGCGTGTTGAGGCAAGCACAAACCTTTCAAACCCAGGGTCGTTTTAGCGATGCTATCGACCTCTGTGAGCAGATTCTTGAAAGTGGTTTTGATCGACCCGATGCACGCTATTTTTTAGGTTGGCTTTATCAAGAGCAGAGGCGCTGGGATGAGGCGATTCGCCAGTTCCAAACCTTGCTGAACGATCCCGACTATGCGCTTTCATGCTACTACGCGCTAGGACAGTGCTATCGCGCCAAGGGCGACCTGCGGACTGCCACCATGCATTTCGATGAGGCCGTTGATCGTGTGAATCTTGATGCACTGACCGTCGAGGAATCCGATCAACTGGTACAGCTCTGCCAGGAAGCGGCTGAAGCGCATCGCCTGATGGGTGAACAGGAGCAGGCCCTGACAGTCTATAATGCTCTGCTAGGCTTCTTGCGCAGTAGAGGGTGGAACGATAAAGTCGCCCAGGTTGAGTTCATGCTGCAACAGGCGCAGCATACGCCGGTGCCTCCCCGGCCCGTTTCCACTCCGCCACCCGCTCCAGTTCCGCCGCAGCAGGGGAATTCGACTCGTGCTCTGGCACCTGAGCAGCCCACGATGATGCAGCAGGCACCTGTAGCGCCAAATATGCCAGGTGACAAAGCAGCAATAAAAAATATGAATGGCTCTCCAGCACCTGGAGCGCCTCCCAGGCAAGCGCAACCGCCAGTACCGTCAACAGCGTCCGTTTCTCTCGGAGATCTACCGGATTGGTTGACAGGTATTCTGAATGAAGCAGATAAGGCACAGAGTGCCAATAAGCAGGCCGCGTCAGCTTCTGCTCAGCCTGCGCCAGCGCCGCCACCCGCGCAAACGCCGGTGTCCAGCCTGCCTACGGTTGAGCAACCAGTTGTACCCAAGCAGACAACGTCAACATCCTGGCTAACGGATGATGAGAAACCCGCCAGTACCACGCAGGCCTCGCCGCCGGAGCAGCAACCGGTTGCGCCGGTAGAACCACCTGCTGCTCCCATAGGGCAATCTCTAACACCAGCCGAGCTGCTGGTGATGACTACGCCACCTCGGGGTATGCGTGCTGTAGACCAGGCAGGCCGGCCATTACAGGCTTCACCTGCGAAGGAATCTATCGTTAATGCTGAAGATTTGTTGAGTCAGATAGCTGGAATTGCGGGCAAGGAGAGCATATTAAAGCAGGTCGGCGAGTCCGTACTGGCCAGTACCGCCAGTCTTCCGGAAAACATACGCTTGCAGGTCATACAGTCCATGCAAGATATACAGCGCTATGTCGATCATGGTCTTCTGACTCCCGCTACTGAGGAATGCCTGCGTGTCATCGACCTGGCTCCGCAGTACCTCGATATTCACCAGGTTTTATGCGAGATTTACATTCGCCAGGGTAAAATCGACCAGGCTATCACGAAATATGCCATCTTGATCGATACCTATATGGTCAATGGTCGCATAGATGACGCCATTGCAACGTACCGCCGTATCCTGCAATTGGAACCTAACAACCTGACCTATCGCGTGCGCTTGATTAACCTGCTTGCTGCCCAAGGTAACAAAGAAGATTTGCTGCGCGAACGGAGCATGGCGGCAGAGTCGTACCTGCGCCTGGGCTACATGGACCGCGCGCTGACAGAGCTTGAGCAAGCACTACAGGAAAGCCCGACGAGTGTGACGACACGTTTGAACTATGCCCTGGCTTTACAGAAATTGGGACGTTCCCAGCAGGCAGTGGCAGAGTATCAACGGGTGCTGCAGATTGACCCACGCAATGTCGCTGCGCTCGTGCGCTGGCATATTGCGATGATTACGGGAGTAGGCACCGCTCGTCCCACAACGCTGGAAGTATTGACTCGTATTCGTTGGCAATTGCGAGGCGAAGGACAGAAGAATTATGAAACGGTCGTGCGCGAGTATGTCCAGGCGGCGGAAACCTATCCAAATAATGCCGATGTGCGCTTCGCGATTGGCCAGATGCACCAGCAATCTGGCAACTTTGACCAGGCCCTTGATGCCTACCAGCTCGCCATGCGGGACAGTTCCTATGAAGTGATGGCACGTGTCAGTTCTGCGCATTGCTTGTTAGCCCAGGGCAAGCCCGAAGCAGCAATTCAGCAATTAGAACAGGCACTGCAAAGCGTACGCAGTGGCTCAAAAAGCGCTATCGATCCTGCTGTTTGGGCTGCCCGCCCCCGTGAGGAAGGTGAAGAGCACCAGGCACCGGAAGTCGAAATTTCGCTGCTGCTGGCGAAGGCCTACGGGCGTGTTGGTAAACAGGAACAGATGCAGGCGATCTTACGCCAGGTGAAGCAGAGTACGCCGCAAAAGGACGAGGTTTCTTCGGCTCTGGCAGGGATATCGGC
>WNFN01093687.1_pt1 | contig 11692 bp, 11 predicted proteins | sample 5400161 | NCBI WGS metagenome assembly WNFN01 (sample SAMN13153353, study PRJNA577476) | soil metagenome | isolation source: 80 cm saprolite on Douglas fir-dominated hillslope | place: USA:California | collected 2013-09-17
GGCTGAGCCCCCTCGTGAACCTTTGATTCGCTGGGAGATGCGGCGATGTGGCGTGTGGTAACCATGCGACGAAGCCCGAATGTCTCCTCCCTGTCCAGAGGACAGGAGATATCCGACCATTTTACTCCGAATTGGATGCAGGAGCATAGCCCAGCGATATAACGTCTTTTGCTGCGGCTAGGGAATGAGCCGGCCGATATAATATCGTAATGGTCTCGGGGTGCTTGAGGTTCCCTGCTGTACCCCCCTTGCACACTCCACCATGGTCTTGCTCTAAAACATTTCAGCGGGATCACACTCGCAGTCCCACCGAAATATTTACTTAATCGATCTAGCGCGTCCGGAGAACACCAATTGCGCCGACTTTCGAAAGCGATTCCTACCAAGTGCAAACAGCGTGCATGATAAGAAGCGCCCGCCTCCGATTTACTTCACGTCGCCGCTTCCCGACGTCCAGCGCAAGCCGACTGAAATCGTACGGCTGTAGTATTCGCGCTGAATCGGATACTGCTCGCTGCCCTGATAGAAGCCGAAGACTTCATTGTTAAGATTCAGCATGGAGACGATGAAGTGAACTCCATGGCCACGCGGTATGCGGTAGCTGACCTGCGCGTCAACCTGCGTGTGCGGATAGTAGTATACGTCGCCGTTGGGGCCTTTTATTCCAAGGTCTGCGCCGTCTTGAAAGTTGTAAAAGAAAATATTCCTGTCATTGTGCGTCAGGCCGAGTCGAGCGGAAATGGGGCCTTTGTCATACGTCGTATCGAAATTCCAGTTGTTGGGAGCCTGCCGCAGTAGCGCTGGGCTATCCGCGCGAGTGGGGTTACCGGTGTTCGGGTCGATGGGGAACTTAGCTTGCGACGTCGTGTAACTGTAATTCGCCGAAACACCAACGCCGTTCAATAGCCCGGGAAGGAATGTGAAGTGCTGTTGCCACGCAAACTCGATACCGGTGATATGCGCCTTTCGGCCATTGATGGGCTGACGCTGCTGGAATCCCGCAAACGGTCCCGTGCTGGGTGTCGTTTGGATTTGGAATATAGGATCGGACAAGTCTTTGTAAAACCATCCGCCTTCAATTATTCCGATACTCTTCAAATAATGTTCAAACAACAGATCGAAGTCGTTGGCGTGGGTGGGTCTGAGGGCTGGATTGCCTATTGTCACCCTGTTGCGGCCCTGCTCGACTAACTGGAAAGGTGGCAAATCGGAGAAGTTAGGACGCGCAATGCCACGTCCGTAAGCCGCCCGGATGTTCGTGCTTCCGTTAATGTTGTACTGGACTTGCACGCTCGGCAGGAAATTCGTGTAGGTCTGTTCGCCAGGTGCTGGCGAGTCGGACAGGAACTTAAAATCTCCCGTAATTGGATCCCTAACCGTCTTGGAAAAAGTTGCGATCGTGCCTAGGAACGATGCCTGCGTGCCCTCGATGCGCAACCCACCTAACACCTTAAAGTGCCCAATGGTAATCGTGTTTTGCACGTAGCCGGCCACGACGCGTTCCCTGGTGCTGTAATCGTTAGAGTCTGAAATCAGGTGCTCGAAGTCCACGGTCTCTATGAACTGGTTGCGGTTGGCGTTGAAGTAAGAAAGAATCTTGTCGAAGTTGGAGAGCGGCAGCAGCTTGTAGTTTCCGAAGTAGTACGCTGGATTTGGATTTGCGGTGCTTCCCACAATTGAGCTCAACGGCGCCAGTGAAGTAAAGCGAGGATTGGTATCGAAAATGGGTTCATGGAAATTTGAAGATTTGTGGGCATCGCGTACTTTGAATCCCATCTCCCATGCACCAAAATGCGAACCAACCGCGTACTGCCGGGTTACGGAAATGGATCCAGTCAAATCGCGCTCGAAGATGTGATTCTGAGTGTCCATTGAGACTGTCTTGAAAAAATTAAAGTTGCCGCCGCCGAGATTGTAGTTCGTGGGATCAAACATGTTGGTCCCGGCCACTTGGTTGAACTTAGGCAAAAACGGCTGGGAGTTGTCAATTGTAAACTGAACATCAGACGGCCCGCTAAAGTGGGCACTGTGAAATCCTGCTATGGAGCGTCCCTGGCCAAGCGCACCTTCGTAGGTGATTAGAGTCTTTCCCAAGCTGTGATTGGCGCCTGCAATCACATTGAAAATACGCTGCTGCGGCCTGCGAACCACGTGACTGTAGTCCACCTGGCTGTCGGTGCCCGTCAGAGTCGGGCTGATAAAAGAATTGACCGCTGGTGTGACGATCCAGTCGTCGCCATAATCCAGAAAGTTCGAGAACAATCCTCGAAGATACAAAAGCGACTCTTGGCCGAGTTTGTAGTCGGCGCTGCCGACGAAGCCGTAGCGATGGCGGTAGAATTTATATTCGCGCACATCCATACCGAAGAAAACCGGTCTGATATCGGGGTTTCCTGCTGTGCCAAAATCATTGGTCCCCGGCACCGGTTCAATATCGTCGGTGCCACGCTGGTTATAATCGTAGCTGCCGCCAAAGAGCAGGCCCAGGCGCTTGTCCCGGCCGAAACGTTTTCCAATAGTCGAGTCGAACTCATTTAGGCGGCCGCCCAATCCAACAGGAGTGTAGCCCCCCATGGTTTGAATGCTCATAAAGGGGCGTTCCCCTGCGCGTTTCGTCACCAGGTTGACCGATCCTCCGATGGCGTCACCTTCCTGACTCGGCGAGAGCGTCTTATTGATTTCAACCGAGTCGACCAGGTCTGCGGGAATGGCGTCCAACTTCACTTGCCGCACGCTCTCCGGCGACGGCACGTGCACGCCGTCCAACGTCAGGTTGGTGAGGCGCGGCTCCGTGCCGCGAACCTGGACGTACTTGCCTTCGCCTTCATCGCGTTCCAGTGAGACGCTGGGCAACCGGCCGACTGCATCCGCGATGTTTGTGTTTGGCAGACTCGTAATCACTTCGGCCGGGAGCACCTGCAGAATGTTGTCGGCGCTCATTTCGCGATTTATCGCTTCCACTTCGCCACGCTCGCGTTCCCCGCGAACGATGACTTGTTGATTTACTGTCTCGATCTCGAGGGCAGTATCAACGTTCGTCACGCCGCCTGAAGCGACGGTCACTTCCTTGGAAAACGGCTTGAAACCTAGATACGAGACAGAGAGCGTGTATTTACCCGGCGCGAGGTTGGAAATCGTGAACGCACCCTGAGCATCTGTCGTGGCAGCATACCCATTGGGCTGCAACTCCACGCGCGCGCCCACCAGAGCATCCTGGTTTACATCCGTAACATGACCGCTGATCGTGCCGTTGCGCTCCTGCCCACGCAAAGAGAATCCAAGCAAGAGCAAAATGCTGAGGAAACCAAAAATGGAACGATATGCTTTGAACATCGGAACTCACCCCTCCGTCCAAGATTCTGACTCGGCATCAAACCATAGTCAGCGGGCTTTAGCGAGCGTGGCTCTGTGAATATCCAAACTTTAAGCGGGGCGCAGCTATTTTCTGCCCCCGTGTGCCAGCATTGCTTCAAATACTTAGGCGCAACGGATTAAAGGACTTAGTGGATAGAGTGACGGGCACTTGAATGCAGCCTGAATACCTATTCAGATGAATTCCTCACGTAATCCACAATCGGGGATCACTCTCGCGCAAAGGAGCTCGCCGCGATGGCTTTACAGAATCCTGCCCATTCATTACCCTGAAGAGACTATGTGGAATGTCGAACAGAAGTTTTCACCGAAAGCAATCGAGAGCCTTGCGGCGCTGGGATTTGCCGTGGGCAGCACGCGCGGCGTGGTGCGCGTGGAAAAGTACGGCAGCGGGGCGGAGTTTCGCAAAGGCACCGACGATCTCTACCAGATGACGATCATTCCCACGGTTATGCTCAAAGGCCAGTTCACGCGGCTGTGGGACGCCGGCTACCAGAAGTTTTTGCTCACCGACGACGGGCTGAAATTGCCGGCGCTGGCGACGCATCTGCAGAACTTGAGGAAGTTTAACGAAGAGCTGCTCACCGCGCTGGGCGTCCCGACTTTTTACAACGAGGCGCTTGGCTCCGTCAGCCAGGTCAGCGTGTACGACCGCGTCAAGGGCCGCAAAGGAGCGGTGCCGGACGAAACGGTGGGCGCACACGAAGCTGGTGGCGGCCACTAGCATCGCAAAATTCGCGGGCGAGAACTTACAACCGCGGGGTTGATCAACCACCAACATCCTGAAGCTGCCGCCGGAATTGTCCGAGATCCACGCGATGCTTCGCTACTTTCTTGTTCCCGATAAAAAGCACAGGTATATCCCAGTCATAGCGCTCCTTCAGGACAGGATCGGCATCTATATTCACTTCGCGGAGGACTGCGCCGAATTGCAGCAACAGCGGCGCAATAGCGGACTTGGCCTCGTCGCAGAGGTGGCATCCGGGGCGTGTGTAGAGAGTCACGTCACGGGGGCCGGAAGCGGCAAGTCGGGCGTCTTCGGGATGCAGGCTCATCGTTTCAGCGCGAAGTTGCATCTTACCGGGGAGCGCACGGCGATGGGAAGAACGAGGCATAATAACTAGGCGGTCGTCACAATGGCGGCATAGCAGAGGGCGGACGAAATGGGAAGAGTGGTGGCATTGATGGACGATTTGTTCTTCCAGATGAAGCTGGCAGAAACCGCCAAGCAGCTCGGCGTGGAAGTGAAGGTCGCAACGAACGGCGAAGCGTTCCTGGAATTGATGGCCAGCGAAGCGAAACTTGTCATCGTAGACTTGAACGCGCGGAGCCAGCCAATCGCGGCGATAGAAAAATTGCGGCAGACGCAGAAGGAAGTCCGCGTGGTCGGCTTTCTCTCGCACGTGCAAACAGATCTGGCGGCGCAAGCGCAGGCCGCGGGATGCAACGAAGTTCTGCCGCGCTCGAGTTTCACGCAAAATCTAGCGGCGATTCTAAGTGCCGCAAAGGATTGAAGTGCATTCACGCAAGTTAAAAGTTCGCAGGCATGTCTTCCTCTTGAGCTGCGCGCTTCTGTTCGCGGCGGCGAACGCCGTGGCGCAGGAATCCAGTTCCAAGCCGAACGAAAGCCCGGCTGGGACGTTGAGTGAAACCCCGAGCAGCGGCGGCCCAAGCGCGGCGTTAAGAGCAGTGCTCACGGCCACCTGCTCCCAAAACCAAGCCGACTTTGTTCGTTTTCTTACGGCGCGCAACAAGGAAGCGTTTTCGCGCATGTCGCCTCCGGCGCGCGTGGCGTTGATGAAGCGCTTCGTGCTTCTGAACGAGCCTGGCAAACCAACAATTTCGTCCAATCCCGCGGGCCGCCCCATCGTGCGCTGTCAAACACCGGACGTCACTACGGAGATGCAAATCGGCGGCGCCGAACTTCGCGACAATATTGCATTTCTTCCGATGGAACTCCGCGACGCCACGGATTCGACTGGCGAAGACGTCCACCAAGTTGTGATGGGCTTTGTTCGCGAGGACGGTGAGTGGAAACTGCTCTCGCTGGGCTTGCTGCTCCTGGATCTCCCGGCGCTGGAAGTGGAATGGGATGCCGCCGAAATAGAATCGACGGAAAAGAGCGCCATCGAGTCGGTCTACAAAGTGGCCGCAGCCGTCGAAGCCTACCGCAACAAATATGCTCACCTGCCCGAATCCTTGGCGAACCTGGGCCCGCCGCTTCACGGCACGGCCAGCGGCGAAGGCGCCGGGCTGCTCGATTCCGACCTCGCGAACGGAATGAAGAACGGCTACAACATTCGCTACGCGATTCTGGGAGCGAGCACCCTTGGCGCTCCGGCAAAATACGAGCTGTCCGGAACTCCACGGCAATACGGCCGCACGGGGCGACGCTCGTTTTTTCGCGACTCGAACGGCACCTTGCACGCCGCTGACCGCCATGGCGCGGTCGGCAGCGCGACAGATCCTAAATTGGAATAACTTCCCGGATGAGGCTTCGTTAACGATTAAGCCGATGTGCCGGGCTTACGGCTTGCTCTGATCCCTGCAGAATCGGCACAATGAACGCAGGGCCATTCCTCCTTCTGCGAAGCTTCGTCTGGCGAAGCTTTCGCGACTCCCAGGTTTCTCCGAGAGCTGCACAGGGCCGGTGTGTACCACGCCGGCAAAGGAGATCTGGCGATGCCGGATAAGATGGCCGATCGACGTGTCGCTCCACGCTACCCGATCATTCTCAAGGCGGAATTAATCGAACTCTCGGGTGGCGCCAAAATGATCGGACGCACTTCCGACATTAGCCGGACTGGCTGCTACGTCGATACTTCCTCACCGTACCGCTCGGGCTCCGCGATCCACATCAAGCTGACGTGCGGAAACGAGAGTTTCGAAGCGCAGGGAACAGTGAGATACGTCAGTCCCGGGCTGGGAATGGGCGTCTTGTTCGAGGAGCAAATTGCCGCCAAGCAGCTGGCTGTTTTGAATCGCTGGCTGCAGATTGCGGCCCAGCAACCTGCGTGAGCCATGGCGTGCGGCTCAGGGAGCCGTTTTAGTCGTCGGGTATTGAATCCCAAGCTGCTCCAGATAAGTCTTGTAGTGCATGGGATCGTAGTAAAATTTTTTCAGCGCCGGCGCGAACTTTTCCATTTTTTCCTTGTTCATTTCGATGGCCGGCTGGTCATCTGGAGCGAGAAACGTCTGGTAGTGAATCTCCTTGGTCTGGACATCTCGAAAATAGTCCCATGCTTTCTTGACGAGTTCCGGCTGCAATAAAAAATCGAGCGCGGTCATGGCCTGCACTTTGGCTCCCGCCGTCGAGCCCTTGTGTGCGATTGGGGTGGCCATCGCCACGCCATTCGCCCAACTGTGACCGGGGAGGTTTGGAATGTTCGCGGGATACATGAGATACACCATGGGAACATTCCACGAAATATCGCCAACGTCGTCCGATGCACCGCCAGCCGGATTCTTAGCAGGTTCGGCGAGTGGCTCCAGTTTTTCTTTCATGCCTTCTACTTTTGCCCCGATTTCCTTTTGGAGGGCTTTGGCGAGGGTCTGGTCCGCATCGCTCCACTTGGGCATGCCGACAGCTTCAATATTTTTCTGCTGTGCTTCGGCAATCACTTTGTTGAAAAATGGCGGCCACGCCGAACCCACCAGCTTGTGATCCACGGTCGTGCCAGTCATCATCGTGGCGGCTTGCGCCATAGTATTCCCGAGCTCGTAGAGTTCCTTGATGTGTGGGTAATCGAGCTCCCGGAAGTAATACCAGGCGGCAGCCTCGGACGGGACGACGTTCGGTTGATCACCGCCGTTGAGCACGATGTAATGCGATCTTTGCTGCAGCCGCAGATGCTCTCGGCGGAACTCCCAACCGGTGTTCATCAGTGAAACGGCGTCGAGGGCGCTGCGTCCTTCCCAGGGCCTGGCCGCCGCGTGAGCTGACTTGCCGTGAAAAAAATACTGAACGGAGACTAACCCGCTCCATATTCCTTCACCCGTGGCGTAAGTTGTAGCAAATTGATGGCTCACGTGAGCCCCGAGAACGATGTCGGCGTCCTTGAATAAACCGGCGCGAACATAGAAGGCTTTTGTTCCAACAAGCTCCTCCGCAACTCCGGGAAGCAGACGGATCGTCCCGGCCAGATGATTCTTGTCCATGAGTTTTTTCAGGACCAGCGCCGCGGTGACATTCACCGCCATGCCGGAGTTGTGTCCTTCGCCGTGCCCCGGCGCCCCTTCGATGATCGGAGCATGGTAGGCCACTCCGGGCTTCTGCGAAGCGCGCGGAATGCAGTCCAAATCCGTAATGAAAGCAATCACTGGCTTGCCGCTGCCGTAAGTGGCCACCCACGCCGTCGGAATCCCGGCGACGCCTCGTTCCACTTGAAAACCGTTTTTCTCCAGGATTCCTGTCACGTAGCGCGAGGTTTCCACCTCCTGAAAACCCAGTTCGCTGAAGCTGAATATTTGGTCGACCATCTGCTGCGTGAGCGTTTGCAGTCCGTCCACCTCGGCGGCGGCTTCCTGTTTGAGCGCCGGTAACGCGGGCGCTTGCTGCGCAGACAAGACGCTGGGCAGCAGCATCACGGAACACAGTCCGAACAATAAAAGCAGTCTTCTCATGGATCCTCTCGGTCTAACAGTTCGCGCGGGGATGATAGCGCGAAAGTTTCCAAATCGGGAGACTCATTCGCCAGTGGTGATGATTTGTGCCCAGCGAGACTTGGCGCTACTATCGTGCGATTCATAATGCCTCGCCGAGCGCCATCGCGGTTCCCGATTCTGTTGTTTGCACTTTTTCTATTTGCCCCCTTTCGAGCTGCAGGACAGTCGCAAAACAATTTCAGCTATGGGCCTCTTCCGGTCTTCGAACTCCATAGTGGCTTCTGGATCAATCTTCATCACGCCCTCTATCATGAAGCCAGGCTGCGAACATCTCCCGCCGGGTCAGCGGACAAAAGCGGCAAGACCTCCGGACCAACACTAAACACTACGCCGGAAGCGAGATCTTCTCTGTCGCCAGCGGAAAAACATATCTGGGACGATGCGGTCGCCTACTATGTAGCGAACTACGCCGCCAAGGACCTGCTCTTTTCCACCGAACTCATTCAATTGAAAGATCAACTCGGCGATTTCGAAGATTGCGATGAACTCTCGGGAAGGAATCGGAGATTCTGTGACGCGGGACTGACGGCAAAGCTGACTCAGGTGCTGGAAGCCGCGGCACCGGTTTACCGCGCGCATCAGTGGCCGGAGCACGATCGCGCCAACCGCCGCTGGATCATGCGCGTCGCCCCGCTGGTGCGCGAACAGGGCGTGGGCCTATCGGAGCGTCTCGCGGACATCTACCAAACGCGCTGGCCTCGCGCGAAAATCCGCGTCGACGTCACGGGCTACGCCGACAAAAGCGGCGCCTATACGACCGCCGATCCTCTGCGAGTCACCATCTCCAGCCTGGACTCCCGCAATCAGGGCGCAGCAGCCCTCGAAGTTCTCTTCCACGAAGGATCCCACGGTATTGCCGAGCCGGTGCAGGCCGCCATCATTCGCGAATGCCACCAGCGCGACAAAGCCATTCCTCGCGACCTCTGGCAGGCTCTGGTTTTCTACACCACCGGTGAAGTCATCCGTCCGGTGCTTGGCGCTGCGGGAGCAACCGCTGGCGATCGAGAGGGCGGCGTTGCAGGCGCCAGTTACACACCTTACGCCTTGCGCGAAGGCCTCTATCAGCGCGGCTGGAACGACTATTACAAGCTTCTGCAGAAATTCTGGCAGCCTTATCTTGACGGCACGGCTACCTTCGATGACGCCATCGCCCGCATGGTGTCTTCGCTGTAGCGGTGGCGGTGGCGATGTGAACTCCTTTTTTCCGGCGCGCGTCCACTGTCTGGAGACGCAAGTCGGTGCTCAATTGATTCTGCCGCGAAGAACTGTGACCGACGCTTTCGGCAGCATTACCGCTTCACTGTCCTTGGCGTTGAAAGTTTTCGACATCGGCGGGCCATCCGGGTCCGCATGGCTCTTCGCCCCATCGCGGCGCCACACATATTGCTCGGCCCCAAACGTCACCAGCGTCACCGGCCCAGAGAAGTGCGCCACCTGTTTGCTGCTCGCATCGGCAAACTCGATCTTCGCGGCATGCGCGTTAGAAGGGTCTTTGTTGATCAGCATCAGCGACCATTCACCGTTCGACCGCTTCACGGCATAGGCCGTCACCAACCGGTGACCGGCATGTAGAGTTCGAATTGCTGGCAAAGTCTCAGCATTATATCGTTTTAAAGGACGAGCGACGGAATCTTGGCTCCAGAATCACGTGGTTTCTCTTCCGTATCCGCTCTCGGCCGGCCGGTGTTCACCTGTTGCTTGCAATTGTTCGCTGGACGCCGATATGCTAGGCTTTCCCTTGCAGTAAATCGCCCGGCCCAGTGCCACTCAAGTCCCTGCGACGCGCACTTTTTCTCCTGTTCGTCTCCGAAAGACCCTTCTTCGGCAGGAACGTCTCTCTGGGAAGAACCAAGGCCAGGGCGAACCAAGTGTTGCGCGGTTGAACAGGAAATGACCCGGCATAGCCGGGCTCGCAGTGGAAAAGGAACGGACAAGCCCATGCCCGGCCAACAAACGGCTTCACAGACCGAGAAAGAACCGGTCGAGATCAAGCTGGCGCACTCCCCGGATTCCGATGACGCCTTCATGTTTTATGCCTTGGCCACACACAAACTCGCGACGCCAGGCTACAAATACACCCACGTCCTCTCGGACATCCAAACACTGAACGAGGCTGCGCTGGCGGAGACTTACGACGTCACCGCCATCAGTTTCGCTGCTTACCCTGATCTGCGCGACAAATACATCCTGCTCGATTGCGGCGCCAGTTTCGGCGAAGGCTATGGCCCCATCGTCGTTTCCTCCAAGTCTCTTAAGTCCACCGAACTTGCCGGCAAGCGCATCGCCGTTCCCGGGTTGAAGACCTCGGCTTATCTCGCGCTTAAACTCTACGAGCCGAATTTTGAGCCGGTGGTGATGCCCTTCGACAAAATTATCGACGCCGTCCAAAAGGAACTGGTTGAGGCTGGTCTTCTCATTCACGAAGGACAGCTCTTCTTCCCCCAGTTGGGTTTGCACCGCGTAATCGACCTGGGGATCTGGTGGCAGGAACAAACTAGCTTGCCGCTCCCACTCGGCGGAAACGCCGTGCGTCGGGCGCTCGGACCGCAACTCGGCCGGCAAATATCCAAAACCATCCGAGACAGCGTCTCCTACGGCCTCGAACATCGTGAAGAAGCCCTCAACTACGCCATGCAGTTCGCCCGCGAGATGGATGCCGAACTGGCTGACAAGTTTGTCGGTATGTATGTGAATAAATGGACGCTGGGTTACGGCGAGAAGGGCAGGCAGGCCGTGAAAGAACTGATCTCACGCGGCACCCAGGCTGGCCTACTTCCTGGCCCTCCCGATGTCGAGTTTCTTAGTGAATCCTGAGAAACACGTCTCTCCTCACTTTTCTGCTAAAGTCTCCGTCCGTTTTGCCGATTAATCCACTGAACACGTCCACGCACGCTTTGGCGGATCGCGGCACGGGCTGCGCCTCTCCTCTCCCATACGCTTGGGGACATTTGCTCGGCTCTAGAGCCGTTAAGAGGAAAACATGTCCTTAAACGCGATCATAAATCTGGCTGAACGGCTCCTGACTAACTCTTCGGAGCAATCCACGGACACAAGTTCTGGTTCGAGACAATCGAAGCAGGCCGCGCGTGTCGAATCCGATGCGAACGGCAGAGATCGGTTCACACCATCCGCTCCGGCTCAGCAGGATGCTGGACTATTCCAGGTCAAGCAATTCAGTTTCTTCTCAGCTGCGGCCGAGTTCCTGCTTTCCCAAACGCTGCAACCTCAGGCAAATCCCGTTGCTACTTCTCCGGCGGTTCCAGCGAATGCCACAGGCTCTCCGGTTGTTGTGCAGCCAACGACCGCTCTGGCTCAAGACCCTGCAGGTACGTCGGTAGCTGCCACCCCCATCGTCGCCGCGCGATTCCCCGCCGCGAATTCCGCTCCTATCGTTGCCGCGCCAGCGGCTACCGCCGCCATCGCGAATGCGCCAGCCGCGGCCAGCGTCACGGCTAACTCCACGCAGAGTCAGTTGCTGGCCCTCAATACTGCCCTCGCCGCTCTGGGGCTAAATGCCTCACAACTTGCTCAAGTCGATCAGATCGCCAAACTGATTCAGGATTTCAACCCTGCAGCCTTCGCGAGCTTGCTCTATCAACTGGAAGCACTGGCGCGCGTCAGCGCACAACCAGCGGCGGCGCCGCCAACCAGCACT
>WNFN01221086.1_pt1 | contig 11691 bp, 13 predicted proteins | sample 5400161 | NCBI WGS metagenome assembly WNFN01 (sample SAMN13153353, study PRJNA577476) | soil metagenome | isolation source: 80 cm saprolite on Douglas fir-dominated hillslope | place: USA:California | collected 2013-09-17
TGGATTGAAAGGTTTCGGTGTCGCGCGCCCAATGAATGATGCCGTCAAAATCCTTGGCGAGCTTGTGCGTCAGATCGAGCGAAGAGCGACGGTTAACGCCGACCGGGCTGTCTACCTGCACGATGGCGATCTTGTCGCCGCCTACCCATCGCACGATGTCCTCGGGGAACTCGTGAGCATAGTTGCGGCGACCGCCCCATACGGCTGTGCGGATCACTTTTCCGGCCGGTGTGGTAAGGCGGAAGATCCAGGGCGAGTCTTCCTGTGCCACGCCGGACGCCGCGTAAAATGACGGCGGCGGTGGACGGTTGAGAATTGCGGCCTTCTGCTCTCTTATTTTCTGGCGCTGTCCAGCCGTCAGCCGTTCGAGTTGCTTACCTTTATCATCGAAAAGCTGAACCGCTTTGGAATAGTACTTTTCCGCCGTGCCAGCGTCATAGACGTCGGAATCCGGGAAGGCAAGCAACAATACCTGCCCCGTGAAGCTGTGCAGATGCCGCAGCACGATGTCCCATGCGATGTCCTGATGCGCAACCGGAACAACGTGGAGCGCGGCACCGGGCGTTTCCATCATCAGACGGTCGATCACAGCAATACCGATCGCGCTGAACCCAGTTTCGTTTCCAAGGCAAAAGCCAACGTGGAACGTCCGATCCCCAACCACGGCCCGGAACGCCTGCAAGATTATCTGTTGCGTATCGGGTATCGTGTCGTCGCCCGTCAGTTCGCGGATGCGCGTACCGTTGATGGTGGCCGCAGGTGGCAGCATATGCAGGTCGATCGTGCCCCGGAAATCGTCCGCGTGTGGCCAGGCCGCTTGTTCTCGCCGCTGTCTCTTTCGCTTGGCTTCACCCATGGCATCGCTCCCCAAGTTTAGCTGAACGCCGTAACTACGGTTTCGATGGGGAGAAACAGAGTTCGGCTGTCTTCCGGATATTCGATGAACTCAGCGCACTTCACATAGAAGCGTTTCGCGGCCTCATCCTTTGCGTGGACCAGCACCGCCCCGATGCCGATGCTCTGTGAGGCCACGGCGATGCGGCGCAGCGCGTCCGAGAGGATGTCGGCGCCGAGCCCTTTACCCGCATGATCGCGACTGACCGCCAACCGCCCGATCACCGAGACCGGGATCGTATCGGGCGCGTTGCGCCGCACCTTGCCGGGTGCAGTCGCACGTTGCACCGCACCGGCTGAAATGCAGAAATAGGCGACCACTCGGTTGCCCTCGCACACGACATAGGTGCGCGAGAAGCGGCTTTCATTCTTCAGGGCGCGGTGCTGCAGCCAGTCGTTCAGCGCCGGCTCGCCACAGTCGAAGCCCGAAAGGTCATGTTCGGAAGTCAGGGGAACAGGGGCCGAAAGACGAGGTTCGGGATGTCCCGGCTCGTCCTCTACTTCTGCCATACCGGAACTCGGCGCAGCAACGACCGTAGTTTCGGTCCCGGTGCGGGGGGATTGTCGAGCGCATCCATGAAGGCATCGTAGCGCTCGGAGTTGAGCACGAAGAGGCGCTGGTCTAGCAGCACGTCGATCGCCTGCCGCCGGGCGCTTTCAACCATGAACTCTGTGCGCGTCTTGCCGAGGATCGCCGCCGCATCGTCGATAAGCTGGCGGGTATTGGCCTCGATGCGCAGGTTGATGCTGCCCTTCGTATCGGTAGCCGAAGAGCGCTCCGCGACCGCAACGCCCAAGCTTTCCGAAGATGATGAACGGCCTTTTGACATGAGCAGGACATGGCCCTTTGTATCCACAATGTCAATACAAAAGATTACTTGAAGGGGCGCCCTTTGGGCCGTGCTCTTGGATTCGCCGAAGCCACGGTCGAACTTGGTGCGGCTTTAGAAGAGGCTACCCGCAACAATACCGGTAAGCCGGCCGACCGTCCGCCCCATCAGAGGGTTATGGCGTAGACGTAGTTCTCATCTTCGTTGTTCCCGTCTCCGCCAGCCGCTCATCGCCTGGGCGCGGCGAGCCAGGATAAAGCGCAACAGCAGATACAGCACCCCAGCTACAAAGCAGCGCCGGCGGGCCGGTTTCCTCCGATCACTCCATATCTTCCGGCCACCGATCGCTTCCTCACCCATTGTGAGCAGATCGACGCCCTTGTTCTGCTCCCCATTCTTGAGATTAATGAGACCGGGACAAGATAGTCAGCCACAGCGCCATCGATCCGGGGAGCCATGATAACCAGACTTGCGATCTCCGGTTATCGATCCTTGCGCGAAATCAAGGTAACGCTTGGTGCGCTCAATATCGTGACCGGCGCCAATGGCAGCGGCAAGTCCAGCCTCTATCGCGCGCTGAGACTGCTGGCGGACATCGCACAAGGCCGCATCATTCAGTCATTGGCCGCCGAGGGCGGACTGGAATCGACGTTGTGGGCCGGCCCCGAAGCATTGTCGCGGGGGATGAAAGCCGGCACCACACCGGTCCAAGGCCTGGTGCGCAAAAATCCGATCAGCCTGAAGCTCGGATTTTCAGGCAAGGATTACGGCTACGCCATCGATCTCGGGCTTCCGCTGCCCGATTCGCGCTCGAAGTTTTCAAGCGATCCGGAAATCAAAGTCGAAAGCCAATGGACCGGCGAACGGCTGGACCGGGCAAATGCATTTGCCGTTCGCATCGGCCCCAGTGTCCGCATTCGCAACGGCCAGGGCGAATGGCAGCAGGCCTATCAGAACCTCGACGCATTCGACAGCATGATGACCCATTGCGCCGATCCCTACCACGCCATCGAACTCTTGATGTTGCGCGAGCGGATGAGGAACTGGCGGTTTTACGATCATCTGCGCACCGATCTCGACGCGCCTGCGCGCAAACCGCAGATCGGCACCTACACGCCATTCCCTGGCGCTCGTGTCGAGGTGAACGCCACCGACGGATATTTCGAACTCGAAATGCACCAGCACGGCCTGCTCCGGCCGCTCAAGGCCGCTGAATTGTCGGACGGCACGCTGCGCTACCTTCTGCTCGTCGCAGCATTACTCTCGCCGCGACCGCCGACGCTGATGATCCTCAACGAACCCGAAACCAGCCTGCATCCGGATTTGATGCCGGCGCTGGCGCGCCTGATCGCACGGGCATCGAAGCGGTCGCAGGCCGTGGTGGTTTCACATGCCCCGGCGCTCGTTGCCGCACTCGATGCCGACGTCGACTGCGGGCGAATCATACTGGAGAAGCATCTCGGCGAAACCATCGTCAGGGACGGCGCGCCACCGGACTGGTCGTGGCCAGCGCGATAACCGGCCTGAAGCGTTGAAGGGTTGTCATCCCGAACCGCTCGCCAACCGGCTCGCGCGCACTACGCGGTTTTACGCTCCGCGGACCACCAACGCCGGATCAATGCCTGACGGTTGGCGGCGTGCTGGGAAGGCCGGTGCTTTTCCGGAATAGCCCGCTCCAGTTTTTCGACGGCAGACGTTCCGCAAAGCGCCTGTTCCTCATCGCTGAAGCGAAGCATCTCGAAGCCGCGGTCGTTCGGCATCATCTTCTTGAAACCCAAATGGGCAAGCGAAGTGAGGTGCAGCAGTTCGTTCATCGACAGCGCGACAATTATCTTGTCTTCTCGCGGCGTCATCTGCAGCCTGCAGGTGTCGTATCCCTTGCGCCAGCAGGCGGCGCCGATGGCATCGCCAAATATCCAAAGCCGGGCCTGGTATCGATAGATGCTCTTCTCGTACGTTGCCCCGCGCGCGAACGTCCTCACCGCCTCGACGGCCTTCGCAACATAATCGGGGGTGGCCTGGCCCGATGACTCATAGTGAGAACAGACGCCCCGGATGATTTCGAGCGTCGCCTCTTCCATGCCTGCGAGCCGCCCCTTGGCGAAATACGATTTTGCGGAAGACCAGGTCGAGGCCAGCAGAAGGACAAGCAGCACAGCTATGACGGCCAGGATTCCCATCGCGGGACCTCATCAGAAGCGAAACCGACGCCCGGCCAGAACATCAACCGCAAACCGCGCGCGTCACCGATCAGTCGGCCGCTTCTGATTTCCGCAAGCCGTGTTCCCCAGTTGGGCAACAATGATGGATCAGAGTTACCCGCGCGTATATTTGTTCCTCCGTACAACTGCGGAAAGACCGGCGATCGACGGAAGCAGAACCGGCCAGCGCCGCAGGCTACCTCGGCGGCGTCCCCGCCGCCGGTTCTACTGCGTCGTCATCCAGGCCCGGGCTTCGCGCTGGGCCATGGCGATCTCGACCTCGGACATCATCGCGGCGACCTCGCGGCGCAGCTGGATGGCGTCGGCGCGGCCTTTCAGAGCAGCCAGGTTGAACCACTTATGCGCGGCGACGAGATTGACCACGCCGGAACGTCCGCTGGCCCAATACAGGCCGCGCTCGAACAGCACGTCGGGTATCGCACTTGCTTGCACCGGCGTTGCCGCATCCAGATCAATGTGTCCCTGAAACATCCGACATCTCCTTTTTTGATTTTTGCCGCGCCCTTTCCCGAGCGCGGCTCCCGTCCAGTTGTAAAAGCGTCCCGTTATCCAGCGCGCGGTCAGCAGGAGTGGAATCCGGTTGTGCGTCCGGTCGCGCGCCCATGATTGGAAAGCGCCCGACTTGATCGCCAAACCGCCCACGCCTTGGCGGATCATGCGCTCGCCGTTTGCCGGCTTGTTGGGATGACCATGACCGATAAAATTTGAAGGGTAGTTTAAGTATCGCGATGAACGGGGTGTAAACGGGTAGTTTAAGTATCGCGATGAACGGGGTGTAAACGCGGTCTCGGCGCGGATTACGGTGGAATCGCAAAAGCGCTGGTTTCACGGGCATTGTTACGGAAGCGCGAAATTCGGTTTACCCTGCCATTTCGCAAAACGATAACCATTGGCGCAATCGCGTCCTGCATTTCCAGCTGTCATCACCCGCGAAGGCGGGTGATCCAGTAATCCGCTGCGCAGGTGATAAATCGAAAGGCCACGGCGCACTGGGTACTCCGCTGGAGCCTGTCATCGGGCTCGCCGAAGGCGCGACCCGGTGGCGGAGTATGACGACCGACTATGGAGCGTCGCGGGTACGAGCCCACCCCGGGCCTTGGTGCCACGGGCGATCAGGACAATCATTCTGACGGATTTGGGGGGAATCAGCGCGCCGGCGCTGGCGGCGCGGCACAGGGAACGAGGGCGTCGGCGAACACGTCAGGACCAGATTTCACTTGGGCAAAGATTGCCGGTGAAATTGCGGATCTCAAGATCCGCACCGAACGAAGAAAACTTGTTTCTTCTGCCGGACCGGTTTTCGTGAGAGCGAACTCTTTCGAAAATGCGATCCAGCCGTTTGACCTGATGTCTCGCCGACACCCTCTTTCGTCGACAGAGCCGTCCGATTTAAAATCTGCTTTTGAGAAGCAAATCGTTTCTGAAGGCTCTAGTGACGTGCCGGCATCAAGCCGCCGGCAATTTTCTTAAGCGAGATTACTTCTTCTTCTTGGCGACCTTGCGGGTCTTCTTCGCAGTCTTCTTCACTGCGCTCTTCGCCTTCTTCGCCTTCTTAGCTTTCTTGGCCATGTTGCCCTCCTGATGTAAGTGAGATGGCTTTATTGCTGCGTGCACTCGGGAATCGAAATGCACTACATCCCGAATACACCAACAGACCGAAAAAAACACTGTCCCACTTAAGGAAGTGTTGACGCACCCACCAGCGAACGCGCGACGCACGCTCGTCAGCAACACAACAATTCATCCGCGCAGCGATGCAAGTAGCGCGCAAAAATACGACGCCGACGATTGTCAATTCGCAAGAAGCGACTGTGCCGCAGGTGTTTTCAATACTCGTACATTCGGCGATCGACGCGCGACCGACGTCATCCGGCCTGTCGAGTCCGGCCGAAAGCGTGTTGCGTGGACTCTGAGTCTCGGATTTTGGCAAGAAAAAAATTTTTCATCCCGACCGGCTTTGCGCCTCTTCGTGCTCGCCAAAACCGGTCTTTCGGGAGAATCGCCGCCGCCGATTCGCAAGGTGCGGTTTTTCACGTCGCGCGATGCATCGCGACTTTTATGGTGAACGATCAGTGCACGACGCGCGCGCTTAGAGACGACGGCGATGACGCCGCCGTCGCGTCACGCGACGTTCAGAGGCCGAGCTTGGACTTCAGCAGATCGTTCACCGACTGCGGATTGGCCTTGCCTCCGGATGACTTCATCACCTGACCGACGAACCAGGCGATCAACTGTGGCTTCGCTTTCGCCTGCGCGACCTTGTCGGGATTGGCGGCGATGATGTCGTCGACCACCTTCTCGATCGCGGCGATGTCGGTGACCTGCTTCATGCCGCGCGTTTCGACCAGTGCGCGGGGGTCGCCGCCCTCCTGCCAGACGATCTCGAACAGATCCTTGGCGATCTTGCCGGAGATCGTGCCCTCGCCGATCAGATCGACGATTGTCCCAAGCTGTGTGGCCGAAACTGGCGACGTCGCAATGTCGCGGCCCTCCTTGTTGAGCCGCCCGAACAATTCGTTGATCACCCAGTTGGCGGCAAGCTTGCCGTCGCGGGTTTTGTCGGCGAGCCTGGCCAGCACGGTTTCGTAGAAATCCGCGCTCTCGCGTTCGGCCACCAGCACGCTGGCGTCGTAGGGCGAAAGCCCGAACTCAGCGATGAAGCGGGCCTTCTTCTGGTCCGGCAATTCCGGCAAGTTAGCCTTCAGCTCATCGACGTATGCCTGCGTGAACTCCAGCGGCAGCAGATCGGGGTCCGGGAAATAGCGGTAGTCGTGCGCCTCTTCCTTGGAGCGCATCGAGCGGGTCTCGCCCTTGTTGGGATCGAACAGACGGGTTTCCTGATCGATGGCGCCGCCATCTTCGAGAACGCCGATCTGGCGCCGCGCTTCATATTCGATGGCGTCACCAATGAAGCTGATCGAGTTCATGTTCTTGATCTCGCAGCGGGTGCCGAGCGGTTCGCCCGGCTTGCGGACCGAGACGTTGACGTCGGCGCGCAGGCTGCCCTTCTCCATGTCGCCGTCGCAGGTGCCGAGGTAGCGCAGGATCGAACGCAATTTTGCCACATAGGCTTTGGCCTGCTCGGACGAGCGGATGTCAGGCTTGGAGACGATCTCCATCAAGGCGACGCCGGACCGATTAAGATCCACCAACGACAGCGTCGGGCTCTGGTCGTGCAGCGACTTGCCGGCGTCCTGCTCCAGATGCAGCCGCTCGATGCCCACGGTGACGCTCTCGCCGCCCGCCAGTTCGACGATCACCTCGCCCTCGCCCACGATCGGCGATTTGTACTGGCTGATCTGGTAGCCCTGCGGCAAATCCGGATAGAAATAGTTCTTGCGGTCGAATACCGAGCGCAGATTGATCTGCGCGTTCAGACCGAGCCCGGTGCGAACCGCCTGCTTGATGCAGGCTTCATTGATGACCGGCAGCATGCCGGGCATCGCCGCATCGACCAGCGAGACGTGGGTGTTGGGCTCGCCGCCGAATTCCGTCGAGGCGCCGGAGAACAGTTTTGAGTTCGAGGTGACCTGGGCGTGGATTTCGAGCCCGATCACCATTTCCCAATCGCCGGTGGCGCCCTTGATGAGCTTGCCGTTGTTTATATTCATGCGGGTCCGCCTCCGAGCAATGCAGAAACCATCAGCTCCCATTCGGTTTCGAGGGAACCGATCGCAACCGGCTTGCCCGCCTGCCGGTACCAATAGCCGGCGTTGCCAGGATCGCCTTCGACGCGGTGCAGATAAGCATGGACCCAGGCTGAGTCAGGGGTGTCCTGATCCTGAGCGATCTTATGCGCCTCGTCCCAGTTGCCTTTGGAAGCCCACCACAGAGCGGCAAGCGGCGCGCCGAGATCCGGCGCTGGTGCCGCGCCTGACAGACTGGCTTTGAAATCCGCGATGTTCACCACCGGCCTCGCTGGGTGAATCGTTCCGTGGTGGCGCCCTTGATCAGCACAGATGGTTTGATTGCGTTCATGGCTGGATTTTATCCCGACAAGGGGCGCTGGAAAACCCCTGAAACACTTTTGAGCGAGGCAAATCGGTTTGCGCCGAACGAGCATCGGTCGCTCAGTTCGGCACCGCCACCGGTGCTGCATCGAGCATCAGCGTGAACCAGGTGCCCTGACCGCGGATGCTTTCGGCGCGGAACACAACATTCCGGGCATTCTCCTTGAGTGTCTGAAGGATCAAGGCGCCGAGTTTGCGCGGCGACGGCCATTCCAGATTGTCGCCCAGTCCAACGCCGTCATCGGATACGACGACGGTCACGCGACCGCCGTCCTGCTTGCAGATCAGTTTGAGCTGACCGGCGTTGCGGCCGACGAACGCATATTTCAGCGCGTTGGTCAGCATCTCGTTGATCAATAGCCCCGCCGGCATCGCGATGTTGATCGAGAGCGGGCAATAACCTGCTTCGATGCCGATCGCCACGCCTGGCATGGCGTTGACCTCCATCACCGAGGTCGCGACATTGGAAAGATATTGGCCGAGATCGATTTCGGGAGGGGCATTTTCCGCCGACAAGGTCCGGTACAGCACCGTCAAGGCATCGATCCGGCTGGCAAGGCGCGCCAGAGCCACCGTCTCGCCTTCCGCGGCCGATCTCGCCTCCAGGCGGATCAGCGCGGTGATCAGCTGCAAATTATTCTTCACCCGGTGCTGAAGCTCGCGCATCAGCATATCGCGATCGCGGATCTGGCTCTCGAACTGTTCGATCTGGGCCCGCTCCCGGCCGCCGACATCGACCAGCGCCGCGATCCGGAAATTCTCGACCCCGTCGTCGCTTTCGATCACCGAGGCATAGGCCTGCACGATGACGAGACGATCGACCGGGCCGGCCGGGCGGAACACGCCGATGAAATCCTCGCCGTCCCGGATCGCCTCACCCAAGGTCTGGGCCGGACTATCCTCGTTGAGAAAGCCGTCGAGACAGGTCCAGCTCTGGCCCTCCACATGGGCTGCCGCCATCGACATCAAATTCTCGAACGCCTTGTTGATGTAGACGACATGCTGCTCACCGCCGGAACCGCGCGATACCGCGACTGCGACCGGCGCATGATCGAGCAGATGCTTGTATCTGTCGCTCTCGAGCGCCAAGGCGAGCTTCGACGAACCCAGAAGCTGGTCGACCTGTTGGGAAGACGGGATACCGTCGTCGGCGGCACTCATACGCTAACCTTGCTCATGGGCAAACCATGACGAAGCGTGGCAGGAAACGCAACGCAAAAGCCTGCGGCACCAAAAATGGAACCTTACGCCCACCACTTCGGCGGCGTGAACCGTCCCGCCGCCTGCTCGATCACCTCGCCGAGCGAGAACAACGTCTCTTCATCGAACGGACGGCCGATCAGTTGCAGGCCGAGCGGCAACGCCTGCGCGTCCCTGCCGGCGGGAACAGCGATTGCCGGCAATCCTGCCATGTTCACCGTCACCGTGAAGATGTCGTTGAGGTACATCTCGACGGGGTCGGCGCCCTTTTCGCCGATACCGAATGCCGCCGATGGCGTCGCCGGCGTCAGGATCGCGTCCACGCCCTTGGCGAAACAGTCCTCAAAATCCTTCTTGATCAAAGTGCGGACTTTCTGCGCGCGCAGATAATAGGCGTCGTAGTAACCGGCCGAGAGCACGTAAGTGCCGATCATGACCCGGCGGCGGACTTCGGCGCCAAAACCTTCGGCGCGGGTGTTCTCATACATCTCGCCGATGCTGCGGCCAGGCACGCGCAGGCCGTAGCGTACGCCGTCGTAGCGCGCGAGGTTCGACGAGGCCTCCGCGGGAGCGACAATGTAATAGGCCGGCAGCGCGTATTTGGTGTGCGGCAGCGACACGTCGACAAGCTCGGCGCCCGCGGCCTTGAGCCAGGCCGCGCCCTCGGTCCAGAGCTTTTCGATTTCCGCGGGCATGCCGTCGAGGCGATACTCCCGGGGAATGCCGATCTTCATGCCCCTGACCGATGTTCCGATCGCGGCCTCGTAATCCGGCACCGCGCGATTGACCGATGTGGTGTCCTTGGGGTCGTGACCGGCCATCGAGCGCAGCAGGATCGCGGCATCCCGGACAGTCCGCGCAATCGGCCCGGCCTGATCGAGCGAGGATGCGAACGCGACGATGCCCCAGCGCGAACAGCGCCCATAGGTCGGCTTCATGCCGACGGTCGCGGTGAACGCCGCGGGCTGGCGGATCGAGCCGCCGGTGTCGGTCGCGGTCGCGCCCATGCACAACAGCGCCGCCACCGCGATTGACCACGGGACCGAAGCACGAGGTCTCGTTCGACGAACCCATCGCGAATTCGTCATTGTTGAGCTTGCCGAGCATGACGGCGCCGTCGCGCCACAGTTGCGAGGTCACGGTGGATTCGTAAGTCGGCACGAAATTGCCGAGGATTTTCGAGCCCGCGGTGGTGCGCACGTCCTTGGTTGCGAACAGGTCCTTGATGCCAAGCGGAATGCCGGCGAGCGGACCGCCCTCGCCCTTGACGATCCTGGCGTCGGCTTCGCGCGCCATGCTTCGCGCCTGATCCGGCGTTTCCATCACAAAGGCATTGAGCGCGCGCGCCGCCTCGATCGCATCGAGGTGCGCGTCGGTCAGTTCAAGCGACGTGAAAGATTTGTTCGCGAGACCCGTTCTGGCTTCGGCGAGAGTCAACGATGTCAAATCGGTCATTTATCAACCGGGCTGCAGAAGAACGGCGACAGCGTCTTGTCGTTGGCCGGGTCGTCGCTTTTATGGTTGGCCTTGTCGGCGGCTTCGAGCTGATCGAGCACGGCGTCCATCGCCTTGTCGGGATCGGCCACCTTGCCCTGACGCTCCATCGCGTCGAGATAGTTCATGTAGGCCGCATAGGCCTTTTCATCGTCGCAGAGCAGACACATCGGATTTCCCGTTCGATAGAAAGAATTTACTCAACGACCTTGGGCACCAGAAAGAAATGATCTTCCGTGGCCGGCGCATTCCTGACCACGTCGTCCGCGATCTCGCCGTCATTGACCACGTCCGGGCGCTTTTTCATTTCCATTGGCATCACCGAGGTCATCGGTTCGACGCCATCGACGTTCACTTCGCTTAGCTGTTCGACAAAGGCCAGCATCGCATTCAATTCGCCCTGCAGATGGGGGACTTCAGCGTCAGTGACCGCGATCCGCGCAAGATGCGCGATACGGCGAACGGTGGCGGCATCGACGGACATTATATAAGCCTCTAAGCGGCGAATTCAGCCCGCCGTATAGCAGAGGGTGCTTTTGCACCGCAACTGCGGCCGTCGCCCTATGTGTGAGCAGGTCGATCAGGTCATTTTCGGTATTGCGACATAGGCAGCAGGCCCCCTCTCCCGTTGGGAGAGGGTTGGGGAGAGGGGTTACGCTCTATCGTTAGGCCGCATCCCCTCACCCGGCGCTGCGCGCCGACCTCTCCCCAAGGGAGAGGTGAAAAGAGGCTCACCCCGCCATCCGGCTGAGCCGCGCCAGCGCGGCGCCGGCCAGCGCCCGGGTCAGCTCCGCGGCCGGCACTTCGCGGCCCATCCGCACCGCCTGCCCGGCCCAGAGATTGGTGAAATCGACCTTTCCCTGCTTTTCCGCCGCCACCTTCAAAGGCCCAAGCGCCGTCGCGGAATGCGGAAATGCCGGCGCATCCGGCGAAATCGGGCCGACCTCGCGCATTACGCGGTTGGCCACCCCGCGCGCCGGGCGCCCGGTCATGACATTGGTGATGACGGTGGAATCATCGCGCGCCTGGGCAAGTGCAACG
>WNFN01120885.1_pt1 | contig 11683 bp, 9 predicted proteins | sample 5400161 | NCBI WGS metagenome assembly WNFN01 (sample SAMN13153353, study PRJNA577476) | soil metagenome | isolation source: 80 cm saprolite on Douglas fir-dominated hillslope | place: USA:California | collected 2013-09-17
AGCGCCCGCTGCATCAGCACGGTGTCGACCCAGCGTCCGAACTTGAAGCCAACTGCGCGTAGAGTGCCGATACGAATAAAACCGAGCCGTTCATGCAGGGCGATGGACGCCATATTCTCGCTATCCCCAATCACCGCGATCATCTGGCAGTCGCGCTCGACGCAGCGCGCGATGAGGGCGGAGAGCAACAGGTATCCGGCGCCCCGGCGGTGCAGGTCGTGGTCGACATAGACAGAGTTCTCGACCGTGAATCGATAGGCAGGCCGCGAACGGTACGGCGCCGCATAGCTGTAGCCGACCACCACGCCACCCATGTCGGCGACGAGGTACGGCAGGCCACGGCCGAGGACGCCGCCACGACGCCGGCTCAGCTCATCAACCGAGGGCGGTTCCTCTTCGAAAGAGCCAAGTCCATGAAGGGCATGAAAGCCATAAATCGCCTGGATTTTCGGCATGTCCTCGTCACGGGAATTCCGAACAACAAAATGGAGCTTGGGCCCGACGTGCGAGTGCACACCGCAAGATCGTGCCGCAAGGAAACTATCCGGATCCACGTTCGTACTCCAAGCCAGGTTCGGTAACCGCCAAATTCCGCGGGCGAGACGTCGCTGCGCTGTATCATGACGGCGGAATTGCTATAAGTGAAGCTAGGGCTACTTATGGGCAGCATAAGGAAATCTTTGATGAGCCGCCTCAGCCTCGATCACCTTCAAACATTCGCGCATGTCATCGCATTGGGAAGCTTCTCGGCGGCGGCGCAGCGACTCAAACTTTCTCAGCCTGCGATCAGTCTTCAAATGAAACAACTTGAGGGGCGACTCGGGGTGCGGCTGATAGATCGCGTCGGCCGGCGCACGAGCGCAACCGCGGCCGGCGAGGAACTGCTGACCCACGCCCGCCGGATCGACGGCACCGTGACCGCTGCGCTCGAAGCTATGAATCGGCATGCCAAGGGAACGGCCGGGCGCGTGCGGCTCGGCACCGGGGCGACAGCCTGCATCTATTTCCTGCCGCCGATCTTGCGCTCGCTGCGCAACCGGTTTCCCGTGCCGGCGTCAGGCCGCATGTTTGACGTCAGGGGAGTTCTGGACGACGAATTCGTCGCCATTGCGTCGACGAGCGCGATTAAGCTTCCGGGTAGAGTTACGGCGCTTGAGCTCGCCGCGCGGCCGCTCGTGCTTTACGAACCAGGTGCAAACACGCGTCTCCTGCTTGATCAATGGGCGGCGCGCGCCGGCGTTTCGCTAAAGCCCGCTATGGAGCTCGGGAACGTTGAGGCGATCAAGGAGGTGGTGGGCGCCGGGCTCGGCTGCGGCGTCGTTCCTCGCATGGCCCTGCGAAGAGCGAGCTCGCAGCGCAGCGTGACCGTGCGTTCCCTGTCGCCAAAGCTTCATCGCAGATTGGCAGTCGTGTTGCGCCACGACAAGCCTCTCGGGCGGGCCCTGCGCGAGGTGCTAAGCGCCATCGATGCGTTCGCTCGCGACTCTGTGGAGAAGTAGCTGAGGATTTGCCGGAAGTCGTGACGCGGAATGGTCGCGGCAAGGTCGAAATGCCCCCGGCTCCCCGAGCGGCGGTAGCCACAGGAGAGGCCGGGGGTAACGCGGGTCCTCAGCGCCCACCCGCGCGAACAACCAACGCAGGAAAGTAGCTTGCGTTCCGGCCGGTGCAAAGCCAAATACTTGCGCCAGGGCATAACGGGAGGATAGCGCCATGGTGCGTCGCGGCACATGCTTGCAAATGCAATCGCGCTGCTTGGAGTTGCATCCCCGGGAGATTGATCCGACCCCGATGTGGCGGAGGTCAGTAACACCCGTGACGCAGCTGCATTTCGATCACACCGCCTCGCGCCTGAGCCAAGATTCATGAGCAGCAAAAAGAGCCCGGCGGAACTTCGCAGCGCACGCTGGTTTGCGCCCGACGACTTCCGTTCGTTCGGTCATCGCTCGCGCATGAACCAGATCGGCTATGCGGTGGAGGAATTCGCCGGCAAGCCGGTCATCGGCATCATCAACACCTGGTCCGACTTCGCGCAGTGCCACGCCCACTTCAAGCATCGTGTCGACGATATCAAGCGCGGCGTGCTCCAGGCGGGCGGATTTCCGGTCGAGCTCCCGGCCATCTCGCTGTCGGAGAGCACGGTGAAGCCGACCACCATGCTCTATCGCAACTTTCTCGCCATGGAGACCGAGGAGCTGATCCGCTCCCAGCCGGTCGACGGCGTCGTGCTGATGGGCGGCTGCGACAAGACCACGCCCGGCCTCATCCTCGGCGCGACTAGCGCGGGCGTGCCGGCCATCTACGTGCCGGCGGGGCCGATGCTGCGCGGCAACTGGCATGGGCAAACGCTCGGCTCGGGCTCCGACGCGTTCAAGTATTGGGACGAGCGCCGTGCCGGCAACATCTCGGCAAAGGACTGGAGCGAGATGGAGATGGGCATCGTGCGCTCCTACGGCGTGTGCATGACGATGGGCACCGCCTCGACCATGACTGCGCTTGCCGACGTGATCGGACTGAGCCTGCCGGGAACGTCCTCGATTCCGGCCGCCGATTCCAACCACGTGCGCATGTGCTCCGCCGCGGGCCGGCGTATCGTGGACATGGTGTGGGAGAACCTGACGCCGGCGCGCATCCTGACCGAAGGGGCGTTTCGCAACGCCATCACGGTCGCAATGGCCATGGGCTGCTCGACCAACGCGGTGATCCACCTCATCGCCATGGCGCGGCGGGCAGGCCAACCGATCGGCCTTGAGGATTTCGATGCAGCAAGCCGCAAAGTGCCCGTCATCGCCAACGTCCGCCCATCCGGCGACAAGTACCTGATGGAGGACTTCTATTATGCCGGCGGGCTCATCGGACTGATGTCTCGCCTGAGGAGCTTGCTCGACCTGTCGCAGATCAACGCTTCCGGCAAGACGTGGGCGGAATGCCTTCAAGGCGCTGCGATCTACAACGACGACGTGATCCGCCCGCTCGACAAAGCGATCTATCGAGAGGGCGCGCTCGCCGTGCTCAAGGGCAATCTCGCCCCCGACGGATGTGTGATCAAGCCCAGCGCCTGCGAGCCGCGATTGTTGTGCCATACCGGCCCTGCGATCGTCTTCGACGACTACAACGCCCTCAAGACGTCCATCAGCCGCGACGACCTGGACGTGACGCCGGACCACGTGCTGGTGCTGCGCAATGCCGGCCCTCAGGGCGGACCTGGCATGCCCGAGTGGGGCATGATCCCGATCCCGACCAAGCTCGTGAAACGCGGCGTGCGCGACATGATCCGCATCTCGGATGCGCGGATGAGCGGGACAAGCTACGGTGCCTGCATTCTGCACGTCGCGCCCGAGTCCTACGTCGGCGGCCCGCTGGCGCTGATCAGGACCGGCGACATGGTCAGCGTCGACGTGCCCGCAAGGCGCATACATCTGGAGGTTTCCGATGCTGAGCTGCTGGCCGGCGCGTAGGGCTGCGATTTTGATTTCCTGGAGACGGCATTCGGACGTGCTGCCGCCGAGCCGGACATCAACTGACCGACGCGCTGGAGAGCCTCATGTCCTTGACAGCATCGACCCGCGACAAGCTCAAGACGGTGAGCTCGGCCACCATTTGCACCGCCCTCTACAAGCGTGGATTCCGCAATCAGATGATCCAGGATGTGCAGCCCCTCGATCCCGGCAAACCCACGATGGTGGGGGAAGCCTTCACGCTACGCTATATGCCGGCGCGCGAGGACCTGAACCCGATTACCGTGTTCCAGGATCGCAGCCACCCCCAGCGCAAGGCGGTCGAGGAGTGTCCGCCAGGCGCGGTGTTCGTCATCGACAGCCGCAAGGATCCGCGCGCCGCCTCGGCCGGCAACATATTGGTCACGCGCCTGCAAGTCCGCGGCGTTGCCGGCATCGTGACCGATGGCGGGTTCCGCGATGCGGCCGAGATTGCCAAGCTCGACATTCCCGCATTCCACAATCGCCCGTCGGCTCCCACCAATCTGACCCGACATCAGGCGATCGACATCAACGTGCCGATCGGCTGCGGCGACGCGCCGGTGTTTCCAGGGGACGTGATCGTTGGTGATGCGGACGGCTGTGTCGTCATTCCCGCCGAGCTCGCCGACGAGATTGCCGACGAGGCCGTGGAGATGACGGCTTACGAGGACTTCGTCACCGAGAAGGTGTTCGAGGGCCGCTCCATCCTCGGTCTCTATCCGGCGACCGATGAGCAGAGCAAGGTCGACTTCGCCGCCTGGCGCAGGACGAAAGGCAGATGAGGGCCGCCTCCTGACACCGTGCCACAGGGGCCTTGGCTGAAAGTGTCGTTAAGCTGGCGATCGTCGTTCCAGTCGATGGATCGCCAAAACAAGCAAAACACATAACGGGGAGAGAGACATGCAAGACCGGAGGACGGCAATTCTTGCGACGCGGCGCGCAGCTCTCAAAGCCGGCTTTGCGCTCGCGGTTGTTCGATTTGCAATGGATTCGCCGCCGCGTGCGTACGCGCAATCCCCGACCAAGGTGCTCGACTTCACCACCGGAGCCGATATCGCCAAGGCTGAGCAGGAAGGCGAGTTTCTCTTCTACACCCATGACAGCGAGCCCGCAGCGGCCGGTATCATCGAGGCATTCAGCAAGGACTTCCCGAAGATTAAGGGAAAATACGTTCGCGCTCAGAATGGTTCGCTGTTCAGCAAGATCCTGGCCGAACGCTCGGCAGGGCGCTTCAACGCCGATGTGATCCAGTTTTCCGAGCCCGCCACGGCGATCGACTTTCAGAAGCGCGGCGGCTATATGCGCTATGTCTCCCCACAGTCCGATGCTTACGCGCCAGAGTATCTCAGCAATCCTGTCGGCGACTATTTCTGGGTGGGCGTCACTTTCGCCGGGATCGCCTATAACACCGACAAGGTTACGCCCGTCGAGGCGCCGAAGGCCTGGAAGGACCTTTTGAAACCGCTCTGGCTCAACCGAGTCAGTGTCAAGCAATCCAACTCCGGCATGCAATTCGCCCAATGGTACGAGTTGCGAAAGCTCTACGGCGACGGGTTCTGGAAGGAATTTGCCAAGCTGCGGCCGCGCGGCTTTGATTCCCGCGTTCAGTTGTTTGATCGCCTTGCGAAGGGCGACGACAGAGTCTGCGCGCTGGCTGAATACGCTGGCTACCTGTTGCACAAGGAGAAAGGTGCGCCGATTGCATTCGTCGCGCCGGACGATGGCCTGCCCGCGGCTGCCCTCCTCAATGGAATCGCCGACAAGGCGCCGCACCCGCAGGCGGCGCGGCTGTTCGTGGATTGGCTCATGTCGAACCGCGGCCAGGCGCACTACCAGAACAATCCCTATCTCTACTACGGCTCCGTCCGCAAGGATGCTCCGCCCATGCCCGGCGGCGTACGGCTGAAGGATTTCAAGCTGCTCGCGCCGACCACTGACATGAATGAATACGTGGCGAGCCGCGATGCGTTCAACAAGGAATGGAACGGCATGCTGGGCTTGTGAACCCGCGTGTGATGGGCATGCGCTTGCAGAAGCCCCCTCCCTACCCTCCCCCGCTTGCGGGGGAGGGTAGGGAGGGGGCTATCGGGCGGCTCGTGTCTCTCCAAGCGGTCAGCATGACGGCTGTCGTCGCCGTGGTGGCGATTTTTGTGCTTTACCCGATTTACTATTTGCTCGACGCGTCGCTTGACGTCGGCGAGGCCGACGTGCGCCCACCAACGGCCTACGGCTTCGACAACTTTGCGGCCTTGCTCAACTACCAGGCCATCATGCTCAACACGCTGATGGTGTCCTTTGCCGCCACCATCATGGCGCTGGTGTTCGGCTCTCTCACCGCTTGGACTCTCAGCCGTACCAATGTGCCGTTCCGGCGAACCCTCGAGCAGCTCATGGCGGTGCCGTATTACGTGACGCCGCTACTGGGAGCGCTGGCGTGGAGCTTCCTCGGCGCCCCGGAAAGCGGCTTCATCAACCAGTTGTGGCGCCGCTTCGGCGGCGAGGCCGCGTTGATTGACATCACCTCACCGCTGGGCATCGCCTGGGTCATGGCTCTGTTCGAGGGCTCGGTCGCCTTTGTCATGATCGGTGCGGTGCTTCAATCGATGGACCCGGCGCTGGAGGAGGCATCGCAGGTCACTGGAGCAGGCCGTTGGCGGACAATGCTGCGGGTCACGCTTCCCCTCGCTGCCCCCGGCGTTCTCGGCGCCGCCATCTTCGTGTTCGCGGAGATGCTGGGGGCGTTCTCGGCCGCGCTGGTGCTCGGCACGCCGGCGCGCTTCTTCGTGATCACGACGGCGATCTACCAGCTGGTCTCCCAGTTTCCGCCGCGCTTGCCGATGGCGGCCGCAATGGGGGTGTCGCTGTTCGCCGTGATGTTTCTCATGATGTTCATCTATCGCCGCATCACTTCTCACCGCAGCTTCGTGACGATCAGCGGCAAGGCATTCCGCCCCCGGGTGATGGACTTAGGCTGGATGCGATGGGTGCTGTTCGCCCTCTGCGCCTCCTACGTGCTCTTGTCGGCAGTGCTGCCCATTACCACCTTGGCCTTCGCCTCGGTGCAGAGGCTTGCGGTCGCGTTCCCGGCCGCGGAAAATTTCACGCTGGACAATTTCCGACAGGCCTTGTCGCTCAATGCGGTGACGTCGGCCATGACCAACAGCTTAGTTCTTGGTTTCCTGACCGCAACGATCGGCGTAGCCTTGACGGGGGTGCTGGCATGGATCATCCAGCGCAGCCGATTACCTGGACGAGGCGTGCTGGAATATATCGTGATGCTTCCGCAGGCGGTGCCGCGGCTTGTCTTTGCGTTCGGGATGATGTGGGCGTGGCTGGTGTTGCCGATTCCGATCTATGGCACGTTCTGGGTGCTTCTGATCGCCTACCTGACCGTGTTCCTGCCGCTCGGCGTGCGCACGATCTCAGCCGTCATCATGCAACTCGACAGGAGTCTCGATGAGTGCGGAGAGGTCTGCGGCGCGCCATGGGGCTATCGCCTTCGCACCATCGTCGTCCCGCTTCTGCGTCCCGGCCTTCTGGCCGCGTGGCTGCTGATCTTCGTTGCCAGCGTTCGTGAGCTCGGCGCATCCATCCTGCTGATGGGGCCGACCTCGAAGGTGCTGACGCCGGCTATCGTCGAATCCTGGTTTTCCAGCAGCTCCGAGTTGACCGCCGCCATGGCGTTGATCCAGACCGCCGTCATTGGCGTGGTCATGCTGCTGTTGACAAGCATGACGCAAAAAGCTGCTCGCATTGAGGAGTGAAGCTGATGCGGGACGGGGCGGCGACACCCGCGATCGAGGTCGAGAATCTTGTCATCCGATACGGCTCGGTGACCGCGGTTGATTCGGTCAGCTTCGTTGTCAATGAGGGCGAGCAACTGACCCTGCTGGGACCCTCCGGATGCGGCAAGACATCGACACTGCGCGCAGTCGCCGGTCTCGAACGGCCGCATGCCGGGGCCATTCGGATAGGCGGGCGCGCGATGTACGACGCGGCGCGCAGAATCAACCTGCCTGCGGAACGGCGCGGTCTGTCCATGGTGTTTCAATCTTATGCCATCTGGCCGCACATGACCGTGTTCGAAAACGTCGCGTATGGATTGCGTGTGCGAAACGAGGGCGGGGCTTCACTCAAGGAAAAGGTGCATCACGCCCTCGATCTGGTCCAGATGGTCCCGTTTGCAAACCGCAACGCGTCGCAGCTCTCCGGCGGGCAGCAACAGCGTGTGGCGCTGGCGCGGGCCCTTGCGTTCTCGCCCTCCGTCCTGCTGCTCGATGAGCCATTGTCCAACCTCGATGCCAAATTGCGAGCCGAGATGCGCATTGAGCTGCGCGAATTGCAGCATCGTCTCAAGCTCACTGCGCTGTATGTCACGCACGATCTCGAGGAGGCGCTGGCGATGTCCGACCGGATTGTCGTCATGCGTCGCGGCTCCATCGTGCAGAGCGGACCGCCGTACGAGATCTACCACCATCCACGCACAGCTTTTGTGGCGGATTTCATCGGCTCCGCCAACCTCGTCCGCGGTCGCCTGAGGGCCGACCTCTGCAGCGACGGGCGCGTAGCTCTGGAAACCGATGCAGGCGACATCGTGCACGGCGATGTCCATGGCCGCAGCGCGGGTTCGCAGCCCACCATGTCACTGCGCACAGTCCACCTGCGCCTCAGCGACAAGCCTCCGGAGCGGACGCTCAATGTCTGGCCGGTCGTCGTGAAACGTAGCGTTTTCTTAGGCGACCTGTCGCAAGTGCATGTCGCATGGGGAGACCGAGAGCTGGTTGTCCGACAGACCGCGATGTCGCAGTTTGCCGAGGGACAAACGGCTTATCTGACCATTTCTCCCGAACATTGTGTCTTGCTGGAGCCCGAATGACCGGCAGACCACCACCCGTGCTTGACTGGGCAGAGACATCGGCCGCACACCGCTTTCGCGCCGGTGCGGCGCAATGCACGGAGTTTATCATCGGGCCGGCCAAAGGCCGGACCCGGTGGCTTATTGCGCCCTACGGGCTAAGCTTCCGACTACAGCACCATTCCGGGCCTTGGCTTTCCGGTCGAAATAAGTCACTAATATACTAGCATAACATAACAAGAGCGTACCCTGGGTGAAACGAATGAGTCGGCGGCTTGCCCGTGTCCCCAAGACCGAGTTGTTGGCGGAGCACGCCGAATCCAATCGGGCCGGCCGGTCGATTTCCTTTCGCCGCACCACGCTCGGCGCGCAGATTCACGCCGTCCTGCGCCGCGACATCATTACCGGCCGCCTCGCGCCGCGCGCGATGCTGTCCGAGCAGGACATCGCCGCGGGTTTCGGCATTTCGCGCACGCCCGTGCGCGAGGCGATGATCAAGCTCGCCGAAGAGGGCCTCGTTGAAATCTTCCCGCAATACGGCTCGTTCGTCGCGCCGATCAAGTTGCGCGAGGTGTTCGACAGCCAGTTCGCGCGCGAGGCGCTGGAATGCGCCGCGGTCGAGAAGGCGGTCGGGCGGCTTGATGAGCGGCAGGATCGGCAGCTCAAGGCCGTCATCGGCCGCCAGCGTGCCTTGCAGCGCCCGCACCAGCGCGAGGCATTCTTCCGCGCCGACGAGGACATGCACATGCTCATCCTCAAGATCGCCGGGCACGGCACGGCCTGGCACTTTGTCGAGAGCGCCAAGGTGCAGATGGACCGTGTGCGCTATTTCGCCATCACCATTGCGCGCAAGCAGGCATTGATCCTGGCCGAGCACGAGGCTGTCGTCGACCGGTTGCTGGCGCGCGACCGCGACGGTGCGGTCGATGCCATGCGAGCCCATCTGCGGGGAATCTTCCGCACCATCGAGATGCTGCGAAACGAAAAGAACGATTACTTCGCGGACGAGGACGGTGGCGCGCCGGCCGGCGATCAACGCTCCGCGATGCCGAGCCGGCAGCCCCGAAAATACGTTAAGTCGAAAACGCAGCCAGGCAAGTGAACCAGCAGGGAGGACAGAGTTATGATATTAAAACCGACTCGCCGCGCCGTGGTGGCCGGCATCGCCGGCTCGATGGCGATGGATCGCGCTTTTGCGCAGAACCTGCCGATGCCATCGTCGCCGGTCGCGCTCAACCTTGTCGATGTCGCCGGCAATCTCGCGCTGACCCAGAAGGCAATCGAGGCCTATCGCGACAAGAACCGGAAGGTCGTCTCAAGGATCACCTTTACCAAGGCGCCGGCGCCCGAGCTCCCCGGCAAGATCAAGGCGCAGCAGGACGCTAACCGCGTCGATATCGATGGCGTGCTCACCGGCATCGACGCCCTTTCGGCCGGCGTCGACCAGAAGCTGTGGATTCCGGTCGCGTCGGAGTATGCATCGAAGCTGCCGAAGCTCGACGACATCTACCTGCCCGGCGCCAAGCTGATGCAGGGCCTGGCGTCGAACCAGGGCGTCTGCATCGTGTTCTGCCCGGCCGGTCCGGTGATGGAATACATGCCTGACAAAGTGAAGCAGGTGCCTGCGACGGCCGAGGAGCTGCTCGCCTGGGCCAAGGCCAATCCCAACCGCTTCATGTATGCGCGTCCGGCGAACTCGGGCCCGGGCCGCGCTTTCATGATGGGCCTGCCCTACATCCTCGGCGACAAAGACCCGCACGACCCCAAGGACGGCTGGGACAAGACATGGGCCTATCTCAAGGAGCTCGGCCAATACATCGAATATTACCCGGCCGGCACTGGTCCGATGATGAAAGAGCTTGGCGAAGGCTCGCGCGACATGATCGCCTCACACGTCGGCTGGGACATCAACCCGCGCGCGCTCGGCGTGGTGCCCAAGGAAGCGAGGGTGTTCTTCCTCAAGGGCTTCCACTGGGTCCTCGATGCCCACTACATCTGCATCCCCAAGGGCGTGTCGAACCAGAAGCTCGCGGTGCTGATCGATCTCGTCAACTACATGCTGTCAAAAGAGGCGCAGGCCGTAACCTATGACGCCGGCTACTTCTATCCTGGCCCGGCGGTGAAGGACGTGCCGATCGCGATGGCGCCGGAGGAGAGCCAGAAGATCATCAAGGAGTTCGGCCGCGACGAGTACGCTGCGGCGATCGCCAACAACAAGCAGGAGCTGCCGCTGTTGCCCGATAAGCTCGTCTATGCCTTCTCCCGTTGGGACGAGCAGATCGGCTCGCAGAGGAAGAACTAGGCTAAGGCAACGGAGAAGCCCGCACCTCTGTAGGGGCGACCCTTGTGGTCGCCCGATTTGCGCACCGCGTCTGCCGGCAACAGGGCGACCACAAGGGTCGCCCCTATAAGGGGGGTGGGCGCTGCCGGTCTTCTCCTTGTCTTCGATTGGTCCGGGGAGGTCAGTTCGTCATGGCAATCGCCGCTCGCGATTTCCGCGAGCTCAAGCTCGACGGAATGAGCCGCAGCTTCGGCAGCGTCAACGCGCTCAAGGGCGTGACGCTGAACGTGCAGCGTGGCTCGACTCAACGCGCATCGACCGGCTCAAGCCGGAAGAGCGCGGCTTCGGCATGGTGTTCCAGAACTATGCGCTATTTCCGCACATGAGCGTGAAGCGCAATATCGGCTTTGGCCTGTCGATGCAGGGCTGCGCCAAGGTGGACATCGAGAAGAAGGTGAGCGAGGCGCTGTCGATCGTGCGGCTCGGCGACCAGAGCGAAAAGTTGCCCGGTCAGTTGTCGGGCGGCCAGCAACAGCGCGTCGCTATTGCCCGCGCCATCGTCATCGAACCCCCGCTCGTCCTGATGGACGAGCCGCTGTCGAACCTCGACGCCAAATTGCGGCTCGAGATGCGCGCCGAAATCCGTCGGATCCACGATTTCATCGGCTCAGCGACGATTTACGTGACACACGACCAGGAAGAGGCGCTGTCGCTCGCCGACCGCATCGTGGTGATGCGCGACGGCGTGGTGCGCCAGGTCGGCACCCCCGAAGAGCTTTATGCCCGGCCTGCTCATGCCGACGTTGCGGAATTCATGGGTTATCGCAACCTGGTCCGTTCGCTGGCGTCGAAATCGGGCAACCTCATGAACGTGCGCATCGGCGGCGCGGACGTGCAGGGCACGCCGGTCGGCGCGGCGGCCGAAGGTAATGCGGTCGCGGCAATCCGGCCTGACGACCTCAAGGCCGGCGTCGGTGGGCCGCTCGCCGTAACGGTCGAATCCGCCCAATATCACGGACGCGATTTCTATTGTTCCGGCCGCGCCGGCGACGGCAGTGAGCTTTATTTTTG
>WNFN01157067.1_pt1 | contig 11682 bp, 11 predicted proteins | sample 5400161 | NCBI WGS metagenome assembly WNFN01 (sample SAMN13153353, study PRJNA577476) | soil metagenome | isolation source: 80 cm saprolite on Douglas fir-dominated hillslope | place: USA:California | collected 2013-09-17
CAGCTCTGGCATTGGATCTACAATCGCGGCGCCACCGACATCGCCGCCATGACCTCGCTGTCGAAATCGTTCCGCGCCGAGCTCGCCACGCGTTACAGGGTCGGGCGCCCGGCGGTGGCGCGCACGCTCAGCTCGGTCGACGGCACGCGCAAATGGCTGCTGCGCTTTTCCGACGGGCAAGAGGTCGAGTGCGTGCACATCCCCGAAGAGGATCGCGGCACGCTCTGCGTCTCCTCGCAGGTCGGCTGCACGCTGACCTGCAAATTCTGCCACACCGGCACGCAGCGCCTGGTGCGCAATCTCACGGCGGCGGAGATCGTCGGCCAGGTGATGCTGGCGCGCGACGCGCTCGGCGAATGGCCGTCGCCGCAGGACGACCGGCAGCTCACCAACATCGTGCTGATGGGCATGGGCGAGCCGCTCTACAATTACGACAATGTCGCGACGGCGCTGAAGATCGTGATGGATCACGAGGGCCTGTCGCTGTCGCGCCGCAAGATCACGCTGTCGACTTCGGGCGTGGTGCCGATGATCGCGCGCTGCGGCACGGAGCTCGGCGTCAACCTCGCGATCTCGCTGCACGCCGTCACCGACGAGCTGCGCGACGCGCTGGTGCCGCTCAACAAGAAATACCCGCTCGCCGAGCTGCTGGAGGCCTGCCGCACCTACCCGGGATCGAGCAACGCGCGGCGCATCACCTTCGAATACGTCATGCTCAAGGGCGTCAACGACAGCCCGGCCGAGGCGAAGGAGCTGGTGCGGCTCCTCCAGGGCATTCCCGCCAAGGTCAATTTGATCCCGTTCAACCCGTGGCCCGGCGCGCCCTTCGAGCGATCCAGCGACGCGGTCATCAAGGTGTTCTCCGACATCGTCAACGCCGCGGGATATTCCTCGCCGGTGCGCACGCCGCGCGGCGAAGACATCATGGCCGCCTGCGGCCAGCTCAAATCCGACAGCGTGAAGCGCCGCAAGAGCGAGCTCTTGAAGGAGCAGGCCGCCGCTGGGGACGTGAGCGCCGCCTGACAAAGAACCGGCGGCTTGCCATCAAGCACGCCGCCGGTTGTGCTCGCTACCTATTCGGACTTGATCACTTCGCCGAAGCGCTCGAAGATCTTGCCGTCGAACTTGGTGAGCTGCATCTCGCGCACCGGGAAGAACTGCGTCGGCTTGGTGCCGACCTTGACGCCCGGCAGGAACATCGGCAACTCGATGTCGAGATTCGCCGCCTGCTTCATGATATTCTCGCGCGTCAAATCGTCGCCGCACTGCTTCAGCACCTGCACCATCGTCATCGCCAGGTTGTAGCCGTAGACGTTGAAGGTGTCGGCCTTGTCGCCGTCGGGATAGTACTTGTCCATCCAGGCGAGCCACTGCTTGAACGCCGGATCATCCTTCCATTGTGGATCGGTCGGGTCCTTGAAATACGCCAGGCTCACGACCCCGACCGACTTGTCGAGGCCCGCCGGCGTCATCACGGCAGCGACCGAGGCCGACACCGAGTTCAGCAGGTGCAGCGGCTTCCAACCGATGTCGTAGGTCTTGCGGATGGCCTGCGCGGCGAATTTAGGGGTGGTGACGTCGTAGAAGACGTCGGCGCCCGAGGCTTGCAGCGAGACGATCTGCGAGTCGATGGTCGGGTCGGTGACCTCGTAGGTCACTTCGGCGATGATGAGCTTCGCCGCCTTGTCGCCGAGGCCGTCCTTGAGGCCTTTGACATAGTCCTTGCCGTAATCGTCATTCTGGTAGAGCACGCCGATTTTCGCGTTGGGCATCTTCTCGAGGATGTATTTCGCGAAGATGTGTCCCTCGGTCTGGTAAGTGGGTTGGAAGCCGATGGTCCAAGGGAAGTGCTCAGGATCGCCCCACTTTGTCGCGCCGGTGGCGACGAAGAGGTGCGGCACCTTCCGCTCGTTGAGGTATTTCTGGATCGCCGAGTTGGGCGGTGTACCCAGCGTATTGAAGGTGAAGGCGACCTGCTCCTGCTCGACGAGCTTGCGCACCTGCTCCACCGTCCGCGGCGGGCTGTAGCCGTCGTCGAGCGAGATGAAGACGATCTTGCGGCGGTTGATGCCGCCTTTCTCGTTGATCATGTTGAAATACGCGTTCTCGGCCTTGCCGATCGTGCCGTAGGCCGAGGCCGGGCCGCTATAGGGCATCGTCTGGCCGATCTTGATCTCGCTGTCCGTCACGCCCGGCGCGTATTTCTTCTGTGCCGTCGCCGGCTGGGCGAGCGCGAGCGACAGCAGCAACGCCGGCGCCCAAAGCAATTGGTTGGTTCGCATCATTTTCTCCCTGTTCAGGACCCGTGAGCGCCAGGCTTTCGCCGGCCGCAATTCCCAGCACGGCAGCGGCACCGTCCCGCGATCACGGAACGCCCGGCTTCGTTTCTTCTTGGCTATCGAACAGATCGATCGTCCTACGGACCCAGGCCGCCGTCAATGGCGCGACGTCCCGCGGTCAAAGGATCTTTAGCACGGCCTCGGGCGGTCGGCCGAGCACGGCGCGTTCGCCGTTCACCACGATCGGCCGCTCGATGACGAGCGGGTGCTTCACCATGCCGGCGATGATGTCATCGTCGGAAAGCCCGGGCTTATTGAGTCCGGCCTCCGCCGCCTCCTTCTTACGAAGGAGCTGGCGCGGCGTCAGGCCGAGGAGACGCAGCAGGCGCTTCAGCTCGGCCTGATCGGGCGGCGCCTTCAGGTACTCGACGATTCGTTGTGGTAGATGACGACCGCCATGATGCCGCCCTCGTCGCAATGGAGCGCTAGGCCCGCGCGACTCTTCTCCGCGGCGACACCAGCCTGGCAAGTGCGATCTGCGCCCGCGCCGCGTCGGTCAGATGGGGGCGGTAAAGCGCGAAGATCTGCCTCACCCCTGCCTGGATATCCGCCTCGGCGATCCGGCTGAGCCCGTGGCGCTCCTGCAGGTAGTCGAGCCAGTAGCGCGCGATGATCCAGGCATTGACGGTGAGTTCCTTTATCTCCGTCGGCGTGGCGCGGATCAGCTTGCGCCGCACCATCTCCGCGAGGATCGCCTCATTGTAGCGGTGGCCGCGCTCGGTGAGCGCGACCAGGCGCTGCGCCAGCTCGGGCTCCGCCATCCAGTCCGGGCGGCGGCGGAAGAGAAAGCGGTACTCCCACATGTCGCGGAAGCTCTGGCGTGTGTAATCGGCGAAATCGGCGAGCTGGCCGGCGGCGGCGGCCGGCGGGCGCGACAGATTTTGCTCGATGCGCGCCTCAAGCTCGGCCGAGAGCGCGGCGATAAGGTCGCGCTTGGCGCGGAAATGGTACCAGAGATTGCCCTCGCTGATGCCGAGGCGCGCGGCAACTTGCGCCAGCGACACTGCGCCCTCGCTGCGCTCGTTGAAGAGGGTCAGGCTCGCCCGCAAGATCCGCTCGCGCGTCTTCATCGCCGCGCCGATTCCGTTTGACATATAGGGGCATCACCCTAGATTGGCGAAACCACCCTAGCCCATGCCGCGGGCATTGCCTAGCCGCGGACGACCCCCGGGACGGGAAGAAGCGATGCAGGATCGTCGCGACAGAATGGCGGTGATCGGCGCGGGCGCGGTCGGCCTCGGCATGGCCAAGGCGCTCAAGCAGCCCGGCGCCGCCTACGATCAGCTCGAGCCCGATGACGATGTCGGCGGCGACTGGCATCACGGCGTCTATCGCACCGCGCACGTCATCTCCTCGCGCAAGACCACCGAATACGCCGACGACCCCATGCCCGCGCACTATCCGGATTTTCGCAGCCGCGCGCAGATGGTCGACTACCGGCGCGACTACGCCGGGCATTTCGGGCTACGGCCGCACGACCTCACGGTGTATTAGCGGTGCGCGCCCTGGCCGGCACCGTTGCCGTCGTCACCGGTGCCGCCAGCGGCATCGGCCGCGCGCTCGCGCTCCGCCTCGCGCAAGAGGGCTGCATGCTGGCGCTGGGCGACGTCGATGCGGCCGGTCTTGCCGAAAGCGCGGCCGCGGCGCGCAAGACCGGCGTTCGCGTCTCGACGCATCGGGTCGATGTATCCGACGCCGCCGCGATGGAGGAATTTCGCGACGCCGTACTGCGCGAGCACGGGCGCGTCGCGCTGCTCGTCAACAATGCCGGCGTCGCCATGATCGGCACGGTGGCCGAGCTCGGCCTCGACGACATCGCCTGGCTCCTGGGCATCAATTTCTGGGGCGTGGTGCATGGCGTGAAGCTGTTCCTGCCCGTCCTGCAGCAGCAATACGACGCGCATATCGTCAACCTCTCGAGCATCTTCGGCATCATTGCCCCGCCCGGCCAGGCGGCCTATGCCGCGAGCAAGTTCGCGGTGCGCGGCTTCAGCGAGGCGCTGCGCCACGAGCTCGCCGCCGCCGGCAGCACGGTCAAGGTCTCGGTCGTCCATCCCGGCGGCGTCCGCACGCCGATCGCCGCGAACGCGCGCGCCGCGGCGGGCGTGAGCAACGCCCGGCGCAGCGAACTCGTCTCCCGTTTTGCGCAAGTCGCGCGCACGACGCCGGAGGCGGCCGCCGAGCGCATCGTGCAGGGCATTCTCAAGGATGAGAAGCGCATCCTCATCGGCCGCGACGCGCGCTTTCTCGATCGCGTGCAGCGCCTGTTCCCGGCGAGCTATTGGCGGATCGTCGCGCGCAGCTGGGGCCCACGGGCGCCACACGGGCGGCGCTGACGCTGCGCTGTCACGGCGCGAGCACGACCTTGCCGATGTTGTGGCGGCCCTCGATGTAGCGGTGAGCCGCAGCGGCTTCCTCGAAACGGAACGAGCGGTCGACGACCGGGGTGATCTTGCCTAGCGCCTCCCATTCCAGGATCTGCTCCATCGCTCCGCGCAGCAGGCCGATCTGGCCCCAGAGGTGGCCGACATTGACGCCGAAAATTCCGCGATTGTCGTTCATCAGCCGGAACGGATTGAAGTGCAGCCAGGGAACGCTGGTGACGGCGCGGGCGATCGCGGCAACGCGGCCACCCGGCCCGACCGCATTGGCCAGCCCGAACACGGCGAGCCGGCCGGTCGGCGCCAGGCAGTCATAGCTGTCGCGCCACGACCTGCCGCCGCGCGCGTCGAGCGCGAGATGGACGCCGCGCCCTTCGGTGAGCGCCATCACCTGGCTCACCAGACCTTTCGCGCGCGCATCGATCAGACCCATGACGCCGCGGCGGCGCAGGAAATCGTGCTTCGCCGCCGATGCGACGCCGATCACCTGAGCGCCGATGATCGCCGCTAGATCGATCGCGGCGAGGCCGACGCCGCCGCCAGCGGAATGGACCAGCACGGTCTCGCCGGCGCCGAGCCGACCCATGGCGATCATCAGTTGGTAAGCGGTGAGATAGGTCACCGGCAGCGCCGCGCCCTCGGCAAAGCCGAGCGCGCCCGGCAGCGCGAAGGCCTGGCGCTCGGCGACGCAGACATGGCTCGAATAGCCGCCAAAGCGACTGAGCGCGATGACGCGGTCGCCCGGCGAGAACCCTGTGACCGCGGGTCCCGCCGCGGCGACTTCGCCGGCGACTTCGTAGCCCACCACGCAAGGCGGTTTGGGCGCGTCGGGATAAAGGCCGAGACGCGCCATGATGTCGGCGAAATTGACGCCGCATGCGGCCACCTTGATCAGGATCTGATCGTCGGCCGGACGCGGCATTGCCGCCTCGCGCAGCTCGAGCACCTCGGGCGGGCCGTATCGGCCGATCCACACCTGACGCATTGTCTCGGCCATTGCGCTCTCCCGAGCTTGCCGCCGAGGGGCATCCTACCATCGTTTGGCGACCCCGACAGCCCGGCGAGCAATCGCCGCAAATGGGAAGGGGCTCGTGCCTGGCGACACGAGCCCCTCCTCGGGCTCAGCGGCCGTCAGTCGCGATCATGGTCATCATCCGCGTCATCGGCGCGGTCGCGAGCATGACAATCATCGGCGTCGACCCCGCTGCCCTTGAAATCGAGGTTGCCGTTCGCCTCGTGTTTATACTTCACGAGCACGTCGCTGCAGACGACGGCGCGGGCTTCGAGGTTGCCGCCGCAGTGGAAGCTTTTCGCGTCGTCGATGCTGCCGGTGCCATTGTAGATGGCGGTCTGAGGATAGGGGCAGAGCGGACGGGTGCGGCCGGAGGCGGGCGCGGCCGAGCCGCCCGACGCGAGCAATGTCTCCGGAGTGACGCCATGCTCGACCCAGTCCACCAGGGCGGCGAAGGGATTGACCGGGGCCGGTCCCGTCCCGCCGCCGCAATGGCCGACGCCGGGCGCGCGGAAAAGACGGTAGAAGCGGTGAAGCTTGTTGAAATCAGGCTCGCCGTCATCGCCGTAGCGCGATGCCATCTGGCGATAGTAGTTGATCACGCCGCGGGGAAAGATCAGTTGATCGTTGCCGCCGACGAAGGTGATCATCTTGCCGCCGTGCTCCTTAAAGGTATCAAGGGGCCCGAAGGTGTCGGTCACGTCGGCGATATTCCGCGAACCGTCCTGCGCCACCTGTGGATAGCCGGCTTGCGAAACCGTGTGCCAGTCGAAGGTCTGACTGTGCTCATCCCAATGAAATTGGGTGACGCCGAGAGCAAATGCATTCGTGCCGTCGAGACCGCCGAAGTCAGTGCCGCGGTCGAGCCCGAACCAGACCTTGCGCTGCTTCGCATTTCGCGGGCCGTCCCAGATCTTGTCGATGGCCATCGCCTCGGCGGGCGTCAGGCAATTGGTCGCCGGAGCGCTCGGTGCGCCGCAGATATTCGCCGTGGCGCTGAAATGGCAGCGCCGCGGGTCATCGATCACGCCATCGACGACGCCATCGACGGCATCGCACGCGGCGACGGCCGAGGCGCGTGCTTGCGCGAGCTTTGGCGCCGAGATGGGAGCGCCCACCAGATCCTTCATGACGATCTGGCCCCACATCTGCGCCGTCTGGAACCGCGTCCAGTAGATCGCCGGCGCATTCGCCACGATGCCCTCGAGCTCGTTGCCGAGTTCCTGCGCCAGGAGATAGCCCTGGCGCCCGCCGGTCGAGCAGCCGTTCCAGTAGTTGTAAGCGGCGGCCATCGCGTAATAGGTCTTGGCGAGCCGCTTCGACCACAGAATTTGCTGCTTGATGCCGTTGCGAATGAAGTCCTCGATGAATTGATCGTTGTAGGTGCCATCCGCGTTCACGCCGGGCTCGCAGTTGCCGCCGCTGTGACCGAGATCGTTGCCGGAGCCGACATAGCCAGCGTTCACCGCGGAGGTCACCGTCAAGGTTCCGGCACAGCCGCCGCCGCCGAGCCCTTGCGTCCTGCCGTTCCAGGCCCCCTGCACGCCGCCGCTGCCGCCGTCGCCAGCGTTCAACGGCAAGCCCACGACGATGTTGATGTTCTGGTTGGGATTGGTGCCGAAGAGCAGGTTGACCTTGCAGTAGGCGACGTTTGGCCCGGATGCGGGTATCACGGCGCTGCTCGCGGATTTGATGGCCGGGCTCCCCGCCAGGCCGTTGGCGGGATCGCTGGCGAGTGCGGCGCAACTCGGCGCAGCCGAGGCTGTCGTCGCGGCGAATGCCGTGGCCACCGTGACCAGCGCGAGCGCGCCCGCACCTGTCGCAAAACGCCGGAATGTCCGTCGAGTCTTCATGAGCCTTCCTCCGTTGCGGTGTGCCGCTCCTTGGCGATCTTGCTGCGCGCCAGGCACACGAAGCGTGCGTGCAGCGGGGCCATGCGCAGGGGATGCGAGAAACGTTTGGGTCGGGGCGCCAGGGCGCGGGCGTCGCCGGCAAATGGCAGACTCGCCCGTCCGTGGCATTGGAGCACAAGCGAAAGCGCGCGACCCGACCATCCTCCCCTCTTGGCCGGTCTTGTGCCGGCCTTCGCCGGTTCGTCATCGCCCGGCGCAAAGAGTGGCGACACCCATAATCAGTGTCGCTAACAAAAACTAACAGATGAATTTTGATCGATCAAGTGCAACCAGCGGCTATGGGCCGCGATTGTTCTGGCGAGGCCGCTCACCGGCGGCGACCGGCGGTGTCACGCTCCAAAGCTTGCCGCGGCACCGCCGTCACTTATACTGCCGGCCGCGCAATCTCCTCGTAGGCGAGCACGGGTCGTGCCATGAGCGGCAAGATAAAGAAAGTTGTCCTGGCCTATTCCGGCGGGCTCGACAATGGGGGTCAAGGAGATCTTCATCGAGGATCTGCGCGAGGAGTTCGTGCGCGACTTCGTCTTCCCGATGTTCCGCGCCAACGCGCTCTATGAGGGCCAGTACCTGCTCGGCACCTCGATCGCGCGCCCGCTCATCGCCAAGCGGCAGATCGAGATCGCCAACCAAGTCGGCGCCGACGCGGTGGCGCATGGCGCCACCGGCAAGGGCAACGACCAGGTGCGCTTCGAGCTCGCCTATTATGCGCTGAAGCCCGACATCAAGGTGATCGCGCCGTGGCGCGAATGGGACCTCGCCTCGCGCACGAAGCTCATCGAATACGCCGAGAAGCACCAGATCGCCATCGCCCGCGACAAGCGCGGCGAGGCGCCGTTCTCGGTCGACGCCAACCTCCTGCACATCTCGGCCGAGGGCAAGGCGCTCGAGGATCCGTGGACCGAGCCCGAGGAATTCGTCTTTAGCCGCACCGTGGCGCCGGAAGAGGCGCCCGATCGGCCCGAATATGTCGAGATCGAGTTCAAGCGCGGCGACGCCGTCGCCGTCAACGGCGAGACGCTGTCGCCGGCGAAGCTCCTGGCGCGGCTCAACGAGCTCGGCGGCAAGCACGGCATCGGCCGCCTCGACCTGGTCGAGAACCGCTTCGTGGGCATGAAGTCGCGCGGCGTCTACGAGACGCCCGGCGGCACCATCCTGCACGCCGCGCATCGCGGCATCGAGAGCATCACCCTCGACCGCGGCGCCGCGCACCTCAAGGACGAGTTGATGCCGCGTTATGCCGAGCTTGTCTATTACGGCTTCTGGTATGCGCCCGAGCGCGAGATGCTGCAGGCGCTGATCGACGAGAGCCAGGAGAATGTCGAGGGCACGGTGCGCCTCAAGCTCTACAAGGGGCTGTCCCGCGTGGTCGGCCGCAAATCGCCGAAGAGCCTCTACAGCCTCGCGCATGTCACCTTCGAGGCCGACCAAGTCTACAACCAGCGCGACGCCGAGGGCTTCATCAAGCTCAACGCGTTGCGCCTGCGCCTGGCCAAGGCGCTGCGGAAATAGCGCTCGGCCGAGCGCCAGATCCCGCTCCCGTCGCGTCCCGTCGGCGCCGTTGCCGCGTTCCAGCCGGCCGCGAGGCCGACGTCCCGCGCCCGCGCCGTCCTGCCGCCGTGATCGTCAGTGACGGCGAGCCGGAGACCACCCTCCGCCGCGGGGGCGCCGCTCGACCACCATCCGGCCCGGGCAGCCGGGCAACGCATTGATGGAACAACCATTTTACGCGTTGCTTGCGGCCCCTGGGAAACGTCCTAGACTGGAGCGTAATAGGGCGGCCTGTCGCCCGCGGCGGCCGGACCGCCCGCGTGGCAAGGAGGAGGCGGCCATGAATGTCGAAAACATTCTGCGCAGCAAGGGCGGCACGGTGGCGACGATAGGGCCGCGCGCAACGATCCGCGACGCGGCGGCGTTGTTGCGGCGCGAGCGGATCGGCGCGCTGGTCGTCAGCGGCGACGGCGCCAAGGTCGACGGCATCCTGTCGGAGCGCGACATCGTGCACGGGCTGGCCGATCGTGGCGCGCCGCTGCTCGATGCGACGGTGGAGGAGATGATGACGCGGCGGGTCTTCACCTGCACGCCGCGCGACAGCGTCGGCGATCTGATGGCGATGATGACGGAGCGGCGCATCCGCCACATTCCCGTGCTGAAGGACGGCGTGCTCGCCGGCATCGTCAGCATCGGCGACGTGGTGAAGCATCGGCTCGACGAGATCGAGTACGAGGCGAGCTCGATGCGGAGCTTCATCGCCGGCGCCTGAGCGCGGCAGCGGCGCCGGGCGTCGCTATGACGCGCAGCGCGCGAGCCGGTGAGGCGCGAGATGAGACGAGGATTTCGGCTGTTGCTTGTGCTGGTTGCCGCGCTAGGCGCTTGCGCGGCGCCGCCCACCTTCGAGCAGATCGCGCCCAGCCTGCCGCCGCTCCCGCCGGATGGGGCGCGGATTTTCGTCTACCGCGATTACGAGACCTATCAGAGCCTTGCCTGGGCGCCCGTGTTCTTCAACGGCGTCCGCATCGGCGCGGTCGGTCCGGGCTATGTGATGATGCGCAACGTGCCGGCCGGGACCTACGACATCGCCGCCGCAAGCCAGGGGCTCTATCCCAACCAGGACAAGGTCGTCGTCGCCGCGCCCGGACAGACCTTCTACTCATCACCTTCGTCGTCGTGCTGGTCGATCCCGAGACGGCGCGGCGCGAGATCGCCCACCTCTGGTACACCGCCGACACGAAAGGTTTAGCAGCGTCCGGCCAAGCGCTTCGTGAAGCTGGTGCGGCAGCGGAGATCGAACCCAATTGGAAAGTGCTTTCGCTCTGCGAGGCGAATTGTCCCACCGGAGAAGTCTGAGTCAGTGGATCGACGCCTTGGAAGTTCGACACTTGTATTCCGTCGGCCTGCGGCCATCTGTAACTCCGTCAGGTTCCGCTTTGGCGCTTGCCGTGCCGGCCACAGGGCGCATCATCAAGATGGACCTACGCTCGGCCTAATTCGAATGCTCGGCGCCGATGTCGGCGCTGCGACAATCGCTTTGTCGGATTAGGAATATTCTAGCGGACGTGAAGGCCGCGCCATCGAGGCGCGCCGGCCAATCCACGACAAGAGAAACGGACGATACGACCGGCCGGGCACGAGCGCTGGCGCGGCGCGCGCGAATGAGAATGGCTTGGTGGAGAAAATAATGGGAAATGTGCGCAAAGAAGATCTGACCCCGGAGCAATTCGCATCGTTGCAGGAGGTTGGCAAAGGTTTGTCGCGCAAGAGCATCCCTGACGAGCACGCCAAACGGCTAATTCAGCTCCGCCTCGTCAAGGAAGGTCCGGGAGGCCTAATGCAGACTCCCCATGGGGTCTATATCGCACGCTCGGAGACCGACCGGCTCACTGGCATGCCCCGAGAAGCTCGATTCACGCGCGAGCGGTGACCCTCGAATCCGCGTCGCGAGGAGCCGATACGAAAAACCCGCAGGAACGCCGGATTCCTGCGGGTTGGAATGGTGGAGCAGAGGGGGATCGAACCCCTGACCTCGACATTGCGAACGTCGCGCTCTCCCAACTGAGCTACTGCCCCGCGAGCGGCGGCGACTATGTGGGCGGCGCCGGGCGCGTGTCAAGGCTGGGCGGCCGGGTTGGGCGGGCGCAGGCCGCGTGGCGGTGCCCAGCGCTTTGCAGCGCCGTCGCGGCCGGCCGCCGGGCTTGCGTGGGCCCCCCGCGGCGGCTACGGTTACGCGCACCGTCGCGGGGAGAACAACGCGATCCATGGGCGGATTCCTGGTCCCGGTGATCGACGTGATCATCGTGCTGATCCACATCTACTGGTGGATCGTCATCATCTCGGCCGTGATGAGCTGGCTCATCGCGTTCAATGTCATCAACACCTACAGCCGCCCGGTCGCCATGATCGGCGACTTCCTCTATCGCGCGACCGAGCCGGCGCTGCGGCCAATCCGGCATTTCCTGCCCAATCTCGGCGGCCTCGACATCTCCCCGATCATCCTGCTCCTCGTCCTGTGGTTCGTCGAGCGGGAGCTGATACAGCTCGAG
>WNFN01175592.1_pt1 | contig 11678 bp, 10 predicted proteins | sample 5400161 | NCBI WGS metagenome assembly WNFN01 (sample SAMN13153353, study PRJNA577476) | soil metagenome | isolation source: 80 cm saprolite on Douglas fir-dominated hillslope | place: USA:California | collected 2013-09-17
GCGCTAGAGAATACTAAGGTGATCCATTCGCCGGACCGGCGGATCGAAACCTTTGGCGCCACTAGCTTTAATTTTTATTTGATTTCCGAGCTAATGGATCGCGTGAACGAGATCCGAGTTCGTTCCGGTCGTATCCAGGCGGACCGGCCCCAATTGGTCACGCCAGAGAACATGGCGAAATTGCTTCTGGACGGGTTCGGCGAGGCAGCCAATCAATTCGCCCAGCTATTGCAGTCGAGGAGTGCGGCGTTTCTCAAGTATGGCTTTCAAATTCGGAAAGATGGGGTCTCCGAACACATCATCCACGATTCTTTAGCGGCAGTGGTAGATCGGGTAAATCATGACGTTCCGGAGGGACAACGGGGAGGCAGCGCGATCATACAAGGGGTCGACGAGGGCTGGGAAATCTGCCTGTTGAAGTTTACTTTGGAATTGGTGGAGCAATCAGCGCGGATAAATTGGTTTGATCTGCGGCGGCGCGGGTTGCTTTAGCCGGGAGGAGTCGCCTGATCAACTGAATGAGCTTTCTTTGGAAACTCGGGATCCTTGCCGGTTTAGTCATAGTAATTTTTGGTGGTGGCTCCTTTGCGACCTATGAACTCTTTCTAAAGAAAGCCTCTAGGAAACCGGCTAAAGGAAGCGAAGCCGTAGTCACCCCAACGCCGGACCCAGGAATAGCCCTGCTAGACCAAGCAAGAGAACTGATCGCCAAAGGAAATGTCGAGGACGGCAAACGCCTTCTGATTTCGATTTTCCAAAATTTTCCCAAATCTACCAAAGCGGATGACGCCAGAAAAGCTGTCGGGGATATGAACATTCAGGACTTTTTCTCGCCGCAACCCTCCGCGGATAAAAAGGAGTATGTGGTAGCTAGGGGAGACTCCATTGCCAAAATAGCGTCCAAGACCAAGGCTGCACCGGAGCTGATTTTCAAGGCGAACGGCCTCGATGGGCTCATGATCCAACCTGGACAGAAATTCATTATTCCCAGTGGACAATTTACCGTTCAGATCTTCGTTGGACAGCAGGCGGTTGAGCTACTGAATCACGGCGTTTTTTTTCGCTGGTACAAAGCGCTCGATTTTCATCTGCCGGCTAACATGACTTCTGGTCAATTGAAGGTCATCGGTAAGGAAGCCTGGTCGGGAGGGGCCCGGGTGGCATTTGGTGAGAAGAAATTCCACGGTAGTAGCCGCTGGGTCGTGCTTAGCGCAAGCGGGATTATCTTTTATTCGGAGACCGCTCCCAACACGCCGAATGTCCCAAAGCCACGATTCGGGATTCAACTAGCGCCTGAAGATATGGAGGAGCTGTTTGCTCTTTTAGGAAAAGATACACCGGTCACGATTAACAAATGAAAGCCCAACCATTAGAGTTTGAGAAACCGATCGTCGACCTGGAGAGGCAGCTGGAGGAACTTAAGAAGCACTCGAAGCTGCAAGGAGTTGATCTCGAGCACGAGGTGGCGGCGATGGAGCGCAAGATCGAGGCGACGCGCAAGAAGATTTACGAAAGCCTGAAGCCATGGGAGCGAGTGCAGGTAGCCAGGTTAGTGCAGCGTCCCTTTGCCCTGGATTACCTCAATCTGGCTTTTACTGATTTTACGGAGCTGCATGGAGATCGGCTTTTTGGCGATGACCATGCCATGCCGTGTGGTCTGGCTTGTTTAGGAAATTACCGGTGTGTAGTTGTAAGCCATCAAAAAGGGCGTGATACCAAAGAGAATATCCGGCGCAATTTTGGGAGTGCTCATCCGGAAGGTTATCGCAAAGCGCTTCGCATCATGCGCCTGGGAGCCAAATTCGGCTTACCGATCGTCGCTTTGATCGATACGCCCGGCGCTTATCCTGGTGTCGGTGCAGAGGAGAGGCATATTTCGGAATCGATTGCGGTCAATTTGCGGGAGATGGCGCTGTTGCCAGTTCCGATCGTTGCCGTGGTAATCGGAGAGGGAGGCTCGGGTGGCGCTCTAGGAATCGGGGTTGCCGACCGGGTGTTGATGTTAGAGAACGCTTACTACTCTGTCATCAGCCCGGAAGGTTGCGCAGCGATCCTTTGGAGACACCGGAGCCATGCGCCAGAAGCTGCCGAAGCACTTAAACTGACGGCCCGAGATTTAAAGGAGCTTAGCGTAATCGATCAGGTTATTGAAGAGCCGCTCGGCGGCGCTCATCTAGACCACGAAAAAGCAGCCGCTAGTTTCAAAGCAGCCGTGCTCCAGCAACTCGACGAGCTAAGCAAGAAATCAAAGAAACTCTTGCTCGAAGAACGCTACCAGAAGTTCAGAGCCATGGGCCAGGTGCTGGAAGGGTAGAAACGAGCGGGATCGAGCGAGAACGCCGCGACCGAGCGAGAGCGGATGAGGTGTGGCCTAGAGACCTATGGGACCGATATTTCTGGCCCATAAGTCCCATCCTGTCGCGGAGCCCAGTGCGTACAGACAAGCGGACGCTCCCATCCGCCCAAGGCTTTCCGTTCACGGCGTTCGCGCTCGTTCGCGCTCGTTCGCGCTCGTTCCTTTGACCTTCGCGATAAACGCCGCGGCCGCCTTACTAATCGCGTCACCGACGGTCGCCTCGGGGCGCACATGCTTGGGAATAAACCAGGGAGAATAACCAACCAGATCGTGGAACACTAATATCTGGCCATCACAATCTTTGCCGGATCCGATGCCGATGGTTGGAATCCGAATCGAACGCGTGATCTCGTCGGCAACTTTGGGAGCCACCAGCTCCAAAACTACTGCAAAGGCGCCGGCGTCTTCGACGGCTTTAGCATCTTCTATTAAGAACTGACTCTCAGCGGGCGTTTTCCCTTTGATTTTATACCCGCCTTCCTCGCGAACGCGCTGTGGCAGCATCCCGATGTGTCCCATCACCGGTATATTAGCGCTGGCAATGGCTTTAATCTGTTCTATGCGGCTGGTACCTCCCTCCAACTTCACCGCATGAGCGCCGGCAGAGATAAGTTTTTTCGCATTGGCAACCGCTTCCTCGGGAGTGCGATAGGTATCGATCGACAGGTCCGCCACTAGCAACGCCCGCTGCACCCCGCGGGAGACGGCGCGCAAATGATGCAGGATATCATCGAGCTGAACCTCGGTCGTATCAGGAAGACCCAAGACGACCATGCCCATTGAATCCCCGACCAGCAGCACGTCGATGCCCGCTTCGTCGAGCAGACGAGCCGTCGGGTAATCGTAAGCCGTTAACGCAGCAATCCCTTGCCCTTTCGCTTTCCGGACGATGTCAGGAGTAACGCGATTCATTTATAAAGCTCCTCTGGAATTTTCGTCACTTCTTCCTCGCTTTTCAAACGCATCCATAAATCCCGAATAGACACGGTTTGTCCCGGTAAGACTAACTCGGGCACAATCTCGGCTAACGGCTCTAATACAAAGCGGCGGTGGCTGATTCTCGGATGAGGAATCACGATTTCGGGACTGTTCAGCGTCAGGTTGCCGGCGTAGAGCAGGTCCAGATCGATAATACGCGGCGCGTTGCGAGGGCGCTTTGAAGGCCGGCCAAGTCCTCGCTCGATTTTCAATAACGAATCCAAAAGAGCGATTGCGGGTTTCTCGTATTCAATCTCCATAACGGCATTCAAGTAGGACGCGACGCCGGGGGGGCTGTCTACCGGGCTGGTCTCATAGATTGAAGAGCAGCGGATCCGGGCCGGATCCGAGCTGAGGTTTACCACTTCCCGGTAAGCGGCTCGGAGATTGGCCAATCGATCACCGATATTAGAGCCCAATGCGATTCCTGCGCGCATAGAAAAAGGAGTACAAGGAGTACAAGGAGTACAAGGAGTTCAAGAATGCGGACTCCGAGAAAATTGCGAGACATCGAGCTCCATCGAGTGCCAAACTGAGACATGAAGGCATAATTGTGCAAGGCGTTGCCGCTTAAACTCCTTGAACTCCTTGAACTCCTTGTACTCCTACGCTTCCCCTAGTCCCAACACATCCCGCATTTCATAAAAGCCGGGACTACGCCCGACGATCCAGCGGGCCGCTTGGATCGCTCCACGAGCGAATGTCTCCCGGCTCGACGCTTTGTGGGTTAACTCGACGCGTTCACCCAAGCCGGCAAATAGGACGGTATGTTCGCCGATGATATCGCCGCCTCGGACCGCGTGGATGCCGATTTCATCGGCCGGCCGTTCTCCCACCAGGCCTTCGCGACCATGGCGCGTGTGTTTCTGATAACTCAATTGCCGGGCGTCAGCGACGGCTTCAGCCAGCCGTTTCGCCGTTCCGCTGGGAGCATCCTTCTTGAGCCGGTGATGTAACTCGACGATTTCCACATCGAAATCTTTACCCAACTTGGCGGCAGCGGTTTCGGCCATCCAGAAAAGCAGGTTGACCCCGAGGCTGAAGTTTGGGGCCAGGAGAACGGGAGAGTTCCGTGAGGCCAGGTGCAGAGCTTCGATTTGTTCCGGGTTGTGCCCGGTTGTGCCTACGATCAAAGGTTTCTGATTCTCAGAACAAAGCCGGGCCACCGCTGTGGTCGCGGCTGGGGCCGTCACGTCGATCACCACATCGGCCGACGTCACCAATTGCTCGATCGGGTCTGCTCGACCGGCGCCTTTGACCGTCAAATCGGTCTGGCTCCGAGCAATTTCAACGATAACCTTTCCGAGTCGACCTGAGGCTCCATGGACGAGGAGCCTGAACCCGCCGCGCCGTTCGACTTCGGCGAGCTCAGTGGAGCCGCCCTGCGAAGGCTGGGTCATATCAATTTACTGCTGGTCAGTGTCTTTTTGAGACGAATGAGGTTCGCATCCGTCATCTCGCACAGCGGCAACCGATATTCGTTCTCAATCATTCCCATCAGATGAAGGGCAGCCTTTACGGGGATCGGATTGGATTCGATAAAGAGGTCCTTAAAGATAGGATACGCGCGCAGATGAAGGTCGCGAGCTTCTTGCAAGCGTCCGGCCTGAAAGGCGCTTACCATATCCGCGATCTGTTTGGGAATGATATTGGAGGCAACGCTGACCACCCCGACTGCCCCAACCGCCATAAATGGCAGAGTGAGCGGATCATCGCCGGAAAGGATGGTGAATGCCGGTGGCAAAGCGTTCCGGAGCAGCGAAACCCGGTCGCAGTTGCCTCCAGCTTCCTTGATCGAAACGATGTTCGGGCATTCCCGCACTAGGCGGACACAAGTCTCGACCGCAATCTCGCTCGCGGTCCGGCTCGGTACATTGTAAAGCATGATCGGTATACGAGCTTGTTCGCTGATCGCTTTAAAATGCCGAAAGATGCCTTCCTGGGTCGGTTTATTATAGTAGGGACTAGCTAACAGGACGCCATCTACCCCGCGCTCGGCTGCCCCTACCGAAAGATCGATCGCTTCGCGCGTCGAATTCGACCCGGTGCCGGCCACGATTTTGCACCGTTTCGCCGCCTGTTCCACGGCGATCTTGATCACCCGCAAATGTTCGTCGTTGTCTAGCGTTGCGGCCTCACCCGTCGATCCGACCGGCACGATCCCGTCCACGCCGTTCTGGATCTGAAAATCGATCAGCTTTCGATATGCCTCCTCATCGATTGCACCATTTCTAAAAGGAGTAACGATGGCGGTATAGGTGCCCGTGAACATGTCTGCTGTTTACGGCAGATTTGCGTTGCCCACAAACGGGAAAATTGTTCGGTTGGGATGAGCTGCCGACTGATTTTGGTGGGGCGAGGCTCCTGAAAGACCTAGGAACATTACCAGGGCTTAGCGTGTTTCGATGCCAGAGCACAATACTAGGCCGACAGACGCGCCGAGCCGTTCCCAGGATGTGCCAGCCATTTAAGTTGTGATCCCACTATAGACCAGCCGCTCGGCAACGCTCAGGTGTAGCACCCCGTTTGGTTTTTTGGACACGACTATGCTCCGCGAAAACCGAATCGTTTTTCAGGAGCCTCGCCTCTACCAAAAAGCTCGGGAGCTCATCCCTAGCGGACTACCAACTCCCCCGGAAAACTCGATTCCCGGAGCAATTGCTCCCACGGAGGCAGACTCCGTGTCCGTGCCCCGCGATTGAATTCCTCGGTCACCGACTGAAGCCGTTCCTGAAACAGCCGCGCGGTCTGACGTTCCTCGTCTCGCGCAAAAGGCAGCTTGTTGAATTCAGCGACATCTCGATACCGCCGAATCATGTCGCTAGCGGTTTGCTCGTACCCGGCCACGACGCTCTCTAGTATGGGCGGTTCAAGGCGGCAGCCTTCCTTCTCAAGATGGGCTAAGAGGGATAACGCGATATCTGCGACCATTCCGAGCAAGCCTTCCGCTGGACGCCCTGGATCAATGGTTTGATGCCGGTGCTGGTACCGCATCGCTAGATCCACTTGGCAGATCTCTTCCGGATCGATCAATCGATAAGCCTCACACAGCCACCCGATTTCAACGCCCCAACCATTTTCAACCGATAAACTTGCTGCCAGTCCCGTCGAAAGCGCGCACTCGCCGGCCAGCGGATAACGAAACGAATCAATGAAGTCGAGCAACGGTAGATGACCGAGTGTACGAACCAGCGCCCGGACCATCGGGATCACAAAAAGCCTGGTTGCCCGGCCATAAAGCTGCTCTTGGACGCGACTATAGAAACCCTTGCAGAACTCATATTCCAAGTTTGCGACCGGAACCGCCAAAGAGACCGGCAGCGAGGCGGTATAGTTCTGGATATCGCAATCGTGAATAATCAACGCTTGTAGCTCAGTCTGGCTCAGCGCAAAACCGAGGCCGCTCCATAGGTTTAATCCTTTGCCAGAAATCGCTGGCAGGTCGTGGTTCTGCAACCAGGAAACGAAAATCGGTGAATCGTTCCAAAGCACAGTGTGCGGCAGCTTCAGCTGCGACCAAAATGCCCCAGCCTCTTGGCCAGATCCGAATCCGTTCACCGAGATAATGATCTGATCCAAAAAAGTGAGTTGGTTGAGGACCTCAATTGTATCAAGGAGCGCTTTTGAGCCCACGTCGCGACCATGACAAGGTAGAAGCAACCCCAGCCCGGCATCGCTCAGGTTCTGATCTTCAACCAGATCGGCCGGCCCGAGCCGGTGGAGCGTGCTGATTAAGCCATGCTGAAAAAAGTCGCTCATTCCCGGGGGAGAATATAGGAGCCAGGAGCTGGAATCTAGGACTTGCCGACGACTGGGAACGTTCTCAAAGAATCGACCCGCCCGACTTTTTTGTCTTAAACGATCAAAGAATTTGCAACTGGCGGTTTTCTACGAACTCTAGGAAACTGAGCCCGTGACCGATCACGGTGCAGATCGCACGGCCAGCTTATCCCCCGAACAACCATCATGAAAAAAGCCCGTATCGTTCTTGACGCCGACTTCACTGCGGACAAACATGGGTTCCGGCGAGACGTCCTTGATCTCGTGCGTGAGCTGGGGCCAACCATCATGCGATATCCCGGTGGGAATTTTCTTTCCGGTTACAATTGGGAAGACGGCGTCGGACCCGTGGACTCCAGGCCAACCCGTCTGGATCTCGCTTGGGCCAGCACTGAAACCAACCAGTTTGGCACTAACGAATTTATAAACTGGTGCCGTTTGGCTGGGATTGAGCCCATGCTGGGCGTCAATTTGGGAACCCGAGGTCCGGACGAAGCGCGCAATCTTGTCGAGTATTGCAATCATCCCGGCGGAACCCGGTTCAGCGATCTGCGCAAGAGTCACGGGTACGAATGGCCGCACGGCGTAAAATTCTGGTGTCTGGGAAACGAGATGGATGGGCCCTGGCAAATCTGCCAAAAAACCGCAGCGGAATACGGACGAGTGGCAACCGAAGCTGCCAAAGTGATGAAATGGGTTGATTCGTCAATTCAGTTAGCGGCTTGCGGATCATCCCATAGAGCGATGCCCACTTTCGGCGCCTGGGAATACGAAGTCATGGAGCACACCTTCGATCATGTCGACTTCTTGTCGCTACACATGTACTACGCCAACCCGCTCAACGATAGCTCCGAGTTTTTTGCCAATATCGACATTATGGATCGCTTTATTAAAGAAGCGGTAGCGGTTTCCGACGCGGTAGCGGCCAAACGCCGGTCAGCAAAACGCATGATGCTTTCGTTCGACGAGTGGAATGTCTGGTACAAAGCGCGTTCGGACGCTGATCATCAGCAACCCGGCTGGCCAGTAGCACCACGGTTGATTGAGGAGGTTTACGATTTAATGGACGCGTTGATGGTGGGCGGCGCTTTAATTACCCTACTCAATAACGCCGATCGAGTTAAATGCGCTTGTCTGGCTCAATTGGTAAATGTGATAGGTGCTATCAAGACCGAACCCGGTGGTCCAGCTTGGCGGCAAACGATCTTCCATCCATTCAAGCTAGTGTCAGAGCTGGCTCATGGAAGTGTGCTTCAAACCAAAATCGACGGACCAAAAACTAATACCAAGACCGCCGGAGAAGTGCCTGAGCTTGTGACCAGTGCGGTCTTCAACCCGAGCGCTCAAGCGGTGACGCTTTTTCTTTTAAACCGAAGCCCAGATTCAGAAATCGAAGTCGAAGGCTCGCTGCGAGGTTTTCCGTCTTTTCACACGGCGAACGGGCAAAGAGTGACCGGGAACAATTTGAAACTGACAAATACGGCGGACAATCCTGATGCGGTTGTTCCTCAGGCTCATCAGGATTTTTCATTGCGAGATGATAGTTTCACGCTGCGTTTGCCACCCCTTTCTTGGGATGTATTAACACTGAATTACAAATCCACCTTGAACCCGTAACCTTTTTCTTTTTATATCGAAATAATAGCTCCTGTTTCCCCCTAATCATGAAAACCGTTACTCTTATATTCGCGGTTGTATTCTGCCTTCGGGCTTACGCTCCAGCGGCTGCGTTGGAACTGACTTATTGGGACTTCCTTGGTGGCATTTTATACCAAGGTTCATACCGCGGTTGTAGCCGGCCAGACCCCGGATATAATGACTTACCATCTCTCTCATTTTCCGGCCGGTGTTTCTACCAAAGACCTACGGCCGATTACGACTGAGGAGTTAGCTGCCGCCGGTCTGAAAGCAGACGATTTTCAGGCGTCGTTGATCCAACGCTCGTTGGAGATCAGTAAGAAATACGGAGGGACCGACCAGCTGTTCGGTGTGCCTCTCGATATCCATACTCTGGTCCTCTACTATAATAAGACCGCGCTAGCGAAAGCTGGCTTAATTGGTTCTGACGGCAAACCGGCCGGCCTCGATGGTCTGGATGCTTTTACCAAGATGCTGACGGAAGCAAAATCGAAGACCCATTTGATTCCGATTTCCGCGAATATTTATTCCCAAGATCCGGCATCGCTCTGGCGGATCTGGTATACCTTTTTCAAACAGCAGGATGGGGATTTCGTTAAGGATGGTCAGTTCAGTTTCGATGACGTTGACAAACAAGGACTCAAGTCCCTACAAATCATGGCGGATTGGTCCAAGGAAGGGTTGATTCCTAAGAACACCGGTTATCCGTCCATGGTCGCGCTGTTTACTGCCGGCCGAGCGGATTACATGATCAATGGTAACTGGGAAGTACCGACGTTAGTCGATCTGCAAAAACAGGGCAAACTTCCTTTTGAGTACGGTATCGTTGCTTTCCCTAAGCTTTTCGGGAATCAAGAGACTTGGGCTGATTCTCATCAGCTAGCCATTCCGAATAATAGTAAAACGCCGGCGACGCCCGAGAAGGTGGCAGCGGCGTTGAAGTTTGCGGCTTATGTGGTCAAGCAACTCACCTGGGCAGGAGGAGGTCACATTCCGGCCTATCTGCCAGTCCAAGAAAGCGATGCTTACAAACAGATGTCGCCCAACAACCAATACAGTGTCCAGGCAGCCCAAGACGTTGCTTTTGAACCGACTTTACCGATCTTCGGAGTTGGCGGACCGACGTTCGCGCCGATCAGTAATTTCTTAGTGCCGGCGGTTAATGGACAGGCGCCGGTCGAGCAATCTCTGAAACAATTCACGGCTGAACTGGAAAAGTTTCAGAAGCAGCAGCAATAAGGTCCAATAACACCCGCGGTGCGTAACCTTAGCCCAGCGCCGGTTCCTCTCGCCATGCCGCCAGGCGAGTCGAACCGTCCAGAAAGGAAGCGGAGTAAGAGTTCGCGGACCGCTTGGGTGTTGATCGCTCCTTTTGTAGTCTTTTACGTATTGTTCCTGATTTATCCGGCGATACAGGTCGTCTTCCTAAGTTTGACGAATTCTGATATCGCCGGACAGGGCCGGCTGATCGGGCTCGCTAACTATCAGGAGCTATTTTCGGATCAAGATTTCTGGGCGGCAGTTTGGCACACGGTCTATTTTGTAATACTAACCGTTGTCCCCAATGCCGCGGTCGGGTTCTTTTTAGCTCTATTGGTGCTGCGGCTGAAACGGCTGCGTCTACTTATCCTATCTGCGTTCTTTTTGCCCTATGTCCTTCCAGTGAGCGTGGTAACAAGTACCGCCTCCTGGCTCTTAGATGCGAATTTCGGCATCTTAAACAATCTGCTCGGAACTAACACCGCTTGGTTTGGCGACTCTACTTGGGCCATGCCAAGTGTCGCTTTGGTGACGATTTGGTGGACGGTAGGATTTAACATGTTGCTGTTTATCGCCGGCCTGCAGAATATCCCGAACGAGTACTATGAAGCCGCTGCTCTCGATGGGGCTAACCGATTTCAGCGTTTTTTGTTTGTCACTTGTCCCTTGATCTGGCCGGTGACCGCTCTGGTGTTAGTTCTGCAGCTAATCTTGCAATTTAAGATTTTTGATCAGGTGTATTTGCTCACGTTGGGAGGTCCGTCCAATTCGACCATGGTGGTTCTCCTTTATATGTATCGCGAGGCATTTCAGCAAAACCGGGGCGGATATGCGGCTACCGTCGCGATAGCGCTGGTCGTCATCATTGTCATTGTCTCTTTAGTTCAATCGCGGTTGCTCCGCCTTAAACCAGTCAGATGAAAACCGATAGATTTTCAGTTCTGGGTCTTGTCTGCACTGCTGTGACGCTAATTCTAGCTATCGCTTGGCTTTTTCCTATCTACTGGATGGCGGCAACGTCGGTTAAGAGCGAAACCGATACCATTGTTAATCCACCGATCCTTTTTCCCTGGCCTCCTAACTTCGACGCCTTCATCTACGTTATTCAGAACAGCCCATTTTTTCGGTGGTATCTTAACACTGTTTTTACGTCGGTAAGTGTGACGTTTTTGTGTATCTCATTCTCTTTGATGTGTGCCTATGCGTTGTCGCGCCTGGAGTTTCCGGGAAGACGGTTGCTTTACGCTGCACTGCTGGTTGGGTTCATGATACCCTTTGCTACGATGGCCGTGCCCCTCTTCATGTTCATGACGCGGCTAAATTTTGTGAACTCTTTCGCGGGACTGATAGCACCTCAGGTTGCTACCCCACTGGCCGTGATTGTCTTCAAGCAGTTCTTTGATGAAGTACCACGTGACTTCAGGGATGCCGCCCTCATTGACGGAGCGAATGATTTCAAGATCCTGTTCAGCATCTATCTCCCGCTGAACTGGAGTATTACCTGGGCGATGAGCATCGTTATCTTTATCGGGGCCTGGAACAATTTCTTTTGGCCTCTAATCGTGACGAATTCGACGCCGATGCTGACCGTGCCGGTCGGAATGACTCAGGTGCAATCCGCCTATGGGGTCGCGTTTGCTAAAATCTGCGCGACCGGGGTTTTAGC
>WNFN01063261.1_pt2 | contig 11677 bp, 10 predicted proteins | sample 5400161 | NCBI WGS metagenome assembly WNFN01 (sample SAMN13153353, study PRJNA577476) | soil metagenome | isolation source: 80 cm saprolite on Douglas fir-dominated hillslope | place: USA:California | collected 2013-09-17
GGATCGGCCTCGGCGAAGCCAAGCTTCTGCGCCTCGCGCAGGGCGGTGGCGAAAGGAATGCCAGCGCTCTCGATCTGGCTGAGAATGTAGTTGCAGGTGCCGTTGAGAATGCCGCGGATCTTGAAGAGTTCATCCCCGGCCAATCCGTCACGCAATCCGGAAATCACGGGCACGCCGCCCGCCACCGACGCGCCAAACTCAATCTGCTGGTTCATCCGCCGCGCCAGTGCAATCAACTCAGGGCCGCGGTGCGCGATCAACTGCTTGTTGGCGGTGACCACGGATTTGCCTGACTCAAGCGCGCGCCGGATCCAGTCTTCGGTGGGCTGAAGGCCGCCCATCACCTCGACCACAATATCCACGTCGGAGGATAGAACGTCGTCGATGTCCTCAGTCCACTTCACTGAGGACGGAAGCCAGTCCACTTTTTTTCGCGCCACGTTGCGATTAAGGACGTGGGTCAGGCGCAGGTGGGTGTTCGCGCGCTCGCAAAGGATTCTCGCTACGGAACTGCCGACCGTACCGAATCCAACTAGCGCCACTTTGCAGTTTTGTGCGCCATCATTTTGTGCGCCCGCGTTCCGTGCGGCAACGGCGGCGCTGTTCTTGGTGGAATCGACTTCGGAGGTACTTGGCATTCCGTCTCCCGCGGGCGAGCCTATATTTCCCGTCGCGTTCTATTATCGCCGAAGCGGGCATCGCCGTTGGTGTAGTTGCTGCTTAAAGCAGAACTTTGACGTGGGTCGGAGAATTTGGCCGTCTCTCCGGGACTTAAATCATTTCTTCCCTATTCCCGGCGGTGCAGCGCTGGGGTAAGTTAGTTCGCGCCTTCGGGTCTGGGTTTGACCGTACTTCGATCCACCGATGGGCCGCCACGTTCCCTGTTAGCGGTTGTTGGGAGAGGCGCAGATTCTCCTCGTGCGGCGGTGGGTCGGAGGGAGCGGCAGTGTTGGTCCTTCATTGCCATCGCGGATTTGAAACCGCGAATACCGTCTCCGATTCCTTTGCCGAGTTCGGGAAGTTTCTTAGGTCCGAACACGAGCAGAGCAATCCCAAAAATCACGAGTAGATGCATGGGTTGAAAAAGTCCTTCGAGCAATGCGTATCCCCCTCTGGCTTTTACGAATGTCGTCGATCAATGTTGGTCGTGAACTGGGGCGCTGCGGCCGGAGTTTCCGTACGCAGCGCCTGCTCCCGGGAATAATCCGCTATTCGCGTACCGCCAGGTCGGCTTCGATCGCCAGAGTTCGCATGAAGTTGAAAAACTCTTTTGACTGGCCGATGAAGAGTCCGTCCGATGTGAAAGCATTCAGCGCCGCCATGGCAGCGCCTTTGGTGTGGGTCGGACGAATGATTGAGCACGGCGGGAGCTTTCGGCTGATGAACGCCGTGGGCTCGGGCATGATCAGGTTAGTTTGGAAATCTTCCCCGCCTAATGGAGAAGCGTTCAGGTTGGGGAAGGTTACGTGCACACCCGTCACCGGATCGACGACGTCGTGCAACACCTTTATGTTTCCCGCCTTATCAGACCAGGTCTGAAAATGCATGATCTCGGTTCCGCCGAGACTCAGCACGATTCGCAAGACTTCCAGACTGGTTGCGCGCTGCGCCAGTTGCGGATAGAGGCTGCTGCCGCCCTGCTCGATGGTGGCAAAGTGAAAGCCGGCTGTGTTGCCGATGGCCTGCAGGAAGTTCTTCCTTTCGAGGTCTGCGTCGGTCCTGGGAATTGCCGTGTGCTGTCCCACTGCCAGAGTTGGAATCGCCTGCGGGAACTTGTCTCCGAAATCGGGGTTTCCGGTGCGGCTGCGGTACCGCGTCCACCAGCTCGTGTCCACAGAGAGTTGCATCAAGTTGGTGAGACGGCCGATTTGCTGGGCACCGGTGGCCTGGCTGCTGGGCAAGGTGCGGAACTGATCGAGGCTGACCGGCTCCGCGCCTTTTGACGTCAGGTAAGCGTTGAGGAACAGCTCATGGGTCATCTCATCTTCGGTGTTGTCGTGAATGTACTGGGCCATGTCTCCATCAAGAAACGCGATGGCGGCGGCGTAGGCTGGACTTCCACTTCCTCCGGGGACTTCGTTGTCCTGGATTCCCCCGAGTTCGTTGTACTGCTGCCAGAGATCGGTTTCGATGAGTTCGGTCGCGGCCAGGAACCGCAGGATGGCCACATCACCCACTGTGATGATGTCGGCGCGTTGCGAGGCTCCGGCCGCTGTTGCCAGCAGCGGGCCAGCGGACAGGGCTGCTCCGGCCACACCCAGACCTTTGAGGAAAGAGCGGCGCTTAGCGCCGTTACTGGATGGAAACTCAGCGCCCTCTCCACCGGATTGAGTTGTTTCGGGCGACGCAGTCGCGACGAGGTTTTCTTTTGTCATGTTGCAGCTCCATTCTTTTCAGAAATGATTTCCGGTGATCCCTTCACTTGGCTGGATTCACCGTAAGATGAAGGTAGGCTGTTCCGACTTGTTGGGTGTCATGCTTCGGTCAAAAAAATGTCAAATTATCTGCACGCTTGAACCATTAGCGTTGGCCTTCGCTGCACCTCTCGTTTACAATCCACTCGCTGAAGTTCTCACCGGACTCCGGCATTTCTGCTGATCTCAATTCGATGGTTCGTTCGAAGGAGGATCCGATGCTCCTTTCACGCAAGCTTTTCCTCTGTGTTTGCATTGCCGTTCTGCTGGTACCTTTTCTCAGTTGCGGTTCCGCGCACGACACCGACGAATATTACGTTTTCGTAGCGGCCAACCTGCAGGTCCCTTATTGGCAGACTGCCGGCGCCGGCTTTTCCAAGGCGGCGGAGGCGTCGAAGATTCGCGTCAGTTTCGTGGGTCCGCAAAGTTACGACCCCAAGGCTGAGCGCGACGCTCTGGATCAGGCGGTGCTAAAGAAAGCCACGGGCATCCTCTTGGCGGTTACCGATGCTGCTCTGCTCAAAGACAGTATTGACAAGGCCGTGGCCGCGGGCGTCCCTGTCATCACGATTGACTCGGATGCACCCGCGAGCAAGAGGCTGTTTTTCATCGGCACCAACAACTACCAGGCCGGCTTCACTGGAGGACAGCGCCTGGCCCAGGAACTAAAGGGCAAAGGCAACGTAGTTATGTTCAGCATGCCCAGCCAGGCCAATCTTCAGGAGCGTCAACGCGGATATAAAGATGCACTCGACCGCTCGCCCAACATCAAGATCACCCGAGTGGTTGATATTCAGGGCGATCCTCGTATTACTTTCGACACCACCACGCAAATCATCGGCAAGGAAAGAGACAAAGTAGACGCCTTTGTCTGCCTCGAGGCGCAATCGGGTAAAGAGGTCGCCGGACTGCTCGACCGCTACAACGTGAAAGGCAAGATTGTCATGGCGACGGATACTGATCCGGAGACGCTCGACTGGATTCAGAAGGGCGGCATCGCCGCTACGATCGCGCAGAAGCCATACACCATGGCCTACGTCGGCATGCAGATGCTCGACACTCTTTACCATCACAAGCCGACTGTTCTGGACAACGACTGGTCAAAGGACACTTATGCGCCCGTTCCCAGCTTCGTGGATACCGGTTCTGGCTTAATCGACAAGACGAACCTGGATTCGTTTCTGCAAGCCGGGAAGAGTTTGACGTCGGCGCCGAGGTGAGAAGGCAATTCTTGCCAGGGCCGTTATGTACGCGACGCTGTTTATCGGCCTGTTACTCGTTTTCGTGGCAGTACGAATTCTGGAACGATCCGGGATGGTTCGGCCGGCTCTACTTGGCGGCGTTGGGTATGCCGGTATCGTGTTGGCAGTGGCTGTCGGGATGCTTACCGTGTGGTGCGTTGTGACGTTCGCCTTGATCGGTCGCGGGTGGGACGTCGGCTGGTGCGCGGGCCAAGGCCGAGAACTCGGCCCGCAAGGTTACAATAAGAAATTGTAATAGGGAGGCTGGTATGCGCTCTTGCCTGATTCATCCCTGTAAGCCTTTCCCCATGCTTCGCATTGCCTGCATTGCAAGCCTGACCCTGCTGTTATGTGGTTGGAGCACCTGCACTGCGATGGTTGATTTCAACAGCTGTCAAGGCTCGATGCCGCAACCCAAAATTGCTTCGCTCTCGCCGGGCGCCGTTGCGGGCGACGCGGCGTCGGCTCTGCTGACGGTGAACGGAAGCGACTTTGTTCCGCAATCGCAGATCATGTGGAACGGAAACGCATTGCAGACCACCTTCATGGATTCGAGCCACCTTGAGGCGACGATTACTCAGCAGACGTTTAATTCCTTTGGCGGCTCGGTGGGGAGCAGCGTGCAGATTTCTGTGAGGACTCTGGGATCGGGCGGTGTTTCGGGTTGTCCTCACGGCGGGAACTCCTCGACGTTGGAGCTGGTCGTCAACTAGCGGGGTTTCTTGCCTCCAACCAATACCAACACGATCTTCAGCGGTCGTGCCCGAATCAGGGGTCCCTTCTGCTAATCACGTGACGTCGAAAAGACACACAAGCCTTACAAGCAAAACCATGGAGCCGGATTGCTAGTGCGCTATGTTCTCGCCTCCTATTTCTTTTCGGTATGTTCGCGGTCGCCGGACTTGCTCCCTTACAGATCGTCTTCTTTATCCGGCTCAAACAATACGGCGAACAATCGGTACGCCGCAATTGGAATCGCGATCAGGCAGCCTACGACTCCGATCATAAACATCGAACTCAAGGTGTAGGCAAAAACTTTGAATGTGACATCCATATGCACGCCTCCTTTGGACGCCGGATTACTACGCTAACGTACTCGGTCGCGAGTGTAAAGCGGCTCGACGTCCTGCCAACGTGCTTAGCTGTGCTGTGGCGTTTGGTGGTTCTGTCGTCTGGTGTTGTTGTGATCTCTGGGGTTTCGATTCACTCTACCAGTTCCTTCTGCCTTCGGTTTCGCGGTCGGAACTCTGCTCCGCGTTTGTGTCGGCGGGTTCACTTTATGAATTCTTTACGGCACTTTTATGCATTCCTTACGAACTCCATGGTGGACTTGAGGCCTAGACACAGGCCCGAGTTTCCCCATGATAGTCTTTGCCGTTCGAATACTGGAAGGAATGTTCGTAGTAGGAATACTTGGTTCCGTGCTCGTTGTGGTTTTGACAGCGCTTGATGACATACGAGACCTGTTTGGCCGTGATGATCACAAACAGTGAAGCGAAGCCCCTCCGGTAGGAATTCTCAACGTGGATGACATACGAGACCTGTTTGGCCGTGATGATCACAAACAGTGAAGCGAAGCCCCTCCGGTAGGAATTCTCAACGTGGTGAAGCTTTTGGTCCTGGGTCGCGCAGTTCATCGTTGTCACTATAAATTGACTTTCTGCATTGCCTGGCGACCGTTCCAGGGGTGGGTTGTCGAAACATTGCTATTACACAAACGACTCCCATCGGCGTGTCCAGAGTGTGCTGCGGATTCTTCCTGCTGCTCTGATTAACCCTCACCGCAATCGGACGCGTATAATAGAGAGTTTTCATTCTTCACTTCGCAGGAATCCCGGGCGACGGGGGTTGCCCAACTGAAGTTTTGTACGGCTCAGACCAGAAAGGCACTGGGATGGCTACTACCGATATCGTGCCCCAAGAAGCGCACGGCCAATTAGGGCGAAGGCGTGTCGTCAACGACATGAGCATTCAGGTTGCGACGGTGAATGGCTCGGGGTCGCAGAGTTCCAACACCGTTTTGTTGCGCAGCATTTTTCAGATGGGCGTGCCGATTTCGGGGAAGAACCTGTTTCCTTCGAACATTGCGGGACTGCCGACGTGGTTTACCATCCGCGCCAATAAAGATGGCTACATCGCGCGCAAGAAGGAAATCGACCTGCTCATCGCGATGAATTCGGAGACGGGGCAGGAAGACGTGAAGACACTGGCGGCGGGCGCAGCCGTGCTCTATGACGAACCGCTGGCGCTGGATAAGGTGCGCGACGATCTGGTTTTTTACGCGGCGCCTTTCGACAAGCTGGCGGCGTCGGTGGGCGCGGACGCGAAGCTGCGCAAGCTGATCAAGAACATGATCTAGGCAGGGTACGATTATGGCGCCGCTAATTTGAAAAAGCGCGATCCGTTCTACATCGCGCGCATGGACAAGACGAAAGGCAAGATCATCGTCGACGGCAATTCCGCCGCTGCCATGGGATGCATGTTCGCCGGCTGCACGGTGGTGACATGGTATCCGATCACGCCATCGTCATCGCTGGTCGAGACGATGATTGAGTACATGAAGGAGCATCGCGTCGGGCCGGATGGCAAGGCGACTTTTGCCATCGTGCAGGCCGAAGACGAACTCGCGGCGATTGGCATGGTGATCGGGGCCGCCTGGGCGGGTGCGCGTTCGATGACGGCGACCGCTGGGCCGGGTATCTCGCTGATGGCGGAGTTCACGGGGCTTGCGTATTACGTGGAAATTCCGGCGGTGATCTGGGACATTCAGCGCGTCGGGCCGTCGACGGGCTTGCCCACTCGTACTTCGCAGGGCGACGTGCTTTCGACGGCATTCCTCAGCCACGGCGACACCAAGCACATCTTGCTATTTCCGTCGTCTGTCAGCGAGTGCTTCACCATGGCGCAGGAGGCTTTTGATCTGGCCGAGCATTTCCAGACGCCGGTGTTCGTCATGTCGGACCTTGATCTCGGGATGAATAACTGGATGTCGGACCCGTTCCCTTATCCTGACAAACCGATTGATCGCGGAAAAATCCTGAGCAAGGCGGACATCGAGAAGGCGGGTGGGTTCGCCCGCTACAAAGACGTGGATGGTGATGGCATCGGCTATCGCACGCTGCCAGGCACGGAGCATCCCGCAGCGGCGTATTTTGCGCGCGGCAGCGGCCACAACGAAAAGGGACAATACAGCGAGCGTCCCGACGATTTCGAACGCAACATGGAACGGATCAACAAGAAGTTTGAGACCGCCCGATCGTTTGTTCCGCGGCCGGAAGTGGTGGCCAATGGCAAGTCGAAAATCGGCATTATTGCTTATGGCACGACGCACTGGGCAATCACCGAGGCGCGCGATCAGCTGTCACTAGAGCACGGTGTGGAAACGGACTATCTTCGCGTGCGTTCGTATCCATTTACGCGCGAGGTGCACGAATTCATTGAGCGGCACGACCGCGTGTATGTGGTGGAGCAAAACCGCGACGGGCAGATGGCCAGCCTGCTTAAGCTCGACATCAAGCCAGAATTGACGCCGCGTTTGCGGTCGATCTGCCATATCCACGGATTGCCGATTGATGCGCGGTCCGTGACCGACGAACTCATGATGAGGGAGGGCAAATAAGATGGGGACCACGACTAACACGCCGGCACCTGCTCCCGCGCCCGCTCCGAAGACCAACCGCATTGGGTTGCAGGTCATTGACTATCGAGGCGGGAAGACGACGCTCTGTGCGGGTTGCGGGCACAACGCGATTTCGGAGCGCATCATTGACGCGATGTATGAAATGGGGGTGCAGCCCGAGCGCGTCGCGAAGCTTAGCGGGATCGGATGTTCGTCGAAGAGCCCGGCCTATTTCATGAATCGCGCGCACAGCTTTAACTCCGTGCATGGACGCATGCCTTCGGTGGCAACGGGCGCGATGCTGGCGAACAAAAATCTGATTGCCCTGGGCGTGACCGGCGACGGCGACACGGTTTCAATCGGCGCCGGGCAATTTGTCCACCTGATGCGGCGCAACCTGCCAATCATCTACGTCATCGAGGACAACGGTTGTTACGGTCTGACGAAGGGTCAGTTTTCCGCGACCGCCGATCTGGGATCAACGCTGAAAAGCGGCGTGGTGAACGACCTTCCTCCGGTCGATACCTGCTCGTTGGCGATCCAGTTGGGAGCGACGTTCGTAGGCCGCTCGTTTTCGGGCGACAAGCGGCAGCTTCACACCATGCTCAAGGCTGCCATCGCTCACAAGGGCACGGTGATGCTGGACGTGGTTTCTCCTTGCGTCACTTTCAACGATCATGAGGGCTCGACCAAGTCTTACAAATACGTGCAGGAGCACGAAGAGCCGTTGCACGAGGTCAGCTTTGTGCCGTCGTTTGAGGAGATCAACGTCGACTACGATCCGGGGACAACGTTTGAGGTCACGATGCACGACGGGTCGAGCCTGCGGCTGCGAAAACTTGAGCAGGAGTACGATCCGACGGATAAGATTCAGGCGGTGCGACGGTTGATGGAATCACATGCGAAAGGCGACGTGCTGACCGGCGTGTTTTATATCAATGCTAAAGCTCCGAGCTTTATTGACATGCTGAACGTCACGGATGAGCCGCTGGCAACCTTGCCGGAATCAGTCGTGCGGCCGAGCAGGGAAGTGCTGGCAAAGTGCATGGAAGAGCTGCAATAGGAAAATTCCGCTGCCTGCGTGCCAAAAACTCACTTCCTTTCGCGAGCAGGCAGAACAATGAAACGCTTCCTCCCGCCAATACGGTAAGTTTCAAAATCGTCGTGATCCACAGTCAAGATTACGCTTAGCGATTCGCGGGCTGCGAGGTGGACCAGCGTGGCGTCGGCAAAGTCCATCGGCCGGTCTTTATACTGCGCCATCAATGATTGAAGACCGGACAAATCGGCGTTATCCATGGGGTGAACCGTCAACGCTCCCGAGCGGACGAAGTTCCAAGCGGCTTCAAGGCGAGTGTGGCGAACGAGGTGAAAGAGCTCGGTCAACACGGCCTCAGTGGTGAGCAGAGGCATCTGGAGGGCCATCAATGCCTCCAGGCAAGGGTTGTGCCAACGATCGTCTATCTCAACAATTGCGAGGATCGCGCCGGTATCAATCAGACCGGCGGGCTGGCCCTCTGTGAGCGGGTCGGGTCGCCGCCGCGTATCGTCCCGACAGTGGCCATCACGCGGCGCCTGAGGGCTGCCTGTTCGTCTTCTTCACCATTGCGAGAAGAGCGGCGTTCCTGTAGCCACTCGGCCGTAATTCTTTCCAGGAGTTCTGCGACAGAGGTCCCTTCGCGCCGCGCCTCGCTCTCAAGGTCAGCCTTTCTTGCGGTGGAAACTCGCCAGCTATAAACCTTGGTTTTCATGCACTACAGTGTAGTACAAATACCCTTTCCAGGCAAGCGTGAATTGTCGAGCAGTTTTTTAAAGAAGTGAGCCGGTCCCTTTCGGGACCGGCTCAAATTATTTGGGACCGCAATCTGCCGCTACTGAACGGTTACGCTGACATCGTCCACATACATGTAGGTGAGGTCTCCGAATCCGTCCTGGTGGTCGTTGAAGTAGATACGAATGGTCTGGCCTTTGTACGAGGTCAGATCATAGGTCACCTGGGTCCAGGCCTGAGCGTTGGAGCAAACCTTTATGATCTGCGCCAGCGTGGCGCCGGAAGTATTCTGCACCTGGGCCTCCTGCCAGTCGTAGGTGATGGTGTCGGTTGTGGCGGGCCAGTACCAGAAGGTGAGGGTCGCCTTCGTCGCGGTACTGGGAATGGTGATGGTCTGGTAGAGGAAGTCATCGCCATTCGGTTCGCTGCCAGAACTTGCGCCGTCCAGCACACTGTAGGTTCCCGCGTGCTTTTGCGCTGTGCTTATGGTTGGCGCCACCACGCCTCCGGTGGTCCAGTTGGCGAGCGTGCCGGTTTCAAATCCGCCATTCTGGATCAATTGACTCGAGGGAGCGGTCACCGTCAAGGCGATGGTAGTCGTCTGGACGAGCGAGCCGGAGGTTCCGGTCACGGTCACATTGGTTGTGCCCGTGGTGGCCGTGGCGGAAGCGGTGAAGGTAAGGGTTGAAGTCGCGCTGCCGTTTGCTGGAGGAGTAACCGGGTTGGTGGAGAAAGCCGCGGTTACGCCGCTCGGGAGTGCGGACAGGCTAAGCGTGGTGGCGGAACTGAAGCCGTTCACGCTTGTGACTGTGATGGTGCTCGAGGCGTTTGAGCCTCGGGCCACGCTGACCGCGCTCGGCGAAGCCGCGACCGTGAAGCCCGGAGTGCCTGCGCCTACGGCGAAGACCAGATCGTCGTGATCGTCATACGCTCCCGTGCTGCAGGAAGACGCGCTTCCGTTGTATCGGAATTGCGCGCGGACCGCTTGGGAGCCGCCGCTGGGCAGAGTGTAGTTGGCCGTGAGTGTCTGGGCTCCGGCCGCGGTTGGGGTGATCGTGCCGATGAGCACCCAGCTCGGGCTGCTGGCATTAGCGGCATAGTAGAGGTCGAGGTGGTCTGATGTGAAGCCGCTGTAGGCCCACACCGTCGCGCTGACCTTTACTGTCTTGCCCGGCGCCAGGTTGCTGCCGTCGGTCGTCTGAATTGCCAGGCGATCGTTGGATTCGTCGGAATGGAAAGTTCCCGACGTGCCATCGGCGCAGGAGCTGCTGATGGTGTTGGGTTGATTTGGCTCGGAACCTCCGCTGAGCGTGTCGCGGCCCAGCAATAAGGACGGGCCCGAGTCGCAACCCGAACCGACGCTTCCACAGGATGGAGCCTTGAAGGTTGAGCTATAGGTCGCCGTCTGCAGTCCACCGCCTCCCGACGAGGTTACAGTTAAGGCAATGGTGGTCGAGTGCGTGGTCGATCCGGAGGCCCCGGTGATGGTGACCGTGGCTGGGCCGGTTGTCGCTGTCGCCGAGGCGGTGAGCGTCAGCGTGGACGTCGCACTTCCATTCGCCGGCGGTGTTACCGGGTTAGTGGAGAACGCGGCCGTCACGCCGCTGGGCAATCCCGTGGCGCTGAGTGTGGTAGCCGCGTTGAAACCGTTCAGGCTGGTGACGGTGATGGTGCTGGTTCCGCTGGAACCTTGGGCGATGGTGAGCGAAGTGGGCGAGGCTGCAACGCTGAAGTCAGGCGTTGCCGTGCCGCCGCAGGTCGGGAACTTGAAGTTCGCGATGCGCGTATTCCAGTTGAAGGTGCCGTTGGTCTTTATGTACTCGGTCGTGTACCAGAACGTGCAGTCGTCGACGGGATCGACCTGCATGGCGCTGTAGTCGCCCCATCTGCTGAGGCCGGTGGTCTGTGATCCCGTACCGGTGACCACGTTGACCTCGGCTTCCATGGTTCCGGAAGGATCTGTCGGCACACGTCCGGTATATCGAATCGTGGGACTGAGCGAACTGCCCGCCACGCTGTAGCCGGCGGCCATGTCGCCGGCCTGATCCATGGCGATGCTGCCCATCCAGCGGTAATTCGAATCGGGAGCGAACGTACTTTGTTGCGCTACCGTGGGAGTGCCGCTGGGGTTCTGGATCTCATACCAGCGGACCCCGCCTGAGGAACCTGCCGTAACGGAGTGGTTCACAACCAGCGACTCGTGGGTGCCGAAGTTGCGGTAGGCAAGCCGGTACATGAGACGGTCGGCGAGTGAATCCAGTTGCTGGGTCGTTCCCGATTGCGGGACGCAAGTGCCGCCGCCGCACAGCGGACTGAACGCCGCCACCGGAATTACGGTCGGGCCGGTGAAGGTTGAGTTCGATGGTGTGGTGAAGTCCACGTGGAATTTGAAGAGGTTCAGGTTGTTGGTTCCGAAGTACAACATGTAGTTCGGGGACCCTGCCGGGGGAGCCGTGGTGCCGTCGATATCCGAGGGCAGCAGGCCGCCGACCGACGAACCTTGTTGGAAGCAGACCTGTGTTGCGGCTGAGCCGGCCAGCATCGCTGTCCGGTTGTAGGCGCAAGCATCGGCGCCGACAAAGGTGTTGCCGTTAAACATATTGAAGGTTTCGTAATAACCATCGGACCAGAC
>WNFN01241258.1_pt1 | contig 11677 bp, 12 predicted proteins | sample 5400161 | NCBI WGS metagenome assembly WNFN01 (sample SAMN13153353, study PRJNA577476) | soil metagenome | isolation source: 80 cm saprolite on Douglas fir-dominated hillslope | place: USA:California | collected 2013-09-17
TTCGCTCCAGCAACAGGTTCCAGGTTTGTAAACTGAAAGACGAGAACGTACTTAGGCCACCGCAAATGCCCACGGCCAGAAACTGCTGCAGTGCCGTCGCGAGTTCGTGATCACTCAAGTGCGCCAGCAAGCCGGTGATCAGACCGAGTACAACGGAAGCGGTTATATTCACAACTAGCGTCCCAAAAGGGAAAGTCTCTCCGAAGCGCCTCGCTACGAGTCCAGACCACCAGAAACGCCAGAGACTACCTATTACGCCACCTATAAAAACAAGCGCTATTGCTAACATCGGGAGACGAGCCCTCCTAACTTCGACGCCACCGCGTTAGCTTGGCCAGAATACCGGGAAGTCGGGCAGCAACGATCGCTCCGGCCCAAATCGCGAGGAGGCAGAGCAGATGAGATAATCCGATATTCAGCCCCAGCTCTAGAAAGGCACTGTGACGAGCCGCGTTGAACGAGATCAGACTGAATGTGCTGAAGGTCGTGTAACCACCACAGATACCCACGAGCAGGAAAACCCGGCTGTTTGGACCTAGGTAGATTTCTCCAGAGGGGTCTGACAAAAAGTTTAGAAGCGAGATTAGAAAACAGCCGGTGACGTTAATTAAGAGGATGGCGAGAAATGGCCAGACCGGCAACGGAGCCATCCATTGAGTGATCCCAAAGCGGATCAAGGACCCTAGTCCGCCCCCTAACGCGACGAGACCGTATTTTCTCATTTACAATTTCGGACTTAACGAAACGCGGCGCGACAGGTCTCGTGTCCACGCTTCAAAACACCTTGCCAAATCGAGTCGTTTGGAGGAGTCATCAGCCCGAAGGGCGGTTAGCCGAGGTTCGGCAGGCAAACTCCATTGCCACGGTTCCTTATTTAGCCGGGTTGGGCCTAAACACAAGAGCGCACACCGTTTTGTTGCCGAGAGCTTTGCCTCCGGGGGGATCTTGATCGACTTCGTGGTTGGATTTCTTTTGTCTCGACGCCCTTGATTTGCGAGCTCTTTTGAATCACGGAGATTTAGGCGCCGACTATTATGCAACTGAAGCAATTCATTCTCTGCCTGAGCCTTATTTGGGTCTGCCATCCGTTGTTCTCGCAAGAGCCAAATCGGGAGCAGGAAGTCGAAAAGATCGAAGCTGGATTGAAGTGGGTCACGGGCCGAGTCGTGCTGGGCAATAACCTAGCCGAAGTGAATCTTAATTCGGGCTTCCGGTACTTGGGTCCTGAAGACGCGCGTAAGGTCATCGTTGATCTTTGGGGTAATCCCCCATCACGAGGAGATAGTTTAGGAATGATTTGCCCTGCAGATATCGGACTAAGTGAGTCGGGCAGTTGGGCTGTCGTATTTACCTATCGCGAAGATGGTTACGTTAAAGACGACGACGCAGCCAAGATCAACTACGACGATATGCTCAAACAAATGCAGGAGTCAGTCCGACGGGAAAACGAGGATCGAGTCAAACAGAACTTTCCGAAGGTGGAGCTGGTAGGCTGGGCGGCGTCTCCGCGCTACGATCACGATACGCACAAGCTCTATTGGGCGAAAGAGTTCGCCTTTGCCGATGGGACTGTCCATACCCTGAACTACGACGTGCGTGTGCTGGGCAGAAAGGGGGTCTTAGCAATCAATGCAGTAGCGTCGATCAATCAATTGGACGCAATTCAGGAGCGGATGCCGGAGATCATCTCTATGGTCAATTTCCTGCCCGGAAATCGCTACACGGACTACCAGCAAGGAAATGATAAGGTCGCCACCTACGGCTTGGCTGCTCTGATTCTCGGTGGCGTTGCCGCTAAAGCCGGACTTTTCAAGGGCCTCATCGCTTTGATAATAGCGGGGAAAAAACTTATCATTATTGCGGCTATCGCGATCGGAGGTTTCCTTGCTCGGTTTTTTCGCAAGCGCGCGAAACCCAAACCGGAATCGCTCACCGATGCGTCTCCGTCGGGTCCGGCTTTAGGTCCTCCTAACCAAGACTAGACACGTATTGCCGAAGCCCTGACGGCTTAATCGCCGGCATCTCGCTGCATCACCCGCGCTGTTGTACGTTCCATGCGTTAATTATGCCACCTTCCTTTTCACTCTTCGATTTCTGCTGTTGGCTCGTGGTGTTCCTGATCTCAATGAGTGCCCATGAAGCAGCTCATGCCTTCACCGCAAAATGTCTTGGCGATCCCACGGCGTATCTCGGGGGACAAGTCACTCTTGATCCCATTCCGCACATTCGCCGAGAACCAATTGGTATGCTGGTTTTGCCCATCGTTTCCTATCTAACCGCCGGTTGGATGATCGGCTGGGCCAGCGCACCGTACAATCCGGCGTGGGCAGCCCAATATCCGCGGCGAGCGGCGGTGATGGCCATCGCTGGACCTGCGGCGAACTTTCTTATCTCGTTGACCTGCTGGATTGGTCTCAAGCTTGGGTTGGCAGCGGGCCTCTTCGTTCCGGGTGACACGGGTTTGTTTTCGGAGACCGTGATTTCGGTGCAATCGGGTCTACCGCATTTGGCCGCCGTATTATTGAGTCTGGGGTTTTCCCTGAATCTTCTTCTAGGTGTTTTTAATCTGATCCCTCTACCGCCGTTAGACGGAAGCGCTCTCCCTCTATTATTCCTCGGTGGCGGAGCCGTATTAGCTTACCAACGGATGCGAGGCGGTTTGTCTCTGCTGGGCCTAATCGTCGCCTGGCAAATTTTCCCTCGTATCTATCGCCCGATCTGGCTCTGGATGGAGTCGACACTGAGGTAACTCGCCTCGCCTAAAGCTCGGCGGATTGACAGATGACAAATGACAGATGACAGATTGACTGTGGTGGTTAGCGAGGGGGAAAATGGGCAATAGACAACCACGGCAGTTATCGGCTATTGGCTATCTTAGGCGGTGGTTTCCCTGAGGCGCCTGTCTTAATTTGTCATCGGTCATCTGTCATCTGTCATTGTCCGAGCTTCAGGCGAGGACCTATCCCGGCGGCCAATGCATCGGGCGGCCGCCCAACAGATGGACATGGAGATGCGGCACGGTCTCTCCGCCGTTACGACCGCTATTGATCACGAGGCGAAAACCGCTCTCACTTAGGCCGAGGTCGGCGGCGATTTGTTTCGCAGTTAACAAGAGCCGCCCGAGCAATGTGCCGTCAGCGGGTTGCGCCTCGGCAATTCGGGGGATCACTCTTTTGGGAACCACCAAAACATGAACCGGCGCTTGCGGATTAATGTCGTGAAACGCCAACACCTCCTCATCTTCAAAAGCAATCTTCGCCGGGATCTCTCGGGAAATGATTTTTTCGAATAAGGTCATCTGATCGTTAGTAGGACTTCAGGTTTATCCTTTTCGAGCTGGGCGCGGAGGAAATCCACGATTTCCGTCCGCAATTCGGAACAGCTGCGGCTCCAAGTCTTCACCGATTGAAGAAAGCGGACGCAGTTTTGCAGGCCGAGCACATTGATGTTTGTCGCTCGCCGCGAAAGAATCGGTCGCATCCGTTCTTTTAATAATTGGAAAAAAGCCAGCTCGTATCCTGGCCCTGCCTCCGCCGCCAACTCTGCCAGCGAGATTACGCAGGGTGGCTCGAACGTCTCATATTTGAGTGCGACCTCCCCATGACCGATCGCCTGTAATGCGGAGCGGATAAACTCATTCAATTCAGGAATGGTGATCGCCGGCTTACCATAGCAACCCGCCAGAAAGCAAAGGATGCTCTCGGCCACATGTTCAGCGAGCCACCATTGTATAAAGCCGGCCTTGACCGCGGCTCGGGCCAAGCATCCGCATAGCCAGTCGCGGCGGATTATCTCGATGGTTCCGTCGTCCAGTCGGAGTACGGGTAATGAGTCTCGGAGTGCGATCACGGTATGAAAAGCTCTGGTTGTTGAGCGTTACGTTTCGATTTCTTTCCGAGCGATTCGATCTCGTTGATGAACTCGCCGATGTCTTGAAATTGGCGATAGACCGACGCGTAACGGATATACGCTACTTCGTCGAGTAAATGTAACCGTTCCATCACCCGGACACCGATTTCCTTGCTCGGGACCTCATGGTCGAAGTTTTGCTCCAGTTCGTGAATTACCTCTTCAGCGGCCCTTTCCAGAGCATCGTAGTTGACCGGCCGCTTCTCGCAGGCCTTAACCATTCCCCCTAGGAGTTTTTGTCGATCAAACGGCTCGTGGCGGCCATCCCGCTTTACGACCCGCAAATCCCTTCTCTCGATTTCTTCGTAAGTGGTAAACCGATGCTGACAGGCCATACACTCGCGCCGCCGACGAATTGCAGCTCCAGATTTAGCGGAGCGAGAATCGATTACTTTATCTTCCAGATTGCCGCACTTCGGACAGCGCATAAAAATCGGTCGCCTGAGACCACAACATATAGTGGGTGGTGAATGGCAAAAATACAACAAAAGTTTCGTGGCCGGTAGGGATAGCTGCTTTCTCATCTTTAGTTAGTCCAAGTTACGGTGTTCCATCCCAGCTCAGGGCGAGCGGGAGCTCATCCCTACCGGCACAAAAAAACGCAGGGCGGTAGAAAACCGCCCTGCGTCCATCCTAAACAATAAAGGATCTGCTCTCTGGATCGATCAATACTAGTTGTTCGAAGCCTGGTTGGGCTGAACAGCAGCTTTCTTCAGGAGCTCGCTGCGGTTCTGGCGCAGGTCGAGGCCAGTTCGAACCACTGGATATGGAACGTTCTTGCCGTGCAGACCTTCCCAGATGATCCGATTGAACTTATTGGGATCGCCCAGATTGTCTTCCTTGGTGAAGTCGAATCCTTTGGTAACCTCGGCCCAATACTTAGCGTCGTGGGTCGCCTTACGAATCCGTCCAGCCTTCGCGCCGAGCGGCGGCAACGGCAATTGGGTATTGTACAGATAAGTTGACGGACTAGCGGTGAAGCTCCACGAGGCCTGGCTGACATCGAAGACATCGAGCATCGGCTTTTCCGAAGCGGTCAGAATATCCTCGTGGTCGACAGCGAGTACCGCTTCAATGGTCGCCAACATGTTCTGCGTGGTATACGCGGTCGAGATGACGGCTCCATGTTTGACATACGGGCCAACGATATAACCTGTCGACCGGTGTGAATCGACGTGGTCAGCGCCGTCTTGGGAGTCATCCTCGAGGATGCAGATCAGCGTGCTAGATGCATACGGGCTTTTAGAAACTTTTTCGATCAACTTCGCGACGGCGTAATCGTTGTCAGCTTGTTGATATTCAGGAGTATTAACACCGAGTAGGGCGTTGTTGAAGTTGCCCATATGGTCATGCATTAAGCGAACCGTCGATACGGCAGGCAGATTGTTATGCGCGACGTACTTATTGAACTCGGTCTCCCATTCCCTTTCCCGATAGAAGTCCGGGAAGGCATTATCAAAGGCGCGGAAGTAAGGATCGGTCAGCTTGATCAGCGTCGTTCTAGATGGGAACGCCACTCGCGTATGGCTCGCTCTTGGATTCAGCAATTCCGGAGTTGACGGAGTAGCGAAATATTCAGTTAAATCGCAGTGATACCCGTAGTTTCGGAAGGTTAACCCAGCTCGAAGCACCACGTCCCAGAGATATCCCTGCTGTTGTTCGCCCACACCAGGTCCGTCCAAAGCGCCGACATCAAGTGTTCCCGGCAGTATGTTTGGATCCGAAGGGCTCTGAGGGAGATAGAGCTGTCGCTCAATCGGTGTGGCGAAACCCATGTTAATGTCTCGGTTCTGACCTTCTGAATCGTAAGGCGTGCCTCGACCGCTATAGTTCATCGGAATGCTGAGGAAAGTGAGAATATTCTCACGACCACCAAAGCTCCAGACGTGACCATCACCGCTGACATCGCCCGAGTTGTAGAAATTATCCAGATCAACGAACTGCTGGGCAATCGCGTGGTAGTTCGGAGTAATGGCTGCGCCGAAATCGACTAAACTTGGGTCGCCATTGCCAATCGCAAGATCGCCTAGGATCTGATCGTAGGTCCGGTTTTCTTTTACCAGGTAGATGACGTGGTTGATGTGCGCTTGCAGGAAGCTCAACACCGACTGTTCCGCTTTGGTTAACTTCGACCCGTAGAGGTTGTTCTGGGCAACCTGGGTGGTCAAGGTTGCGAGATCAGTGGCACTAGGAATCGGGAAGCTGTGCAAATACGATTTCTGTAGTTGAAAAACATAGTTGTTCGGCTGCCCGTTGTAGTAGGTTTCCCCGGGGTTAGGTCCGGTGACACCCTTGGCGTCAGCGACATAAGCATACGTGCCGTCGTTGCTCAGGGTGATCGCCCACGGCTGGAATCCGGTCGGTATCAAACCAGTAACAATTGGGTGCGGCGGAATGCCCTGGATCACTGATACCGCATTGGCCCCGCCCAGCGTAGCGTAAAGAGTCGTACCGTCCGGGGACAGTGTGACGCTGTCCGGCGCGCTGCCTTTGTACTTACGGGCATTAGCAAAAGCCGGTTCATCAGGACCGCTGGCGATGACGCTCTGGTAAAGCGTATTGTTTGAAGTGTCGATGATCTCAACCAGATCACTGTTATCCTCGGCTACGTACAGATAGGTCTGTGTGCTATCCAAGACACTCTTCAACGGATTACCAGCAACATGGATACGGGTGGTGAGTGTCGGCGCCGTTGGCGTTGTGAAGTTGACCACATCGATTTCACGATCACGAGCAGAGGAAATGTAAGCAGTATTGTTACCCTTAATGCTCACCCAGAAAGGATACTCACCGCCGGGCACTCCGCTTTGTGCCGGGTTACTTATCCCCGGGCGTAGGTCCAACTCGCTGATCACCTTTCGCTTGTTGAGGTCGATGAACGAAACCGACTCATTGCTATAGTTTGTGACGGCCATAATCGTTCCGTCCTGCGTGATATCCATTCCCCCTGTCATGGGCGGCAGGTCACCAGGAAAGAGCGCGATCGCCGAGGTGTGACCGAGCGCGATCGGTTTCCCAGTTTCGAACCATTGCCCCCCCTGCAATTGTTTGAACGAGTGGATGGAGTCATCCTGACCACCGCCAACATAAAGCGTGTGGCCATCCCTCGAGAAGGTAATGCCGACGAAAGTGCTCGCAAGCTGGATCACCTGCTGCTGCACCGGCGCGCCATTGAAGATGTAGAAAATGAAGATGTACTCGTTATTGCTACCTTGACCACTGGGAAGTGTGTCGCTGTTATAGCCGCAAGTTAACACCGCTAATAACGTTCCATCGGGTGTTTTTGCAGTGCTCACTGCGCCGCCTGCGATGAAGTTTGGCAGTAGGCCGATTCCCGGGTTAAGCGCTTGATAATTCGAGTTGGGCACTAACGTTGGGGTGACGTATTGCCCAGTCGGAAGAAAGGTGCCTTGCTGACTCCCACGCACAGCTGTGGGCGCAATCATCGCGAGCGATGACAGCGTAATCGCGCCAATGAGGGCGACGCGAAAGAGCCCTATCCTAAGCCTGATTTTAGCAGCCATAATGGTTTCCAATTAGAGGGATGCAGAAAGCGCCATTCGACCACAGCAACAGCCGGATCGAACGACGCGGATCTGCGGTAAACACTAAGCCGAGCTGATTCGACGGGTCTGCGACACATGTGTTACTTTTCGGTCACAAAGCTTGCCGCTCGCGCCGGAAGATGACATAGGTGTCAGTTTCACCGCGGGAAAGCTGAGATCATTGCCGCGGAGCCGTTGGCTAACGTCTTTGGCAGTCTAGTTTTACAATATTCGGCGCTTCTGCTATGTGCCTTCATTGTCACATGGACGGAATGCAGGCCCTCGTTGTTGAAGACGAAGCTAAAGCCGCGACTTTTCTTTCAAACGGTTTGTCAGAGAACGGTTGGTCTGTGGATATTGCGAATGATGGCAAAATCGCCTGGGGACTGTTACAAGAGAAGACCTACGATATCGTCCTTCTGGATGTGCTTCTTCCCGGCATCGACGGGTGGAACATCATTCGACAGATGCGAGCCAATGGAATACCCACACCGGTGATCTTCTTAACCGCTCGCGATAGTCTGGGAGAGCGAATCCGTGGTCTTGACCTGGGCGCTGATGATTACTTGGTAAAGCCGTTCGCATTTTCGGAGTTAATGGCGCGGATCAGGACGGTACTTCGACGCGGTCGCGAAACCGCGCCGACCAGTCTACGGGTTTCGGATCTGGAATTAGATCTGATTCGTCACAGGGTGATTCGCCGGAGTCAATCTATCGAGCTTACCCCAAAAGAGTTCGCATTGTTGCTTTTGCTTGCTCGGACCCCAAACGAAGTGGTTGGACGTAAGGTAATCGCAAAAGAGGTTTGGAACATTGAGACTGCCAGCGATTCCAATGTGGTGGATGTCGCCGTCCGACGCCTGCGCCGCAAAGTCGACTATCCATTCGACAAACCTTTGATTCATTCGGTCTATGGCGTTGGCTATGTGCTGGGGGAACGCTGAGATCGGAGAACAAAGGCGTAGAAAACGTCCAAGATGATTAGACCGAGACGTTCCTGGTCGATTGTATTTCGTCTCTCGGCGTCGTATGCCCTGATTACGATCGCTCTGCTCGCTCTGTTTGGGGCATTTCTTTATTGGTCTTTAAAAGAGAGTCTCGAGGTCAGTGCTCGAAATACCCTGGCTGACAAGATTTCCGTGATGCGGCAGATCTTAAGTGAACGCCCGAACGACCAGGAAGCGCTGGAAGAAGAGGTACAATGGGAGAGCATCGCGCGGCGCCGGAGCGTCTACTACAGCCGATTGCTTCACGACAACGGCGATCTGGTTATTCAATCGTCGGGAGCGCAGAGCTTGATTCCTCCACTTCCTCTATGTCCGCCGCCCGCCTCAGAAGATCGACCAATCGGTGACACGCAGGAATTTCATCCGGAAGCGGAAAGAACTCTCATGGTGAGTAGCGCCTGGGTGACCGGCCCTGGCGCCGGAAAAGGCGGAGGCGATCACTCCCAACGCTTCGTTTACACGGTGGCACTGGACATTTCGACGGAGCGAAACATCCTGAACGACTACCGCAACAAGCTGCTGCTGGTCTTGGTGGCCGGGTCAGTGGTCTCAGCCGTCGCGGGAACGTATGTGGCTCGGAGAGGAATCCGACCGATCCAAGAGATCTCCGCCGCTGCCCACCGAGTCACGGCTAACGTGTTGGCGGAAAGAGTCGGCTCTACTGCCTGGCCTCGCGAGCTTGCCAGTTTAGCCGTTGAATTCGATGCGATGCTTCAGCGACTGGAGGATTCATTCAGGCGCCTTTCCCAATTTTCGGCAGACATCGCTCATGAGCTGCGAACCCCGATAAATAACCTGATGGGCGAGGCTGAAGTCGCGTTGCGACGCGAGCGCAGCTCAGAAGAATATGCCAGAGTGATCGCCTCTAGCCTGGAGGAGTATCACCGTTTAGCCGAACTGATTGATAGTTTGTTGTTTCTGGCTCGAGCTGAGAACGCCGATCTCTCGCTGCACAAGACTTGGTTCCAATTAGGAGATGAGCTTGGCCAACTGCTTTCTTATCACGAATTGCAAGCGACTGAATTGGGAGTCAAACTCAGCTTCTCCGGCGACGCGCAGCTTTTCGCGGATAGCTCGCTTTTTCGGCGAGCGATCAGCAACGTGGTCACTAATGCGCTGAAACATACGCCTGCGGGCGGAAACGTGACTGTTGAAGTTTTTCCGCAGCCGGAAAGCGTCAAAATCGTGATCCAGGACGATGGCGCGGGCATTCCGGCGGAACATTTGCCGCGATTGTTCGATCGTTTCTATCGCGTAGATGCGTCGCGCACAACGTCGGTCGCAGGCACCGGCCTTGGGTTGGCCATTGTGAAAACCATAATGGATCTGCACGCCGGATCGGTTACCATCGAGAGCGAATTAGGAAAGGGAACCTTGGTCACTCTCATCTTTCCGGTAACACCGGGGGTGAAGGGAGAGCCAGAGATGCACCCGGCTGAGCGCGTGGCTGTATCTGATTAAGGAGCGAGAAAGATGGTCCCGCCGCCCCAACAGGCCATCGCTATAAAGATTTTACTCCTACGGAGCATGGGCACGAGGATCGCCGGTCCGAACCTGGCGTCGATATTCTTCAATTAGATATTGTCCTCCGGAGACTCTGTCGGCGCACCAGCTGGATTGCCATCCAACTCGAAAGCAAAAACAAACAAAAGAGCGGAAGCGCCGACAATTCCCCTATTGGCCATTTGAAACCGAGTCCTTCAAATAACCAGAACGTGCCTAGGGTTAGCAGCATGAGTCCGGCGCCAAGTTTCAGGAATACGTCGGGTAATCGCCGCAAATATCCGTGCAGAGAGATGACCAAAACAATCGTGGCGGCTAAAGCAATGCAAGCGCCGCTGAGCGCCTCTAACCAAGCCCGGGAACTGAGGCCGATAGTGATAACAATGAGCCCAGGGCCCGATTCTTCAATGGGTTCTCGATCCAACCAGCGCGTTTGCCGACGGCTTGGCGTATCACTGACTTATTAGACCATTTCCATCCGAAATAAATGAGGACTAGCCCAGCGGCGACTTGCAACCATCTCAGTGGAAAGAGAACTAACGCGGGTCCAAGTAGAGCGCCTGCGAGCACAACCGCAACGATGCCGGTCACGCTTCCGCAGAGCGCCTCGCGACGATAGCCGGTGCTACTGAGAGCATAGGCAATGGCGACAATCTCCAGGAATTCTATACCTGAACTTAGCGCTGCACCGATAAAGATCCCTGGATTGATAGAAATCATACTAATGTTTCTAATTTGCCAGCCCGAAAAGGGATACAGAAACCTCGACCCACTCATCCGGGATCGTTTCGCGTCTTAGCGAGCCACTAGCTTCACGGATGATCGGGAGCTCATCCCTACCGCTTACGAAGAGTGTTCTTTCACGCGGTTTTCAAACCGCGTGTATTCCTTCCGAAAAGTTAATGCGATCTCGCCGGTTGGACCATTGCGTTGTTTAGCGATAATGAGTTCTGCTTCACCAGCGCTCCTCTCTTTTTCCTCATCGTCCGTCGCGTAGTATTCTGGACGTACCAGCAACCCAACGACATCAGCATCCTGCTCGATGGATCCAGACTCACGCAGATCACTCAAACGGGGACGGCCAGGACTGTCTCCCTTGGCTCGTGCATCGGGTTGACGATTAAGCTGGGCGACCACAATAACGGGAATCTCGAGTTCCTTTGCCAACGCTTTAATTCCACCTGAGATCTCGGAGATTTCTAACTGTCGGTTGTCTTGTGCTCGTCGAGTTGTCGACCGAAGCAATTGGAGATAGTCGATTACCAGCAGCTCAATCTTATTATTTGCCTTTAGCCTGCGAGCCTTTGCCCGCAGCTCAGAAATCGACAGCCCAGGTGTGTCATCGATATAGAGATTCGCACCTGCCAAATGAGATGCTGCCGTGGTCAGACTGGGAAAGTCGCGCTCGGAGAGGAAACCGTTTCGCACCTTCTGCAGATCGACCTTCGCCCGCGAGCATAAGAGCCGCTGAACGAGCTGTTGGCTGCTCATCTCCAGACTGAAAACCCCAACGGGTTTTCCCGCGTCAAGAGAAACGTGCTCGGCAATGTTCATCGCAAAGGCCGTTTTACCCATGCTTGGGCGTGCGGCAATTACAATCATTTCCGCCGGATGCATTCCACTCGTCATCCGATCCAAATCTGTGAAACCTGTCGGTAGACCGGTTACGGCGCCGCGGTTCTCATAGAGATGCTCGATTTGTTCGATGGCTTT